>Ga0335075_10009374_pt1 | contig 14943 bp, 9 predicted proteins | sample Lox_Sample_24_FD_206723 | JGI IMG/M metagenome (GOLD analysis project Ga0335075, IMG submission 206723) | Soil microbial communities from Loxahatchee National Wildlife Refuge, Florida, United States - Lox_Sample_2.4 | ecosystem: Environmental > Terrestrial > Soil > Wetlands | place: USA: Florida...
CGGCGCTGCGGCAGGCGCAAACCGGCATCGCGGTCTCGACTGCTACCGACGTTGCCAAGGCGGCGGCCGGCATCGTGCTGACCGATCCCGGCCTCGGCGGCATCGTCGCAGCGATCCGCGAGGGGCGCTCGGGGTTCCAGCGCATCCTGACCTATACGCTGAGCCTCCTGGTCAACAAATCGGCGACCCTCGTCGTATTCGGCATCGGGCTGGTGATAACCGGCCATGCAGTGCTGACGCCGTTTCTGCAGGCGCTGTCGATGCTGGCGGGCGACTTGGTGACGATGTCGCGCGCGGCCGACCGGGCACGCCCGTCGCCCTATCCGAACGCCTGGCGCATCCGCAATCTGACCCTGGCGGCGATTCCGATCGGCCTCTTCAAGCTCGGCTGGTGCCTGGCAGTTCTGGCGGCGGGCTGGTTTGCGATCGGGCTCACTCCGGGAGCGATGCAGACCTTGACGTTCCTGACCCTGATCTTCGCCGGCCAGGCTAATACCTACGCGCTGCGCGAGCGCGGCTATCTGTGGAGTTCGCGGCCGGCCGCGGCGATGCTGGCGGCGTCCGCGGCTGACTTGGCAATCGTCATTTCATTTGCTGCCGCGGGCCTGCTGATGACGCCGCTGCCGCTCGCGTTGATCGGCCTTCTGTTTGGCGCGACGGCTGGCTTTGCTCTCGCTCACGACGCAGTCAAGCGGTTGGTTTTCGAACATCTAGAAATAGATTGATCCCAACCCGCGCAGTGCGGGGGCTCGCTCGCGGCAGCATTCGCTCTTCGGCAATCGCGAGAGCCTCGCAGTAGATCACGCAAGGGGTTCAATAGCGTTGGTCACGCTGCCGCTTTCCCTGGATCCGCATCCCAAAGGGGCTCTGACCCAATTTTGGTGCAGTGACGGTAGATTCAGAGCTGCCATGATGGGGGCGCCCAACATGTTGCGGGGCGATGCACATCGGTTCCCGATTTCGAAGCCAATCTTTGCTGCCCGAGGACTTGATTGTCGATGGGATCGAAAAACGCCGCCGATGCCCTCGTTGCGATTGCACGCTCGCCATCGCCCACGTCATCGTGTCCGGCGCGATCCCACGAAGAGAAGGCCGCGGCCGAAGGCCTATCCGCGGTGCGACGACGCGGCAAGCGCTTCGGCGCTGATCAGGCCGACCAACGCAATTGGCAGGACTACGTTGTAGCCGAACGCGGCGACGAGGGGACCGCCCAAAAACGTCCCGATCACGGTTGCTGCCGCAGTGCTGGCGGCGAGGAGGCCCATCGCGGCGCCCTCGCCGATCGGGGTCAGCCGCGCCGCCAAATCGGTGCCGGACACGCTCAGGACCGGCCAAGCGAGCATGATCACCACGAAGCCGAGCGCGGCGAAAGGTAAGCCGCGGGGCGCTCCCGGCAGCACCACCAGCATCGCCAGCGCCGCAAACCCGATAAGGCGCAGCCCGAGGCCGAGCCGGAAGACAAACCGCGGCCCGTAGCCGCGGGCGAGCCAGCCAGCCAATGGAAACACGCCGATCCCGATGCACGCGGCTAACGCATAGAGCAGGGCCGTCGTCGTCGGCGCGACTGCGTAGGTCTCCTTCATCAGCAGCGGGTAATATGCAAAGAACGGCGCGACGCTGAGGTTGAACATTGCCCATGCCAGGACAAAACGACCAAATGCGCCGCCGAACGCGTCCGGCAGGCGGCGCCAAGCGGCATCCTGCAGATGATGCGATTGCTGCAGCAGGCCGCCGACCGCCGGCGCCGGATGAAAGGTCTCCATCAGGTCCCGCCATGCAAGACGAGGCGGTCGGTCGGTGCGGCGGCGCTCCTCGACCGGCAGGCCGAATTGGCCGACAATGATCGCGGCCGCCGCGCATGCCGCGGCGATCCAGAACCCGTGTGCAAGGTTGCCTTCAGCGACGGCACCGGCGAGCAGAAGGCCAATCAGCTGCCCGGCACCGTTGAAACTCTGCAGCCAGCCGATGCGCGACTCCCACTCCTCCTTCGGCGCGAAATCGACGACGAATAGCGGCGCAACGGTGGCAACCGCACCGCTGCCGCATCCTACCAGCATCGCGATCCCGACCCAGGAGAGGAGACCCGAGAGTTCTGGCAATACGGCGAGCGGGACCGCAAGCGCGATAAAACCGTAGAAGAAGACGGGCCGGAACAGGCGCTGACGCTCGGCCAGAACACCGAGAAGCGGGGCCGGCATCAGGCCGAAATTGTACGCGCCGATCACATAGGCGATTCCGCCCAGCCCATAACCGGCCCTCGCCACCGCAAGCGGCAGCAGAAACGGCAGCATCCCTGAGTTGATCAAGCCCAGAACCAGGTAGGCAAGGTACCAGGGGGAAACGAGCCGACGCGGGCCCGATGGGTTGCGAGCGGAGTTCGGCATGTGGCGATAGTCAGCGTGTCATCGCAGATCGAAGTGCAGGAGCGAACGTTTGCAGCGAACGGCCTATCGCGTCCGCTGAAACTTCAAGATAAGCGGCAATGTCCGATTGAGGCATCGGCAGGTACGTGCTACCCGCCTCCGGTTTATCGAGCTCCTCTCGGATTTACGGCTATCTGGATGACGCCGCCGACTTCCTCGATCACCGATCGGGCAGCAGGCCGTGGCGCTGCGCTCCTCGCAGGTCGTGGCACAATTTGGCGACGGTCTGCAAGACCAGCACCGCCTCCGTGCGCTGCAAGCGGCACGGCTGCCGGCGCACGTTGAAATCCTTGATACGTCGTTACCGACCGTGCGGCGATCACGGTAAGCCATGCAGGCATGTGACGAAAAGTCGCCGTTTCCGAACCCTTTTGCGATGCCGCCTCGCCGAGGACAGTCAGACTCGCCCGATCAGCGGCAGGTGCGGGCGTATCTGCGCCGCCGGGCCGAGGCCGCTCGGCGGCCACCGCCGATAGAGCCAAGTCTTGGCGCCTTGTGCTAGCAGCAGGTAGACGACGGTGAGACCCCCGATCGCGGCGAGCAGGGCACCGTTCGGCGGGACAAAGCCAAACCATCGGCCGAGCGGAGTGAATGGCAGCCCGATCGCCAGCCCGACGACGCCGATAGAGCTTGCCGCCAAAAGCGGGTGCGGCCGGCTCCGGAGCGGATTGCCGCGGGTGCGCAAGACGAAGATTACCAATGTCTGGGTAGCGAGCGATTCGATGAACCAGCCAGTCTGGAACAATGCCTCCCCGGCATGGAAGACGAGCAGCAGGAGGCCGAAGGTCAGGAAGTCGAAGACCGAGCTGACGGGCCCCATCACCAGCATGAAATTGCGGATGAAGCGCATGTCCCAATGCTCGGGTCGATCGGTCGTCTCCGGGTCGACCTCGTCGAGCGGGATCGGCATCTCGGAGACCGCATAGAGCAGATTGTTCAACAGGATCTGCACCGACAGCATCGGCAGGAACGGCAATATCAAGGTTGCGCCGGCCATCGAGAACATGTTTCCGAAGTTCGAGCTGGTCGCCATCATGATGAACTTCATGATGTTGCCGAAGGCGCGACGCCCTTCGCTGACGCCGCGCTCGAGCACCGCCAGGTCGCGTTCGAGCAGGATGATGCCGGCAGCGTCTTTCGCTACGTCGACGGCGCTATCGACCGAAATGCCGACATCGGCGGTGTGCAGTGAAGGCGCATCGTTGATGCCGTCGCCGAGAAAACCGACGACATGACCGCGCCGCTTCAGGGCCAGCATGACGCGGTTTTTCTGCACCGGCGTCACCCGGCAAAACAGGTTGGCCTCGTCGAGCCGCGCAGCGAGGGCCTCGTCGCTCAGCCTTTCGATCTCGGCGCCGGTCAATAGCCCGACGATCGGGATGGCAAGTTCGTGGCAGACATGCTGCGTCACCTGCTCGTTGTCGCCGCTGAGGATTTTGATCGCCACTCCTTTTGCCCCGAGGGCGGCGATGGCAGCGGCCGCGCTTTCTTTGGGCGGATCGAGGAAGACGGCGAACCCGGCGAAGACCAGGTCGCGCTCGTCGCTGACCGTCACCCGCGCAACGTTGGGTGCCACGTCGCACCAAGCGATCCCCAGTACGCGAAACCCTTGCGTGCTCAGCTGCCGAAAGAGGGCGGCGGCGCGACCTCGTGCGGCTTCGTCCAGCACCCGAGGTTCGGCGTCATTCGGCTCTTGATAGCGATCGGCTGCGTTCAGCACATCCTCGGGCGCTCCTTTGGTGATCAGCAATCGCCGCCCGTCGCGCTCGACGAGGACCGATACCCGACGCCGCTGAAAATCGAACGGCGCCTCGTCGATTTTGGTCCAGCCGACACCTGCTGAAGCGCCGCCTTCGAGGATAGCCGCATCGAGCGGGCTGCGCAGCCCGCTTTGAAAATAACTGTTGAGCCGGGCCAATTCGGCAACTTTCGGATAGGCCTGCCCGCAGAGCGATACCTGCTGCGCAAGGCGGATTCTGGCCTCCGTCAGCGTGCCGGTCTTGTCTGTGCACAGCACCGTCATGCTGCCGAGGTCGTGGATCGCACCGAGGCGTTTGACGATGACCTGAGCTTTCGCCATGCGGATCGCGCCGCGCGCCAGCGTGACCGAGACGATCATCGGCAACAGCTCGGGGGTCAGCCCGACCGCAAGCGCCACCGCAAACAAAAAGCTTTCGAGCAGCGGTCGGTGGAACAACGCATTGACCAGCAATACGAACAGCACGAGCAACTGGGTCAGCCGAATGATCAACAGGCCGAAGCGCCGGGTGCCTTGTTCGAGCGCGGTCGGCGGCGGGGCGCGGCGCAGAGCAGCGCTGATCCGGCCAAGCTCGGTGTGCAATCCGGTGGCGCAGACCATGACCCGGCCCGAGCCGTTCATCACCGAACTGCCCATAAAGACCGCGTTCTGCGCCCCGGCAACCTCCGGACCGACGGTCCCACCGTCAACCGGAAACTTCTCTGCCGGATAGGATTCGCCCGTCAGCAGGGCCTCGTTGACGAACAGGTCCCGCGCTTCGAGCACGCGACCGTCGGCCGGCACCAAATCGCCCGCCGCCAGCAGCACCAGATCGCCGGGAACAAGGTCGCGGCCCGGCAGCGTTATTTCGCGGCCGTCACGCAGCACCCGTTCGTTGAGCGCCACCGATGTCTTGAGGCGCTCGGCCGCCTCCTCCGCCCGAAATTCCTGCGCGGTGTCCAGTATCGCGCTTACCAGAACGATCGTCGCGATGATGACGAAGGAAGCAAGGTCGCCGGTCGCCGCGGAGATCGCCGCCGCCGCCAGGAGGATCAGCACCAGCGGATTGCCAAAGCGGCTGATGAATTTGCGCGGCAGCGACGAACGCTGCGCACGCGCCAGAATATTGGGGCCATAGCGGATGGCTCGCCTCGCTGCCTCGGCTGAGCTGAGGCCGTCGAGCGTGCTATCCAGCCGGCGGATAAGGTCGCCGCTCGCATGCTGCCAGAATTTTGGCTCGCTGGAGCTATCCAGGGCCATCGGCGGACACCTCATCGGCGGGTAATTCGGCGAGATGATTGGCGAACGGCCGCTCTGCCGACGTTGCATCGCGGTGCCCGAAACTTCTCTGCAGTGGGAGCGCGGTGATCAGCAATTCCGACAGTTGCGCGACGAAGATTCGTGCCGGCACGTGCACCGGGGCGGTCTCGAACCGGGTTACGGAGAGACGAGAGCCGCCTTGTTCGTTTTCGGGCTGTGGCGCCGACATAAACTGGGCATGGCCCATCGCGACGACCAGATCCGATGCAGCGCCCCTCCCTGGCCCGAGACCGAATGACAAGCATCTTCCAAAAGAACAAACTATAACGGTACGCGGCCGCACTCGATGAATGGCAACCAGCTTTTCAGTTGTCAATGACTTCATCTCTGATCACTCGATTGCGGTTGAAAGCACGGTGCAAGGTCCTTTGGAGCTTTCTTCGAGCTGGCGCCGGGAGGGCTTTCCGACCCGCGGCGGACGAGGGCGAGGTGCTCGATGTTTTTATCGATTGAAGTGAGCGGCACGCGGCGCACCGGCGATGGCGATATGCCGCTGTTCTGGGTCTTGCGCGGCGTGCTCGTAGTTTTATCGTGCCAGCGCCGTAACCTTGCGGAAGCGCACCAGCGACAGCACGAAGAAGACGCCGCCGGTCAGCGCGACGACGACGAATTGCGGCCACACCACGGCAAACCCGGCGCCGCGGTAGAGGATCGCTTGCGCGAACGACACGAAATGGACGGTCGGCGACACCACCTGCATAATCGTCGCCAGCCACGGCGGCATGCTCTCGAGCGGCGTATTGGCGCCGGACAGCATCGCCAACGGCAAATAAACCAGTAGGTAAAGCAGCCCGAGTTGCGGCATCGAGCGCGCGACCGTGCCGAGAAAGATACCGATCGCGGTCGCAAAGAACAGGTAGATCGCCGCGCCGCACAGGAACAGCGGTACCGAGCCCGCGACCGGGATGTGCAACAGGCCGCGCACCACAACGTAAAGTGACAGGCCGGCGGCGGTGAGGATCACGAGGCCATTGGCCCAAATCTTCGACATTGCAATCTCGAACGGTGTCACTGGCATGACCAGGAGATGGTCCATCGTGCCGTGCTCGCGCTCGCGCACGACGGCGGCGCCGGCGAGCACGATCGCCAGCATCGTGATGCTGTTGATGATGCCCATGACGCTGGTGAACCAGGCGGTCTCGACATTCGGGTTGAAGGCGATGCGAACGACGAGGTTGACCGGAGTTGCAGGGGCTCCCTCGGCGCGCGACGCGAAATTGTCGATCTCGGTTGTGATGAGCTGATCGGCGTAATCGGAACCGAGCCCGGCCTGCACCATCGCCGTCGCATCGACATCGAGCTGGATTTGCGGTTCGCGCCCAGCCAGCACGTCGCGCTCAAAATGGGGCGGGATGTCGACCACGAACGTATATCTGCCGTCGTTCATCAGCGGCACGATGTCCTGTTCGGCGATCGGCTGCGGCCGCTGGAAATACGGCGGCAGGAATGCCGCTGCGATGCGTCGCGAAAGTTCCGAGTGGTCCTCGTCGACGATCGCCACCGAGGCGTTGTGGACTTCCTGCGAACTGCTCTGCGCCTGCGCGATAATCGCCAGCGAGAAGGCATAGATGACGAGGCCGAGCAGCACGTAGTCGCGCAGGAAGCTGCGCAATTCCTTGGTGCCGAGCCAGAAGATGTTGGCAAGGGTGTGCATGGACGGCGGGCTTCAACGTTCCTGCTTGCGCAGGAAAAGAAGGCTGAGGCCGATTAAGGCCGGAATGAAGAGCGCGAGCGCCGCTATGTCTGGGTAAAGATCGGCGAAGCCCAGCCCTTTTGTAAATGTGCCGACGCTGACCGGCAGGAAGTAGCTCATCGGGAATAGGCGGCCCATGATTCGCGCCATGCCCGTCAGCGAGGATACGGGGACTGTCATCCCGGCGAACATCGAAGCAGGGAGCACGGTCAGGATCGCGGTGCCGAACAGCGCGGCGATCTGCGTGCGGGCGAAGCTCGAGATCACCGTTCCGTACGCCGTCGTCGTCGTGACGTAGATCAGCGCGGCGAGCAGGAGCGTCGGGAAGCTGCCTTTGAGCGGCACCGCAAACACGGTCAGCGCCAGCGTCACCATCAAGCCAAAATTGACCGTGCCCAAAGCGATATAGGGCAATTGCTTGCCGATCAGGAATTCAAGCTTCGTGACCGGCGTCACATAAAGATTGGTGATCGAGCCCATTTCCTTCTCGCGCACGACCGCGAGCGCCATCAGGATCGCTGGCCACATCGCGAGCTCGAACGCGAGCTGTGCCGGCACCATCGCGTAAATGCTCTCGAAATTCTGGTTGTACTTGAGCCGTACCTCGATATCAGCGGCAGGCGCTGAAGCCGGTATGGTCCTGCTGATGATTGGATCGCTCAGATAGAGCTGGTGCATCGCCTGCAGGTAACCGCGGATTGTCTGAGCGACGAATGGCCGCGCCCCGTCGACCCAGGCGGCAACAAAGGCCGGCCGCCCGCGTGCGATATCGCGCCCGAAGCCGGGTGGAATCTCGATGCCGGCATCGATGTCGCCGTTTGCGAGCTCTCTCTCCAGCGCGGCGTAGTCGGCCAGCGGCGGCTTTTCGATGAAGTAGGCCGAGCCGCGCAGCTCTTCGAGATAGGCACGGCTGTCATGGCTGCGGTCGTGGTCGAGGACGGCGAACGTCAGCGAATTGACGTCCGTCGAGATGCCGAAACCAAACACCAGCATCAGAAACGTCGTGCCGAAGATCGCAAAACCGATGCGGATCGGGTCGCGCAGCAACTCCAGCGTTTCGCGGATCGCGCACGCCGCCAACCGCCGAAGGCTGAAACCACGTCCGCCCTCCGCCGCACCGCGGGAGAGGGCGGCTCGCCCTAAAAGCGGCGAGCCGGGCGAGCGCGCGCCGGCCTGCCCCCTCCCGCCAGCCCTTTCCCTCATCGGGGAAGAAAGATTTTCCGTGTCTGCCACCCCGGCTCGAGCGGCGACGGCCTCTTCAAGATAGGCAATGAAGGCGTCTTCAAGGTCTGCGACACCGCGCGAACGCGCAAGGCTCGCCGGCGTATCAGTCGCCAGCACGCGTCCCGAATCCATCAGCGAGACGCGGTCGCAGCGCTCGGCCTCGTTCATGAAGTGGGTCGAGACGAAGATTGTCACGCCCTCATTGCGCGACAGGTCGATCAGCAATTCCCAGAACCGGTCGCGCGCCAGAGGATCGACGCCGGAGGTCGGCTCGTCGAGGATCAGCATCTCGGGTTCGTGCACGACCGCGACGGCGAGCGACAGCCGCTGGCGGATGCCGAGCGGCAGGTCGGCAGCCCGTTGGTCCAGCTGCTCGGCGAGGCCGAAACGCGCGACGAGCCCGGCAATGTGCTCGCGCGCCCGGCGCAGCGGCAGCTGAAACAGGCGGGCATGCAGATCGAGGTTCTGGCGAACGGTCAGCTCGGCATAGAGCGAGAAGGACTGCGACATGTAGCCGACCCGCCGGCGCGCGGCGAGATCATGCGCGTCGAGCGGTCGGCCGAACAGCAGGGCCTCGCCGTCGCTTGCCGGCAACAGACCGGTCAGCATCTTCATCGTCGTCGTCTTGCCGCAGCCGTTCGAGCCGACGAAGCCGAAAATCTCACCGCGCTCGATAGTGAAATTGACGTGGTCGACGGCGGTGAAGTCGCCAAAGCGGCAGGTCAGATTGCGCGCGACGATGACCGGCTCGGCTTCGCGCGTGCGGCGCCGCGGAATGTGCAACGGGTGATAGCCGGCGCGCGCCGCTTGCGGCAGCCATTGGATGAAGGCGGCTTCGATCGTCGCGGCGCCCGTCTGTTCCTTCAGGTCGGCCGGCGAGCCGGCGGCGACTACACGGCCGGCGTTCATCGCGACGAGCCAATCGAACGCCGCGGCCTCTTCCATATAGGCGGTCGCGACAATGATGCTGAGACCGCGGCGGCGCGCCCGGATTCGTGCGATCAGTTCCCAGAATTGGCGACGCGACAGCGGATCGACACCGGTCGTCGGCTCGTCGAGGATCAGCAGATCAGGATCGTGGACCAGGGCGCAGCACAGCCCAAGTTTTTGTCGCATGCCGCCCGAGAGTTTCTTGGCCGCACGGTCGGCGAATGGCGCAAGACCCGTGCTGTCGAGCAGTTCGGCGAGACGCGCCTCGCTCTCGGCCGGCGCTTGGCCGAACAGGCGGGCGAAGAATTGGACGTTTTCGCGAATGCTGAGATCGGGATAAAGGTTCCTGCCGAGACCCTGCGGCATATACGAAATGCGGGGGCAAACCGCGGCGCGATGCGCCGGGTCCGCGATGTTGCCCGCCAGCACGACAACCTGCCCCGATTGGAGCTGCCGGGCGCCAGCGACGATCGCGAGTAGCGTCGATTTGCCCACCCCGTCGGGGCCGACCAAGCCGACCAGGACGCCCGCGGGAAGTTCGAGCGTGATGCCGTCGAGGGCGGTGGCGTTGCCGTAACGCTGCGTGACGCCGGCGATCCGCGCGATCGGCTCGGTCATTGCGGGCCGGCGGCTGGCTGGCTCGGCCGCAAGCTCTCGGGCCACGCGGCGGACGGCGCGGTCAGTACATATGCGTCGCCCGGCAGCCCGGCGCGAACCATCCGCTCGCGTCCTTTCAAACGATCCGGATCGATCCTGACCCGGATGCGGAACATCAGCTTGTCGCGCTCCTCCCTTGTCTCGACGGTCTTTGGTGTGAACTGCGCCTGGTTGGCGACAAACACGACCTTCGCCGGGATCACGTGCCCGGGATAGGCGTCGAGCACGATGCGGGCGTCGGAGCCGATCCGGACACGGCCCGCCTCGGCCGTCGGCAGGTAGATGTCCATATAGACGTAAGAGGCATCGAGCATCGTAAAGACTTTGCCACCGGCTGGCAGGACTTCTCCGACATTGGCAACCCGGTACTCGATCGGGCCGTTCTTTGGAGCGGCCAGCGAGTTGTCAGCGATATTGACCTGGTAATACTCGACCTGATGCGTCGCGGCGGCAACCGCGTGCTCGGCCCCTGCGATCGCTGCGGCATCGGCATTGAGCGCCGCGATCGCGCTCGCCAGCGCCTGCCGCTGCTGGTCGAGGGTCTCCTGGGTGGCATAGCCATGCGGCACGAGATAGGTGGTGCGGTCCACTTCCTGCTGGTCGAATCTGACGACCGCCTGCTGCTGGGCGTAATTGTCCTTCGCTTGGTCGAGCGTGCGCTGCGCCTCGCGCGTGACCTGTTCGTATTGTTGCTGCTGCGCTTTGAGATCGCTGGTGTCCATGACCGCAACGACCTGCCTGGCCTTCACCAGGTCGCCTTCGTCGGCGTAGAGCTTCAGGATGCGGCCGGCGAACTTCGTATCGATGTCGACTTCATCGGCTTCGAGACGGCCGTTGCCGTAGGCGACGCCTGGCGGCAGTGACGGCCGCGAATGCCACCACCAATAACCGCCGGCCATCCCGCCGAACAGCAGCAGCGCGAGCGACAGGGCCAGCGTTCGCCGCTGCCGTCGCGGTTGCTTTGGCGTCCCGGGCGGGATGACCGCGGGAAGGGACGCGGCCGTCGGAATGACGTTGTCAACCTGAGCCGGGACTGTCCCAGTTTTGGCGTCATCCATCGATAGAATCCGCAGACCTGCTGACCGGCCTGCAGCCGGTGCTCGCCAAAATTTGCCCTTGGGACGCCCGGCCCATTCCGGATCCGCTGCTCGTGCCGCTCATCTGTTATCGCCTTTTCCTTCTCTTGCGAGCTGGCATTGGTTAACGAATATCGGAGGGTGCCCGATTTGGAGCAGCCGCCGGCACCCACTGCTGAGCGGGCACCTCCGTTTCCGCTGCTACAGTGATTTGCGCGATCGCTGTCGAAGCCCGGAGCGCCGTAAAGCAGGTCAAGTCCAGCATGGCAAACCCGATCGCGAGCGCCAGCAGTACCACGTTGATCTCGGCAAAAATCCGGTCGAGACGATGGATCAGACGCTTCGACGCGTGATTTTCCGGGGGCGATGGAAGCTGCATGGATTCTGGCCTGGGGCCGTTGATACGGCGTGCGTATGCAAAGCAAATATGCAGAGAGGGACCTGTCGCATTGATGCAGCTCAATTCTTTCAGCTGGCCCACGCTCGCGAAACATGTGGATGCCGGCGTGGAAAGCGGACAGGGTTGGTCAAGATCAATGCAGGTAGGCACGCCGAGAGGCGCCGGTTTGTCGGTTCCGCGTGCGTCAGCAAGAAAGGAACCGGCATTCTCTTTGGCGGCGATGGCGAGCTAATCGCCGGTGCGGCCGGTCAACTCCTGGCGGGTCCGTTCCCCTGGTTCGGCAACAGGCAGGATGGCGATGCGGGCGCGCACGATCGCGTTCAGTGCCGAACAGACCGAAATCGATCAGCGGTTTGCCGCCGGCCGCCAAGACCAGCCGCGCTGCTTTTGACGCGATCACGCTCTCGAAGTGCACGAGATTGATCAGGGGAGGCTCGACCAGCTGCGCCTGTGGCAACGGCGCCGTTACGCCCAGTAGCGGCTCCTCGGGTGCGGCGCCACGCGAGTATACGCGGACTGCTAACCCGGCCACCGAGGATCATTGCCGTGCAGATACCGCTTCGAATCACGTTCCGCGACTTCCCACCATCGCCATCCGTCGAAGCGCGCGTCCGCGATCGCACCGCGGCGCTGGAACGCTTTCACCCAGGATCACCGCCTGCCACATCGTGGTCGAGGCGCGTCACCGGCGCCACCGCCAAGGCCAGCTTTACCACGTCGCCGTTCATCTCGTGCTGCCGGAAGGCGAGATTACGGTGACGCGCGACCCCGGCGAGCACCATGCGCATGAGGATGTCGATGTCGCGGTGCACGACGCCTTGCTCGAAGGTGCTGCCCGGCCGGCTTGATCCAACTCAATTCGGCGGCGCGCGAAAAGGGCTATCGGGGAACCTGCTCGGGCGTCCGCAATGAAAGCGATGATCCGCCAACCTCATTTCCTGCTGGTGCTCGGCGTTGTCGCGCTTGCCAATTTGGCATCCTGCGGCCCGGTGCGGGAGGCGGCGCCGCGCGAGTGGGTATCGTACAGCACGTTCGATACGTATCTGAATGAGGGGCAGGTCAAGGCGGCGAGCGTCGACGCGGACACGATCGAAGCAACGTTGAAAGACGGGCGGGTCATCGTCGCGATGCGCGTCGCGCCGGATCTCGCGGCTCGACTCGAGCGGCATGGCGTCGACGTCACGGGCGTGAGCGGACTAAGCGGCGACGGCTGGAACTGGCTGATGTGGATGCCGCTACTCCTGCTCCTCTTCCTCCCATTTATGCTTCTGCGCGGCGGCGCCGCCGCCGCCGGACCGACGACCGCGGCGATGACCAAGAGCAAGGCGCGGGTCTTTGCTGAAACCGGCATCAAGACCACCTTCGAGAATGTCGCCGGCGTCGATGAAGCTAAGGAGGAGTTGAAGGAGATCGTCGCGTTTTTGAAGGATCCGGTACGTTACGGCCGCCTCGGCGCGCATGTCCCGAAGGGTGTGTTGCTGGTCGGACCGCCGGGAACCGGCAAGACGCTGTTGGCGCGGGCCGTCGCCGGCGAGGCTGGCGTGCCGTTCCTGTCGATCAACGGATCGGAGTTCGTCGAGCTCTATGTCGGGGTCGGCGCCGCCCGCGTGCGCGACCTGTTCGAGCAGGGCCGCAAGATGGTTCCCGCGATCATCTTCATCGACGAACTCGACGCGCTCGGCCGGGCACGCAGCGCTCCCTCCCATCTTGGCGGCAACGACGAGAAGGAACAGACGCTCAACCAGCTGCTCTCCGAAGTGGATGGTTTCGATCCGACCGTCGGGTTGGTGCTGCTCGCCGCAACCAACCGGCCGGAGGTCCTCGATCCTGCCCTGCTGCGCGCCGGGCGTTTCGACCGCCAGGTCCTGGTCGATCGCCCGGACAAGACCGGCCGCATCCAGATCTTGCAGCTTTACCTCGGCAAAGTCAGTCTCGCGTCCGACGTCTCGGCCGAGGAGGTCGCAGCGCTGACTCCGGGCTTCACCGGCGCCGATCTCGCAACACTCGTCAACGAGGCAGCGCTGCTCGCCACGAGGCGCAATTCGACCAACGTTGCAACGGTGGATTTCACCGCAGCGATCGAGCGCATCGTCGCCGGGCTGGAAAAGAAAAACCGGCTCTTGAGCGCGAAGGAGCGCGAGATCGTCGCCTACCACGAGATGGGCCACGCACTCGTCGCGATGCTGCTGCCCGGCGTCGATCGGGTGCAGAAGGTGTCGATTATCCCGCGCGGCGTCGGCGCCCTCGGCTATACGATCCAGCGCCCGACCGAAGACCGCTTCCTGCTGACCGAGGACGAGCTGGAGAATAAGATGGCGGTCCTGCTCGGCGGGCGGGCCGCCGAGCGCCTCGTGTTCGGCAAAGTCTCGACCGGTGCCGCCGATGACCTCGCCAAAGTTTCCGACATCGCTCGCAGCATCGTCACGCAGTACGGCATGGTGCCGTCGCTTGGCGATGTCGCCTACGACCGCCATCCGTCGCAATTTCTGCAAGGCGCGGCGGCCCCCACTTGGCTCGAGCGCAGCTACGCGGAGGAGACCGCGCGCGAGATTGATTGCGCGGTTCGCGACGTTGTCGCGCGGGCCGGCAGGCGTGCTGCCGAAGTGCTCGAAACCCGGCGCGATCTGCTGGACCGGGGTGCGAAGGCGCTCCTCGGCAAGGAAACGCTGACTGTCTCCGAACTACAGGAACTGGTGTCGCAACCGCCGCCGGCAAAGCTGGCGCTGATCGCCGACTCCGGCCAGATCGTGAGCCCGCCTCCGATGCGGAATTGAAGAAGGAGGCGGGCCGTTGGCGGTGACAGCGACCTGGAGCGTCCACGATCTGCTGAGCGACCTAGCGGCCGCTGGCGGCCGGCCGGCGATTATCGCTTTTTCAGACGACGCCGCCGTCGTCTGGAGCTGCGCAACCCTCGCTCGCCGGGCGCTCGACCTGGTCGACCGGCTGAGCGGTGAGGGGTTTGCCGACGGGAGCCGCATCGCGCTGTGGGCGCCAAACTCGCCGGCATGGATCGCGAGTGCTCTCGCCGTCCTTGCCTGCGGTGCGGTGCTGGTTCCGCTGGACGATCTGGCCGATGCCGCCCAGCTCGACACTGCATTGTCTTTCGGCAAGCCCCGCCTGATTCTGACGGCGGCAAACCACAGCGAGGCCTGCGGCAGCATTTTGCGCCGGGCGAAAGCCGGCACGATGCTCGTCGAGGCTTCCGAGCGCCTACCCGGCGATGCGTCCGCCGCCACGGCGGAGGCGGGCGACCGTGTCAAGAATTTGCCGGCGCTGGGCGACGCCGCGCCCGCGATCTTGTCGTGGACTTCCGGAACCACGGGATCGCCGAAAGCGTTCCTGCTGACGCACGGCAGCATTGCGGCCAACGTCGCGGCCCTGCGCAATCTGGCGATCGTCGGCGCCGACGATCGCGTACTGCTCCCGCTGCCGCTGCATCACGCGTATCCCTTCGTCGTCGGCATGCTGGCGCCGTTAGCGGC
>Ga0335075_10009375_pt1 | contig 14942 bp, 13 predicted proteins | sample Lox_Sample_24_FD_206723 | JGI IMG/M metagenome (GOLD analysis project Ga0335075, IMG submission 206723) | Soil microbial communities from Loxahatchee National Wildlife Refuge, Florida, United States - Lox_Sample_2.4 | ecosystem: Environmental > Terrestrial > Soil > Wetlands | place: USA...
TCGTCCACATTGGGCACCTCTGGGCAATTCGGTGCCGCAGACAGAATCACACACGATTCGAGCCGCTCAAGTGCCATCGCGTAACCGATTCAAAAGACTCGCTTTCCTCCCGGACGGACACTCAGCGAACTGGGCCTTTAGTATTACACCAATGCCGTTGGCAACACGATCGGTTTTATGGCTCCAGCGCCCGAGCCGGCTTCGCTGGCGCTTCTCGGTACCGGACTAACTGATCTTGCGGTGACACGCCGCCGGCGTCGGTCCACGTGATCCGAGATTTGTGATGTGTTCAGAGAATTCGTCGGCATCCCTCTACGTCTCTGCGGCGAGTCTTCTTTAGGATTCACCGCAGAGACGCAGAGGGCACAGAGGTAAGCTATTTCAAATGACACCGTCTTGCTTCAAGACCTCGAGCTCGGTTGCGGAGAGGCCCAGCCAATCGCCGAATATCTGCATATTGTTCTGACCGAGTGCCACGCTGGGCACTGCCATGACAGGCTCCGCTCCGTGTAGGCGCAGCGGCGAGTTAGGTAAGGTGACCTCACCGAAATCGGGGTGTTGCACGCGTTCCAGATAGCCGCGTTCGTGCATGTGCGGATCGCGCATCACCTCATCGACGGTGCGGATGGGGGCGCAGGGGATGCGGTAGCGGCTGGCGATTTGGAACACCTCCGCTTTGGCGAGGCCGCCGGTCCATTCCGCGACCAGGGCCTCGGCTTCGGCCATGTGTTCGGCGCGGGCGGCGTGGGTGGCGAAGCGTGGATCGTCGGCCAGCTCCTCGCGCCCCACGGCGCGCAGCAGGTTCTGCCAGTGCCCATCGGTCACGACATGCACGGCGACCCAGCCGTCCCGCGTGGGAAATGCATTGTACGGTGCGCTGGCCAGAGATGCCTGGCGATTGCCGGCGCGGGGCGGAACCTTTCCGGTGCGGACATGGTATTCCATGCTGGTCGCCATTGTGGGATATACCGCTTCCTGCATCGCCACTTCGACGAGCTGACCGGTTCCGGTGATTGTGCGCTGATAGAGAGCTGTTATCACTGCCGCATACAGATTGATGCCGCCCATGAAATCCACCAGCGTCGGGCCTGCTTTCATTGGCGGTCCGTCCGGCGCGCCGGTGACGCTCATGATCCCGCTGGCTGCCTGGATGGTGAAATCCATCGCCAGGTTGTCGCGGTCAGGGCCGCTGATGCCGAACCCGGTGCCGGTGGCATAGATGAGCCGCGGATTAATTGCCGACAGCACAGAGTAGCCGACGCCCAGCTCGTCCATTGTGCCAGGCGAGAAATTCTCCACCAGGATGTCGGCACGTTTCGCCAACTGGCAGAGCAGCTCGCGGCCCCGCATGGTCTTCAAATTCAGCGTGATCGCCCGCTTGTTGGCATTCAGCAATGCCATGGCGAACGTGCCGGTCTTGCCGGCGGGGGCGCGGCGACGCAGCGGCTCGCCTCCGGGGGGCTCGATCTTGATCACATCCGCCCCGGCTTTCGCCAGCAGCAGGGTGCAGTACGGGCCCTGATAGATCTGGCCGAGGTCGAGGACGACGATCCCGGTCAGCGGCGGCGCGAGGGGCGGATATGTCATGCAGCAATCCTGCCCGAAGTCATCAGCCGAGCGCAAGGCAGAGATGCGCGGTGATCAAGAAAGCAGCGGTGTGTCCTATCTTTAGGGCGCGCTTCATATGGTTCCTCTTGAAGCGATCATTAAGTGCGGCCAATTGTCGCGGCAGATCGATGTTAGACGTTCATGACCTGTTTAAAGCTTACCTGGTTGGGGCGGGGTGAAGACCTGGTTGGGCGGGGTGAAGACAATCATCAGCGATGGTTCCACTGGGCATCTGGTTCCGTGTAAGTAACATGTGCACCAGCATCGCAAAGGGCATGTGCAAATCTTCCGAGTCAGTTCGTATGCAGTTCTCACAAAGGTTGGCTTGGCGGAAAGCGTGGTTGCATTGCCGCTCCATTCCAGCATGGTCGCTGCTTTGCCTTGTCTGTACGTCGCTTGCCTTCGCCGGCCCCGCGCATGCCGCCGTGGTCAGTTTCCTGAATCCACATGGCCAGATCGCGGCCGCACAGCAGCAGCATTTTATCAACGTGAACCTGCTGATGATGATCGTGATCCTACCGGTTCTGGTAGGCGTTCCACTTATCGCGTGGCATTATCGCTACGGCAACGCCAAGGCGCGCTACACGCCGCACTGGGATCACTCCTGGTGGCTTGAAGGACTGATCTGGGGAGGGCCGCTGGCGGTCGTCACCGTTCTGGGTATCTGGCTGGCACATGGCACCAGCACGCTTGATCCGTACCGGCCGCTGAAAACCGCGAACGCGCCGCTGAAGGTGGATGTCATCGGCTACGATTGGAAGTGGCTGTTCGTCTATCCACAGCTTCATATCGCCAGCGTTGGACAGTTGCTATTTCCAGAACACACCGAGCTCGCCATGCGGCTCACGACTGACACGGTTATGCAGTCGTTCCTCATCCCGGCTCTCGGCAGCCAGGTTTACGCGATGGCGGCGATGCAGACGAGGCTGCATCTCATCTCCGATTCCACCGGGCAGTTCCTGGGCGAGAACACGCAATACGACGGCATGGGCTTTCAGCACCAGAAGTTCATCGCCCGGGCGACAACACCACAGGGCTTCCGCGACTGGGTCGCCAGCGTCAAAGCAAACGGCATTCCGCTCAGTGCGAAGGCGTATAGCGTGATCCGCGAGCGCAACACCGTGCCCGAGGTTCGTGCGGAACTGAAAGCCGGCAGAATGCCGCCCGGGGGCGTGTTCTTCAACCACGTGACACCTGACCTGTTCCGGAACGTCATGATGTCGTTCCATGGCGGTCCGTCCAGCAGTCGCGCCATAGTAAGAAACAATAACACGAAGGCCCCAACTTCGAGTCTGATAGCGCGCCGGAACGAGTACCACACGGTTGAAGCGGGTTGAATACAGATGACGCTTAAGCATTTCATCTTCGGGCGGCTTGGCCTGCACAGCCTGCCGTTTTGGGCGGCGGTCCAGCACCCGACGCCCGAAAACATCGTCAACGGAGTCATAGCTACCGGCGCCGCCAGTCTGGTCATCATCGGCGCCGTCGTGACAGCCTGCCTGATCACATATTTCGGCAAGTGGCGCTATCTGTGGACCGAATGGCTGACCAGCGTCGACCACAAGCGCATTGGCATCATGTACATTGTCATCGCCTTCGTGATGCTTGCGCGCGCGCTGATCGAGGCCGTTCTGATGCGTACCCAGCAGGCCTTTGGTCTGGGCGGCGGCTTCCTGTTCCCGGAACATTTCGGAGAACTGTTCAGCACACACGGCACGATCATGATTTTCTTCATGGCCATGCCGTTTTTGATCGGTCTGATCAACTTTGTCATGCCGCAGCAGATCGGCACGCGCGACGTCTCTTTTCCGGTCATGAACTCGGTCAGCCTTGGCCTGACGATGGCGGGCGCCATGCTTGTCATGATCTCTCTGGTACTCGGTAAGTTCTCCACCGGCGGCTGGAGCGGTTATCCGCCCTATACCGAAATCACCTTCAGTCCGGGCGTCGGGCCGGATTACTGGATCTGGGCCGTCTCGCTGTCCGGCATCGGCACGATGATGACGGGCATCAATTTCGCCGTGACGATCTATAAGCGGCGAGCGCCGGGCATGACGCTGATGCGCATGCCGCTGTTCACCTGGACGGCGTTGTGCACCAGCATTCTCATGATCTTTGCCATGCCGCCGCTGACCGTCGCGACGGTCCTGCTCGCCCTCGACCGCTATCTCGGTTTCCACTTTTTTACCAATGGGTTCGGCGGCAACATGATGAACTACGCCAACCTTTTCTGGCTGTTCGGCCACCCCGAGGTTTACATTCTCATCCTGCCGGCGTTCGGCGTCTATTCAGAAGTGATCCCAGCCTTCTCCGGCAAGCGCATTTATGGCTACACCTCGCTTGTCCTGGCGACGATGGTGATCGCTCTGCTGTCGTTTGTCGTGTGGCTACACCACTTCTTCACGATGGGCCAGAGCGCCAGCGTCAACGAGACTTTCGGTATTGCCACCATGATGATCGGCATTCCGACCGGCGTGAAGATCTACGACTGGATGATGACGATGTACCGAGGACGAATACGATTCGCCGTGCCGATGGTGTACAGTCTGGGCTTCATGATGCTGTTCGTCATCGGTGGCCTCAGCGGCATCGTTCTGGCCAATCCGTCGATCGACTACCAGGTGCACAACACATTGTTCCTGGTCGCGCACTTCCATAACATGCTGATCCCCGGCCTGTTGTTCGGCATGCTGGCGGGCTACCATTTCTGGTTCCCAAAGGCCTTCGGTTTCCGGCTGAATGAACGCTGGGGCATGGCTTCAGCGCTGTGCTGGATCTTCGGCTTCATGTTCGCCTTCTTTCCGCTCTACGCGCTTGGTCTGCTCGGCTTCCCGCGGCGCACCGTTGCGTACTATAACCCCATCTACGTTCCGTACATGGCCATCGCGCTGTTCGGTGCGATGATCATCCTGGCGGCGCTCATCTGTCTGGTGATCCAGCTTGTGGTCTCCGTGATGCAGCGTGATCAGAATCGGGTAGCCGCCGGCGATCCCTGGAACGCCAGCGCGCTGGAATGGTCAGTCGCGGCTCCATCACCGGACTACAACTTCCCCGTCCTGCCGGAAGTGACCGCCCGGGATGCGTTCATGGTCGCCAAGGAACATGGCATGGCCTATCGCCCGCCGGAACGCTTCACCGATATTGAAATGCCGAAGAACAGCCCGCTGGGCATGATCCTGTGCGTCACCGGCTCACTCGCGGCATTCGGCCTGGTGTGGCACATGTGGTGGTTGGTGGCTCTCGCCATGCTGACCACTGTTGCCGCCGTCATCTGGCATGGTTTTGTTCGTGACTATGAACGCATCATCCCCGCTGACGAAGTCCGGGAGGACTACATGCGCTGGCTGAAAGCAGTGGCCGCGGCCGAACCGGTATCCCGCGAGGAGGAACTTGCACACCAGAATGCCGGACTTGCCGACGTTCACGAGCTTCTGGAGGCGGCAGAATGAGCGGGAATATGCTCGATAACCCGGGCTTCAGCCTCCGCGCCAGTTATCACCACATCAACCGGGAAGACGAAGTCATGTTCGGCTTCTGGGTTTTCCTGATGAGCGATGCGATCATATTTGGGTTGATCTTCGCCACCTATGCGACAATGGTTGCCGCAACCGCGGGTGGACCTGGTCCAAAGCGGTTGTTCGACATCGGCAGCGTGGCGATCCAGACAGGAGCGTTGCTGCTGAGCAGCTTCGCCTACGGTATGGCGTCGCTTGCGCTGCGATACCGCTCAGGCCGTCGGAAGGTGATCGCCTGCCTGCTGGTGACGCTGCTGCTTGGTTTCGTGTTTCTTGGTTTCGAAGTGCACGACTTCTTGACGATGTTCGCCAAGGGCGGCAGCCCTGACACAAGCGGATTCACGTCAGCCTTCTTCGGCCTGGTGCCACTCCACGGACTGCATGTGACCGTGGGAAGCATCTGGATGGTCGTGCTGATCGTCCAGATGCTGCGCTACGGCATAGACGATGATGTCAGGCTCGGAGTGCAGCGGCTCGCCTTGTTCTGGCACTTCCTGGACATCGTCTGGATCGCAATTTTCTCCCTCGTCTACCTTGGCGGTCTGGCATGAACGACTTTCGGGAATTCGGCGGTCACCCGGAATGGGGGCGGCCGCACTTCGGGGGAGGCGCTTCGGGCGACGCTTACCGCAGGGATTTGCACACCTACCTCTGGGGCCTCGCACTGGCCGTGACCCTGACCGTGGTTCCTTTCGCCCTGGTTTACTGGCATGCGATGACGGCATCCTCGCTGTGGATCGCCATCGGCATCTTCGCACTGGTCCAGGCGGTCGTTCACTTCCGTTGCTTCCTGCACGTCCATCCGCCGCACGAGAATGTCGATGAGATGCTGCTGGTACTGTTCACGGTGATCATCCTGATCATGATGGCGGGCGGGACGGTGTGGATTCTGGCTAATCTTCATTCGCGGATGTACTGAGGCGGACGCCACCGCTGTTGCGACCTCACGGGCGCGACTTCCGCCCGCGCATGAACCGGCGGGCGAAGCGGACTAGTCGGGGCACCGTTGTCGGACGCAGCGGGCGCGGGTCGTAACCAGCCAGCCGCCGATCGTTTTCGGCGGCACCGCGCTTGCGCCACGGTGAAATTGGCGTCTTCTTTTTCGCCGGAGCTGACGTCCTTCGCGATGCCGATGCGTTCGCGGATCAGGAAGGTCCACACCGCCAGCGTCTTGAGGAAGAACCGCTGGCGGCGCCACAGTGGCGTAGTGCGTTTGTGCCAGGCGACCCAGTTGACGAAGAACAGGATGTGGCAACCTTCCTCCTGGATCACCGGCTCGAAGGTCTCGACAACGGGCTCAGGGAAGAAGCCGGAGCGGCGGGCCAGCTCGAACAGACCGAAGGCGAAGAAGCTGTCGATGCCCCGTCCACCTCTCCCGCTCTGCGGGCGATGTCGCTGCGGCGCAAGCCGCAGCGGGTGAGGGTGCCGGCAGCGGCGAAAACCCTCAGTGCGCCGCAAACTCCAGTGCCTGATCCAGGTCGCGGATCAGGTCCTCGACGGTTTCCAAGCCGATCGAGAGACGGATTACGTCCGGACCGGCACCAGCGGCCAGGCGCTGCTCGTCGCTGAGCTGGCGATGCGTGGTGGAGGCGGGGTGCAGGATCAAACTGCGGGTATCGCCGATGTTCGCCAGATGCGAAAACAGGCGCACGTTCTCAACCAGCCCTGTGCCGGCTTCGTAGCCGCCGCGTACGCCGAAGGTGAACACGGCGCCGGCGCCGCCGCGTAGGTACTTTCGGGCCAGACCGTGATAGGGGCTGGACTCCAGCCCGGCATAAGACACCCAGGCGACTGCTGGATGTGCTTTCAGAAATTCCGCCACGCGCTGCGCATTCGCGCAGTGCCGATCCATGCGCACATGCAGTGTCTCGATGCCGGTAATGGTGAGGAATGCGTTCATCGGCGCCATGGTGGGGCCGAAATCGCGCAGCGCCACCGCGCGCGCTTTCGTGGTGAACGCGAAGTCACCGAAATTCTCGTAGAAGCGCAGCCCGTGATAGGCGGGTTCCGGTTCAGTCAGCGAGGGGAACCGGTTGTCGCGAGCCCAGTCGAACCGGCCGGATTCGACGATGATGCCGCCCAGCGAATTGCCGTGCCCGTCGAGGAACTTCGTTGTTGAATGGACGATGATGTCGGCACCCCATTCGATTGGGCGGCACAGATAGGGCGTGGCAAGCGTGTTATCGACGATCAGTGGAATGCCGGCTTCGTGCGCGATCTGCGCCACCGCCTCCAGATCGACGATGATGCCGCCGGGATTTGCGAGACTTTCGATGAAGATCGCCTTGCAGCGGGGAGTAAGGGCGCGGCGGAAATTCTCCGGATCCTTGGGATCGACGAAATGGCAGGTCCAACCGAGTTTCTTGAACGACAGGCCGAACTGGGTGAGCGAGCCGCCATACAGGTTGCGTGAGGCCAGGAACTCGTCGCCAGCCTCCATCATGGTGGCGAACACCAGGAATTGCGCGGCGTGGCCCGAGGCGGCCGCCAACGCGGCTCGCCCGCCCTCCAGGCTGGCGACCCGTTCTTCCAGCACCGAGACAGTGGGATTGGTCAGCCGTGAATAGATGTAGCCGAACGTGTGCAGGTTAAAGAGCGAGGCGGCGTGATCGACGTCATCGAACACATATGAGGTGGTCTGGAAGATCGGCGTGGTGCGCGCACCGGTGGTGGGATCGGGCTGGGCGCCGGCGTGCACGGCGCGGGTCTCGAACCCATAGGTGACGTTCTGTGAGGGGAGGGGATCGGATTTTGCCCGGCGATCGGTCGGCGCTTCGGCGGCGCGGTTGCGAATGATACCGGAATTGACGCCGCTCCAGGATAGCTCGCCCCCTAGCCGGCCGTATTCGATCTTGGCACAGCGGTCCATCACGACTTCGATGCCAGCCGCTTCTGCTTTCGCAGCGGCCTCGTCGTTGCGGATGCCGAGCTGCATCCAGATGACGGGCGCGCCGATTGCGATCGCGTCATCGACGATCGGGCCGACGTGGTTGGAGGAACGGAAGATGTCCACCATGTCGATCTTGTCGGGAATCTCGCGCAGGCTGGCATAGACACGCTCGCCCAGCAGATCTTTGCCGGCTTGGCCGGGGTTCACCGGGATCACGCAGTAGCCTTTGCCCTGCAGGTATTTCATCACGAAATAGCTGGGCCGGTTCCAATTGGCGGAGGCGCCGACCAGCGCGATCGTGCGCACCCTGGAGAGAATGCGGCGAAGCTTGGCGTCGGCGTAGGGGATGGGGTCGAGAGCGGTCATGGTGGTCTTCCCGGTGAAGCGGCGCGGCACTGCGGCCATGTTGGCGAGCCTTATTGCCGGGACCTCAGGACTGCAAGCCGGTGGATGTAGCGTTCCCGGCCAACTGCCTACGAAGACCGTCAAGGTCTCCAAGCACCCAGAGGTCGGAAATCTTCTCTCCGACGAAGGTGAACAGCGCTACCCCGACCCAGCACACCTGTTTGCCCGTTGCGGGAAAGCCAAGGAACTCGGCGCGGTGCACGCCGGAAAAGAGCACCTTCGCGAACGCACGGTCAGCCTCTACGACGACGGTCTGCACCGTGCACACATAGTCCGCAAGGGCTCCGGTTACGGCATCCACGTAGTCGCAGAACTCGGCATAGCCGCGTTTTTCCGGACCGAGCGAGCCACGGAAAGTGAAGCCCTCATGGAACAAGTCGGGCACGTGCGCCGTGTTCCGGTGATTCCAGACATCCTCGTAGAACGCCATCACTGCAGTTCTGTGGTCCGTGCCTGCGCCTTCGCCGATGATCGTTGATGTCACGATCGTGCCGTGCGCATGAAGCTCTGCACGAACTGCCGCTGGAACAGCAGGAACGCGATCACCAGCGGCGCGGTGGACAGCAGGGTTGCCGCGGTGATGATTGCCCAGTTGGTCCCCTGATCGGTGGTCGAGAACATCGCCAGCCCGACAGTGATCGGCCGCACGTTGATCGAGTTGGTAATCACCAGCGGCCAGAGGAAATTGTTCCAATGGAAGCTCACCAGCACCAGCCCATAGGCAATATAGGTCGGCCGCGCCAGCGGCACATAGACCCGCCACAGCCGGCCCAGCAGTCCCAAGCCGGCGAGGCGTGCTGCGTCGTCCAGATCCTGCGGCACGGTGCGGAAAGTCTGGCGCAGCAGAAAGATGCCGAACGCCGAACCCAGATACGGCAACGCAATCCCTAGCAGTGAATCGACCAGTCCAATCTCACCGATTGTCCGATAATTCTCCACCATCAGCACATCCGGCGTGATCATGAGCTGCAGCAGCACCGCCGCGAACAGAATATCTCGGCCGGGGAAGCGCAACCGAGCAAAAGCGAACGCAGCCGGCGTGCACAGCACGAACTGCGCCGCCAGCACCATGCTGACCAGCAGCACGGTGTTCACCATGTAGTGCCCGAACGGCGCCATACCCCACGCGACCGTGAAGTTGTGCAGCGTGATCGGCGCCGTCAGGTCGAAGCCGGCAACGGTCGAGGCTGGATGGATCGCGCTCCAGCACGCCCAAAGCAACGGCAGGACCCATAAGAGGCCAAGCATCCAGGCGCCCAGCAGCTCCAGCCGGAGCGACGGCATCCGCACTCGTTCGGCCGGTGCGGCGAGCGTACCTACGCTCATCGGTAATGCACCCGGCGCGCTAGCAGGCCGAATTGCAGCGCGGCCACGGCAGAGAGCAGCAGCAACAGGACCACTGTCAGCGCGGCGGCATAGTTCGTGTCCCAGTACTGGAACCCGACCTGATAGATATAATACAGCAACAGCGCAGTCGCGTTGTCCGGGCCCCCCCGTGTGAGCACCACGATCTGATCGACCAGGCGGAACGCGTCGATCACCGCGTTGACGAAGACAAAGAGCGTCGTCGGCATCAACAGCGGCCAGACGACGCGGCGGAAGAACGTCCAGCGCGATGCGCCTTCCAGGTCCGAGGCTTCACCCAGCTCGCGCGGCAGCGACTGCAGCGCGGCGAGATAGAAGATCATGTAGAATCCGGCCATCTTCCAGATGGCGATGATGATCATGGCCGGTAGCGCAGTCGAGGCAGACCCCAGCCAGTTCCAGTCACCGAACCCGAACGGCGATAGCGCGCGGTCGATCAGCCCGTAGCCGGGCGTGAAGAAGAACAGCCAGATATTCGCTACCGCGATCATCGGCAGGATGGTCGGCGTGAAATAGGCCAGCCGCAGCAACGCGCGCCCGGGGAACTGCCGGTTCACCGCCATCGCCATCGCCAGCGAGAGTGCCATCGTGGCCGGGATGGTGCACGCGGCGTACACCGCGTTGTTGCGCAACACCTGCCAGAACACCGGATCCTGCGCCATGGCGGCGAAATTCACCGCCGGGTCGAGGCGCGACGGATGATGCGGCACGGCCGTCGAATGCAGGCTGGCCCACACCGTTTCAAGTGCGGGCCAGTGGGTGAACAGCGCAAGCAGGGTGACGGCGGGAAGGACGAGCAACCAACCTTGCACCGCTTCGCGGTTGCTTGCGGGAGGGACGGTACCAGGAAGATCACGCGGTTGCGCGGACCCCTCCCCCGGCCACTCCCGCAAGCGGAGGCGGAAAGTTTGCGCTTTCACGTCTTTCGGAACGGCCGCAACAGACGGTCGGCATTGGCCTGCGCCTCGGCGAGCGCTGCTTTGGGCGTCTTCGTACCGGCGAGCGCCGCCTGCAACGCGCTGTTCAGCGGCAACGTCACCTGCTGGTTGTCGTGCGTCGAGAGCTCCGGCACCGCAAAGGGAAGCTGGTCGCGCGCCACCACGGCCTGCGGGAAGCCGGCGACGTATTGCTTCATCTTCGCCGTCTCCCACGCATCCGGTCGCGTCGCCACGTACCCCGTGTCGATGCCCCATTGCGCAGCACGTTCCGGCGAGGTCACCCACTTGATGAACAGCATCGAGGCCTGACGCTCGGCCGTCGTCGCAGTGCTGAAAATGTGGAAATTCGCACCGCCGGTCGCCGTGCCGCGCTGCTTGTCCGCCGGCAGCATGGCAACGCCGAACGGGAACTTGGCATTGTTGCGGACGAAAGTAAGATTGCCGGTGGTCGTCCACATGATCGCGGTGCGGTCGGCAACGAAATCGTTGGGTGTCGTGCCCCAATCGAGCACACCCGGCGCCTGCACGCCCTCCTTGCCCAGCGCCACCCAATAGTCCAGCGCCTCGATCGCGCCGGGCGAGTCGAAATAAGTCTGATCGCCGGCCTGGTTCATCAGCCTCTGGCCGGTTTCCGCGGCGAGCGCCTGATAAAGCCAATAGGTGCCGCCGGTCGCCGGGATCTGCACCCCCCAGCGGGTGACGGTGCTGCCGGACTTGGTCACCAGCTTGCGACCCATCCCGGTCTGCTCGGTCCAGTTCGCCGGCGGCTTTTCTGGATCGAGCCCGGCTTCCTTGAACGCATTCTTGTTCCAATATAGCACCGAGGTGGAGCGCTGGAACGGCACGCTCCAGACATGCCCATCGACGTTGCCGTTGGCCATGAAAGCAGGGAAAAATCCACCAAGCCAGGCTTTGTCCTCGGCCGAGTTCGCCAGTTGGTCGATCGGCACGATGGCGTCGAGGTCGATCAGACTGAACACCTGGATCGCGCCGAGCATCGCCAGCGGTGGCGCATGGCCGCCCTTGAAGGCGGTGATCGCCTTGGCGATCGTGTCGTCGTAGCTGCCGGCATAGACGGGCTTGATGCGGATATCCGGATGCAGCTTTTCGAAATCTTGTGCATAGCCGTCGATGATCCTGGTGATCGGGCCGGCCACGGCGATCGGGAAGAAGAACTGGATCTCGAGCGGTGCGTTCTGTGCCCGAACGATTGCCGGTACGGCAAGCGCGGCGGTGCCGGCAAGCACAGCACGGCGGGTGATGCTCGGCATTCGGTTTCCTCCGTAACAGCGTTTGTCAGACAAGAGCCGGCTCCCGGGCCAGTCGGAAGCCCGTTGCGGCATCGAACAAATGCACCGACGCGGCCGGGAAGGCCAGCCGGATAAGATCGCCGGCGGCGCAGTCGTGGCGGCCCACCAGCCGCGCCTGCACGCGATGCGCGGCGGGCACCACGCAGCCGGTCAGCACCGTATCGGCACCAAGATATTCGCTGTGCTCGACCGCGAGCATCAGCACTGGGTCGAACGTGCCGGCTCGGGCCAGCGCCAGCGCCTCCGGACGGATGCCGGCGATCAGCTCCACACCGTCGAGCGGGGCGAGCACCGGATCGTCGGTACCGCCGATCACCATGCCCCGGTCGCTCCTGGCAAGCGGCAGCAGGTTCATCGGCGGCGAGCCGATGAACCCGGCGACATAGGTGGTGGCCGGCCGGTCATAGACCTCGGCCGGCGGCGCCGCCTGTTCCAATCGTCCGGCGCGCAGCAGCACGACCTGATCCGCCATGCTCATCGCCTCGACCTGGTCGTGGGTGACATAGATCATGGTCAGGCCGAGGCGGCGCTGCAGCGCGACGATCTCCCGCCGCATCTCCGCGCGGAGCTGGGCGTCGAGGTTCGACAACGGCTCGTCCATCAAACAGACCGGCGCCTGCGCCACGATGGCCCGGCCGAGCGCCACACGCTGCTGCTGGCCGCCGGAAATCTGGCCCGGCTTGCGCGCCAACAGCGGGCGGATCCCGAGCAGATCAACCGCGTGGGCAAGCCGCCGATCGCGCTCGGCGCGCGGCACGCCGCGGGCCTTGAGGCCGAACAGGATGTTCTCGGCAACGTTCAGATGCGGGAACAGCGCGTAGGACTGGAACACCATGGCGACGCCACGGGCGGACGGCGGCAGCGCGGTCACGTCCCGCGCGCCGATGCGGATGCATCCAGCCGAGGGCTGCTCGAGGCCGGCGATCAGCCGCAGGCAGGTGGTCTTGCCGCAGCCGGACCCGCCCAGCAGCACAGTGAAGCGGCCGCCCGGGACGGTGATGCTGAGGTCATCCAGCACCGCCGCCTGCCCGAATGACTTGGTCAGGCGCTGAAGATCGAGCGCCGGGCCGGACGGGGCAGGGGGGCGGGACTCCAGCATGGCGGGGAGAAACCTCAGGGTCGGTCGGCGCGGTGTGAAAGTGCGGTGAACAATACGCCGTCGTGCCGAGCGGTGCGAGCGGGTTGACCGGGATCGTGCCGGTGCCTAACAAGAGCCGCCCGGGTTGGGTGCGTAGCTCAGCGGGAGAGCACCGTCTTCACACGGCGGGGGTCACAGGTTCAATCCCTGTCGCACCCACCATCCGAGGTGCGGCGAACATTGGCGTGTCTTCGGCGCGGCCGCCGCAACTTCGGACCGGCGTAACGGGAATGGAGCGCTTATTGCCCGCAGGCAGATTGCGGGAAACGGGCAAAAAGCCTCAGTGACGTCCCGAAAGCATCCGGCTATCGTGGTCGGCGTCAGGAGGGGACGGTGACGTTCAGGCCGGTCAATCCACGCAACGCAGTGCTCGAGGCTGTGGTGCTTCTGCATTTCAACCGGCAGGTTTTCGCGCCGGAGGCGGCTGCTGTGCGGGCGTTGCACCCCCGTCTGGCGCATGACCTGCCCCGCCTTGATGAGGTGCAGGTTGCCACGATCGCGTTTGGTCCGGGCCCACCTTCCCCGCGGCTTGGCGCACCAGTGTCGATGGCCGCTTTCAAGAAGGACGGCACGCTTGAGACCAGGGTTTTCTTGAATGGCGCCGGAGCCTTGCTCGCCGTCAATTTCCTCCTTTATACGAAATGGGATGAACTCCGGCCCAAGGCCGCGGGATGGATCTGTATGGTACTTGCAGCTCTGCGGGAAATTGGTGGCCCCGACGGGATCCCACCCCTCCAGGTGACAACGGTCGGACACCAGATGATCAATGTCTTCATTTGGGATGAGGCGGACGGCGGGGTGACAGTGAGGGAGCTGTTCGCAGAAAAACCCTCCCGACTAGCTGACGCGGCATGGAATGCAGCCGGACAGCCTTGGTTCGCCATGCACTCCACGAATCAGCCGCTCGATGCCGAAAGTCGCCGCGTCGCACTGATCGACTCCTTGAGCTTCGACCTTGCCGAAGAACCGAAGATCGGTTGGCGGTTACGGCTCGAACAAACCTTGGAAGCGCGTTTTGCGCAGCCCATCGACTTCGACGATTTGGTCAAGGCGGAGCAGGAAGGCAGGCTAGCCCCGATTGACGCTTTGCTGGATCGGTTGCACAATGAAACTCGGAGTCTGATGTGTTCGATTCTTCGACCAGACATGCTGAGGCGTATTGGCATGGAGGCGCCGTGATGAGCGATTTGGCTTACTTCGGTCGGACGGCCGCCCGCCGCTCCAACCCCGTACTTCCGCTGCATTCGGCGGTACCCTCGATGCTTACGTATGCCCGATATTTCCTGGAATCGGGGGGGACTGAGCCGATCACAGACACCGGCTATTACGATGTGATCCATCCGGCACATCCGGTGTCCGGTGCGGTAACAGTGTCATCGGGCGCGGCCGTGCCCACGTTCGAGGAATTGGCCACGGTAAGTCGAACTACTGCACCGGCGCGGCCAGCGCTGCTGGCGGCACTGTGGGACCGTATCATGCGATACGTCCGCATGGCGGCCGATGGTGATGAGGACGCAACCCCGGTTCCTGCGGAGACGATCGAGCATACGCGACAGCTGCTGTCCGGGCTGCCAAGTGGCGTAGAACTACCGCAGGCTACAGTGTCGGCGGATGGCGAGATTATCTTCACTTGGTTCAGGTCACGTGACCGCCTCGAGGCGATCCTCGCGCCTGATCGCCACCTGACCTGGGTTTCCCGGATCGACGGCAGCTTCACCGATGGTGACGTTATCGCTCTCGATAAAGATGAGCAGTTGAGCCGTTTCTATGGGG
>Ga0335075_10009376_pt1 | contig 14942 bp, 12 predicted proteins | sample Lox_Sample_24_FD_206723 | JGI IMG/M metagenome (GOLD analysis project Ga0335075, IMG submission 206723) | Soil microbial communities from Loxahatchee National Wildlife Refuge, Florida, United States - Lox_Sample_2.4 | ecosystem: Environmental > Terrestrial > Soil > Wetlands | place: USA...
CACACGTGCACCACGCCCGGCGTGGCCGGCTACGAATACAGCCACCTGTGGTGGCACGTCCAGATTCCGTGCAGTAGGGTCTGACCGTCGTGAACCCGATAACCGCCCGGCCTGCGTCAGATGTGGCCGCCCCTGAGCGGGCGACCGCGCGCCGCCCCGCCGTGGCCTACCTAACCTGGGCCGCACCCGCCGTGGTGACGATCGCGCTCGGGCTGTTCGAGATCGGCGTTCCCCAGCTGTGGCGCGACGAGTTCGCGAGCTGGTCGGCCGCGAGCCGCACCCTGCCGCAGCTCTGGGCGATGCTGCACAACATCGACGCGGTGCTCGGCATCTACTACTTCGGGCTGCACCTGTGGATGGCGTCCTTCGGTGACTCCGCCACGGCCATGCGCGTGCCCTCGGTCATCGCGATGGCCGGCGCGGCGGCGGTGGTCGCGCTCATCGGACGGCGGCTTGGCGGTGGAGCGGCCGGACTCGCGAGCGGGCTCGTCTTCGCCGTGATACCGAGCGTGTCCCGCTACGCGCAAGAGGCCAGGCCGTACGCGTTCGCGATGTTCTTCGCCGCGCTCGCCACGCTTACGTTCCTGCGCGCCATGGAGCGGCCGACCTGGGGGCGCTGGGCGATTTACTCGGTGGTGCTCGCCGCCGCCGGCGCCGCCAACCTCATCGCGGTGTGCGTCGCCGCGGGTCACCTGCTCATCGTGCTGTGGGACTTCCTCCAGCGCACGGTGCGCGTCGGCGGCGACGGCACGCCCGATAGCGGCAGGCGGCTGCCCGGCGGCCTGCTGGCGCCAGAAGGCCCGCCGCTGCAGCTGATCAAGCGGTTCTGCCTGGCCCTGGTGGTCGGTGCCGTCCTCGTCTCGCCGTTGGTGATCGAGGGGCACTCGCAGCAGGGATGGCAGATCGGCGGGGTGGCGACACCGCACGTCGCCCAGCTCATTGGCGTCAGCGGCGGCCTGTGGCAGGAGCTGTTCGCCTCCGTGCCGGTCGCGGCCGCGGTCATGCTGCTCGCCGTGGTGTCCCTGCTGGCGGCGCCGGACGCACGGCGCCGGTCCATCGCGGCGTACGCGCTGGCGTTCGCGATCGCCCCCGTCGTCGCGGTATGGCTCATCTCGCGGGTCGGCTCGACCTCCTACTGGACCTTCCGGTACATGCTGTTCACCATCGCGAGCTGGTCGGTCGGTGCCGGGCTCTGCATCGCGTACGTCGCCGAGCGGCTGAAGGGCGGGCGGCTGGCCCGGCTCACCGGCGCCGTCTCGCCGCGCTTCGCCGTGGCAGCGGTCCTCATCGCGGTGGTGGGCCTGGTCGGCATCCATGACCAGCTGGCCGTCAGGCAGGACGAGGCTCACAACCTGTGGGCGTACCCGGAGCAGCCGTCGAACGGCACGCCCGTCGACTACAAGGCGGCGGCGGCCGTCATCGCGGCCAACGAGCGCCCAGGTGACGTCATCGCCTACCAGACCAGCGATGAGAACCACTACCAGGTCGATACCGCCATGGCCTATTACCTGCGCGGCAAGCTGCCGCCGTCGATCTTCCAGGCGCAGACGCAGGTCGAGGCGAACTCGCTGCAGCCGAACGAGTGCCAGGACCCGTCGCCCTGCATGACCGGCACGCCGCGAGTCTGGGTGGTCTACGTCAATCACCTGGCCCCGGACCCGTTCACCGCGCTGCCATCGGTTGGGCCGGACAACGTTTCCGAAGGTGACTACCTCGAGACGTTCGGCTATCAGGTGGAGGACACCTGGCCGGAGAACGGGATCACCGTGGCGCTGCTGACCGTCGGCTAGCTAACCGCGGTCGCGTCTTCCGCTATCGGGCGCCCCGGAGCACGTCCTGGTACGCGACGCAGTCTTCGTAGCGCGGCAACTGCCCGGACCGCAGTGCCTCTTCAAGCGTCGGCGCGGCGGCGTCCTTGTCCGACAGCACCGGCGTCACGTCCTCGTCCGTCGGCCAGGCGATCCCGATCGCCGCGTCGAGGGGGTGGACGCCGTGCTCGCGTCCCGGTGCGTACGGCGTCGAGCACAGGTAAAGGGCGGTCGCCCCGTCGGTGAGGGCCATGAACGCGTGCCCGAGGCCCTCGGCGAGGAATACCGCGCGGCGGGTGACGGCGTCCAGCCGTACCGCCTCCCACTTACCGAAGGACGGCGAGTCGGTCCGCAGGTCCACGATCACGTCCATGATCGCTCCGGCGGCGCAGGTCACGTACTTGGCCTGCCCGGGTGGCACGTCGGCGTAATGAATTCCCCTAATCACTCCGCGCCGGGAGACCGAGCAGTTGACCTGCGCGATGTCCAGCCGGTAGCCAAGGTCGGCGGCGAACTCCGCGCCGCGGAACGCCTCCGCGAAACTGCCCCGCTCGTCGCTGTGCACCCGCGGTTCGTAAACCCAGGCGCCCTCGATCCCAAGTGGTTGCACGCCAAGACCCTATCAACGCCGGGAAAGCGGATCGGCCTGGCTCCCGAGGGGAGCCAGGCCGATCACACCGGGGTAACCCGGCGAATTCGGAACATTAAATAAGCGAGGCCTTAGGAGACGATGATGACCCTCTCGGCCTGCTGTCCCCGGTCGCTCTGCGTGATCTCGAACTCGACCCGCTGGCCTTCTTCGAGGCTGCGGTATCCATCCGCCTGGATCGCCGAGAAGTGGACGAAGACGTCCTTGCCACCGTCGACGGCGATAAAGCCGTAGCCCTTGTCCGGGTTGAACCACTTGACGGTGCCCTGAGCCATTCCAAACAACTCCCTAACTGCTGCTCGGGCTTCGAGCCCCGCCCTTGCAACCGCGGAACCCGTCGGTCGCCATCCGGCACGACAGGCCAACGCACGCTCTCACGTCCGCACTTTGCCTTGCCGACAGCGACCAGAAACGACCTTACCGTGTGCGTGAGCTTAATGACGCCACATACACGAATGCCGTCACGCGGTCAGCCGGATGCCGTCACCCGGTCAGTACTGGGCCTGGAATGCCTCAAGCGTGGGCTTGATCGCGTTGGGAACCGTCACGGCGGGGGCCACGGCGGAGAGGGTCTTGAGCCCGTCGCCCGAGTTGATGATTACGGTTTCCGCGTCCGGGTCGAGTTGCCCGGCGGCGAGGAGCTTGCGCAGCACGCCCACGGTCACCCCGCCCGCGGTCTCGCCGAAGACGCCCTGGGCGCGGGCGAGCAGCCGCATCGAGTCCACCACCTCGGCGTCGGAGACGTCGGCCACGGCGCCGCCGGTCCTGCGCACCACGTCAAGCACGTACGGGCCGTCCGCCGGGTTGCCGATCGCCAGCGACTTCGCGATCGTGTCCGGCTTCACCGGCCGGACGACGTCCCAGCCCTTGGCGAACGCCTCGGACACGGGCGAGCACCCGGTCGCCTGGGCGCCGAACACCTTCCACGGCCTGGAGTCGACCAGGCCAAGCTCCACGAGCTCGCTGAACCCCTTGTCGATCTTGACAAGCTGCGCGCCCGACGCCACCGGAACCACGATCTGGTCGGGTAGCCGCCAGCCGAGCTGCTCCGCGATCTCGAAGCCGAGGGTCTTCGAGCCCTCGGCGTAGTACGGGCGCACGTTCACGTTGACGAACGCCCAGTCCTCGTGCTCGCCGGCCAGTTCCGAGGCCAGCCGGTTGACGTCGTCGTAGTTGCCGTCGACGGTGACGAACGTGCCGCCGTATACGGCGGTCGTGAGGATCTTCTGCTCCTCGAGGTTGGCCGGGACCATGACCACGGACCTGATGCCGGCCCTGGCCGCCGCGGCGGCGACCGCGTTGGCCAGGTTGCCCGTGGACGGGCAGGCGAGCACCTTGAATCCCATCTCGGTCGCGGCGGCGAGCGCCACGGCGACCACGCGGTCCTTGAAAGAGTGGGTCGGGTTGCCGCTGTCGTCCTTGATCCACAGGCGGCGCATCCCGAGTTCGGCGGCGAGCCCGTCGGCGCGGACGAGCCGGGTGTAGCCGGGCTCGGTGGTCGGGCGCGCGGCGATGTCCTGCGGTACCGGGAGCAGCGGCGCGTAGCGCCAGATGTTCTGCGGGCCCGCCTCGATGTCGGCCCTGGTCAGCCGCGGGAAGTCGTAACCGACCTCCAGCGGCCCGAAACACTCGGAACAGGCGTAATGCGGGCCGAGCTCGACCGAGGCGCCGCATTCCCTGCAGGTCAAGCCGGTCGCGTTGCCAAGGCGGAGCGGCGCGGTGGTCTTAGCGGTCATGGGGCGAGGCCTCTCTCTCCCATCTTTCCCAGCGGTCACCTTGACCACGGGCCGGACTTGGCACCACGTCGCGCGCTTGCCTCGCCTTACTGAGGTGCGTTACCGCGATGGTTGCCGGGGCTTCACAGGGCCGATCCCTCCACCCCTCTGGATGAGGTATTCAGTTGTCGTACCGCCCCGTCGCTCATGCGCCGGGCTGCCGCGCAGCCGGGGCTGCGCGGGTCGTCCCCGCCCATCGCGCGCCCGATACGATGGCGCTTTTTGCCATCGGGCGCGCAGCCGGGGGTCTGGGGGGTCGTCCCCCCAGAAAACAACTGTAACTGATCATTCGCCTGCCCCGGCAACCGGCTATGCAGGGATTCATCTACGCTTGTTCCATATGACTAACGATCCGAGCCGGCTACTCATCGTTGCCTCAAACCGCGGGCCGGTCTCGTACAGTCACGCCGAGGACGGTTCGTTGTCCGCGAAGCGCGGCGGCGGTGGCATGGTGTCGGGGCTGACGTCGGGACTTGGCGCGGTGGCGGCGGACGGCGGCGCGCTGTGGCTGTGCGCGGCGCTCAGCGAGGCCGACAGAGAGGCCGCCCGCCAGCCGGAGCGGGCGCCGAGCAGCCCGGGCGAGGTGCCGGTCCGGATGCTCGATATCCCCGCCGACGTGTTCGACGCGGCGTACAACCGCGTCTCGAACTCGGTCTTGTGGTTCGTCCATCACCTGCTGTTCGACACGCCGCTCCAGCCGCGGTTCGACCTGGCGTTCCATGCCGACTGGGCCGCCTACGTCGCCTACAACGAGGCGTTCGCGGCCGCGCTCGCGCAGGAGTGCGCGTCCGGCACCCGGGTGCTGATCCAGGACTACCACCTCGCGCTGGCGCCACGGATGCTGCGCGACCGCTACCCCGCTGCGCGGATCGCCCACTTCGAGCACACCCCGTGGGCGCCGCCCGAGTACTTCCAGATGCTGCCGGACGACGTGGCCGTCGCGATACTCGACGGGATGCTCGGCGCCGACCACGCGGGCTTCCTCGCCGGCCGCTGGGCTGACGCGTTCCTCGACTGCTGCGCGGCGGTGCTCGGCGCGGAGGTCACCCGCGCTCGCCACGGCGGCGGCCGCGTGACCTACCGGAACCACGTGACCGACGTGGCGGTGCACCCGCTGGGCGTCGACGCGGAGGAACTGCGCGCGCGGGGCCGCCGGGCGGACGTCAGGAGCAGCGCGAGCGCGTTGCGGGAGATCGCGCGGGGCAGGCAGTTGATCGTACGGGTCGACCGCACGGAGCTGTCCAAGAACATCGTGCGCGGCCTCGCGGCCTACCGTGAGCTGCTGGTCACCCGGCCCGAGTGGCGGGGCCGGGTGACGCACCTCGCGATGGCCTACCCCTCGCGCTCCGGACTCGCCGAGTACCGGGCCTACACGGCGCGGGTGCACGAACTGGCGGCGGAGATCAACGCCGAGTTCGGCACGCCGGACTGGGAGCCGCTTATCCTTGACGTCAAGGACGACTACCCGCGCTCGCTGGCGGCGTGCGGGCTGGCCGACGTGCTCCTGGTCAACCCCATAAGAGACGGTATGAACCTGGTGGCGGAGGAGGGGCCGATCCTCAGCGAGAGCGGCTGCGCCCTCGTGCTTTCCAGGGAAGCGGGTGCCGCCGCGCTGGTTGGTGAGGCCGCACTGCTTGTCAACCCGTATGATGTCAGCGCTACCGCTAACGCCTTGCATGCTGGCCTGGTCATGTCGGCCGCCGAGCGGCAGCGACGCAGTGCAACGATTGCCGGCGCCGCCGCCGCCCGCGCACCGCGGCGTTGGCTTGCGGAACAGGTTGAGGCACTTGGCTAACAACCAGCTGCAACAGCGTTACGCTCCGTGTCTGTCCGCTCGGATGCGGGTACAACTGGATTGCGGTGGTAGTGGTCCGGAAGGACCAGACCTGTCGGGAACAAGCACGTAAAGACGCACATCTTTCTATAATTCAGAACGCCACCGAGTACGCCAGTGCGCCTGCGTACCGAGCACGAGACTGGGACTGCCCAGAGCAGATGGGTTCCTTCATTGACCGTTGACAGCAAGCCTTCCGCCGTCCGGCGGGGCGCCTCGGCTCCGCTTGGCACCACGGAGCGTGATCCCAGGGACTCTGCGGGACTCCTCCTCGGGCGGCTGACCGTGCTGCCTGCCCTGGTGTTTTTGACGTTCTTGCTAACCAGCTTCCTGTTGCTGCTTATCGGCTACTTCAAGCCCGTCCCGGTGATCGTGCTCTGGCTGGCGCTGACCGCGGCGGTAGTCCCCTATGCCTGGCGCCGGATCCCCTCGGTCACCGGCGCGGCCGACTGGGGCACGTCTGGCGCGGGCGGGGCGAAGCCCACGCCGCGCTGGGTGCTTTGGTCGCTCGTCGCGATCTCGGTCGCCTTCGGCATCTTCCAAGGGGCGTACCACTCGCAGTTCGTGGTCGACCAGCTTGACGCGGCGTCATACATGAACTTCGCCAGCTGGATCTCCCAGCACGGCTCGGTGGCGATCCCGTCGGACCCCGCGGCCTTCGGCAACGCGCCGGGGATCACCTTCAACAGCGCCGCGTTCTACAACGGCGCCATGTATCACACCGGCAACTCGATCGTGCCCCAGTTCATGGCCGGGCTGCCGATGGTGCTCTCGCTCGGCTTCTGGGCCGGCGGCGCCCGGCTGGCGCTCTTCTGGGCACCAGTGCTCGGCGCGCTCGGCATCTTCACGTTCGGCGGCCTGGTCGCCAGGCTGGTCGGCCCGCGCTGGGCGCCGTTCGCCACGCTGGCCATAGCGATCGGCATCCCCGAGGCGTACGTCAGCCGCAACACCTACAGCGAGACCCTGGCGCAGATCCTGCTGCTTGGCGCGTTGTCGCTGTGGATCGACTCGCAGCGCACCGACCGCGGCGAGGAAGACGCCGGGCGGTGGCGCGCCAACTGGCGGCACCATTCGCGGTCCGCCTCGCACGTCCTGGCCGGGGTCACCGGGCTGCTGTTCGGCATCACCCTGCTGGTGCGCATCGACGGGCCGGCCGACGTCCTGTTCGTCGTCCCGTACGCCGGCCTGCTGGTGCTGCGGCGTCAGCGCCAGGTCATCGCCCTGCTCGTCGGCATGGTCGCGGGCCTGCTGTACGGCACGGTCGACGCGCTGTTCCTGACCTTCCCCTACCTGCAGACCAACGCCTCGTCGGTCATCTACATGGTCGTCGCCTTCGTCCTGTTCACCGCGGCCACCGCGGTGGCGGTCCGGTGGCTGCGGCGGCGCGGCTCCGAACTGCGCAAGCCGCCGCATCCGTGGCTGGTCCGTGGCGTGGCGGCGCTGCCGTTCCTGGTCATCGCGGTCTTCATCGTCCGGCCGTACGTCGAGCGGAACTGGCACGCGCTCCAGTACGCGCCGCTCAGCCTGCACTGGATCTACTGGTACACCGGCTTCAGCGCCATCGCGTTCGCCGTGATCGCCTCGGCCATGCTCGGCAAGCGGTGCGTCAAGGGCGAGGCGCCCGTCTGGGTCCTGCCGCTGCTGACGTTCGCCTGGGCGATCGTGTGGTTCCTGCTGCGGCCCGCGATCACCCCGCATCAGCCGTACGCCAGCCGCCGGCTGGTCCCGGCCGTGCTGCCGGGTGTGATCCTGCTCGCGGTGTGGCTGTCCGCCTGGCTCGCCAGGCAGTCGCGCGTGGTCCGCCTGGTGAACGTGCCCGACTTCCTTAAGCGGTCCCCCCGGGCATTCGTGATCGCCTGTTGCGCGGGCGCCATTTTCCTGCCGCCGATGATCGGGAACTTCGGACTCAGCCTGAGCGGCTCGGACGGTCTGGCGCTGCAGCGGGCGGAAGTCGGCGAGCTTGCCGCGGTCGACAAGATCTGCCAGTCCATCCCGCCGAACTCGTCGGTCCTCATCGCCGATTTCATGCTGAACTGGCAGTGGGCCCAGAACATCAGGGGAACCTGCGGCGTGCCGGTGGCGGCCGTGCAGACCGTCGTGCCAGGCGCGAACACCGCACCCGGATGGAACGCCTCACCGACGGCCATGCTGGCCGACATACAGGCGATCGAGAAGGTCGGACGGCACCCGATCGTCCTCGCGGCCACCAGCGCGGAGCTGTCCCAGCTTGGTAACGGCTCCGTGAAATTGATGATGGCCCAAGATACAAGCATCGACGAGCACGTAATCTTCGGTACGCCGAGGAACACTCTTCCCCAGCGGTTCACGGTCTATAGTTGGGAGCCGGCTAAGTGATTGCCGAGTACGAAACCGCGCGCGAAACGGAAACTGCCGCGCCCTATGTGACGATTGTCCTGCCTTGTTATAACGAGGAGGGGCACGTGGTTGCCGAGATTGAGCGGATCTCGGCGGCGATGGAAGCCAGCGGCTACTCGTACGAGCTGATGTGCGTAAACGATGCCTCGACCGACGGCACGCTTGCCAAGCTGTACGAGGCCGCGCCGCGCTTCCCCAAGATGGAGGTTGTCAACTTCCACCGCAACAGCGGGTCGGGCACCGTGCGCCGGATCGGCACCCAGCGCGCCCGCGGCGAGATCGTCGTGTGGACCGACGCCGACATGACGTACCCGAACGAGCGGATTCCCGAGCTCGTGCAGCTCTTGGAGAAGGACCCGACCATCGACCACGTGGTCGGCGCGCGCACCAGCGAGCAGGGCACGTACAAGCTGCTCCGGGTGCCCGCCAAGTGGTTCATCAGGAAGTTCGCGGAGCGGCTGACCGGGGCCAAGATCCCCGACCTGAACTCGGGCCTGCGGGCGTTCAGGCGCGAGGTGTCGCTGCCCTACCTGCGGCTGCTGCCCGCCGGGTTCTCCTGCGTCACCACGATCACCGTCTCGTTCCTCGCGAACAACCACGAGATGTACTTCCTGCCGATCGATTACTACAAGCGGGCGGGCAAGTCGAAGTTCAAGTTCGGCAAGGACTCCTACCGGTACATCCTCCAGGTGCTCCGGATGACGATGTACTTCAACCCGCTCAAGGTGCTCATGCCGGTCGCGCTTACGCTGCTCGGCCTCGGCGTCGTCAAGGGCATCTACGACGTGTCGGCGCACCCGTTCAAGATCGCCACCGACACGGTCCTGGTCTTCGTCACCGGTCTGCTCATCGCATCCCTGGCACTGCTCGCCGACCTGATAGTCCGATCTCGGGATAGTTAGGCCTTGCCTTGAGCAAGCGAGGCGTGCGGCGGGATGAGGCGGTCCGTCAGGGGCCCGACGACCTGCTCGGGCGTGAATCGCTCGGCCGCGAGCTGGCGGGCCGCGTGGCGCAGCTTCAGCAGCGCCTCGCGGTCATCGGCGAGCCGCAGCAGGGCGTTGGCCAGGGCGGCCGGGTCGCCCGGCGGCACGAGGACGGCAGCGTCTCCGAGCACCCGGCGCTGCGGCGCGGTGTCGGACGTGATCACCGCGCAGCCGGCGGCGGCTCCCTGGAAGACCTTGTTGGGCACCACGCGCAGCGCCTTGTCGCCGGTGCCGAAGATGCCGAGGCAGACGTCGTGCGACGCCACCAGCGCGGGCAGTTCGGCGGCGGGCACCCAGTCCAGCCAGCGCACCGACGTGTTGGCCGCGGCGGCCCGCCTGGTCTCGGCCAGGTCCTGGCCCTGGCCGATCATCGTCACCTCCACCGGCGCCCCGGCGAGGCGGCCGAGCGCCCCGCCGATGACCGGCGTGCCCTGCAGCGGCGTGTAAAGGCCGTAGAAGACGACCTTCAGCGGCGCGCCGGAATCGGTCGCGGACTCCCGCGCGGCCTCATGCCACGGCGCGGGCGCGCCGACGTGCACGACCACGGCCTTCGCGCGGTACTTCTCCGGCACGATCTCCAGGTGCTCCTCGGTGTCGACCGCCACGATGTCGGCGGCCCGCAGCGCGGCGGCGTCGATCAGCCGCAGCACCTTCGTCTTCATGCCGCCGTCGAGCCGGCGGTCCTTGGCCGTGTTCGCCGCGCTGACCAGGTGGTCGAGCACGATCGGTACCTTGCCGCGACGGTAAAGCAGCCGCGCGAGGTGCACGTCGAAGTGACCGAGGTAGCCGACCACGACGACGTCCGGCCGGCCGAGCCCGCGTGCCTTCGCCGCCAGGCCGAGCCAGCGGCTGGCGAGCCGGACGACAAGCCCGCCGACCTTCCAGGGCTTGGCCAGCATGTCGACGCGGTCGGCGGTGGTCAGCCCGAGCGGGACGTTGCACTCGGTCACGTCGAACCCGCGGGCGGCGAGGCCCTCGGCTATGGTCGCGATGCGCGGATGCATCGCGGTGTCATAAGTACCGAAGATGATTGTGCGCATGATGTCCGTAGCCTAGGGCATGAGGCGTCCCCCCGACTGGTAGGACTGTGATGATGGGCTTCGTTAAGCGCTTGCTCGGCAGCCGGTGGCTCAAGTGGGCGGTTGTCGTCATCGCGGTGGGCATCGGCGCCTACGAGATCGACAAGGAGTGGAACCAGGTCCATCTCGCCCTCGGGCGGATCGGCGTGGCCGCCTCGTTTGAGGCGCTGCTCGCGCTGCTCGTGATGCAGTACGCCACGCTCCGCCAGTGGCAGGCGCTGCTGGCCGGGCTCGGCTCGCCGCTGCGGACGACATCGGCCGGCCGGATCTTCTTCATCGGCCAGCTTGGCAAGTACATTCCCGGCTCCCTCTGGCCGGTGCTGACCCAGATGGAACTGGGCGCAAGGGCCAACGTGCCACGGACGCGCTCGGCGAGCGCCTCGATCCTGACGATGATCCTGTCCCTGGCCACCGGCCTGCTCGTGGCCGCGGCGACGCTGCCCTTCGCGCACTACTCGGCCGGCTACGACTGGGTCTTCATCCTGGTCCCGGTGATCTTGGTCTGCCTTTACCCGAGGGTGCTCAACCCGCTGCTTAACCGGCTTTTCATGCTGGTCAAGCGCCCGGGACTCGACCAGCCGGTCACGCTCACGATGCTGAGCAGGGCGCTCGCCTGGTCGCTCCTCGCCTGGATCGCCAACGGTGCGCAGATCTGGGTGCTCGCCGACAAGCTGGGCGCCCCGGTCGGCCGGACCATCCTGATCGCCCTCGGCGGGTACGCGTTCGCCTGGTGCGTGGGTTTCGTCATCGTCTTCGCCCCGGCCGGGGTGGGCGCGCGCGACGCCCTGCTGATCCTGGCGCTCACCCCACTCGTCGGCCACGACGCGGCGGTGGCGGTGGCGCTCGTCTCCCGCGGGGTCAACACGATCAGCGACCTGCTCGTCGCGGGCGCCGCGGCGGCAAGCCGCGGCCGCGGGGACCGCACGCCCGCGGGCGGGGCCGGGGAAGCCACGGGTCCAGCCGGGGGCAACCGAGTCGAGGGAAAAGCGCAGGAGGCGGTCCCGGCTGAGGCCGCCACATCCCGCTCAGACACCGGCCCCATCGGCTAGGTCCCCGCGGGCTCCCCGGCGACGTTCACGCGCGCCGTGGTTCGCGCTAGGACTGCGCGATGATCGCCGGGAGGGCGCGATGGAGTGCGTCCCGCCAGTCGCCGATCGGCTGGATGCCCGCCGCGCCCCATGCGTCGTGGCCGAGGACGCTGTACGCGGGCCGCTGCGCCGGCGTCGGGTAGTCGGCGGTGGCGATGGCCCGGGGAGCAAGCAGAAGTCGTTCTGAATCCTCGCTTTGGCCTTGGCCTTGGCAGAGGGCGAAGATCTCCGTGGCGAAGCCGAACCACGTCGTCTGGCCCGTGCTTGTCGCGTGGTAAATGCCCGCCGGGGCGGACTTGTCGATCAGCGTGCAGATCTGGGCGGCGACATCGGCCGTCCAGGTGGGCTGGCCGTGCTGGTCCGCGACCACGCCGGGGGCGGTGCCGTTCCCGGCCAGCCGGAGCATGGTCTTGACGAAGTTCTTGCCGTGGGCGCCGTACAGCCAGGCGGTGCGGACGATGTAGCTCCCGCCGGGAAGGGCGGCGCGCACCGCCTGCTCGCCGGCCAGCTTGGTGCGGCCGTAGGCCCCGGCCGGGGCCGTCCTGGCGCCTTCCGCGTACGGCGCGGAGGCGCGGCCGTCGAAGACGTAGTCGGTCGACGGGTGGACGAGCAGGGCGCCGGCGCCCGCGCAGGCGGCGGCCAGGTTCGCGGCACCGTCACGGTTGATCGCGAGTGCCTCGTCCTCGTGCTCTTCCGCGGCGTCCACGGCGGTCCACGCGGCGCAGTTGACCACCACGTCGGGCTTGACCGCGCCGACCGCCTTGGCGACCGCCACGGCGTCGGTGACGTCCAGGTCGGCCCGGGCGAGCGGGGTGAACTCGTCACCCCGGGCCCGCAGCAGGTCGGTCAGGTCGCGGCCGAGCATTCCGGCCGCGCCGGTGACCAGCCAGCGAGTCACTGGTCCGCGGGCCGAGCCGGGGGCGCCGGCCGGTGCAGCGGCTCCCACCAGTCGCGGTTGGCGGCGTACCACTCGACGGTGGCCTTGAGGCCGTCGGAGAACGGCGTGCGCGGCTGGTAGCCCATCGAGCGGAGCAGCGAGTCGTCCAGGCAGTAGCGGCGGTCGTGGGCCTTCCGGTCGGTGACCGGCACCACGTCGTCCCAGGACGCGCCCAGCTTGTCGAGGATGGCCCCGGTGAGCTCCCGGTTGGACAGTTCGACGTCGCCGTTGATGTTGTAGACCTTGCCCGCCTCGCCCTTTTCGAGCACGAGCTGGACGCCGCGGCAGTGGTCGTCCACGTGGATCCAGCCGCGTACGTTCAGGCCGTCGCCGTAAAGCGGCACCGGCTTGCCGTCGAGCAGGTTGGTGGTGAACAGCGGTATGAGCTTTTCCGGGTACTGGTACGGGCCGTAGTTGTTGCAGCACCGGGTGACGGAGACGTTGACCCCGTGGGTGCGGGCGAAGGCGATGGCGATCAGGTCGCCGCTGGCCTTGGCCGCCGAGTAGGGCGAGTTCGGGTCGAGCGGTGAGCGCTCGGTCCACGCGCCCTCGGCGATCGAGCCGTACACCTCGTCGGTGGAGACCTGCACGACCCGCGGTATCCCGGCGGTCCGGCAGGCGTCGAGCAGGACCTGGACGCCGAGCGCGTTGGACAGCATGAACGCGGCGGCGCCGGCGATCGAGCGGTCCACGTGCGACTCCGCCGCGAAGTTGATCACCGCGTCGTGGCCGGGAAGGACCTCGGCCAGCCGCACCGGGTCGCAGATGTCGCCCCGGACGAAGGTGTACCTGGGGCTGTCGGCGACGGGGGCGAGGTTCGCCATGTTGCCCGCGTAGGTGAGCTTGTCGTAGACCGTGACGTCGGCGTCCTCGTAGCCAGGAAAGCCGCCGGACAGCAGCGTGCGGACGTAGTGCGAGCCAATGAAGCCAGCGCCGCCGGTAACCAGGATCCTCATGAGCTGATCTGCACCTTACTGTGGTCGCCGAGCACTAGCCGGTGTGCTCGTGGTACCCGGGGCGCGGGGGTTACCTCCGCGTAGTGGCCGATGAGCGACGCCTCGATCCGGCCGCAGCCCTTGATCGAGGCGTTGCTGAGCACGATGGAGTACTCGATCTCGCTATCGACGACCGAGCAGTCCGTGGCGATGGCGGTGAACGGGCCGACGTAGGAGCCGGTGATCGTGCTGCCGGCGCCGATGATCGCCGGCCCGACGATGCGCGAGCCGGTCACCGAGGCGCCTTCCTCGACGACCACCCGGCCAATGATCTCGGAGTCATCGCTGATGATGCCGTCGAGCCTCGGTTCCAGGCCCTCAAGGACAAGGCGGTTTACCTCAAGCATGTCGGCGACGTTGCCGGTGTCCTTCCAGTACCCGGTGATCGTCGTCGAGTTGACCGTGCGGCCGTTGTCGAGCAGCCACTGGATCGCCTCGGTGATCTCAAGCTCGCCCCGCCACGACGGCTTGAGGCTCGCGACCGCCTCGTGGATGGCCGGGGTGAACAGGTAGACCCCGACGAGGACAAGGTCGCTCTTGGGCTGCTTCGGCTTCTCTTCCAGGTTCTTGACGCGGCCGGTGACCGGATCGAGTTCGGCCACGCCGAAGGCTCGCGGGTCGCTGACCTGCTGCAGCATGATCTGCGCGGCGGGCCGGTTCGTGGCGAACTCGTCGACCAGGGCGTTGATTCCGCCGACGATGAAGTTGTCGCCGAGGTACATCACGAAGTCGTCGTCGCCGAGGAACTCCCTGGCGATCAGGACCGCGTGCGCGAGGCCGAGCGGTGCCGTCTGCCTGATGTAAGTGACCTTCAGCCCGAGGCCCGACCCGTCGCCGACGGCCGCTTCGATGGCAGGCGCGTTGTCGCCGACGACGACCCCCACGTCGGTGACTCCGGCCTGGGCGATGGCCTCAAGGCCGTAGAAGAGCACCGGCTTGTTCGCGACGGGGACAAGCTGCTTGGCAGACGTGTGCGTGATCGGACGCAGGCGCGTGCCGTGGCCGCCGGATAGGACGAGAGCTTTCATGGCGAAAAGTGTCAAACCCTCTCGGTGGTGCCCGACCTGTTCTGTGCCCGTTTACTCTACGCGTTCAGCGAACCCGGGCCGTGCTGTATTGGCGAACGCCCAGCAGGAGGCCTTGGCGTTTGCACTCTCCCTACGAGAGTGCTAAACATGGGACTTGGCACTCTCCCAGTGAGAGTGACAACCATAACGGCGGGATCGGGCGATGAGGTACCGCTTGGTGGCAGGAAAGGACTGCCGCGGTGCGGTGCCGTCCGTCGCGGGCGTCGGCCGGTCCTAACGTACGCCACGGAGGACTGGAACCAATGGCAGCGAAGATGATCGCGTTTGACGAGGACGCCAGGCGCGGCCTCGAGCGCGGCATGAACCAGCTTGCCGACGCCGTGAAGGTAA
>Ga0335075_10009377_pt1 | contig 14940 bp, 10 predicted proteins | sample Lox_Sample_24_FD_206723 | JGI IMG/M metagenome (GOLD analysis project Ga0335075, IMG submission 206723) | Soil microbial communities from Loxahatchee National Wildlife Refuge, Florida, United States - Lox_Sample_2.4 | ecosystem: Environmental > Terrestrial > Soil > Wetlands | place: USA...
GAGCCTACCCAAGGCCAATAACAACAGCTGGTTGGAGAAGTTCAAGCAGAAGAATAACCTCATGGGTTCAAAGTCAAGGAAAGGTTCGTTCGTCGACGATACAGAGGCCGCTTCAAATCCAGGATCTGGTTCGCACTCGCCGAACAACACATCTCCGACTTCTCCACAGAAGGAAGGTTCACCAACGGCAATGAGTGTTACGAAGTCCGAAGATGCACATAAAACCGAGAGTCCAGATACCTACGTCGACTTCTCAGCCCAAGGTCACAAACCGTATCACTCGCTGAGTAACGCATCTCTCGCCAGTACCTTCACGGACGGAGCACACTCATCATCTTTTTCTCCAGCGCCGCAGAGTCCCACTTCACCATTCTTTGCTCCGGAAACGACGTCGCCGTTCATTCCACAAGGAGCTGGGAGACTGGTACCGGCAAATATCGGAAGCAACTACTCTCGACCACGTAGCCAAACGTTTCCAATGCTTGGAGTGGAGCCATATGTATCACCACCATCTTCGGAGCCATTAACTCCCAAATATGTTTCGAGTACGGTCCTGGAGTCGCCGATGACGGAAATGTCGAATCCGTTGGCCACGGTTGATGAAGGTTCAGTAGCGACGATGCAGCCTCCTCCACCACCTCACAGCACCATATCGGAAGCCATAATAACGACAAGTGGTATTTCAGCGCCTATGCTACAAACGCATACCACGCCTTCATTGACGCATTCGTCGCCAATCACGCCATCTTCAGCCATCAGCAGTATCCCTCCAGGAAGTCCAACCTTGGAAGAGACACGTCGAGCACTTGAGGTGGTGATGAGTTATCTTCAGCACCAACCATCGATCACAGTAGAGCCAAAGGAGTTGATTACGATGGGTGGGCTGATGGAGCGACTGAAATTGCAAGGTAGTCGGCAAGGCAGCGTTAGCGCCGGCGTGAGTACTCCAGGTGGTATTGGAGTCGAAATGCCTGGAGGGATGCATAGGATTCCCAGCGGTGACTTCAAAAACATGCTCTCTCGCGAATAAGGCGCGAAGACGAGAACCTTCTAGGGCAACGGGAACCAGCTCGGCTGCGTACCTATTTTGGATCAACCGCTCCTCACTTACGACCTGTTCATATTAGTCTCGGGACCTTACCTCTACGATTTTTACAACCCTTAACGGCCTAACACACTTCTTCAAGACTTCGATTCTTGCATGGCGGCAGCGAGCGGACGGGCGAATACGGGTGCTTCTCCCCCCTTTTTTCGGATCTTTCTTATAGGAGAACACAACGGATACGATCATCCGCACCAACGATAAACGGTGAGACCACAGTTGGATATCACTTTCAGATCCAGCTTCGGTACGCAACACACCTACAGGCACATCACTCGCTGCAAGCCACCTTCTGCTCTGGATTGGACTTTCGGGAGGTATTCTGGATTGCGCCCTCTGTACATGTTTCTGGCCGCGTTCCGCCCTCAACAATTTTCTATTTCTTTTCGTTATTTCTTTCGCGCGATTTCGCCGTCTGGGCTTTTTTTGAGGGTGGGAAACGACAAGGCAAAGAGGGAGCAAACGACGGCAAAGAAATGGGATCAGAAAAATACCTGCTCACGCGGGGACCTGGAATGAGAAATCTGGGAGTACATTTTTGGGACCATTCGGAGAAGAGCGACCTTCATCGTCGCCGGTGACCGGTGGGTGTCCCCGATGGGTAACAGTTCTTTCGTTTTTTCTCGTCTTTTTCCTCAGCGCAGTTACTCTTTGCTCACGCGTATTTATTTTCATTTTATACTTGGAACCAGCGAGTGCGAACGGTACCTGATCATTGGAGTTCGTTCACCGGGTAGATAAACTCTCTCACGACCCTCACCGGTCCGCTGTGGGTAGAAGGAGAGCGGAGCAAGAGCTCCCATACTCCAGCTTGGGCATCATCATCATCATCAATCATCGTCACCTATCATCACTTTTTTTCTCACAGCCAAAGGTGGCACGTTGTACATTTAGGCAAATACGTTTTCCATCATTGATCCAATCCAGGGCAGTTTAACATCACATCAGCGGCGAGCGGGGGCGCGCGCGCACACAAGATCCCTATCAATTTTCTGCCATTGCAAGCTAACACTACAGTACCATCCCCAGCGCCAGGAAAAAGGAGTCCACGCAGCAGCCCTCTCACTCACTCGGCGGTCCCCTCGCCCATCCGCTCCAGCAGCAGCGCGCGCACGCCGCGCTCCGCAAGCTCGGGCATCAGCCGCACGAGCACGAGCTCCAGCACCGCAAACAGCAGGTGCTTGTTGCAGTAGGGGTCTGCGAAGGGCGCGAGCAGCGCGTCGGCGCGCGCCGCCAGCGCTTCGCCCTTGTTCTCACCACCTCCGCTCTCGCCGTCGCCGTCGTCGTCCTGCGCGGAGTAGCCGGGCCTACCACCCGGCCGCGCCAGGTACGACCGCGCGACGGCCGCGGGCACGCTCGCGACGAGGGCGGCGGCGGCGCGACGGCGGATGGCGGCGACGGCGGGCGCGTCGGGCGCGGGTCGCGGCGGCGCGGCGGTGTTGCCGGGGAAGAGCGCGGCGCGCAGGGCCCGGAGGAGGGTTGGGAGGTGCGCCGGTTGCAGCAGGTGCTTGCGGAGGAGGTGCGCGAGGAGTCTGAAGGGAAGCTGTTAGCCCTGACGCATGGTTTCCGTTGGCGCGGGTCGGGTTTGCTGCGCGTGGGGTGGGTGGATGGGTGGGTTGGCTGGCTGCGCGGCGCTCGGCTGGGTTTGCGTTCGGGTTTGGGCTGCGAGAAGGCTTGTTGCTTTTCTGCGTTGGGGATGTGCATGCGACGATAAATTAAACAAAAGGAAATACAAAATATAGGAAAAAGTATAAGAGACATTTCCGGGAAACGCAGCTCCTGAGACAGGCCCGGAGGCTTGACCTGCGAAGCGGTTGGCCAGCAGTTTGGCCAGGTCTGGTTATGCGTCGGGCACAGAGGATCGACAATGGTCGAAGTTGGACCGGGCAAGGCTGGAAGACGAGGCGGCCATTGGCGAAACTCGCTGAGAATCAAAGCTAAGGCGGCGCTAGGGATCAGCGGGCGGTTATGTGAGGGAAAGGGAAGAAGAACGTGAAGGTGTTCATGGCAGCGTCAACATGCAACGCCGTTCCAGGGAGCAGCAGAGCATATCGTCGCGCACCACGGGGGGCCGCGGTGGTCGCTTCTCTTGCCAGCAGCGTCGCGGAGGAGAATATGACGGCTCGACAGGTCCAATTCGTGGTGCCGAGACTTGCAACGATGGCCATCCTATCATCCATTCTGGCGCGGCCATTTCATTGAGCCATGTCCGGCGCGGTGGATGGTCGCAGGGAATGCGAGACATCTGCTGCGTGTGTCCGGAAGTAGCAGCACATTGAATTAGAGGTGTTTGGCAGCGTAGGTACGGTATTTTATTGCGACCCGTCGATTCGCCAGCGGTATCTGGCCCATCTCGATGGCGGCCAGGTGGAGACAAGCAGGGCGCTGGAATGGTCGCGAGGTCGCCGGTAGCAACGGGGGGGGTCCCTGGAGGCCAGCGAAGGCGACGAAGGCTCGCTTGGGGGGTGCAGGGGGCGCCTCTAGTGAGCCGACCGCGGGCTGTCCCGACGGGATGGGAGGGAGGGAAGAGGGGATCAGCCGGGCGCGTAAACGGGAACGCTGAACGGCCGGAAGGCCTGCGCACAGCGCCCAGTTGGCGCAGCAGGGCTGGAGGTAAATGGAAGGGGCCGTGTGGACCGCCAACGCCCACCACGCATTGGAGCACCGGCGGCCGCCCTGGCTCTTGCTGACACGCTGCCGAAGTCAAGTGACCGGAGAGCAATGCGAAACTAATGCACGCCGACGGACCGCTCCTGCAGCCACGAGCCAACCAGAATATGAGGGCGCGCCTCGGGGATATGATTCGAGAATGGGCAACTCACCTGTCCAGAGCACCGTCCACCCGGCCTGGCCCGCCCACTGCGCCGCGATGGAGAAGCGAGAGCAGCCCGGCGAACCAAGGCATCCGCACGTCGAGCTCGATAAGACGCGCGCCCGCACGCCACACGGCCACGCTTACGAGCGGCCGACGTTGGCCGTGAGCGTGACCGTGAGCCATGCCGGCTTTGAGATTGCTGCCGCTAGCTTGGCCGGCCGACTTTGTCGTCGCCGTGCGAGTGTTGAATGCGGTGCCTGCCACTGGCCATGTCTTGGATCGGGGTGGGAGCGCGGCCGATGACGCGAGAGCGAATATCACCACCAGAAGACTCCGTGCCGCCGTAAACGCCAATATTCCGTAGTGCATGCTCGTCCAAAACAACCTCGCTGCGGAACGAGATTCTGCGGAGCCCGGACCTCGACCGATCCCAGATTGCGCGCTATGCTCATCGACGGCTGCGGCGAGTAATCCAAATTGCTCGAGACGACCCGGATTGCTGCCGCTGCCCGTCATGCTGCTATCGGCGGAGTCGACAGCGTCGTTCCTTGTTCCATTGCCACGATCATGCTCGAAAGCGGGACTGCTGCCGGTGCTGCCGGTGGTGCCGGTGCTAGCGGAAGCCGTTACTCGCTCCCTTGTTGTCTCGAGCACTCGAGTCAGGATCTCCCAGAGCATCCAACCCTCGCTGAGCCGGTCGCTGAGTGCTGCTCTAAGAATCAACTCGGAAAGAATCTCGCCAACCAGAGACCTTAGGCAGCCGTTTTCCAGGTCTTCAGTTGGCAGTAGCACCGCCAGTACGCCTTGCACCAACAGCTGTCGCCAGACTTCCTCATTTCGCTCCTGTTCGATGATAGAGTCCGGCTCGGTCTCAAGTGGGACCGGTGACAACGCTGGATGCGGATTCAACGTATGATAGATCTGCCGTGGAGAGCTAGCCAAGGGTGACGGATATACCGGACGGTTATGTGCAGTGCGGAAGGCTGTCAAATGTCGCGATTAGCGGTGCACAGAAACAACAACCTCGAACATAAGCATGAAAGAAGCAATGATAGTGCAAGGGCCTGTTTCTCACCTGTGAGATGGGCATCCAACAGCGATGGTATTTCGTCGAGTAGCAGGCCTTCCAGGTCCACGTTTCTCAATCGTTGCTCCAACGCTCGAGTGCAATGTGCCACGATTTGAATTACCTCGTCGACAAAGACATGGTCCGGGGTGATCTTCGCGTACCATGTGTAGACGTAGTCCTTGACGATAATTGCGAGTAAGGCATATAGTTGCAAATCCACCTCGTTGGAGCTTGTCAGGGGTGGCAATAGCTCGTCAATGGGTTTCTGAGCATTGCCACGATCAGCCAGGGCATGGTGGAGGCATAAGGTCCTTCGTATGAAAGCTGCAGTAGCCCTGTCGGAAAGAACATCGACGGTGAGTTTGGTTGCTTGTTCGGTCTGTCGGGATGTGGTCGAGGAGTGTGACATGTCCATTGCTTTTATCGGAAGAGCATTGCTGCTCGCCTCGCTATCATGCAGACGTTTGCCGTTGTCTCGTAGACCGGTAGATCGTGGTGGAGGTTGGGTCATCTCTGAGGAAAGCGCATTGTGGGAGACGGGTCGAACGCGCAAGGCTTCGGCTGGTGTTGCAACTTTTGCGGCGAGTGGTAGCTAGGAAGAGGAAGAGTAGAGATAGAAACAAAGTCGAGGACGGGAAGTTGAAGTGAAATTTAAGCTCGTCCGGTCAACGACGCAGACGTGTGCGTGCCTGCAGATTGCCAGCGTCAGGCCGGTCGAACGTACTGTAGGCGAATTGGCGCGTGTCAACGTCCAACAACCACAACCTCAAAGTAAACTCCCAGAATCAAATATCGTACACTGAAAGACGCAGTGCGGTTGGTTATTTACGATCTGTGCTATTTGGAAGCTGCTCTCCTCCCTCGTTTCCTACCATCGAGCCACAATCCACCATGGCACCCGACGTTTTAACCGACGTGCAGGAAGAGATGGAAAGCACGGTGCACAATCTATACAGCCTGATGAGCCAGATGTACTCTCACGGCGGCGACGTCACGGAAGCGGCATCGAAGCGCGAAGTCAAGAACCTCATCGGGCACCTGCTGACGCTATCGCGCACCGCGCCGACCCTCGCCATCGAGATCCCGCAGGACATCATCCAGTACGTGCAGGAAGGCCGTAACCCCGAAATCTACACGCGCGAGTTCGTCGAGTTCACCATGAAGAACAACCAGCTGCTCAAGGGCAAGCAAGCCGCCTTCGCCGCCTTTCGAGACGTGCTGGCAAGGGAGATAGCTGGCGCCGTGCCTGAGCTGAAAGGAGATGTTAAGAGGGTTGTAGAGAAGACTGGCGGTGTACTTGATGGCTGAGAGTACAGCGTATGGCTCGTTGTTATTCACAAGACCTATAACAGACTCCATGTCGCCAATGCCAACCGCATGGAGGTAAAAGAGCTGCCTGAGGACAGATATATCATTGGAGGGAGAAGATGTTACGAAGTTGCAGCCAAGTGGGTCATAGACAGTGAGGTCTAAATCTAAATATGGGAAGAACTGCACTGGCAGCGTTTGCTCGATGTGCAGGTTATCGCAGCAGTCGATGGCTAGGGATACTTTGGCAGCGCTTGTGTATCAAAAAGTTCGCTCCTAGCAGACGAAGCATCGCCAATGTAGGCATACAAGATCATAGGCTATGTCAGACGAGTCCTCACTGTAGGAGGCGGCTAAGAAACGTGACAGCTCAGCCAGTGTCAAATTAAGATGGCATCATCTCGTCTATACTTAAAGTCTACAGTGTACAATGATTCCCTACCACCTGTGACCATAACCACGTCCAACCCGTGCCGCAGCCATCAAACCAAACAGCCAACACCCTACCACCTCCCCACCCTTCACTCCAGCGGCCCTACGGCCTCACCCGCCCATCGCCCAGCGCACCTCCCACCCGCTGGCCAAACCCCCACGCAGCACGCCTCCTGCGGCCGCCCGCCCCAAACTCCTCATCGAAGCGGCGAATGGCGGCCAACGACTCCATATCATCGGAGACGCTGGCGGCGATCTCGGCCAGCGCGACATCGAAGTGCTCCTGGCGCAGGGTGCGGCGGGGGGGCGGCTCGGCGGCGGCGGCGGCGGCGTCGCGCACGGCGGCGAGCGCGGCCGCCACGGCCACGTTCTTGAGGTCGCTGCCGGAGTAGCGGGGCGTGGCGGCGGCGAGGGCGGGCAGCGACACGGCCGGGTGCAGGGCCTCGTCGCGCAGGTGGATGCGCAGGATGGCTTCGCGGGCGGCGGGCGAGGGCAGGTCCAGCAGGAGGCGGCGCGGCAGGCGGCGCAGCACGGCGTCGTCGAGGTCGAAGGGGCGGTTCGTCGCCACGAGGAGCAGCGCCGTCGTGGCGGCCAGGCCGTCCCACTCTTGCAGGAATTGGTTGATGGTGTCGCGGTGGCCGGCGCGTTGCCGCGTTTGGGAGCGCGCTGCGAAGAGCGAGTCTGCTTCGTCGATGAACACTACGCAGGGCGAGAGTTTGCGTGCTAGAGAGAAGATCGCGCGGACCGTCTTCTCGCTTTCGCCGACGTACATTTGGTTCACGTCGCTGCCGCTGATGTTGAGGACTGTTGCTCCGCTATCCTTTGCTACGGCTTTGGCAAGTAGAGTCTTCCCAGTGCCAGGTGGCCCATAAAGGAGTAGTCCCGGGATGGTGTCGGATTTCAAGACGCCGTATTTGAACTCCTCAGGTCTCTGCAGCGAAAGCGATGTCAATGTTTTCAGCGCCTCAATTGTCTCCTTCGCAACATGGACATCGGCGAAAGTCGTTCTGATCTTGTTCGGCAAGACCACTCCACTCAAGAGTCTCTTTTCGTATCGGTTGGCGGTTTCTCTTATCGATGCTAAACGGCTTTCCATCTCGCGATGGGAATCTGGCTTGCTTTGCTTGGAATCAAAAGGCTTTGACGGTTTGTCTGCGTCCTTAACGTCTGATTCTGGATCCGTTAACGGTTTGTAAAGCCTATCGCGGAGTTGAAGAGCTGCTGTAATGTATCGATCATCCAAAGATTCACTCAATGCAATGCTGGTCTTTGATTGCAAGGAGTGCAGACCGATGGCAGTCGAGATAATATACTGGACTTCGTCTTGCTTCAATATATGATCACCCAAGTATTTCTGACTTTCTGAGGATGGTAAGAATCGGTCGAATTCTGTGGGGCCTGCGCTGAGTTGGCTTAGCATATGGCAGATATGACGGTAGTTAATTTGAACTCTTCTCCTCGCTTCTGGATCTAATTTGCGAGATACATCTTCCAAATCATTGCTGTTCGCAATAGGCAAGCTTTCGTGCCCACCTTTCGTTTCTTCGTTGTTAGATTGAGATATACCATCTTCGTCGAGCGGTAGAAGTATGGCTCGATATCGTGATGTTTCGCTTTCGTGATTCAGGCGCCGTTGCGCTTCGATCGCGCTCTCTTCCTCAAGATCTAGTGCATCAGTTGCACCTACTATTGCAATCTGCTCACCATTATTTCTACGCTGTTGAATGATATCCTCTAAGAATGAAGTGACTCGTAATCCAGCTTGCGTAGCTGAAAGATCCATAAAGTCTGAAATGAAGATAATTGTTCTCCTAGGGGTCTTTTCAATCTGCCCTGATTCGCTGATACTAATCATGTCTGTTCTGGCGTCACTTTCGTGCTCTTTCTTTTGCGTAATACCGACGAGTTGATCGAGGCTACTTTGAAGAACACGATTTGTATGCGCTTGTGCCAGCTTTCCCATTTCAATTTGAGGACTGTAGAATTCCGCACTTGTAGCAGTTCCAGCAGTGTTCCTCTTTACTGCTGCGGAATTTATGATGGCTTCCAACAGAGTACCGAGTGATACCTCATGGCTTGGAGACTGTGCGAAGGCGGTACCCATGCCGTTGATTGGAGCCACGGCCGGAGTGTTTAAAGGATTGTTGGCTCCTGGTGACAGTAGGCCTTGAGACTGGAAGAGATTTGTGATGCCACGCGAGATCTCCTTAGGAATGGACATATCCTTTAGAACGATGAACCCTTTGGCTCTTGGTGTTCTATCATCAGTCTCGGGTCCCTCGATTCCGTCGTGTTCTGATTCCTCTTCGCCATTCTCGATCTCTTGATTCTCATCGTAAGTGTCGTAGCCCAGGCTATGGAGAGTGTTTTGGTGGAAGCCGTTGTCAGAGACAACAAACTCTGATGCGAGCTCAGCAAGATCCTGAGCGTCCAGACAAATGAAATCTGCGTCAAGCTGCGCCGCGAAAACTTGCACAAGTGAGTTAAGATTGTCGAGGCTCCCGTCGAGATGGCAATATAAAGCCAGATGACTTTTAGAGTTCGCAGCCAATTGGCGTCGGCGTGCCTTAGCGATCGCAAAACTTCCAGCAAGGTAACTTAAGACCTCAATGTATCTCATGGGCATTCCACGTACATCGCTGGTGCCCAATCGCGGAGAACCAGGGAAAAGACGATCCCAAAACTCAACGTCCTCACGATCGGAAAAGGCAAAGTCCGACAACTTCTTATTTTGCAGATGTTCGCAAAGGACAACGTTTCTCTCCATAAACCATTGAGGAAGCTTTATGGTCTGTGGCTCTACCAAAGGGACTCTCGATCTTCGCGATGGCCGACCAAGCCTTCTGTTGAGTCTGTCGACCTGGCCCGCGCAGTTCAGCGCCTCTTGTCGGACTTGCCGCAACCGCTCTCTCAACTCTGCAACTCTTTCGATTGTGCCATTGCTTGCGGGTGTATTCTGTTCAGCCAATTCCTTGGAGAGAGCAGCAGCCCTCTCGGCAATGTCTCCTAACCTCGTTACTGCCGGTGTGAGGACATCGAGGGTTTTATTGTCAACAGGCGATTCTGGAACAGTGCGACCATCTCCGTCTGGTCGGCTTGAGCCACTTGGGATGGGAGGATCTCCATTCGATGGTGTTTCTGGAGCTCGCCTCGCAATCGGAGCCGCGTGAAAACGTCGAACCGTACGCCGCGGGCGGAGTGACGATGGTCTCACCCGGGCGCCGCATGCTGGCCATGGGGAGATTGCATGCATCCGGAGAGTGGAACGGGCAAGGAGGGAGTGCGATGCTGAGCAATTGACAGCCGAAGTTCTGGAATGACGATCAAATGTGAAAACATAAATGTCCGGAAACGTGCTGATCAGGCGTCAAGGCACATCTCATCATTATATCACAGCACGAAGAGAGCATTTGCGAAGATTCAACAAGCAAAACAGCGAATCTGTGATCAGACACGATGAATTCTAAGTAGCTGATAGACGGGCAAACGCGCCATCGCTATCCCAGCCCAATCGCAAACTGGCCATCCCATCGGACTCCGTCCACCGCAACGCCCAAAGCAGTGCCGTCCGCAATCCCTCCACACACACATCTCAACAACCGTCTCCACACTCCCGCTACTTGAACTCCCAAGCAGGCCACACCCACCCATCGCGCCTGCGCTCCAGCTTCAGAAACTGATACGGGCTCGAGCCAGGGTCGCAATAGAGGCCCTCGACCGCGCCGTCGCAGCGGCGCATGCAGATGTAATAAAACCCGGAGATGGTGAGGCCGTAGGACGCGTAGGCGGGGTCAGCGGGGGCCGGAGGCCGGGAGCGCAGCGGCGGGGCGCCGCGGCCGGGCACGCCCGCCGGCGGCGCCGACTCCAGCTGCTCGTCGGGCGGGGCGGGCGCGGGCCGCGGGTCGACGAAGCAGCGCTCCTTCCAGCGCATCAGCACGTAGTGGCGCAGGACGTCGGCGAGGAAGGCGCGCGACACGAGGCGGCGGCACAGGGCCTCGTCGGAGGGGAGCCCGCGGAAGGGCGCCAGCTTGCGCCAGTACGTCAGGTCGTTGGCCGCGCTCGACGCGAAGCGCTCCGTCAGCAGCGTGTGCTGCCGGAAGTCGATGATTTCGCCCTCCAGGTACGTCTTGATCGACTTCTGCGACGGCGGCCGAGGGCAGGTGGTGCTCGGCTGCGAGGAGCGGAGCGCGTGCGAGAGCTCGGAGTGGATGCTGGTTGATGATGGAGGATGGAGAGGCACCGAGGTGTGGTTGGGAGGTGGCACATCATAGGCTACCATCGTGGCGGAGAGTGTCATTCGCTGGTAGTCGACCGCATGTAGAATGACTTTGACGGGCCATTCCTTAGGACCGTTAAAGGTTCGGTATCGGTTGTACTGTGCGGACTCATAAGGCTGTGGAGAAATCGACCTCCGGGGAGATCCCCACTGTTGAGCAGGGTATATATATTCGGGTGGAGGAAGTGAATTGAGTCGAGAGGCTGTAGGAATGGGAGAATCATCTCTCCATGGATCATTGCGCCAGTCTGCTTCCGAATCTGCCTGTTGGTAGCCTTCAAAGGTTGCCCCGGCTGCTAAAAGTGACGTCTCGGAGATTTGCGGAAGATCATTCACATCCACAAGGAAGTCGTCCTGTGAGTGAAATTCCTTCCTATCAAACCCTGCCGCCACGGCATAACTTAAGCTGTCATCTAACGAGGTAGAATCTCTTAAGTTTGCGAGGTAGCCGAGTGTTTCCTGAGACCAGGAGGTGGGCGACATATCGTTGGCAGTAGGATCTTGAAGAACTGCGCGTCGTACTCTATGACGTGGATCCGAGTGGTTCGTGCTTGATGACTCCGATGCGCGAATCGGTGGCAGGAATTGCCGGGTAGGATGCGGCTCTCTCGGATCATAGTCTCTGAGATGATATTGGCGGTCCACTTGATATCTCGGTACATTTTCTCTCGATCGTGCATTGAATCTTGGGTGTCTCCGAACGGCCTGTAAAATGGCGGTGGATCGTAAGGACGACTCCGTTTGTGACGAGCCATCTGAGCTGTTCTGAAGGAAGCGTGATTGCTGAGCGCGCGTCCTTCGCTCTCTTTCTGAGTCTAATTGTGTCTGTGCAAACACGCGCAACACTTCGGGATGAGTGTTTGGTTGCTGGCGACGTAGATCTTGAATATACTCTCGAAGTTCGGCGTCTTCGTCGCCCGTTTCTGCAGCCGGAGACCAATCGTACAGGCTATTGTGGTTCGGTATTCGGTCGCCGTATGCGGGTTCGTGGATTCGATTCAGTCGAGCAAGAACCCTCTGGAGTCTTTCTCTGCGTGCTCTGTCGTCGACTATTGAGTTCCGTAGATCCGCCATCCTGCTGCTACTGCTGTTCTGTTGCTCGGCGTTCTGCGCCCTCCACTCATCTTGCGGATCAATCTGGGTGCGTAGGAAGCTGACGTTTGCTTCGTTCGCTTCGTCTTCGGCTGGATTGTTCAAGGTTGAAGCCAGGTCGGGTACTGGTATGCTATCTATCTGGCGAAGAGCGTTGAGGTATGAGGCGCTCTCGGCGGTCGAGTCCTGCACATTGCCTTCCGTTAGTCCCGAGAAAACAAAGGTTGCGCACACCTCGTTGCCCTACAGCAGAGATGGACGCTGATGACAATACAATACGCACCGGTGTCTCGCTCCTACTGGTGGCCGAGTAAGACGGTCCTATGGCAAGATAAGCGGGTGTTGTTAAGGTCACAGAGCCGCGGGTACCTACGATGCGGAGGCATAACAGAGAAGACTGCGAAAACCGGTCGTCACTGGGCAAGAAGGATGGGCCGAAATGATAGTGCCTCGAAATGACAGTGCCTCGATCATGTCCAGCGGTCACAAACAGAAGAAAGCGACGTTAGCATGAAAGTGGTACGACTTTGGTAGTGACTAGAGGGTGTCACTGGCGTTTGGCAGTCGCTTTCCGAGGAGTTCACAAAACGACACACGGCTAAGCGGAAGCTAGTCTATGCAATTCTGGGGGGGCTGAGCGACGCAATTCCCTAGAATTCACAAACTCCTAATGCAGAAACTAAGCCATCTGACATTTCCGGAAGGTTTTGTTTTTCTGTCTTGCTCTTTGTCAAGTCGAACCGAAAATTTTCGATTCATCCATGGTACAGCAGAGATACGATACGTCAAAGGGCCCTTTGGGCCGGCCTAGGGTTTCGGGAGCCGCCCAGAGAACAAATCAGGCGCTAGACTTCAAACAGGATTTCGGTGGCTTGGGTAGATTTACAACGTTTAAGTAACTTTTTTTTGCTGTTATTAGGTTTACTAGAAGAGTAGCGAAGCACAGCTTCAGTACAATGTGGTAGTCCAGCGACCATTCAGAAGCACAGCTTCTCCAGCACTGTTTATAGGTAGTGAGCCTGTATTTCCTCCTCGAGCCCAGCCGCGACGCAAAAGAGAACAAAGATCCAAGACCGCCGCCCAGGTAGGAAACTTCCGCATGCGAGATACAAACTCTGGGCCGCTCTCACCGCCACGGACGGTGGGCTTTGTCTCGACTTTGAATCTTTGCGCCAGACGTTCAGAGCCCGAGGTGGAAAAACACCGCGCCAACGTGCCAGACGCACACGTGGTGTTTTCGTCGTCGTCTCCCAGTGAATTCCCGCCGGCAATCAATGCCAGAACTGAGCAGACAGGTAGAGGAGGTCGAGAATCACATCGGAGACAAACACTCCGAGCGTAAAGTGAAACCCGCGCGACATTAAGTTATAAGCGAATGAGCCCAGAATGTACCCGCCATCATAGCCGTGAGGCTTTGCCATCATCTAGTAAAGAAACGACGTACGAAATACGAAAAACCGCATTGTGCCTCCCTGAGATGATGCGATTCAACAGAGGAATGCTTAGGCCCGGGCCTGTGTATGCAGCAGAAAAAAAAAGCGCCAAAGAACAAACACGCTCGCTAAAACAACTAGACAAATGGCACTTAGGAAAATTGTTGTGTAGGTATCGTGGGAAAAAGATTTGTGCCGTTGCTTTAGTCGGAGAGGTCGACGGCCGCGGGTGTAGGAAAAAGGTTTCGTTCAACGCCGTTCCCATGCATTTGGTATGATGTGCAGACATCAATCATACAACATCGCATTTGTTCATCTCGTGTCGAGTGCCGGTTTGCCGCAAGTCTATGCGCAAAAGTTGTGGGTATTAAGATCGAAGAAGAAAGTCCGGTCCGTTGAGCCCAGCCGTTGCCGCCGCGTTGGGTTTGCCATATGCGGGAGCGCTACGCAGTGATTGCTACATGGTCGCGGCGTACTGCGGAGCGAAGTCGTTGTAGCTCCACGAAAATCCTCCCATTCCTCCGACGGATGCGGCGCTCGAGCCACATTGCTGTGCGAGCACACTTGGCAGAGGAAGCGAGGACAGAGATGTCGTAGTGGGCGTCGGGCTCAAGTACTGGCCGGAGGAGCAGTAGGGCTGACTGAAGGAAGGTGTCGGCGAAGGAAGCTGTACCTCGTTGACCGCCATGCTTGCCCAGAACGAAGGCTGGGATTCTCCGCACGTTGCAATGGTAGGGCTCGGAGTGGATGGTAGCACGCGCCAGGATTCAACGGGTGCCGGCTGGGACGGAGGCAGCGATACGCTGGGTTGCCACCAATTGCCAGGTTGCGATGAGCTTGGAAGCAGCGGTGCCGGTCGTACAATATCGACGACCCTCGGCGGTGGAGGAAGCAGCGGCAAGAAGAGGCCGTTGATGGCATTCTTGACGTCTTCGCTTCTACCGTCGAGGAGCTCACCGGCGCCGTCTTCCTCGAGACCCTCCAAAGCGCGGACTCCGGTGCGGAAAACGAAGCGGTTGACGGCCTGAACAAACTCCTCCTGCAGCTTCTTCAGCTGGACCTCTTTCTCGGCCCAGCTCCAGACGCTGGCGGACGCATCGACCGAGAAGATGTCCTTGTGGTACTCGACCAGGGCGTCAATGGTCTCGGGTGTAAGCTTGAATGCAACCTCGTGCTGCGACACCATGTCGACGTGCACGACATAGGCCTCAATGTGAATGAGCTGGTAGTTGAACATTGCTTCGATCAAAGGATTGGGGTCCTTGCGCAACTCGGAGTCGGGAGCCTTGGGCAACATGATGGAGCACAGCGTCCAGATGGCGGCGGGACCGGACAGGGTTTCGGTGAGACAGCGATAGTGCTGCGGCACGCTGTTGAGCGGGCGCTTGATCCGGTTGATGCGCTTCAGCGTCT
>Ga0335075_10009378_pt1 | contig 14936 bp, 11 predicted proteins | sample Lox_Sample_24_FD_206723 | JGI IMG/M metagenome (GOLD analysis project Ga0335075, IMG submission 206723) | Soil microbial communities from Loxahatchee National Wildlife Refuge, Florida, United States - Lox_Sample_2.4 | ecosystem: Environmental > Terrestrial > Soil > Wetlands | place: USA...
CCGGGACATCTTTAGTCGCGTCCACACTCTCGCGCCCTTCCTCACCTGGGATGCCGACCCCTACATCATCATCGGCGACAACGGCCGCCTCTACTGGATGCTCGACGCCTTCACCACCGCGGATGGCTATCCCTACTCCGCGCACTACCCGCTTGGCGACGACACTGTCAACTACATGCGCAACAGCGTCAAAGTTGTGATTGACGCCTACAACGGCACCACTTCCTTCTACGTTTTCGACGCGAAGGATCCCATCATCACTGCCTGGCGCAGCATCTTTCCCTCGCTCTTCCACGACGCCGCGACCATGCCCCCGGATCTGCGCCGGCATATTCGCTATCCGCAGCTCCTGCTCGAAGAGCAGGCTGCCGTCTACGGTCTCTATCACATGAACGATCCGGAGGTGTTCTACAACCGCGAGGATCTGTGGACCGTTGCCTCAGAACTCGGCCTGAGCGGCTCCGGCGATCAGCAAACGCAGACCATGGAACCGAACTACGTGCTGATGAAGCTCCCCGGCGAATCTGCGGTCGAGTTCGTGGAGATCCTTCCCTTTACGCCCGCCAACAGGAACAACCTGATCGGCTGGATCGCCGCCCGCAGCGACGGCGCGAATTACGGCAACGCCATCGTATACGACTTCCCCAAAACGAAGCTGGTGGACGGCCCCATGCAGATCGAGGCCCGCATCGACCAGAACGCGCAGCTTTCGGGACAGCTGACCCTCTGGAACCAGCAGGGCTCCCACGTGCGCCGAGGCACGCTGCTCGTGATCCCCTGCGGGCGCGCACTGCTCTATGCCGAGCCCATCTATCTACAGGCGCAGCAGAGCCCCATGCCGGAACTGCGTCTGGTCGTTCTCGCGCTCCAGGACCGGCTTGCCTACGGACCCAACTTCGAGTCCGCCATGGCAGCGCTTTTCGACGGCCGAGCTTCGTCGCTCACCGAAACTGCTGCGACGCCGGAGTCGGGGCAGACCGCGAAGGCCGCCCCGTCGTCCCCACAGATCAGCGGCAATTCAACTGAGCGAAGCGCACTGATCGCGAGGGCGGCGCAGGACCTGGCGGACTATCAGCACTTGACCGCAGCGGGCAAACTCGCCGCGGCGGGGCAAAAGCTGGAAGATCTCAAGGGCACCCTCGACCAGCTCGAGGCGGCTCAGAAGTAATCATCAGCTCTTTGTTCGCTTGTGAAAGCCCAATGAAGCGCGGCCGGCCGGCGTTTGATGACTCACCCTGTTAATACAGAATTGTCCGCTTAGCGAAGTCAGCCACGCACCAGAGCCGGTTCATCATCATCAATGACTGCGATGGCGGTAGGACCTGACGATATCTTTCTCTTCTCCCCGTTTTGGTCGCGGCGTCACGACCGTTGGTCCCTCTTCGCATTCCTTTCATCTCGTGTTTACTAGTTTGTAATATCGCACGTTGCAAAGTAACTAGTGTTCTGCCCTGTTTCAAGCCCTGTGCATCAGCACGGAGTCCCTTTCTCCTTTCGACAATCAACCCCCTAGCAGAGAGGATTTGGCAATGACGCGCGCACCACTACGACAACTCTTATGTTTTCTATTGCTTATCACAGCCGGCCTGGTCTCCAGAGCTCAGGTGAATACCGCAAATCTATCCGGACTCGTGACTGATCCCAGCGGCGCAGTTCTGGCACACGTAGCCGTCTCGGTAACTAACAAGGCAACCGGATACAACCGTACCGTCAGCACCGACGGAGCTGGCCTCTATTCCTTCCAGGACCTGCCGATCGGACAGTACTCTCTCTCTGTCAACGAGCCGGGATTCGACACCGTAAACGAGGCAGTGACCTTGACCGTAGGTCAGAGAGCCCGTGAGGACTTCCACCTGCAGGTTGGCTCGACCCAGCAGACCGTCCAGGTGCAGGCCGCGGCCCCGTTGCTCTCTCCAGACGATGCTTCGATCAGCACGGTAATCGGGTCCGCCACCATCGAGCAGACTCCGCTTTATCTGCGTAACTGGGACGATCTGCTGCGTATCGTTCCGGGTGTTCAGATTGCCCGTTATACCCAGCAGAGCGGCGCCACCTCGGCGGGCCGCGTCGGCGATTTCAACGTGAACGGCATCCACTCGCTCCAGAACAACTTCATCCTCGACGGCATCGATAACAATACTTTTTCCGAGAACGTCCAGGAGCTGAGCACGGAGTCGTCGCATCCCTCGGTTGATACCATCGCCGAGTTCAACGTCATCACCAATCCGTATTCGGCCGAATATGGCCGCAGCCCCGGCGGTGTCGTTTCGGTGAACACCAAGAGCGGCACAAACCAGTTTCACGGCCTTGCTTACGAATATGTCCGCAACCAGTTCTTCGACGCCAACGACTTTTTTTCTGACCGCCACGGACTGCGCAAGCCCGAAAACAACCAGAACCAGTTCGGTGCCAACCTCGGCGGCCCCATCCTCAAGAACCGCCTCTTCTTCTTTTTCAATTACGAAGGAACCCGCATCAAGCAGGGTGTTTCGCGCACCGCAACCGTTCCGCTGCCCAATGAGCGTATCGGCGATTTCAGTCCCGCAACCGGCGCGGCAGTCGGTGTGAAGTATCCCACCATCTACGATCCCACCACGTGCGCGCCGGCTTACTCCGGCTCCAACTGTCAGCCCTTTGCCAATAATTCTGTCCCGTCGGGCAGGATCGACTCCTCTGTAGCGGCACTGATGACGCTCTTCCCGCTGCCCAACGCGACCACCCCCGGTAGCCCGCCGGACATCAACAACTTCGTGCGCAACGCTCTGGCCGTCGACAATAACGACAGCTACGACGGACGCGTCGACTGGACGCCATCCGCCTCTGACACAGTATTCGGCCGCTACAACTATTCCAACCGCTATCGCGCGATTCCCGGATACCTCGGCGGACTGGCGGACGGCACCTCGACTTCTGCGTGGGGCGACCAGACCCTGCTCGCGCACAGCGCGGTGCTGGGCTGGACGCACATTCTGAACCAGAGCATGGTGAACGAGTTCCGCTTCGGTTGGACTCGCAATTTCTCCTATGCCGCACAGCAGCCTTTTGGTCTGACTCAGTACGCGGGCGACTTCGTTCCTGGCATCCCCAAGGATCCGGCCATCGGCGGCGGTGTTCCGCTCACCACATTCTCGAATTTCGCCTTCGAAGGTTCTCCGGACTTTCTCCCGAAACAGCAGATCCCGATGCAGTACCAGTACAACGACACCTTCTCCATGACGCGCGGAACGCACTCGCTCAAGTTCGGCGTCAGCATCTACGCGCCTATGCGCAACCTCTTCCAGGACGAGCCCGGCACGCGCGGCGATCTGACTTTCACAGGTGTCTTTACCTGCCAGCACAGTGCTCCTGGAGCATGCGTCTCCGGCACCGGCTTCTCCTATGCCGACGGCTTGCTGGGAGCTACCGAGTATACCCAGCTCACCAATGTCCACTTCGTCGATCAACGCCTCTGGATGGCCTCCGGCTTCGTCGAAGACGATTGGAAAGTTACCCCTCAGCTCACCCTGAACCTTGGCCTGCGCTATGACTTTGCCACTCCGGCCATGGAAGGAAAGAACCAGATGGCCAACTTCGACCCGAACGGCAATGGTGGCAATGGCTCCCTGGTCTTCGCCACCGGCGGTTCCGTCGAGAATCGCGCTCTGTCCAACCCAACACCAAAAACTTCGGTCCTCGCATCGGCTTCGCTTATTCGCCGGACAGCAAGACCGTCATCCGCGGAGGATACGGCCTGTACTATTCGCTGTTTGAACGCATCGGCAGCGAAGATGAGCTCGCGCTCAATCCTCCCTTCCTGGTCAATAAGACAATCGCCAGCAACACGACGCCGGTGCTTACTCCTTCCGTCGGATTCCCCTCGAGCTTTCTCGATCCCAGCACCATCAACTTCAACGCCCTCCAGGCATTTCATATCCGTTCGTCGGCCACTCATGACCCGACTCCGAATATTCAGCAGTGGAGCCTGGGCTTCCAGCGCGAGATCGGCAACGCGTGGGCAGCGCAGGTCGATTACGTCGGCACCAAATCCACGCACCTCGATGTGCTCTCCAATTACAACCAGCCGATCATTGCCGGAAACGTGACCACCGGCGTGATCCCGTATCCCAACTTCGGTCAGGTCGAATACACCTCACCGATTGGCTTTGGAAACTACAACGGCCTGCAGGCAAGCCTTATGCGGCGCTTCACTAATGGGCTCAGCGTGAGGTCTGCATTCACCCACTCGCGCAGCCTGGACAACACTCCCGAGGAACTCGAGACTAACTCCGGCGATGCGCCCAACGGACGTGATTACGCGGCGTGGTATGGTCCAAGCGACTTCGACATCCCCAATCGCGTCGCCGTCAGCTACGTGTACGAGCTGCCCTTCGGACACGGAAAACCCATGCTGAACAGCGGCCCGGCTGCCTGGATTCTCGGCAACTGGAGAACGTCCGGAGTTTATACCTTCTACAGTGGTCATCCATTCCAGGTGAATGAAAACGACGGCAACCGCAACGCGGTGCTCGATCCGTACGGTTACACCACCGCCGTGCCGAACCTCGTCGGCAAGCCGCACATCGTGGGCGATCCGAACTGCTGGTTCTATGCAAGCAAAAACAGCGCCTGCGGCACGCTTTCTCCTTCCACCTCCGATGCCTACGCCACGACCGCCGTAGGTGCCATTGGCGACGTCAGCCGCAACTCGCTGCGCGGGCCTCGCACCGACGTCTTCGACGCCGCACTGTTGAAGGAAATCCCCGTCAACGAGCGCTGGAATGTGGAAGCCCGCTGGGAGGTCTTCAACGTCACCAACACTCCGGAGTTTGGCCAGCCGAGCGGCAACATCACCAGCGGCGGCGTTGCCAGCATCACCACGCTTTCCGGCGATCCGCGCGTGATGCAGTTCGCGCTGCGTCTGTCCTGGTAGCCCAGAACTCAATCGAAGGCCGGGTGGCACTCGCGCCCGGCCGTCGAACTTCCTACAATCTGATCTGAATGATGCCGCGAAAGCTTTGCCTGCTGCTGCTCCTCTTCGCGACTGCACTGATCTCAGTGCGTGCCGCCGCCGAAACTCCTGACTCGCCCGACCTGGTGCTGCAAGGCGAAGTGAAGCCTTCGCAAGCGCAGACCTATTTTGAAGTTCCCTTCGAAGTCCCGGCCGGCGTTCACCGCCTCACCGTCTACTTCCAAAACCTCGGCAAGGGCGATGGCACGGTGCTCGATCTCGGCATCGCCGATCCGGTCCGCTTTCGCGGAGCCAGCGGAGGCAACAAAGACCACTTCACCATCAGCGAGACGGATGCCACGCCTTCTTATCTGCCGGGCACGATCATTCCCGGTAAATGGAAGTTGCAGATCGCTGTCCCGAACATCAGACGCAACGTAACCTCGCGTTATCGCGCGGAGATCTATTTCAACCGCGTTATCGATGACACTTCCTTCACTGATCAGCCGCTGAGCGATCATCCCGGCTGGTATCGCGGTGATCTGCACATGCACGACGCGCACAGCGACGGCAGCTGTCCCAGTGAAAGCGGCAAATCTGTGCCTTGCCCGCTCTTCTTCACTGTGGACGCCGCTGCCCGCCGGGGCCTCGACTTCATCGCTATCACTGACCACAACACGACATCTCAATACGACGCGATGCGCGAACTGCAGCCCTGGTTCGACAAAACGCTGCTCATCCCCGGTCGCGAACTGACCACCTTCTATGGCCACGCCAACCTTATTGGCACTACGCTCTTCGTCGACTACCGCGTGGGATCACCGCAGGTTCCCGACGTGAATGCCATGTTCCGCGCCGCTCGAAAGACCGGCGGTATCGTCTCCATCAATCACCCTGAGGCGCCGACCGGCGAAATCTGCATGGGCTGCGGCTGGAGCCCGTCGCCCCCGGCCGACATGAGCCTCGTGACTTCGGTAGAAGTCATCAACGGCGGCGGCGGACACGGATTTTTTCCCGGCATTCACTTCTGGGAGCAGCAACTGCGCAAAGGCTATCGCCTGACCGCCGTCGGAGGCAGCGACAATCACCACGCCGACTGGCCGCTCGACAAGATTGGCTCCGTAGGCAGCCCCACGACTGTCGTATACGCGAAGAATCTCTCCGTGGCGGCGATCCTCGACGGAATCCGCGCCGGCCATGTCTTTCTGGACCTCACCGGCTCACGGGACAAGATGCTTGAGCTGCGCGCCCACGATTCCAACTCATCCGCAGAGATGGGCGACGACCTTGAACCGCAGAAAGGCGAACCCCTTGCGCTGCAGATTCACATCACCGGATGCAAAGGCGCTTCGCTCCACATGTTCATCGACGGGCAGGAATCTTCCGCGCTGCCACAAGGAGCGATTACTTCCGGCGATCAGACCCTTAACATGAACTGGACCGCAGATGGCTCGCGTCACTGGCTACGCGCGGAAGTGCGCGATTCCAAGGGACAGCTGCTGTTGTTCAGCAATCCCGTTTATATAGCTTTCAAACAAAAATGACGTCATAGAAGTTTTAAACAGCACAAGAGGAAAACGACATACGCATGCTCCGCAACTTCGGCCTCACTGTTTCGCTAATTCTCGGTGCGTTCCTGCCTGCGTGCGCGCAGAGCGCCGCCCATCCCGGCGCCCGAACCATCATGGATGCGCATAATTGCTATCCCTACTACGAGTGGTGGTACGACAGGATCGACCGCGCCCTGTCCGCCGGAACGCCGCTCGCGATTGAGCAGGACCTCTACTGGTACACCGACCCGAAGACAGGGAAGTCCGAGTCGCTGGTTGCTCATGGAGTGCCGGTCAGCGGCCACGAGCCCACCATGGAGCACTATTTCTTCGACCGCGTGCGACCGATCGTCGAGCAGGCCCTAAAGGAAGGCGATCACGGCGATTGGCCACTGATCACTCTAAACCTTGACTTCAAGACGGAAGAGCCGCAACACCTCGAAGCCGTCTGGGCTCTGCTGACGAAGTATCAGGACTGGCTGACCACAGCTCCCAAAACATCCGACCCTGCAGCAGTCGAGAAGCTCACCGTGCGCCCCATCCTCGTCCTCACCGGTGAGTCCGACGCGCAGCAAAAGGTGTTCTACGATCAGGTTCAGGTCGGCGGCAATCTACTCGTCTTTGGTGCCGTGCACTCGCACAACGAGAATCCGATGGCTCCTCCGCAGGTGCTCGAACCCGAGCGCGCCAGCAACTACCGCCGTTGGTGGAACAATCCCTGGAGCGTTGTCGAACAAGGGGGCCAGCGCCACGCCGGCGATTGGACGCCCGCCGATCAGGAGCGCCTCCGTTCACTCGTCGCGCACGCGCACGAGCAGGGTCTGTGGATCCGCTTCTACACCCTTGACGGCGCTACCGAGAAGGAACTGAGCTGCAATGGATGGTTCCACAGTTACAATTTCGGCTCGCTCGCCGCAGCGGAGGAACGCTGGCGCGCCGCCCGGCAGGCAGGCGTCGACTACCTCGCCAGCGATCAGTACGAACAGGTAGCCGCGTTTCTTAAAGGCATCTCTCAGCAGCCCACGCATTAGCGTAATACATCAGGAAGTAGCTCAGCGGGCAGATTCTCATAGCAATGCAGAGCGGCAAATCTCTGCGCGCTGACCGGCAGTCCCACCGCTGTAAATCCCGGATGCCCCGTTGCTGGGTAAGGCCCGCCGTGGTTCATCGCCGGCGATACGGCCACTCCCGTCGGCATACGATTGCCGATCAGACGTCCCACGCGCCGCCGCAATATGGGCTCAAGCGCCGCATAATCCTCAGCATCCGCCCCGTCGAAGTAGATCGTTCCCGTCAGGCTGCCTTCGATCTGGCGAAGAATAGCCGCCGTCTGCGCGGTGTCCCGCGAAACCATAATCAGCGACGACGGCCCGAAGACCTCCGTCTGCAATTCGTGCGGATGCTTAAGAAACTCATCGCCTGAAACTGTCAGCAGCGTGTTCTGAAAACGATACGCGGGTCCCGGAGCAGCCTCGCCGCCGCAGAGCAGCTTCGCGCCATTCTTTTTTAGCCGCTGCACGCCGTCCTTCGCCGCACTGAGCACGCCGCGCGCCAGCAGAACTCCCGGCGTCGCCGCTTCGAAGCGCTGCTTCGCGGTTTCGATGAAAGCCTGGCTCTCCGGTGTATCCGGAACAATCACTAGACCGGGATTCGTGCAGAACTGTCCCGCTCCCAGCGTGCACGACGTGAAGAACTCCTCCGCAATCGCCGCACCCCGGTTGCGCAACGCTTCGGCAAGCACCACCACCGGGTTCACGCTCGACATCTCGAGGTAGATCGGCTTGCCCGCTGCATCCGCCGCCGCCTTCAACTTCATCCCCGCATTTCTGCTGCCCGTGAACGCCGTTGCACCTGTGAAAGGATGTGAAACCAGCTTCAACCCATCCTCATTTGCCAGGTGATAGATAAGTTGCACCGTCGCCGCCGGCAATCCGGTTTTTTCGAGCGCTCGCTGCGCCGCCTCCCCAAAAAGTCTTGTCGTTCCCGGATGAGCAGGATTCGCCTTCGCGATCACCGGACTGTGCGCGACCAGCGCAGCCGCAAAGTCTCCGCCGGATATCGAGTTGAACGCGAAAGGGAAGTTGTTCGGCCCCATCACGACTACCGCACCGCCCAGCGGCGCGAACACGGAGTGGATATTGCGCGCCTCGTCGTGAATAGGACGCCGCCACGTCTCGTCACGAGCAGCCGCAGCAGCCTGGCGAAGCTGGTCCGCCGTGCGTGGCAGCTCCACATTGCGCAGGCGCGGTGCCACGGGCAGGCCTGTCTCGAGATTCGCCCGCTCCGCCAGTGCATCCGAATTTGCTTCAATCTCGCTCGCGTACGCCTCGAGAAACGCGGCAATCTTCGCGCCGCTTGTCGACTGGAGGATGTCCGCGGCAGCGGCTCCCGCTTCAAGCGCCTCCAGCGCTTCATCCCACGACGACACCGGATACGTCTCCGGCAGCGGCGCACCCAGCGCCGGATTCTCCGCCTGAAACGATCCCGTCGACTTACTCTGCCGCCACTTGCCGGCAATCCACACTGGCGCGGACACTTCACTCACAGGCGAATTTCCTCCTCGAACCTCAGTCATGACTCTGATATAACAGGCTCTCGGTCTGATATATTAGATAAGTTGGCTGTTGAGATGGTCCTCCAGCCAATCTTCTCATCCGGCGCCATGGTGTAATTGGTTAACACGCCGCCCTCTCAAGGCGGAGAGTTCGGGTTCGATCCCCGATGGCGCTACCAATAAATACAGGGTTTCGAGTGATTTTGGGGGTAGATTTCCGAACTGCGGTAACGCTACGGTAACGATAGACCGTTAAATCTACGTTTTGAAGTCCGCTTGAGGGTCGCTGAGCGGAGGCAGACCCAGCTCTTTTCTTGCGGCCACGGTTGCCGCGACGATGGCCCTTTGAAGCGACGGCATGATGTCCGAGTAGTGGATATTTCCCTCGACAATTCCTGGCGTTGATTCTCTCATCTGCCTACTTATGCTTTGGAGTAAGGAAACCGTCTCCATCGTGCATATCAATGATGCGATGCGTCGCTTTGCATCGAATCGGTTCATAGCCGTGAGCCATTCTGCAATGCGTTCGGGTACCTTGGCCTGTTGCGCCTTTGCGAATGCAGGATTTTTGTCTCGACTCCCCTTTGATGTAGATGCGAGAGTCACCATAGCGTCGTCAGCTTCTCCGAGAGTTTCTAAAATAGCAAAGAGACCGTCTCTTTTGAGTTCCCAATGTCTTTGTCGGTCCCATATTTTTTCACCGATTGCCGCTTCGATCGTCTTTGTTGCTTCTGTAACAGCCCTCATTTGCTCAACGAGCGGTTCAAGATCCTCGTGGGTAGCGAAGTTCTCACCCTTCTTCTTAAAATAGGCTCCGATGGCGCCGCCGAACCACGCAGCGATAAGAGTTAGCGCGGCCAATATGCCTGCTGTTGCCGTCATACTCTGGACTCCCTTTCAGAAGCATCATCACTGACGCTGGATAATTGCTTCGGCTCTCCGAATATCGCATCCAAGCGCCCAACCGCTGCGCCTAGATATTCCGGGCTGAGGTGCTGGTAACGAGCGGCCATGCGCACGTCCTTATGACCGAGCACCTGCGCGACCGTGTGTATATCCGCGCCCTGCATTCGCATCCAACTAGCTGCTGTGTGCCTCAAGTCGTGGAAGGTGAAGTCTTCGATCTCCAGCCGCCGACACACCGCCGCGAAGCCCTTCGAGACGTTATCCGCGCTCCAATCGTCGGCGAGCGGGAACACTCGGTCGCTGAGCTTCGCACCTTCTGACCACTGGCCTCGAATGATCTCGGCTGCCGACTGGTTTAGGTACACCACGCGGCCCTCGCCGTTCTTCGTTTGCGACAGCATAAGCCGGGAGCCTTGCAGATCCACATTGAGCCAGCGAAGACCTAGAATCTCTCCACGTCGCATGGCGGTAAAGGCGGCGAGTCCAGCAATGGGGCGCAGCCAGCCTGGGCACGCAGCCAAGAGGGCGCGCAACTCCGTGGGCTGGAGATAGCGGACACGACCCGCAGGCGGACGGCGCGGAGGGCGGAGCCGCAGAGCCGGGTTGTAGGGAATCAGCTTCCATTCGTCTGCCATTAGGCCGAGCAGATGCTTGATGATGTTGAGCTCTTTAACCACGGAACCCGGAGAGACTTGCTCCGAGCGCTCGCTGACGTAGCGGCTGATGGCGTCGCGAGAGACGGCATTCATCGGCATCTTGCCGAAGTAAGGGCGCAGCTGATTCTCGACTATTCCCGAAGTGCGCTCGTAGCTTCGTTCGCTGAGTCGGGACTTCTGGTACTTGAGGTAGCGTGGCAGAACTGTCTCGAAAGCATCCTTCGAGGGCGGGGCTTCGCCAGTCTCGCGGATTGCGTTTGCTCGTGCTCGCGCCCGGGCCACTTCGTCTTTCGCCTGCGTTAGTGTTGGTGCGGTGAGCTTCTTCTGTACACGGCGTCCGTGTGCGTCGATCCACGATCCCCAGAACCCGGGCCTGTCCTTACGTTCGTAAACTCCATCTCGGCGGTGCACCTGTTTCTTCGGCATGAAATGCGTCCTCCTCCGCGAAACTATACTCCTTCGTTACCTTTAGTTACCGCCTTCATCGTTGCCGTGAATCAGCGGCCCAGTTAAGCCTCGCTCTTTAGGAGGGTTATCGACCGAGCGACGGGCGGTGCGCTCCGCCGGAATAAGGCGAAGAGCCGAAAAACCCCTAGGACGGCCGCAGAGCGAAGCGGTGGGGGTAGGGGTGGGGAACGGTCGGCGGCTCCGCCTAGGCGCTGCCGGTTGGCGGGGCACCGTGGTCTAGGGAAGTGCTCGGAGCCGCGAGAACGGACTGGCCGGGCCTCCGGTTGGTAAAGGTGACGTGGATGTCGGGGACGCGAGAGCCGAACAGCTTGCTGGTCAGAAGCTCGATCACGCGGGGATGTGACCGCTTCAGAAAGTCGTCGATGCGCTCCTCAGTTCGCCAATCGAACGACGTGAAATTGAAATTCACGTTGCTAGGCGCGATCTCGCCAGATAGCCGTCCGATCAACTCCAGAGAGCAGCGGACTTCTTTTAGTGCGCTCGTGGCTCCCATTAATTGCCCAGACGTCTCGCTCTGGAGCGCTATGTCCTCGAAGCGCTTTACAAGTTCCTCGACACGATCAACCAGCTTTTGCGGAGCATCGGAAGTGGGCCGCTTGATGGTTCGCTTTACGGCGGCCATAACAGCGTTTTTTGGAAAAGCATGGGCCTTGTGTCTCTGTATCATCATGCGATTGAGCGGCACGGCTCGGGTGTTGAACCGCGCAGCGACAGTGGGCTGACTTACTCCAGCGACCAAGGCTTCTTCTATAGCTTTGCGTCGCGACTCTTTCATAAGGCATATCTTGCACGGCCGCATTATAGGTATCTCCTATAGGTAAGTATATCGTGATAGGTAGGTTTCCGGTCGATTAAAAAGGCCGAGTTAGTAGCTCGGTATAGTTTCGGGTTGAGCGGCTTCGTTCTGGGGGCGCGGCCCGGTTTCGTCCGTCTTACCCTTGAAAATCGCGATGCGCGGTGGAGTTGTATGTCGAACTACAACGCGCGTAGCGGAAGCATTCCGTTCTAGGTTCGCGACCGGGGCGGCGGTCGAGCCGGGTGGCCAGATATGAGATCCACGAGCCCGGGCAGGGACTCGTCACACCCTAGCGGGAAGAGCGGGTAGAGCGGGCCGCCTATCCGCTCTACCCGCTATAGGCGCTAAAGTGTGTAAAGGAGGAGTATTCTACGCGTTGGCCCTCCCCGCTATCTCAAACTTCCTCGGTTTCAACCCCCACATCACCGGTCCACGTTGGCCTTGTCGAGTCTTACACACGCCGGCAAGGGCCGCCCCCAGTTGTAAAACCCGCTCGCTGAACTCTTCGTTAAGCAGTTCCTTCATAGGCCTGGGTCCGTCTACCAGTTGTTCCCGAAGGTAGTCAGCCGCGCGCTCTGCCTGAGTCTTACTCTTCTTCGTACTCTCCGGAGCGGTGAGGTCCGCAGCGCGGAGGGCTGATTCGCCTTGCCACTCCAGCCTTGCTTCCATATCTCTCCCGGTGATCGTGAACGCTAACGATGGCGCCAACGGTCCGACATTGTTTTTGATTGGGGCAATCGCCCGATCGTTGGGATGGTCTGCCGCACAGCCAACCATCATCTCCAATCGAGCGGCACCTGTGAAATCGATACTGCCGAGCCCTCGGTGAATCGCACGACCACCGGGCGCCTTTGCTATATGCCGAATAAGTAGTATCGCGACGCTGTGCCGTTCCGCGATTCGGATAAGGCCATCCATTACTGGTCGGGTCTGATTACTTTTGTGTGCGTCTACATTAGCGCCGAGATAGCTTTGAAGCGGGTCAATGATGAGCAACTTAGCGTTTGTCTGTTTTATTGCTGCCTCGATGACTTCAACGTTTGATAACGTAATATTGTTGACGAGCATATGAAAGCGTCTCGGATCGCCTCCTGCTGCTGTGAACCGGGGCTTCGTGACGTACTTAGCTGCATTCTCTATCGACATGTAGAGCGTGGTCACGGGGTCACACTTCCTTTTCAGGTAAGGAACCTCCCCGCGCGAAAAACTGGCCGCAATGGTGAGGGCTAGGAATGTCTTCGCGCTACCTGGGTCTCCCGAGAACAGATTCAACATGCCGTACGCTAAGTAACCTTCCCAGAGCCACGGCACGGGCTCCGATTCCACATCGGCGAGGTCTATGATCTCGGGCTGGTGTTCGCAACTTGTAACAGCATTCCAAAGTGGTGCGGCCTCGCACAGAGGCTGGAATATATCCCATCCTCCGGGCGTGGCAAGCAGATCGTCCAGGCCGGTCTTGCCGTCAGCCGTCAAAGGCGGCAGCCCGACTATACGGACCTTCGCACCTTCCGCGTACAGTAAAGCTGCGAGCCTATCGTAAGCCTTGCGCACGTCGGGATTGGTGGCGAAGTCTGCATCGGGAACCACGTAGACATCGCGGTCTTTCCACACGATATCCCGCAGCAGAGGTACCAGTCGCCCGCGCTCCGTACCGGCATCGAACCCGCTGTCCTTGCCGCCTAGCGCGATGACCGGTAGGGTGTGTTTGGCTCCGGCCAGCGCGCGTGTTTCCCCTTCCGTTATGAAGAGCCGCGCACTGGCATCCCGAAAGATTCTCTTCCAGTCGAACGACGAGGTGGCGAAGTACGGTACTGATTCGGTTTTAGGCGGCTGCGCGAATTTGCGCACGTCCTTGCCTATAGTTGGCGGATGCTGATAGCGCAAACGCCCACCCGGAAGAAGTGTGCGAGTGACGGGGTCAGTAGCCCTAAAGTAAAGACCAGCACCCGCCGGTCTGCATCGCGCACTGCGCGCTTGTGCTTCGTCTAGTAATTGGACATGGTGTCTCACTGCGAAATCTAGAGTGAATCCTCTTTCGAAGCAGTAGCGCTCGGCCCATTCCTCCAGTGATTCCTTCTTCTGTTTCTTACCTCCTGATGACTTGATAACCGTCTTTCCAGATGGGGTCAGTTTCTTCATAGCTCCTCCCCATCAACCGGGTAGCTAAAACGAGAGCGCGGAGTTATACTATAGACACGGCTCATAACTAGGTTCCTTTCTATTAGGCGGCGCACACCTTTCCCGGGACGTCGCCTTTTTCTGTGTCTGGTTAGTCAGGCAGTGCGACGCGGACGCTCGGACTCAGCGATAACTCGGTCGATTTCGGCTTCCGAGACCATTAGGCGACCCATCTTTGTCTTGCCGAGCTTATAGCTCGAAATTCTGCCTCGATAACACCAATCGCGGAGGGTCCAACGCGATAGACCGAGGCGCAAGGCAGCTTCATGGGTGGAAATCAAGCGGGGGCGTGGGTTGTGAATAGCGGGCGTCGCAGCGGGGGCGGTACGTTTAACGGCAACTGAAGTCTTTGGCATACAACTCTCTCCATGGTGTGCCGGGCGCATAAAGGCACAGAAATTCGTTTGGGATTTTCGAAACGAAAGCTGAGAGTGCGCCGATAGGAGGGTACTGATTACTGTCGGTGCCAGCAGTTGCGTAATTGCGTCGGCATTGCGCCGGGCTTCAACCGTAATTGCGGTGAGGATAGTGTGGTCATATCTGCCGTTGCACCGGCAGCGACTTAAATATACTACGAATCCGGTAAGTTTACTACTAAAAAAATCTCGGCCCGTTTACTTTCGAGTCAATAGGCGGGATGCTAGACGTATGGCGCGAGAAACTACCAAGAAACTATCCAATGCGGCCAGTGTGATGGGTCGCAAGGGCGGCCGAAGGCGGATGGAAAGGATAAGTGCTCCCGTACGCAAAGCCCTTGCGACCTATGCTGCGGCTGTGCGTTGGAATAACTATCGCAACAAGAAACAGGAAGAGGTAACTCATCATGGCTGAGAAAGAAGTCAACCCATCTAATAATCCGGACAGCGGGGCGAGCGTAACTGCGCCGTCCGTAGTTACCCAA
>Ga0335075_10009379_pt1 | contig 14936 bp, 12 predicted proteins | sample Lox_Sample_24_FD_206723 | JGI IMG/M metagenome (GOLD analysis project Ga0335075, IMG submission 206723) | Soil microbial communities from Loxahatchee National Wildlife Refuge, Florida, United States - Lox_Sample_2.4 | ecosystem: Environmental > Terrestrial > Soil > Wetlands | place: USA...
TCAAAAGATTAAAAAATCCTCGTCACATCAAAGGAGAAATTTCTTGCTGAATCTTTTCCTTTTCCTCCGTACTTAAAGAAGGATCTTGCATTCTTTCTCAGCCTTTTGAAAAAGCACTCGCTTCTTCCTCTGAATAACTAACAAAAAATGCGAAAAATAATTTAACTACTAATAACTTAAAGACAATTTCTAGTAAGAAAGTCTCTTGTAAATTCAGTGATTCATTCAAGAAAATTCCTAAATTTTTATTAATTCAATTAAGCGGAGAAATAAAGAAGAATTTTAATGGGTCATATCAAATTTTTTTTCATAAATTTCTTCGATCATCTAGTTCGCTAATATTTAAATCGTTGCTTCTTAGTTCATCCTGAATGTTTTCAATAGTTTTCTTTTTTCCCTCTTTCAATTCTTCTTTGTATTTTTCTTGCTTACTTGTCAAATCTTTTCTTTCATTTTCACTTAAGTTTTCTCTTTTTTTTAATCTTTCTATCTCTGCTTCCAAATTGCTTAACTCATTTAAGATCTCTTTTTTCCACTTTCGCAGAAGTTTACCGCTGGTTAGATTCTTTTTTTCTTCAATCTGATTTAATATATCTTCCTCAATTTCTTCAATAGTCTTCTGGTTATTTTTCCCATATTCAACTTCCTCTTTATGGTTCTCTGCCTTACTTATACTTTCGTAGTAGTTTGTACAATTAGCATAAGAGGTGAATAAAATTCAGTGAAAAACAATAAACACACAAAGTATTCTTAAAATATTTCTAACTAATCTAACTAATCAATTTATTTCTCTTTTCATATATTATTAAAATTCTTTTCGTAAGTTGAAGACCACAGTTTATACAAATTTCGCCGGTTAGTAGAAAAGTCGCTCTCCAAATAAAAATGGCGAACAATAATGACAAAATTCCGGTGCTGATGAACATTCGTTATTTGACAACTGGTATTACTTTCTTTCAAGCGGAGAATTATCATATTACGAATTTGTCTCTTATAATAGTTACGATCAACAGCTTTTTTTACTAGTTTTTGCGGCACACTAATTCCAAACAAACAATTGTCAAGGTTGTTTTCTACTGAAAATGTAGTGAAACTGGGGTTTACTAACCTTTGACCACTCTTAATTACTGCTTGGAATTGTCAATTCTTGCGTAAGCGATAAGGCTTCCAAATCATTTTCTGCTGATATATATATTAAAATTATTTAATTAATCATGAAGAGGACTTTTCAAAGAAGTAAAAGAAAAAGAGTTAGAAAGTGTGGTTTTCGCAAACGAATGAGAGAAAATTATTCAGTAATCCTAAAGAGGAGAAGAAAAGGACGTTGACAGTTAACGGTATAACAAAAAAGTTAACATAAAATTATATTGTCTCATATATGAGCATAAAAGTTAAAGAAAAACAAAAAAATAATAAGAATAAAGATAAAGAAATTAAAAATAATGAAGTTGACGAAAAAGTCCTTGCTAGAATTAAAGATAAGTTTAGAGAATACTGAAAGATTTTATTCAAACTAATTGGAGTCTACATTGTCTCTTACTTAGTTTGAGACTGGTTAATAGTTGGAGTAAGCAAAAAATTTGTAGACAATTACAATCTAAATGGAAACGTACCATGATTTGTCATAATTATGGCTATACTCCAAGGACTGTTGTTTAGTCTAGATGGTTTTGTTACCTCTTTATTAAAATCTCCTTTCAATCAAATGTGCTATGCTATTAATAAGGCTGAAGGAATACCGGATAACAAAAAGGATAACATAATTACTAAAGCAACTGAATCTAATGAACACTGCAAAGAAACGTTAAAAAAATTTGGGATAATTACAATCGCTGCTCAATTAACAAGAACATTCATTAAGATTATGAAAAAAGAAAATAAGCAGTATGCTTTATACGAAAATGGTAAATGAGAAAAAATTATGCTTATAAGTTATTTGGTTCCAATATGCTTCGCCGCTTTTGATGTTTGACAAATCGATCGAGAATTAAAAAAAATCGAGAAAAATCTAATTGCTCTTCGTGGAAAAAAAGTCTAACTTAATCAGAACTCGTTTTGCTCCTAGTCCCACCGGAGAATTACATTTAGGAGGAGCAAGAACAACTCTAATTAACTACCTTTTTGCCAAGCAACATCAAGGTCAATTTGTTTTACGAATAGAAGACACTGATATTAAAAGAAGTCACATTCAATATATCAACAACCAATATCACGACTTATTATGATTAGGGTTAAATCCTGATGAATCACCATTTAAAGAAGGTAAATATGGTCCTTATCGACAGATTATGCGTGTGCCAATTCATCAAGAATATGCTCAACAACTGTTAAAGAAAAAAAAGTCTTATTATTGTTTTTGTAGCAAAGAAGAATTAACGCGAGAAAAAGAGGAATTTTTAACCAAAAATAAAAGCGCTAATTACCAATACTCTCGTAAATGTTTGCAATTAAGTCAAGAGAAGATCCAAAATTTTCTTCAAGAACAAAAGCCTTATGTTTTGCGTTTAAAAATCCCCAAAGAAAAAGATTACATTTTCCAAGATTTAGTCAGAGGTAGGATTACTTTTCGTGGAAGAGATATCGAAGATTTTGTTATCTTTCGGAGCAATGGCATTTCTTTGTTAAATTTTGCGGTGGTAATCGATGACCATTTAATGGAAATTAGTCATGTTTTGCGGGGCGAGGAGCACTTACCTAATACTAGTAAACAATTAGTTTTGTATGAATCTCTTGGCTGAATTCCTCCGCAATTTGGCCATCTTTCTATAATTCTCAACAAAGAACGGAAAAAACTTTCCAAAAGGGATCAAGAAACTAAACAATTTCAAATGATTTATCAATTAAGAGAAAAAGGCTATTTACCCCAGGCAATTATTAATTATTTACTTTTTCTTGGTTGACATCCGGGCGAAGGAATAACCCAAGAAATTTTCAGTTTAGAAGAAGCTATTAAGAATTTTAACTTAAAAGGTTTACATTCTCGTGGAGCAGTCTTTGATTTGGAAAAACTTAACTGGTATAATAATTACTATATCCAACAACTAAAAGAAAACGAGTTTGCTGACTATGCTTGAAAAGTATTAGAACAAGAACACAAAATACCAAGCAAAAAAAGAGAATGGGCTATCCAAATTGCCTTTTTATTTCGTCCCCAATTAAACTATTTTCAAGAACTAATTAGTTTAACTCATTATTTCTTTCACCAACTTAACCATCAACTGCTCTCAAAGGATCCAGAAAATACTTTATGAATAGAGGAGTTGGTAAAGAAATTGGAAAAAACTAAAGAATGAGAAATTGGAAAAATTAAGGATCTTCTCAAAGAAACTTTTTCCATTTCCCGAGAAAGAAAAAAAGAAATTTTTTTATTATTAAGGAGTATGTTGACTGGAAAAGAAAAAGGCCCCGAATTGCCAAAAGTTATTTTCTTGTTAGGAAAAGATGAAACAATTGAGAGATTAAAGATCTAGACTCCTCTTTTGTAAATGCTTTGCGTTAATTAAAAATAACTGATAAAACTTATTATTATAGAATATAGCAAATAATTGAAATGAGAAAAAAAAACCTCAAAACTAATCCTCTTTTTACCCTTTTAACAATAGTGTTAATAGTATGATTAGGAATTCTCTTGATTAATTATTTTTCTTCTGAAACTCCAAAAAGTTTTGAAATTCAGACAAATCCCAAAAACGAAGAAAAATTACTTGTCTACGGCTTGTCAAAAGAAGACATAAATAATATAGACTGACAAGCGGGTGCCAAATGAGCTAACCACTATCGAGGAAAGGATAATTATCAATATCTTTTAAGAAGCAAAGGGAATTTTTTTTTAAATTTAATAAAAAAGCCCACTGTCTATTCTACCACTACTGAGTTAAAAGCATACCAAATTAGAGGTAAATTAATAGAGTTTGAAAAAATTCCCGAAATAGTGGATATAAATATACCCAACACTGAACAAGACATCGAAAGATCATTTAATGCATTTGCCGAACGCTCATGAGATATTGAGAGATTTCTTAGTATAATAACTTATATTATTTCTATAGTCTTCTCACTTTGAGTTTCTGACATGTTTTTTTCTACTAATTTCACTGGAATTCTCTTTTATCCTTTTAAAAATTGGAAAAAAGGTGCACAAGAAAGCAGTATCCCTCATCTCAAATTCAAAGATATTGGTGGACTAAACGAAGCTAAAGAAGAATTAGCAGAAATTGTAACTTATTTTCACAATCCACAAATATTTTGACAGCGGGGTGCTACCGTTCCAAAAGGAATTTTATTAGTTGGACCACCAGGAAATGGAAAAACTCTGCTAGCTAAGGCAGTAGCTGGAGAATGTAAATTACCTTTTATCTTTCGTTCTGGTTCAGACTTTGAGGAGATGGTAGTTGGTCTAGGTTCACGTCGGATAAGAGAACTTTTTCAACAAGCTCGAAGTTACCAACAAGGTTGTATTATTTTTATTGACGAGATTGATTCAATTGGTCGTAAACGTTATTCTGCAAACAATCACACTGAACTCACACTTAACCAACTACTAAATGAGTTAGACGGATTTCGCTCTCGAGAAAACATCGTTATCCTAGCTGCTACTAATACTTTAAACGTTTTGGACAGTGCTTTATTACGTCCTGGGAGGTTTGATCGTCAAATCTACATTCCCTTACCAAACCAAAAAGGTCGCCGGGAAATTATCATCTTACAAACTCGAAAACTAACATTGAGCAAAGACTTCGATTTAGAAGAAACCGTTGCATTGACTAAAGGGCTAAGCGGAGCACAAATAGTAAACATGTTCAACGAAGCTTCAATTTTGAGTATCCGCCAAGGGAAAAGAACAATTAACCAAGAAATGATTTTTGAAGCCTATGACCGGGTATTGATGGGACCTTCGCTAATTAGTCAAGACCTCGCCCCAAGTAAGAAAAAAATAGTCGCCTACCACGAAGCTGGACACGTTGTCATCGGAGCAAGTCTACCCGAAACAAAAGTGCGAAAGGTTACTATTATTCCTCGTTTAATGGCTGGTGGCTACACTTGGGTTGATCTGAGAGACAATCAAGGAGATGACAATTTGATTAGCAAAAGTCAAATGCTAGCTCATGTCATGTCTTTTTTAGGAGGAAGAGCTGGAGAAGAACTAATCTTTGGAACTGAAAACGTTACGGTCGGTGCCTATGACGACTTCAAAAAAGCTTCTGAGATTGTTCGCGACCTGATCTTTCGCTACGGAATGTCTGATTTAGGAATTATTCCTACTCAAGAATCTTTCTTCAAAAATGAAGAAATCGCTACCGAGTTACCTGAAACCACTAAGCAAAAGATCGAAGCAGAAAGAGAAAAGATCCTTAATCAGTGCTGAAAAAAAGTTAAGACTATACTTAGACAAAAAAAGAACACCTTATCGCTAATAGCCGAAACGCTTATAATAAAAAATTCTTTGCAAAAAGAGGAAATAGATTTTATTCTTATCAATCAAATTTCTCCTTTTATCTCTTTGCTGAACTAAACTAAAAATGAAAAAAAAAGAAGATCAACCAAAGCAACCTAACTTCCATTATAACGTTTGAGGAAAGTATGATGACTTTATTCGTGGCCTTCACCAAGATCAAATTAAAAAATCAACCGTCCGAGAATTAATTCTGAGGTTTTTGAGCAAATTAATAATTGTCTTTATCGGATCACTTTTCACTACACTCACTTTTTATTTCTTGATAGATCCTAATGGTATCTATAATAGCGGATTAAACGGTTTTCTTCAAACGCTTTCCAAGTGAATAGTTAGTCACAATAACATTGGATGAAATAACTATTATCTCATTTATTACGGTCTTGGATTACTAACTAACTCACTCTTTATATTTCTTTTGTGATTTTTCTTCAAGGCTAAATTAGAAGCAATAAGCACTTCGATTTTTTACGTTCTTTTCCAAATTATTTGAACTCAAATTTTTAAATTTTTCAACTTGCGAGAATATCTTTTCAGTAACCTTAATCCAAGCAGTTGGCAGGGTTTGAGTTCTCAGAGCCAACTATCTTTTACCTTACCTTATTACATAGTTATTGCGATCGTTGCAGCTATTATTCATACTTTTGGTTATAGTCTAATCTTTAAAGCTCAGGCTACTCCGGGAGGGCTAGAGATTTTTACTTCTCATTTTTCTTCCCAAAAAAAAAGCAAGATTTCCATCGGTACTTTAATGAAGATGTTTGGAATTATTATCATTGTACTAGTTACCGTATTTAATTTTTTCTGAGTAGAAGATAGTTCTAAAATGAAAAAAAGTATTCTTCAAAAAGAAGTTCAAGAAGAAAACTTGACAGCTATCAAGGGAGAAAAGATAGAAGATACTATTGAAAGGTGAAAAAAAAATATGGAAGATGCTAACCAATTAGAAGAAGAGGGAAACAAAAAAGAAAGTTTTAAAATTAGATCAGAAAACTACCCTATTACTACCCTTTTCAGAAACAAAATTAACGAGCCAAAGTTGGAAAAAAACCCTAAGGAAATAGATTACTATTTATTAAACAGCAAAGAAAAACTGATTGCCTTGGACAGCGAAATAAAAAAACTTGAAATCGAGATCGATAAAAATCAAGGGACGGAAATTTTAACAGAAAAACTACAAAGAAAAGACAACTTAACAAAAAGATACGAAAAATTAAAAAAAGAAACAGAAAGAAAAGTTGTTGTTAGATATCTAAATTATATTAGCAATAACGAAAGACTTTGAGCAACCATGGTTTATATTTTCCTTTCTTCTTTTTTAATTAGCCAAATTTTCCCCCGTGATCAAATAATTCTTCTCCGCCTTTATTCAGCAACTGAAGAAAATCGCGACAAGGCCTTAAAATTACTGGAAAAATTTTCTCCAGTTTACTATACCGTTTATCGTAAAAAAGGAGAAAGTCAAGAAGAGAAAATTTTTGTCATAAACTGTCATCTCAGCAAATGAAATCATTACTTATTAATTCCTTATTTAAAAAAAGTAGGAGAAAGTCATGTCAATGAAGCAACTTAAAAAAATAATAGAAAGCGTTAAAGAAACTGAAACTTTTCAACAAGCTTTTACCCACAGTTCTTACCTCAACGAAAATAGTTTGGAACGACTAGTCTCCTACGAAACTTTAGAGTTTCTAGGGGACAGTATACTAAACTTTTATGTCAGCCTGTTCATTTACCAAAATTTCCCTAAATATTCCGAAGGAAAAATGAGTAAGTTAAAACAATTAATGATCCAAGAAAGTACTTTAGCTTATCTTAGTAGAAAAATCAACCTAGGAGAATTTCTTCGGCTAGGAGCCGGAGAGAAAAAAAACCAAGGAAGTAGTAAAGACAGCATACTAGCTGACGTATTTGAGTCTTTTGTTGCTTCTTTATACTTAGAAAAGGGTGGCAAAACTGTCTGAAAATTCCTCAATCTCACTCTTTTTCCTTGAAGCAAAGGCAAAGAAAACATGATCTGAGACTATAAAAGCCAACTTCAAGAATACTGTCAGTCTCACAAGATAAAACTTTATTATCAACTAAAATTAGAAAAGAAAGATCTTCGCCAGCAACTATTTGTAGTCGAAGCAATTCTAGAAAATCAGCCCCGAAAGGAAAATTATCAAATCAAGAAAAAAGAAATAATCTTCAAAGAAAAAGGGATAGGTAAAAGCAAAAAAGAAGCTGAACAAGAAGCTGCCGCAAAAGTACTAACTAAAATATTCCCACAATAAAAGAAATAAAATGTTAGATCTCCAAAGACTTTTTAACGATTTCGAAAACTTAACTAATTTGCTTAGAAAAAGGGGAATAAGTAAAGAGAATTTAATACTTGTTAAGCAAAAACTAGTTAAGCAAAGAGAATTAACAAAAGTAATTAATAATCAAAGGCAAAAAAGAAATCTCTTAAGTCAAGGAGAAAGAGGACAAGAAAATGCAGAGAAAGTCAAAAAAATTAAAGAAGAGATCGTCCTGTTAGAAAAACAATTAAGCGAACTAGAAAAAGGATTGAATAACTTGACCAGCCAACTTCCCAACTTCCCCGCTCCTGGCACTCCTAATAATGAAGAAGGAAACAGAATTATTGATAACACTAAATATCAACACAACATCGAGCACAACTTAATTCACGAAGCAATATTGAAAAATAATCGATGAAGAAAGAAGCATACTCCTTTCTGGTAGCAAATTTATCGTTTACCAAGGTCTAGGCAGCGAACTACTACACTCTCTGATTAATTTCATGAGGCATGAAAACAGCAAGCGTAACTATCGTTTATTCGATACTCCTTATTTAGTTAATGGTCATAATCTCTATAATACTGGACAATTTCATAAATTTCAAGATAACCTTTATAAACTAGAAGAAAGTAATTTTTACCTGCTTCCTACGGCTGAAGTAAGTCTAGTTAATCTTTATCAAAATCAAACTTTAATTGAGGATGATTTACCCTTAAACTTATGTGCTTATAGCCCTTGTTTTCGGGCCGAAAGAATGGCCGCTGGTCAAGAAAACAAAGGATTAATTCGTCTCCATCAATTTCATAAAGTTGAACTAGTAAAAATAGTTAAACCAGAAGATTCCTATCAGGAACTAGAAAAATTAGTAACTGATGCGCGTAATATCCTTCACCTGCTGAAAATTCCTCACCGAGTAATTGAGCTTTGCTACCAAGAACTAGGGTTTACGGCTGCCAAGACTTATGACATCGAAGTATGACTGCCAGTCAGCCAAAAATGATTAGAAATTTCTTCGTGTAGTAACTGCGAAAGTTTCCAAAGCAGAAGAGCCCAAATTAGAGTAAAAAATAACAAGGGAGAAAAGTATTATCCTCATACTCTTAATGGTTCAGCTCTCGCAATCGACCGACTAATTGTTGCTCTCTGCGAGTATTACTACAAAGAAAAGGAAAACAAATTAGAAGTGCCAGAAAAGTTAAAAAAGTACTTTTTCTCTTAATTCTTTCCTGACAATTAGATTTTTACGTTCCTTTCAATTCTCATTAAACTAGGTAAACTTCCACCAATTTATTAAAGTTATAGATCAACCATATCTATGCCCGCACAATTCTCCTCTTAAAAGAAGTTAACAAAACAACAAGAAAAACTAAACTTATCACTACACCTCCTCCAACTATTCATGGTCAATAATTGCTTTGAGGTTGTTGTGATTGTTTAGACTTAGTTGTCATGTCCTTTATTTGTTGATAACTAAGTAAGGATCGATTATTCTTAATTAGAAACTTCTTTACTTGTCGTAGTTCATGATCAATAAGTAGTGAAAGATTTTGACTAGGTTGATTATTATTATATTTCACTATTAAATCTTCATTATTCAAAGTAATAGAACTAATCTTATTGGCCTCAAAATACTGTTTAATAGAGTTAAAATTAATTGGCAAACTTTCTTCTTGTTTTAACAAGTCAGCTATTTCCTCTTGGTTTTTTTGATTTAGTTTCTTTAACTTCTCCAAGAGTTCAGCAGGAGTTTTTTTATTTTGGTTTTTTTCTTTACTGATTACTTTTACAGCGTTTAAAAATCAATCAGATAAACCACTTAACTCTTCTTCTGTTTCTCATTCATTACTAATTCTTCCCTCGATTATTTCTAATTCTTCGTCGATTCTTGCTTGAAATTCACCACAATCATATTCTTTAACTTTCTTTTCTAACTCGTTAACTAATCTTCGTCGATAATCACTGCTTGCTTTCTTGGTTTTGAGTTGCATGGCTTTGTGTATCTCGGCTTTTATCGCATCAGAATACTTGTTAAACACACTAACTTTTCTAATAGTGGGAATGAAATTCTGTCAATTTTGATACTGAGAAGGTAAATTACTGGTTTGTAGACCACTCCTTTGTAATTGTTCACTTATTCAATTTACTAAAGATGCCAATTCATTCGTATCAACTTCTTGGTCTTCAGAATTTTTTAGTTCAACTCTTAACTCCATTAATATTTTACCTAATCAATTTTGCCCATTTCAACTCCCATCGCTATTAAGATAACCAGTTCCTCAAAACTTATCTTCTCTTCTTCTAGTACTAGTATTTTCTACTAATTTTTTATTTCCAGTAACTAACAATTTTTGTTTAAGAGTTGGGTTTTTGAATTTTTTCTTCACCACTCATTTCATGGCATTAACATTATAACCAGCAACACCATAATTTCCGCCAAATCACCAATTTTTAACTTCATAGTCGCTGTTGTGATTTCTAGCAAAATTCAAAGCTTGCTGAGGACTAAGTTGATCTTCAATCCCTTCAATTAAATCTATTCGACCACCTTTTTGAGTAAATTTCAAAGCGTGAAAAAGGTGTTCGCTAGTTTTTCAAGTAAATTGGCTACCGCGACGTGGGTGAATAAAACCAGAAGTAGGAACAATATTTCCTCGACTATCAATTTCAGTAGGTAAATAAGGAGTAGAAAAAGGATAACTTTCCTCAAAATTGGTTAGGAAGAAATATTTTCCTTCATCTTGAAAAGAAACATCTGTTGGTTTATCAAATCAGATTTCATCTAAGGGCATTATTAGTTTTGACATAATATATTCTAATTTTACAAGCAGCGCGAATCTTTACTTTACCAGGAATTTTTCGCGCGCGCAAAGAAAAATTTATCCAAAACATCAACCTCTCTAAGATAATTAAGATTATAAAACAAAATTATCTTTATCATAATGTTTTTCTCGAAAAAATTATCTTATCATCTCTTTCTTTCTCAAAAAAAATATTCCTCCTATAATAGATAATTAGGTCAGGAATAAAAGACATTTTTGACTTGTGCTGAATTTATTTCTCCTAATTTAAGTATGGAAGGTAAGGAATAAATACAAAAACAAGAAAATTAAATGACTATTTACCCTTATTTTACGAAGCCTTTACATCAATCTACAGAAAAATAATAGAAAAGAACAAAATTAGAAAAGTAAAATTTAAATAAAATCATGCTATGTATTCAAAAGACAGAAAAACTTTTCTCATTTTACTCAGCTTTTCTCTTGTTATGAATTATTTCCTTACCTTATTCAGATATAAGAGAAAAATTAGACAATACTCCCTTGAATCATTTTCTTCCCTTTGAAACAATTATGTTCCTTTTTGTTTCTTTGGTTTTAGCGGCATTCTTGGATATAGTGGATGATAGATATAAAACTAGAGAAAAATCCAAAATTAAAAATCACACCCCCGAAATACAGCATAAAAAAAACTAAAAAAGAAAATTACTCGGTTTAAACATGAAAAAATCCAAAAGACGCCTACAACAATTGCCTTCCCAACAACTTTTGCAAGAAATTCAGGATTTTATTGCTACCCGACCCAATCACAAAAGCGAAAGAAAAAAATGATTACACTACTGTTTGTTTCTCTTATGCTGAAAGGCTGGTCTGAGAATAACCGAGGCGGTTAATTTTAATTTAGAACTAAAACACCCAGAACCAGAATATAGTGATTTGTATTTACTACGCGGAAAAAGGAGAAAAGACCGTTATGTCTATGTTTCCCCAGAAATAGTGGAAATATTAAAGGAACATAACTGAGAACCTGATAAAACTAATCGACGAGATTTTCACGAATTCTTAAGCCGAGTTCGCTACGACTTAAATATTAGCCCTCACATTGAACTAGCTCCTCACACCTTAAGGCGCTGCTTTGCCACTTACAACCTTTTGGCAGGAATGCCCCTCAACATCTTACAAAAAGTTTTAGGCCATAGCCGAGTTTCCACTACAGCTTTATACATTAAAGATAGTGATTTGGCTAACTTACTAAAATTTAAACCTATCTAAAGGTTACTGAATTTTAAAAAATGAAAAAGGAGACAAAACTATATTTTTATTTAATCACTATTGCTTACGACGGGAGTGAATTTGCTGGTTGGGCAGCACAACCAAACAAATTTACCGCCCAGGGATTTATCGAAAATACTTTAAGAAAAATTTTTCAGCAAAAAATCAGTATCCTCGCTACTAGCCGAACTGATAAAGGAGTTCACGCTTACAATCAAAATTTTACTCTAAGAATTCCTTTAAACTTTTCGCGAGAAAAATTGCTTACTTTGTTAAAAAAATCTCTCAAACAATATTTTCTAGTAAAAAGAGTTAGAAAAGTAAGTAGTGTTTTCCACCCTATTCGCGATGTTGTTAAAAAAGAATACCGCTATTTCATTAATACTGGAGACTACGATATTTTTCAAAAAAATTATTGTTGAGAATATAACTTGCCGCTAGAAACAAAGAAATTAAATGAAATCCTCGAACTCTTTGTGGGAAAACGCAATTTTTTTAACTATTCGCACTATCGTTGAAAAGATAAAGAAGAAATAGACACCGTTCGTGAAATACTTTCTCTGAAGGCTTGAAAAAAAAGAAATACTGTCATAATTAGTACAATCGCCAAAAGTTTTCTCCGTTATCAAATCCGTGCTATGATTGGCGAAGTTATCAACTGTTATGAAGGAAAGCAAACAGTCAAAAGTTTGAAAGAAAAGCTACTGAATTTTGATAAAGAAAATTATAAGTACAAAAATACTGCCCCTGCCTCCGGACTATATCTATGAAAAATCACTTACAAACTTAGCAAATAAGAATTTTAATTTTTAACAAAGTCTTCTTTTCGAAAATAAGAATAAGGAAAAATTTTATAAATCTATCTTTTTTATTAATAATTTAATAAGTTTTTTGTTTCCGCTTTCAATAAACTATTATTCCTCCCCCTATGAATGCTACTAAAAAGAAAACCGAAACAATTGTACCTCAGGGAAAATTATCAGAAGAAGAAGGAAAATTTTGAGGACTATTATTAGTTGAATAATTTTCTAATCTAACTAAATATGACTCTATTTCTTCTCTCTTCTGAGAAACCAAAGATTTGTCATAAATTACATTACTCGACCTAAAACTATTTAATCTATTTTTAGTTTCCTTAATTTTTTTTCCTGTCTTTAAAGCATCTTTAGCTTCTCTAAAAAGAGAGTTTAATTTTTTTTCGCTTCCTTTCTCTCCAACAAAATTTACTATTTTTTCTTCTGCCTGATTAATTTGATGAAACTCCTTAATCTTCGCTTCTTTTAATTTCTCTCATTCATCACTAATTTCGGGAGTTAATTCATAGCCCTCCACACCACATTTCAATAAAAATATTTCAACAGAATTCACCACAATTTGTAAATAATCTTCCTGGCTAATTTTTTTTGATAACTCTTCTCTTAAATTACTTATACTAGCTTTATTATCTTCATAACTTTTTTGACCTCTTAATTCCTCTGCTTCTTCAAACTGTCTTTTTAATTGATCAGAATCTTTTCCCTCCGTTTGCAAATTATCACGAATTTTCTCTTCTTGCTTTTTAAGCCTTCTTTTACTAGCAATATCAATTAACAATCGATCTCTTATATTATTAATCTCTGCTTCGTTTTTAGCATCATTAATATTTTTCTTCCAACTACGATTAACTTCATCTAAATCACTATCAGAGACTTCTGGAAGTTCTTTGTTAAGTGCAATAATAACAGAAACGATAGCTTTTTTACGACAAGTCACGAGAACCTCATTATCGGAAGGAGAATCATCTTCAGGAAGAGTTTCAGAAGAAGCCTTCTCAAAAAAATCTTTCAACAATTCACTTGCCTCAATTAACTTTGCGAAATGAAGATCATTCAGTCCTCCTTTAAATCATTGTTGAGCTGTTTTTTTTAAGGAGTTTTTTACGGCCTCGCTGTCAGCAAGGTTGATCTTTCTTCCCACTCAAATATCTTCCCCTACACTTCTTGAAACACTATCATCAATTTTCTCAGCTAACTTTTGGTCTATCTTTTTTACTAAATCAGGGTACTTTTGCCAGTATTTTTCATAGTCATCATAAAAACTCTTTTTTAACTCATTGAATTCTCTTATAATAGGATTATGCTCAAAAGAATAAACTTCAATAAAATTATTATATTCTTTATCAGTCATTAAATCTGCATCTGACTCATGTTCATCTCTTGAACTAAGTTCATTTACCAAAGATTCTAAGTCTTGATCTTGATAAAGTTTAAAAATTTTTTTTTCCTCGATTTCCTTAAGTGAAAACGACAAAGAATAATTTCACTCTTCCTGATCTTTAAAACTTTTTTTACTAATCGCTACTCATAACTTATCCCTTTCTTCTTTTTTATTTGGAAGAACACAATACTTTGACTGATTTAAATAAGCAGGAGTATCTATTATTCCTGCTCCATAAGGAAAAAAAATACGCTGAATATCATGGCCATCTTCGCTCCCAGTTACTTTATTTCAAACTTCCTCCAGCAAAGCCATCAATGAGTCCGAACCACTAATATCTAAACCATTTCTTGTAGTTCTAACACCTGTATTCGTTTCTACTGGTATACCACTAATTGCTCTAGCGTGTTGAAACCTTTCTCATCCATCTTCTTCTCCTTTTGAATGGTCAGCAGCCGAATACTTTTTGAAATCATTTTTAGCTTTTAAATAACCGTTGCTATCTCTTTTGTATCTAACACCATCGAGTATCTTGCGCTCAAGGGGCAACAAGCGAACACTCAAAGGACGAGGATAAAAAGGATTATACTCAGAATCGTCAACTAATAAATATCCCTCTTCGTCAACCTTTTTGAATCCGCCGTAATCTTTAGAAAATCTATCCAATTCTCCTGTGTCAGGATCATTATACTCTGTAACACCAATATCAACAGGTTCAGTGGAAACAGCACTAAATACTATATAATCAGAATCAGCGTTAATTTTAATAATCTTTTTCTTGTAAGCTTCGTTAATAACTAGCGTATCTAAATATCTTTTTGATAACTCCCTAATATTATTGCTATTCATATTTTACATACATATATATATATATACAGAAGTTTTCTCTTTTTCTCCTTGTTAGAGAGAGGTGTCACAGACCTCCAAAAACTTCACTTTTTGTCTATATAATATTTTTA
>Ga0335075_10009380_pt1 | contig 14936 bp, 10 predicted proteins | sample Lox_Sample_24_FD_206723 | JGI IMG/M metagenome (GOLD analysis project Ga0335075, IMG submission 206723) | Soil microbial communities from Loxahatchee National Wildlife Refuge, Florida, United States - Lox_Sample_2.4 | ecosystem: Environmental > Terrestrial > Soil > Wetlands | place: USA...
ACGTTCACGACCACAGCCGCGGCCGGTTCCCGGCCGATCCCGGCGCCGTCTACGAGGACTGGGACCGGTTCGCGGACTGGGCCAGGACCGTCGATGGCGAGCTGGGCGAGCCGTTCGACGGCGCGCGGCTCGGTGCGCCATCGCCGCGTCCCCGGCAGGTCTTCGCGGTCGCACTCAACTACGCGCCGCACGCGGCCGAGGCCCGTCTGGCCTCGCCGGACGATCCGCTGGTGTTCACCAAGTTCCCCTCCTGCATCACCGGGCCGGCCAGCGACGTTCCGCTGCCGAGCGGGTCCGTCGACTGGGAGGTCGAGCTGGTCGCCGTGATCGGCCGGACCGCCAGCCGGGTAACGGCCGCGGATGGCTGGTCCTACGTCGCGGGCCTCACGATCGGCCAGGACTTCTCCGAACGGGAGGTCCAGGCGCGCGGTCCCGCCCCGCAGTTCGGCCTGGCCAAGTCGTTTCCCGGGTTCGGCCCGACCGGGCCGTGGCTGACCACGGCGGACGAGCTCGCCGCACCGGACGACCTGGCCATCGAGTGCGAGATCGACGGTGAACTCGTGCAGCAGGCCCGGACCAGCGAGATGTTGTTCCCGGTGCCGGGACTGATCGAGTACATCTCGGCCATCTGCCCGCTGCTGCCCGGCGATCTGGTGTTCACCGGTACCCCCGAGGGGACCGGCGCCGGCCGCTCGCCGCAGCGCTTCCTGCGCCCCGGCGAGGTCGTCGTGAGCCGCGTGGAAGGCGTCGGTTCGATGTCGAACGCATGCATTACCCCGCTACACGACGAGGTTGTCACAATTTCGAACACTGCTTGACAAGTGGAAAAAAAGTTGGAAATACTGCGACCCTGATGGGTCGGGCCGGACCGGGTCGGACGACCCCGCAGTCAGGGAGCGGTCCCATGGGAAGCGCGGCAGGATCCATCCGCTGCATCGAGATCTTCGAGATGGAGTACCCGGTCTCCGTCCCGGCCGGGCCGTCGGCGGTCACCTACAGCAAGCGCTCGGCGGTGCTGATCCGGCTGGAGGACGGCGAGGGCCGGAGCGGCTGGGGCGAGACGTACCGCCGGCCCGGCGTGTTCGCGATCCTGGACGAACTGGCCGGACGGCTGCTGGGGCGGCGGCCGGCCGAGTACCTCAGCATCGTCGACGACTTCTCCGTCGCCAGCCCCGATCGCCTCGCGACCAGCGCCGTCGCGATCGCGCTGGACGACCTGCGGGCCAGGCAGCTCGACGTGCCGGTGGCGAGCCTGTACGGCGGGCCGCGGCGCGGCCGCGTCCGGGCATACGCATCCAGCGGCGGGTACCGGGACGACCTCGCGCCCGAGCAGAGCTGGCCGGCCGAGCTCGAGTCGGCGCTGGCCGGCGGGTTCCGGGCGGCCAAGTTCCGGGTCGGCCGGCACGCGCCGGGACGGGAGATCCCGATCCTGGCCGGGCTGCGCTCGGCGGCCGGTCCCGACATCGACCTGATGGTCGACGCTAACGGCGCCTACGGGGTGCCGACCGCGTTGCGGATGGGCCGGGCCCTGGCTGAGCTGCGGTTCCGGTGGTTCGAGGAGCCGCTGACCCGGTCCCGCGGCGGCCTGGTCTACCCCGGCTACGAGTTGCTCGCGGGCCTCGACATCCCGGTGGCGGCGGCCGAGGGGCTGGAGACCCGCAGCGCGTTCGACGCCTTCCTGGCCCGGGGCGCCGCGGACATCGTCCAGCCGGACGTGGCGATCTGCGGCGGCATCGGCGAGGCGTTGTTCGTCGCCGACCTGGCCGCGCTGCGGGGGCGCCTGTGCGCTCCGCATGCCTGGGGCGGCGCCATCCTGCTCGCGGCGACCTTGCAGCTGCTCGCGGTGCTGCGGGAGCCCGCCGAGCTGCCCGGCGCCGACTCCCCGGTGCTCGAGGTCGACCGCTTCGAGAACCCGCTGCGCACCGAGCTCTGGGGCGGCGAGGTCCGCCCCGTCGACGGCGTCATCGACATCCCCACCGGACCCGGCCTCGGCCTGGCCGTGGACGACGAGTTCGTCCGGCGCACGGCCAACATCACCCGTCGGCACACAGCCACTGATCGGTAGTGCACCTAGAAAGGACCTGGCAATGCCATACGACATCGATCGACGCAGGGTGCTTGGTGTCGGCGCCGGCCTGGCGGCCGGGCTCCTGGCCGGCGGGCTCGCCGCCTGCGGCTCGGGCTCGGGCAGCTCGCCGAGCGCGGCCTCGTCCGGTTCCGGGTCGGCGGCGGGCCCCAAGCGGGGCGGCACGCTGCGCTTCGGGACGGCGGCGGGCAACGCGGGCGATTCCCCTGACCCCGCGGTGGCGGTGCGCACCCTGCAGCTCGCCATCGCCGCGAACTGCTACGACACGCTCACCTTCGCCGACGAGGACTACAAGCTCAGCCCGTCGCTGGCCACCGAGTGGACGCCCAGCAACGGCGCGAAGACCTGGAGCTTCAAGCTCCGCAGCGGGGTCAGCTTCCACGACGGCAGCAAGCTGACCTCGAAGGACGTGGCCTACTCGTTCAAGCGGGTGCTAGATCCCAAGCTCGCCGCGTCCGCGCTGGCCAACATCTCGCCCTACCTGGCGGCGAGCGGGATCGACGCCACCGATCCCACGACGATCACGTTCAACCTGCTCAAGCCCAACGCGTTCTTCCCGGTCATCGTCTCGGCGGTCACGCTGTCGATCGTCAAGGACGGCGCCACGGACTTCACCACCGGGAACGGCACCGGCCCGTTCTCTATCTCCTCGTTCGACCCGGCGGCGCGGCTGAACCTCACCCGCAACCACAACTACTGGAAGAACGGCCTGCCGTATCTCGACGCGGTCCAGTACGTGGTGATCGCCGACGACGCGACCCGCCTGCAGGCGCTGACCACCGGCAGCGAGGACGTCGCCGACAACATCACCGGCGCCTCGACGAAGCTGCTCACCGGCAACGTCAGGCCGTACATGCTCAAGGCCGGGGGCTGGGTCGCGCTGACCATGTTCGGCGACACCGCGCCGTTCAACAACCCCAAGGTCATCCAGGCCATGCAGTACGCAGCCAACCGGAGCACGATCATGTCGGTGGTCGCGCCCGGCATCAACCTGCTCGCGCCGGACATGCCGATCCCGCCGTCGGACCCGTTCTACCCGGCCGGGATGACACCCAAGGCCTATGACCCGGACAAGGCCAAGTCGCTGCTGAAGGCGGCCGGGATGAGCGACCTGAACATCGACGTCTGGGCCTACGAGGGCGACAAGCTCGACACCGTCGTCAGCTACAAGAGCACCGCGGCCGCGGCCGGGATCAACGTCAACGTCGAGAACGTCCCGCACGACACGTTCTTCAGCAACGACTTCCTCAAGAAGCCGGCCATCGGCATCAGCGTCGCCCGGCTGCACATCGCGCAGGCCCTGCCCGAGCTCTACAGCAAGGGCGGCGCGCTGAACCTGACCCACTTCGAGAACCCTCAGGTCGACCAGCTGGTCGAGGCGGCCGTGTCCAGCACCGACGCGGCCACCCAGAAGCGGAACTTCGCCGACGCGCTCACGATCATCAGCAACAGCGCCGCCAACGTCATCCCGGGCTGGGAGGGCCAGGTCTACGGCCTGGGCAGCCGGGTCAACGGGATGCTGGCCACCAACGGCGGACAGGTCTACCAGACCGCCACGTGGCTGAGCTGAGAGCGGCGAACGGGAGGAAATTTTGGTAGCCGCTTCGGACAGCGCGGACACCGCGGACACCGCGGACGGCGCGGACGGCGGGGACGGCGCCAGGCACGGCTGGAACTGGCGCCGCCCGCCGTACCTGGCGCGGGCCCTGGTGAAGCTGGTGCTCACCCTGCTCGCCATCTCCGTGGTCGTGTTCGGGTTGACGGCGATGGCCGGCAACCCGGCCCACGACATACTCGGGATGGACGCCACCGCGTCACAGCTGGCCGCCTTCACCGCGGCCCACCAGCTGAACCAGCCGGTGGTGGTCCGGTACCTGCACTGGCTCGCCGGCGTCCTGCACGGCGACTTCGGCCAGTCCTACGTGTCCGGCGGCTCGGTCTGGGCGCTGATCGAGCCGCGCCTCGGCCGCAGCCTGCTGCTCATCCTGTTCTCCTGGGTGCTGATCGTCGTGGTGTCGGTGCCGGCCGGGCTGCTGGCCGGCGTCCGGCTGCGCGGCAAGGCCGACGTCCTGGCCACGCTGGTCACGCTCAGCATCGCCGCGTTTCCGGAGTTCGTGATCGGCATGGTGCTGATCATCGTGTTCGCGGTGAACCTGAAGGTGCTGCCGGTCGACTCGACGGCCGTGAGCCAGGGCGGGCTGTTCGACTCGCTGTCGTCGTACGTGCTCCCGGCGCTGACGATCGCGCTGGGCAGCATCCCGTACATCGTCCGGCTCATGCGGGCCAATGCCCGGGACGTGGCGTCGCATTCGTACGTGCGGTCGGCCGTGCTGCGCGGGATATCCGAGCCCGCGCTGTCGGCGCGGCACATACTGCCCAACGCCGCCCCGCCGGTGGTCACCGCGCTGGGACTGCAGCTCGCCTCGCTGGTGGGCGGGGTCATCGTGGCCGAGACGCTGTTCGGCTTCCCCGGCATCGGGCAGCTGCTCGTCCAGTCCGCCGCGTCCCGGGACGCGCCGGTCGTGGAGACGCTGACGATGATGATCGGCGCCGCGTTCGTGATCATCAACCTGCTGTCCGACGCGCTAGTGATCATGCTGACGCCGAAGCTCAGGGACGCCGGGCGATGAGCGCGACCCCCGTGGCCGACGTCACGCCGACGCCAGGCGCCGGGCGCGCCGGGCAAGCCGAACGCGCCGGGCAGGCCGGGCGGCGAGTCCGCCGGCTGCGCGCCTTCCTGTCCATCCCGCAGGCCATGGTCGGGAGCGTGCTGCTGGTGCTGCTGCTCGCGCTGACGATCATCGGCCCGTTCGTCGCGCCCTACTCGCCGAACGCGATCAGCGACACGCCGGTGCTGGGCCCGTCGGGCAAGCACTGGCTCGGCACCGACACGCTCGGCCGCGACATCTTCAGCCGGGTCCTGAACGGCGGGGGCTCGGTCATCCTGCTGCCGCTCCTGGCGGTCGGCCTGGCCATGGTGATCGCGGTGGTGGTCGGGCTGCTGAGCGGCTACCTCGGCGGCCTGGTGGACGCCGTCGTCACCCGGGTGGTGGACGTCGTGCTGGCCATCCCCTCGTACCTGATCGTCCTGGTGGTGGTGACGGCGTTCGGCGCCGGGAGCACGATCGTGGTCCTGACGGTGGCCGTGGTCTACGCGCCGTACATCATCCGGGTCCTGCGGGCCGCCACGCTGGCCGTGTCCCCGCTCGACTTCGTGCTGGCCGCCCGGGCCCGCGGCGAGGGCATCCGCTGGGTCGTGTTCCGCGAGATCCTGCCCAACATCGGGCCGACGCTGCTGGTCGAGATCGCCCTGCGGACCACCTACGCCATCATGTTCATCGCCTCGCTGAGCTTCCTCGGTCTCGGCGTCCAGCCGCCCAGCTCGAACTGGGGGGTCATGGTGGCCGAGAACCGGCTGATGCTGCTGGTCCACCCGGCCGGGGTGATCGCGCCGGCGCTGCTGATCGGGGTGCTGGCCATCTCCATCAACCTCATCGCCGATGCGCTGACCGAGTTCTTCGGCGACCGCCTGCACAACCAGCTGATGGTGTGACGATGTCCGACGCGCTAGCCGCCCGCTCCCTGTCCGTCGCCTACGGCGCCCGCAAGGCCGAGGCCAGCCAGGTCCTGCTGGACGTGTCGCTGGAACTCGCGCCCGGCCGCATCACCGGGCTCGCGGGCGAGTCCGGCGCCGGCAAGAGCACCCTGGCGCTGTGCCTGATGGGCTACCGGACGGCGGGCCAGCGGGTGCTCAGCGGCGAGGTCGACCTGGCCGGATCCTCGATCACCGGCGCCTCGGTCAAGCGGCTGCGCGGGCTGTGGGGGTCGCGCCTGGCCTACCTCCCCCAGGACACGTCCACGTCGCTCAACCCGGCGCTGACGATCGGGCGCCACTTCACCGAGAGCCTGGCCAGGCACCAGCACCTCCGTCACGACGCGGCCCGGCGCGCCGCGGCGCAGTGGCTGGCCCGGGTCGGCATCCCCGGGCCCGAGCAGGCCCTCCGCCGGTACCCGCACCAGTTCAGCGGCGGACAGCAGCAGCGGATCGCCATCGCGCTCGCGCTCTGCCTCGAGCCGGCCGTGCTGATCCTCGACGAGCCGACCACCGGCCTCGATGTCGTGACCCAGGCGCAGGTGAACGGGCTCGTCGTCGAGCTGGCCCGGGAGGCCGGGGTGGCCATGCTCTACGTGAGCCACAACCTGGCCATGCTGGCGACGGTGTCCGACGACCTGGCGATCATGTACGCGGGCCAGATCGTGGAACGGGGCCCGGTCTCGAGCGTCTACCACGCGCCGCAGCATCCGTACACCGCGGCGCTCATCGCCGCCGTGCCGACCATCGAGTCCGGCGAGCGGCCCCGGGGGATCCCCGGCATCCCGCGGTCAACCGTGGCCGTCGGCGAGTGCTGTTTCCTGGAGCGCTGCCCGCTGCGCGCCGAGCAGTGCCGGACCTCGATCCCCATGCTCGCGGTCGGCGAGCACCACGAGGCACGCTGCGTGCGGGCCGGGGAGCGCCCCGGGGCAATGGCGCCGGCCGGCGGGACGGCGGCCCGCGAGGCGCTCCCGCCGCCGCCGGGCGTCCCGGACGCGGCCGAGCCGGTGCTGCGCGTCCGCGCCGTGTCGTGCACGTTCGGCGGGCGGGGCCGGGGCCCGGCGGTGCGCGCCGTCGACAACGTCTCGGTCGACGTCTTGGCCGGCCGCACGGTCGGCATCGCCGGGGAGAGCGGCAGCGGCAAGTCGACCCTGCTCAAGGTCATCGCCGGGCTGCTGCGCGCCGATTCGGGCGAGGTGACGATCGGCGGCCGGGCGCTCGCGCCCAGCGCGGCGCGGCGGTAGGCCGCCGACCGCCGGGCCATCCAGATCGTGTTCCAGAACCCGGACTCGACCCTCAACCCGCGGCACACCATCGCCCAGTCGCTCGAACGCCCGCTGCGCCTGTTCGAGCCGGGCCTGAGCCGGGCCGGCCGCCGGGACCGGATCGCCGAGACGATGAACCAGGTCCGCATCTCGCCCGCGCTGCTCGACCGCTACCCGCGCGGCCTGAGCGGCGGCCAGCGACAGCGGGTCGCGATCGCCCGGGCACTGCTGGCCGACCCCGTCGTGCTGCTGTGCGACGAGGTGACGTCCGCGCTCGACGTGTCCGTGCAGGCATCCATCATCGAGCTGCTGCTGGACCTGCGGGCCACCCGCCAGCTCGCGATGATCTTCGTAACACACGATCTCGGAGTGCTGCGCAGCGTGGCCGACGAGGTGATCGTCATGCGCGGCGGCACGGTGCGCGAGCGGGGCGAGATCACCACCGTGCTACGGTCGCCGCGCGACCCCTACACCAGGCGGCTCATCGACGCCATCCTGGCGCCGGACCAGGTCACGGCGACGGCGACGCGCCGCGATGAGCGCCGCACGCCGAGATGAGCCGCCCCTGATGCATCCCGCCGCCGCGGCCGAGTATGCCGCCCTGGACCGCATCTACCTCGACACCGCCAGCTACGGCCTGCCGCCCGCGGCGACCGTGGCCGTGCTGCGCGCGGCCCTGGACTCCTGGGCGGCCGGCTCGGCGGACTGGGCGGCCGACTGGGACTTCGCCGGAGACCGGTGCCGCGACCTCGTCGCGCCGATGCTGGGCGCGCCGGCGGCGGAGATCTCGCTGCAGCCGGCGGTCTCGGTCGCGGCCGCGATCGCGGTCAGCTCGCTGCCGCCCGGCGGCGAGATCGTCGTCCCGCGCGACGAGTTCGCGTCGGTCGTGCTGCCCGCGCTGGCCGCGGCCCAGCAGCGCGGCGCGCCCGTCCGGCGGGTCGCGTTCGACGCGCTCGCGGACAGCCTGTCCGAACGCACCGCGCTCGTCGTCACCAGCCACGTGCGCTCGAACGACGGGCGCACGCAGGACCTGGCCGCGCTCGGGGAGGCGGCGGCCCGGGCCGGCGCCCGGGTCCTGGTCGATGCCACGCACTCGGCCGGGATCCTGCCCGTCGAGGCGGTCCGGCACGGGATCCACTACGTCGTGGCCGCCGCGTACAAGCACCTGCTCTGCCCGCGCGGCGTGGCGTTCCTGCGGGTCGCGGCCGGCGAGTTCGCCCGGACGCCGCCGATCGCCGGATCGTGGCGCGGCGCCCGCGACCCGTACGGGCACTTCTACGGCCCGAGGCTGTCCGACCTCGCGCCGACCGCCGCCCGCTACGACGTCTCACTCGCCTGGCACCCGTGGCTCGGCGCGGCGGCATCGCTCGCGTTCCTCGACGCGGTCCCGGCCGGATCGCGCCGCGACTGGTGCACCGGACTGGCCGGCGACCTGGCCGACGCGCTGGGCGCGCCGCGCACCAGCTCGTCGATCGTGACGCTGCCGGTCGGCGACGCGGCCGCCGCCCGGGCCGAGCTGCGCGCCGCGGGCATCACCGGCTCCGGTCACGGCACCACGCTGCGGCTGTCCTTTCACCTCTACAACGACACCGACCACGTGGCCGCGGCCGCCCGGCTGCTCGGCCGGCACGTGATCAGACGGGAGAGTCCGTGAGCAACGTCCTGCAGATCGAGTACGTGGGGGACCTCGCACCCTACGACGTCGAATCCGCCGAGCTGGCCAAGGCCGGCGCGCAGCTCACGGTGGTACGCGGGAAGACGGCGGCCGACATCCTCGACGCCGCCGCCCAGGCCGACGTCATCTGGCTGGAGTGGACGCCGCACCTCACCGGGGACGTCCTCGCCCAGCTCCCGCGCTGCGGGCTGGTGCTGCGCTGGGGCGTGGGCTACGAGCAGATCGACGTGGCGGCGGCCACCGAGCTGGGCATCGCCGTGGGCAACGCGCCCACGTACTGCACCATCGACGTGGCCGAGCACGCCGTCGCCCTGCTGCTGTCGGTGTCGCGGCAGGTGGTCGTCCGGCACGAGCAGCTGCGCCGGGGCCTGTGGCGCAGCGGTCCGACCGCGCCGCGGCGGCTGGCGGCGAGCACCGTCGGCGTGGTCGGGCTCGGCCGGATCGGCCAGCGCGTGGCCGGCCTGTGCGCGGCGCTCGGAGCCCAGGTGATCGGCCACGACCCGGCCGTCGGCCCGGTGCCCGGCGTCGAGCCGGCCGGCCTGGACGAGCTGCTGGGCCGCGCCGACTACGTCAGCCTGCACGTCCCGCTCACCGAACACACCCGGCACCTGATCAGGGCCGAGACCCTCGCCCTGATGAAACCGGATGCCGTGCTCATCAACACCAGCCGCGGCGCAACCGTGCACCAGGACGATCTGGTCGAGGCGCTCCGGTCCGGCCGCATCGCCGCCGCGGCGCTCGACGTGTTCGAGGAGGAGCCGCTCCCGGGCGACCACCCGATCCGCGGCCTGCCGAACGTCGTGCTGACCCCGCACGAGGCCGCGCTCTCGCCCGCCAGCCTGTCCGACCTGCGCCGTGAGATCTGCCGGGCCACCACGGACTTCCTGCGCACCGGATGGGCGGACTCGATCGTCAACCCGCAGGTCCGTGACCGCCTGCGCGTCCCCACCGGCCGGGCCTGACATGGTCCGCCGGATCATGGCCGCCGCCGGCGGCGTCGTGGTCAAGGACGAGGACCTGCCCGGGCTCGGCCCGGGCGACGTCCTCGTGCGCGCCGCCTACTCGGTGATCAGCCCCGGCACCGAGCGCTCGATCGTCCGCGCCACGCGGGTGTCGGTGTCCGCCGCCCACGAGTACCCCGCTCCCGGCCAGCAGTGGCGGCAGGTGCGCTCGGCCTGGGTGGACGCCAGGCCCCGGCTGCCGCGCACGCCGCCGCCCGATGCCGCCTCGCTCGGCTACAGCCTGGCCGGGATCGTCGAGCGGACCGGCGGCGACGTGCTGAACCTGCGCCCGGGGGACCGGGTCGCGTGCGCCGGGAGCCAGTGCGCCTATCACGCCGAACAGGTGGTCGTCCCGCGCAGCCTGGTCGTCCCGGTGCCGGACGGGGTGGGGCTGGCCGACGCCGCGCACGTGACGCTGGGCGCGATCGCGCTGGAGGCGTTCCGCCGGACCAAGACCGCGGTCGGGGAGACCGTCGTGGTCATCGGGGCCGGCATGCTCGGCCTGCTGATCACGCAGATCGCCCGCCGGGCCGGGGTGTACGTCGTGGCCGTGGACACCGACCCGCGGCGGCGCGCGCTGGCCGACCGGTTCGGCGCGGCGCGCAGCGTTCCCGCCGCCGACGGCGCGGCCGTGGCCGCGGTGCGCGGGGTGACGGACGGCTTCGGCGCGGACGCCGCGATCGTCGCCGCGGCCGGGCCGGGCAGCGAGCTGATCAACTTCAGCTTCGCCGCGCTGCGCCCCGGCGGCCGGACGGTGGCCCTCGGCGACTTCGGCATGGACATCGACCGGCACGAGTTCTTCGGCGCCCAGGCGACGTTCGTCCCCTCGATCGCGTACGGGCCCGGCCGCTACGACCCGGTCTACGAGGAGAACAACGTCGACCTGCCGATCAGCGTGGTGCGCTGGACCGAGAACCGGAACATGGCGTTCTTCCTGCGCCTGCTGGCCGACAAGCACGTCGACCTCGCCCCGCTGCCGCGCGCCGAGCTGCGCTTCGCCGACGCCGCGCAGGCCTACGAGCGCCTGCTGAACGCCGGCGACGTCGTCACCGCCGTGCTCCGCTACGACCAAGGCTCCCAGCAGGGCTACGACCAGGCAGGTCAGTGACCGGCCTGACCGCCCGTGACCTGCTGCGCCTGCGCTGGCTGGGGTCGCCGCGCATATCCCCGGACGGCGACCGAGTTGCGTTTATCGAATGTACGCTCAGCACCGGGGCCGACCGGGCGCGTAACCGGCTCGGCATCGCGGAGGTGTCCACCGCGCGGACGCGCTGGCTCGATGACGTGCCCGACCCGGCCGGCATTGCGTGGTCGCCCGACGGGTCGGCGCTCGCGATCTGCGCCGGCTCCGGCGTCTGGGTCGCGGACGCCGACGGCGGCGGCATCCGGCAGGTGGCGGCCGGCCCGGCGACCGAAGCGGCCTGGTCGCCGGACGGCGGCAAGCTCGCGTTCACGGGCCCGGCGAACCCCGGGGGAACCGCAGAAGCCGGGGCCAGCGGCGGACCGGCCAGCCGAATCTGGGTGCTCCACCCGGCCGGCGGCCGTCCGCAGCCGGTGCCCCACCCGGCCCCGGCGCGGCACCCGCGCTGGTCGCCCGACGGGCAGACCCTCGCCTTCCTCGCCGGCGATGGGCTGTGGACCGTCGGCGCCGGCCTGTCCGGGCCGCCGGCCCCGGTCGCCAGCCCGGCCGCGGTGATCACCGCGTTCGCGTGGTCGCCGGACTCCTGCGCGCTGGCCTGCCTGGGCCGCCGCGACCGCGACCTGGTCGACGTCGGCCAGCGACTGTGGATCGCCAGCTCGGCGTCCGGTCAGGCCCGCGAGCTCCCGGCACCGGCCGACGCCTTCCTCGGCAGCCCGGTGCGCGGAGACGATCCGCGCGGGACCGGGGCGCCCGGGATCTGCTGGTCGCGGCGCACCGGGCGGATCTACGTCGAGGCGTCGCGGCACGGCCGCGGGCCGCTGGCCTGGCTGGCGCCGGACTCGCACGACACCGGCCTGCTGCTCGACGGCGAGCACGCGTGCCTGTCGCCGAGCGTCAGCCGGTCCGGCCGGCTGGCCGTCGTCGTCTCCGGCCCGGCTGGTCCCGGCGACATCTGGGTCGCCGCCGAGGACGGGCGCGAGCCGGTCCGGCTGACCTGCACCGACGACGACCTCTCGGGACTGATGGCGCCCACGAGGTACCTGGCCGTGGAGAGTCAGGGCGTAACAATCGACGCCTGGCTCACCGGGTCGGCGCCAGGCAGTCCTGCGCCACTGATCGTGAACGTGCACGGTGGCCCCTACTACGCGGTCGGCTGGCGGTTCACCTTCGAGGTGCAGCGGCTCGCCGCCCGGGGCGCGCTCGTGCTCACGCTCAACCCGCGCGGCAGCGCCGGCCGCGGCGACGGTTTCGCGGCGGGCAATCGCGGCGACTGGGGCGGCGCCGACGCCGCCGACGTCATGGCCGTCGTCGACGCGGTGGCGGCGGGCGCCGACGTCGACGAGTCCAGGATCGCGATCTGGGGCGTCAGCTACGGCGGGTTCATGGCCCAGTGGCTGCTCACCCGGTCCGCCCGGTTTCGCGCGGGCATCAGCGAGAACGGCATCAGCAACTTCCGCGACCTGTGGGACGCCGGCCGGGGTCGCCGCCCGTTCTGGGAGCTGGCCTTGGGCGGCCCCCCGGACCGCACCGACCGCTACGACCGGCGCTCGCCGGTTCGGTCGGCGGACCGGATCTCGGCGCCGCTTCTGCTCGTGCACGCCGAGCAGGACGAGAACTGCCCGATCGCGCAGAGCGTCCAGATGCTCGCTGCGCTGCGCGGCCGGGGCGCGGACGCCGAGCTGGTCCGGCTGCCCGGCGAGGGCCACCTGGTCAACCTCATCGGGCGGCCGTCCAGCCGGCTGCGGCGGGCCCAGGCCGTCGACCAGTGGCTGGACCGCACGCTGTTCGCGTAGCGGACGAAGCGGGCTAACCTGTGACTGCCGCGCAGGAGTTCCGGTGGGAGGCCAGGTTGCAATATCAGATGTCACGGGCGCTCGCGGGGCCGGTCCTTCGCCTGCTGTGGCGGCCGGAGGTCATCGGGACCGAGCACATCCCGGCGTCGGGCGGCGCCATCCTGGCATCGAACCACCTGTCGATCGTCGACTCGATCTTCCTGCCGCTGATGGTGCAGCGGCCGGTCACCTTCGCGGCCAAGTCCGAGTACTTCACCGGGACCCGGCTGCTCGACCGGGCGGCCGGCGCCTACATGCGGGCCACCAAGCAGCTGTCGGTGAACCGCGCCGAGGCCCGGGCCGGGCAGGACATGCTGGAGGCGGCGCTGCGCCTGCTCCAGAGCGGCGAGCTGTTCGGGATCTACCCCGAGGGGACCAGGTCGCCGGACGGGCGCCTGTACCGCGGCCGGGTCGGCATCGGCTGGCTGGCGCTCAACTCGGGCCTGCCGGTGCTGCCGGTGGCGATGTCGGGGACCGACCGGGTGTTGCCGCCCGGGCAGAAGATCCCCCGGGTGGCCAAGATCGGCATCACGATCGGCAAGCCGCTCACGTTCGAGCAGTACCAGGATCTGCCCTCGCCCGCCCGGCAGCGCCGGGCGATCACCGACGACGTGATGCGGTCCATCCAGGCCCTGTCCGGGCAGGAGTACGTCCCGATGTACGCGTCGGTCCGCAAGGAGGAACTGGCCGCCGCCCGCAACGGCGCGCGGCCGGGCCCGCATGCCGGGGAATCCTGACCCGGCCGGAGCCGGTCAGCCGCCGTCGCGGGGCAGCTTGGGGAACGTCTCGGTGTTCGCGCTCGGATTCCAGACGTAGATCGGCCGGCTGACGCCCGGCTCGGGTTCCTCGTCCGCGTCCGGGCCGGCCCCGGCGAGGTGGCCAGCCCCGGCGCTGTCCGGGATGTCCCAGAGCGAGCCGGGCGCGGGTGCGGGCACGCTGTGCGGCCCGGTCGCCGCCGCCGGCCCGGTCGCCGCCGGCCCGCCCGGCCCGCCCGAGCCGAATGAGCCGCCCGAGCCGAGCGGCGGGGCGGGCATCATCGGGGTGCGCCGCGCCAGCGCCGGGGGCGGGCTCGTCGCCCACGGCAGCTCGGTGTCGGGCTTGGGCGCCGGCTCCCACGGCGGGGCGCCGGAGACCTTGGGCGGCCGCGCGGCGCTGCCGCGGCCCATCGGCGTCAGCGGCAGCCGCCCGATTGCTCCGGCCAGGCGCCGCGCCGCGGACTCCTCGGCCGGAATCCGCGGGTCGGCCGCGCCGCCGAACGCCCCGGCCCGCCCCGCCGCCGGCCGAGGCGAAGTACTCCAGCATCTGGTCGCCCTGGGTTCCGGCGGGCGCGTAGGCCGGGCGCCCGGCCGGGTCGCGGTCGCCCCGGGCCAGCGTCCGGGCCCGGCGCCGCCGCCGCCGGACGAGCGCGTAGACGATGATCGGCACCAGCAGCACCACGAGCAGGGCACCGGAGATGAGCCCGTCCCGCTCCAGCTTCGGGCCCAGCCCGCGGTCGACGAACGGGACCGGCGGCGCGGCGGGCAGCTGCTTGGAGACGGCCCCGGCGCCGGCCCGGTGCGGGACCGGCTTGGCGATCGAGGCCGCCGCGGCCAGCGCTTTCGCGGCGTCAGCGGTCCCGTGCCCGGAGCCGTCCGCCAGCCCGTCGGCGGGCCGGATCTTCGTGCCGGTGATCAGCGCCTGCGTCACCTGGGCGGGGGTGAGCTCCGGGTACACCGACTTGATCAGCGCCACGATCCCGGTCACGATCGCGCTGGCCGCGGCGGTGCTGCTGACCTGCGTGTAGCCGCCGGTCGGGATGGCGGCGGTCACACCGTCCCCGGCCGCGGTCAGCGTCACGTAGGACTGGCGGCTGCTGAACGGGGCCTTGATGATGTTGCTGTCGAACGCGCCGACGGAGATCACTCCGTGGTAGTTGGCCGGGAAGTTCGGGTCGTCGGTCTGGGCGTTGTTGTCCCCGGCCGGCGCGACCAGGACCACGCCCTTGCTGAGCGCGTAGCTGATCGCCGCCTTCTCGCCCGGGCTGCCGCCCGCCGCGGCCTGCTGGGCCAGGAGCAACGGGGACGGTAGCTGGCCGGGGTTCAGCACCGGGTTCGGCGTCGTGGATGCGATGAGACTGTTCGGCGACTGGCCCGGGTCCAGCGGCAGGTCGATCACCTGCGCCCCGCTGTTGACCGCATACCGGATCCCCTCCGCGATCGCGGCCGGCAGCGTGGAGGTGACGCTCGACTCGGTCAGCAGCGGGTCTCCGCTGTCCAGGCCGACGCGGACCGACAGCAGCCGCGCCGCCGGGGCCACGCCGAGTGTCCCATCCGAGCTGCCGGAGCCGTGCCCGTGGCCGACGATC
>Ga0335075_10009381_pt1 | contig 14935 bp, 10 predicted proteins | sample Lox_Sample_24_FD_206723 | JGI IMG/M metagenome (GOLD analysis project Ga0335075, IMG submission 206723) | Soil microbial communities from Loxahatchee National Wildlife Refuge, Florida, United States - Lox_Sample_2.4 | ecosystem: Environmental > Terrestrial > Soil > Wetlands | place: USA...
ACCGGCTTGCCCATGTCCAGCACGAAGATGCCGCCCTCGTGGCCGGACGGCAGCACCGCATCCCCGGTCCCCACCACACTCGCCTGCAACACAAGGCCGACTGCCTCGCGCACGGTCATAAAATAGCGGCACATATCCGGGTGCGTGACCGTCAGCGGGCCGCCGCGCGCCAACTGGCGCTGGAACAGCGGCACCACCGAGCCGGTGCTGCCCAGCACATTGCCGAACCGCACCGTTATACAGCGCATCCCCGCGCGCGACGAGAGCGCCGCAATGTCCAGCGCCTGGCAGTACATCTCCGCCAGCCGCTTCGAGGCGCCCATGACGCTGGTCGGGTTCACTGCCTTGTCGGTAGAGATCAGCACCATCGCCGCCGCCCCCACCGCCCGCGCCGCGTCCGCCACATGCCGCGTGCCGGCGGCATTGGTCAGCAAACCCTCGAGCGGATTCGCCTCGACCATCGGCACGTGCTTCAGCGCCGCGGCGTGGAACACCAGCTCCGGCCGCCACTGCTTGAACACCGCGCGGACCCGGCTATCCTCGCGGACGTCCACCAGCATCGCCTGCCGAGGCACCGCCGGGTGGCTCTCAGCCAGTTCCAGGTCGATCTGCCACAGCGCGTATTCGCCGTTGTCGATCAGCAGAAGCTGCTCCGGCCCCAGCGCCGCGAGCTGTCGGGCCAGCTCGGAGCCGATCGTTCCGCCGGCGCCGGTCACGATCACCCGCCGGCCCTGGATCAACCGAGCCATCCCCTCGCGGTCCAGCGGCACCTGCGGGCGGTTCAGCAGGTCCTCGATGGCCACAGGCCGCAGCTCCAGCCCGCCCGGGGGCAGCTCCGCCGCCAGCGCGGTCAGCCGCGGTGCGCGGCGGATCGCCAGCCCGAACCGCTCCGCCTGCTCGACCAGCCGCGCCAATGCCGGCCCGGCAAAATCCGGGGTCGCCACCACCAGCAGGCGCGGCAAGCGGCCATCCGTGTGCAGGCGCTCCAGCACCGCGCCCGCCTGATCGACCGAGCCCAAAATCGGGCAGCCGTGGATGCGCCGCCCGGTCTGACGCGAGCCGAGCGCCAGCACGCCGATCACCCGCAGCGGCCGGCGTCGGTCTCGGGCAGCGGCGCTCAGAAAGAGGTCGGCATCCTCCCCAGCGCCGACCACAAGCACCGCATAGCGATTGGCGCCGTCGTCGCCGACCGGCCGCGGACGTGCCCGCACGCGGCCATAGATCAGCCGCGGCAGCCCCAGCAGCGCCAGCAGCACCAGTGCGAGCACGAGCGGAAAGCCGAGGCTGGGTAGTGCCACGCCCGCAGCGTGCGCCGCCAAGGCGAACAGTCCGGCTCCCGACGCGCTGGCGCCGGCCACGCTCAGCAGGTCGCCCATCCCGGCAAAGCGCCAGTATTGCAGGGACAATCGGAATGGCAGCCCGGCGATAAGCAGCGCCGCGGCCCCCGCCGGCAGGAGCCACAGCGGCCGCATCGCGAAGCCGACAGGATCGGCCATCCACCATGCCGCCGGCACCGCCAAGGCGGCGAGTCCGCCGTCCAGCGCGACGTTGACGGCGATTCGAGTCCAGGAGCGGCCGGCCATGGCCGCCCCTATAGCCTAGCCCCGCGGCCCTGCCATAGGCTGCGGCAGATCGCAAATTGTCACACAGTTTGTCACGGCCCGCCCTGTTCCTGCCACACGCGATTGCGAATTAGGGTTTCGGCAAATGGGTCCGGTCCGCAAGGGCGCCGGGATGGACGCATGATACGGTTCCTGAAGGTCTACGGTCGGGTGTTTGGGCTGCTGGGCCGGGACCTTCGGATCGCCGCGCTGCTGGTGGCCGCCAACGTCATGGTCGCCGGCCTGCAGTTCCTGGACCCGGTGCTGTTCGGCCGGGTGATCGGGCTGCTGTCCGGCTCGGACAGTGTCGACAGCGGGCTGCTGTGGCACCAGGCGAGTGTGCTGCTGCTGATCTGGGCCGGAGTTGGTGTCGCCGGGATCGCGGCCAATGCGGGGGTGGCACTGCAGGCCGAGCGACTCGCTCATCGCCACCGGCTGTCGGAGATGGGACGTTACTTCGGCCACGTTCTGGCGATGCCGCTGTCTTTCCACGGCGACATCCATTCTGGACGACTGATGAAAGTCATGCTGGCCGGCACGGATACGCTGTTCAGCGTCTGGCTGGTGCTGTTTCGCGATCAGCTCTCCACCATCGTGGCGGTCGTCGTGCTGCTGCCGCTTACTTTGCTGATGAACTGGAGGCTGTCGCTCAGCCTGATCTTCCTTGTGATCGTGTTCATCGTCGTCACGTCATACGTGATCCGCCGAACTTTGGACGGGCAGCGGCTGGTCGAGGGGGCGCGCAGCAGCCTCGCCGGGACCGCGCAGGATGCGCTGGCGAATATTCCGGTGGTGCAGTCGTTCACCCGGCTGGCTGCCGAGACACGGCTGTTCGGTGACATCGCGCAGGAGGTGATCCGCCATCAGTTCCCGGTGCTCAACTGGTGGGCGGTGGTGAATGTGCTGACGCGGGCGGCGAGCACGCTGACGGTGATCTCGATCGTGGTGATCGGCACGTTTCTGCACCTGAATGGCCAGGCCACGGTGGCGCAGATCGTCAGTTTCATGGGCTTCTCGACACTGCTGATCGGGCGGCTGGAATCGGCGGTGCAGTTCCTCTCCAGCACGTTCTTCCGGCTGCCGTCACTGGAGGAGTTCTTTGCCGTGCTGGACGCGCAAAGCACCGTTCCCGAGCCTCGGCGAGCCAAAAACCTGGATGCGTCGCGCGGCGAGGTGGTGTTCGACCGCGTTTCCTTCGCCTATCCGGGCGGGCCCAAGGTGCTGACCGATATTTCGTTCACGGCCGAGCCCGGGATGTCGGTTGCGCTGGTGGGCCATACCGGTGCGGGCAAATCCACCGCGATGGCGCTGTTGCAGCGGCTATGGGATCCGACGTCCGGGCGTATCCTGATCGATGGGCAGGATCTGCGGGATGTCTCGTTGAACAGCCTGCGGAGCTCGATCGGCATGGTGTTTCAGGAGAGCATGCTGTTCAACCGCTCGATCCGCGACAACCTGAGAGTCGGCCGGCCCGACGCGACCGATGCCGAGATCGAACACGCCTGCCGGCTGGCCGACGCGCACGAGTTCATCATCCGCCAGCCGCGGGGCTATGACACGATGGTCGGCGAGCGGGGTGCCTCGTTGTCCGGCGGGCAGCGCCAGCGGCTGGCGATCGCGCGGGCGTTGTTGAAGAATCCGCCTATCCTGATTTTGGACGAGGCGACCAGCGCGCTGGATTCGGCGACCGAGGCACGTGTCGGCCGGGCGCTGAAGACGCTGATGCGCGGGCGCGCCACGTTCATCATCGCCCACCGGCTGTCCACGGTGCGCGATGCGGACGAAATCCTGCTGTTCGATGCCGGCCGGATTGCCGAGCGGGGGACATTCGCGTCCTTGCTGGCGCGCAACGGGCTGTTTGCCGCGCTGGTGGAGACACAGCTTGCTCCGGCGCCACACGCGATGGCGGCGGAGTAGTGCGACGGCATTCATGAGGCCTTGTCGCGAGACGCCTCAACTCCATCACCTTGCCTGGACCACGGTCGGTTTTTGACACGAAGGGCACGAAGAAGACGAAGGTCGCGAAGGTAGTTTCGGATCTCACCGAGCTACCGGCTCTGACGGCCGTCGGCGCGGAGCCTGCCTACCGCCTTGTTCAGGTCGCCGTTACTTCGCGTGCCGTGCCACGCTAGGTCGTCGTTGCCGTCGTAGGCTAACCGGATCGAGTGTTGTTGCCATCTGTCGCGATCTCGTCGGAGGCTGGTCCGGCCGCGCTTGAAAAGCTACAAGCCACCGGGATCAAAGAACCATGCATCATCGCCTCCCCATTCTGACCTCGTTTTCGTCGGCTGGCGCCCAGCTACGCGCTCCACACATGCGCGCTGCCTCTAGCCCGCAAGAAAGGGAGGTCGGCCTGGCGCGACAAGCATTGGCCGCCCGCCTTGGCCGCGAGACCACAGCGGAAGTCCTGTTCCGTCCAAGTGATCGCGGCCGGTACGCGACCGATGCCTCGATCTATCAGGTGGAACCAATCGGCGCGATCGTGCCACGCAGCATCGACGACGTGGCGGCGGCATTGGCAATCGCCGGCGAGGAAGGCGTGCCCGTGCTTGCCCGCGGCGCAGGCACCAGCCAATGCGGGCAGACCGTCAACCGCGCGTTGGTGATCGACTTCAGCAAATACCTGCGCCGGATCCTTCACATCGACCCCGACGCCCGCACCGCGTTGGTCGAGCCCGGCATTGTGCTCGGCCACCTGAACGCAGCGCTGAAGCCGCATGGCCTTTTCTTCCCGGTTGATCCCTCGACCCATGCGCGCTGCACGATCGGCGGCATGGCGGGCAACAATTCCTGTGGGTCTAAATCGATCCGCTACGGGCTAATGGCCGACAACGTCACCGCGATCGACGCCATCCTGGCCGACGGCACGCGCCATCGCTTCGGCCGGCTCGCCAACAATCTCGGCGCCGAGATGCCGCCACGCATCGCCGACCTGGTGCAGCGGCTGCGCGCTCTCGGCGCCGCCGAAGCCGATGAGATCGCCGCCCGCTTCCCGCGCCAGCTCCGTCGGGTCGGCGGCTATAATATCGACGCGCTGACGCCAACCGCCCGCACCGCCGGGCGCGAGAGCCTGGCGCGCCTGCTGATCGGCTCGGAAGGCACGCTCGCCCTGTCGGCCGCCATCGAGCTGACGCTGCATCCAATCAAGCCGCGCAAGGTCGTCGGCATCTGCCAGTTCCCCACATTCCGCGCCGCGATGGAGGCGACCAGACATCTCGTTGCACTCGATCCCGAAGCGGTGGAGCTGGTGGATCGCACGATGATCGATCTCGGCCGCGCCATCCCGATCTATCGTCCGCTGATCGACCGCATGCTGATCGGCGAGCCCGACAGCCTGCTGCTGGTCGAGTTCCACGGCCACGAAGACGCGCCGTTGCTGGCAAAACTGAATGAGCTGGAAACAGCGATGGCCGATCTCGGCTATCCCGGCCAGGTCGTGCGAGCGACCGACGCGGCGTTCCAGGCCGGCATCGCCGAAGTGCGCGAAGCCGGCCTCAACATCATGATGTCGATGAAGGGCGACGCCAAGCCGGTCTCGTTCATCGAGGACTGCGCGGTCGCGCTTGATGATCTGGCGGATTTCACCAGCCGGCTGAACGACGTGTTCGCCCGCCACGGCACCAAGGGCACGTGGTACGCGCACGCCTCGGTCGGCTGCCTGCATGTGCGCCCGGTGCTGAACATGAAGGACCCGGCGGATGTCGCCACGATGCGCTCGGTGGCCGAGGAATGCTTCGCCCTGGTGCGCGAATACAAGGGCTCACACAGCGGCGAGCATGGCGATGGCATTGCCCGCAGCGAATTCCACGCTGCGATGTTTGGCGCGCGCATCGTGCGCACCTTAGAGGAGGTGAAGGACGCGTTCGACCCCGGCGCCATGCTGAATCCCGGCCGTATCGTGCGACCCCCGCGCATGGATGACCGGTCCCTGTTTCGCTACGCGCCGGACTACGCGCCCGCATCCGGATTCACCCCGGTGCTCGACTGGTCGTCGCATCCTGGCCCGCTGTCCGGGATGCTCGGCGCCGTCGAGATGTGCAACAACAACGGCACCTGCCGCAGCTTCGATGCCGGCGTGATGTGCCCCAGCTACCGCGTGACCCGCGATGAGGAGCACGTGACGCGCGGTCGCGCCAACACGCTGCGGCTGGCGCTGACCGGACAGCTCGGCCCCGATGCGATGGCGTCCGACGAGGTCGCCGCCGCGATGCAGCTGTGCGTGTCCTGCAAAGGCTGCCGGCGCGAGTGCCCGACCGGCGTCGATATGGCGAAGATGAAGATCGAGGTGCTAGCCGCGCGCGCTGCACGCCACGGGCTGTCGCGCCGCGACCGGTTGATCGCCAACTTGCCGCGTGCCGCGCCCCTGGCTTCGCGCGCGCACCTGCTCGCTAATGCGCGCAACCGGAGTGGCGTGCTGCGGCGCTGGGGGGAGCAATGGCTGGGGGTTGCCGCCGACCGTCCGCTGCCGGAATGGCACCGTGCCCCGTTCCGCGACGCCGAAGTGGCGGGTGCGCCGGGGCCTCGGAGCGAAGTCTTCCTGTTTGCTGACACCTTCAACCGCTGGTTCGAGCCGGAGAATCTGCGTGCGGCGCTGCGTGTGCTGACCGCTGCCGGCTACCGCGCGATAATGCCGCGTATCAGCGGCCGGCCGCTTTGTTGCGGCCGCACCTTTCTTGCGACCGGCCTTATCGATCAGGCGCGCGATGAGGCACGCCGCATGCTGGCAGCCTTCGCCGGCGATCGCCCGGTGATCGGGCTCGAGCCTTCCTGCCTGCTTACCCTACGCGACGAGTTCCCGGCGCTGCTGCCCGGCGAGGCCACGCGCGACCTCGCCGGACGCGCGCTGCTGCTGTCGGAATTTCTCGCGCGGGAGAAGCCTGGGCTGGAGCTGCGACCGATTGCGACTGTCGCGCACGTGCATGGCCATTGTCACCAGAAATCGTTCGGTGCGTTCCCTGATGTGCTCGCCATGCTGCGCCTCGTGCCGGAGCTTCAGGTCCGGCCGATCGCTGCTTCCTGCTGCGGAATGGCCGGGTCCTTCGGGTATCAGGCCGAGACGCTGGCTGTATCCAAAGCGATGGCCGAGGCGGGGCTGCTGCCCGCGGTTCGCCAGGCGGCGGCCGAGGAGTTGATCGTTGCGGATGGAACCTCTTGCAGGCACCAGATTGCGGACCTTGGCGCCCGTGATGCGCTGCATTCGGTGCGAGTGCTGGCACAGGCGCTGAAGTAACTCTGCAGGAGAGGTCGGTTCGCGAAGCGAACCGGGTGAGGGGCCCTGCGCCCACGCACCCCAGGGCGCGGCGACCGCTTCCGCACACCCGTCAGAGGTGAACGGGGCTGCGCTTGACAGAAAGCGACGGCCGCCATATTTAACCGACGAGTTTCGTAACCAGACGGTTCAGCACAGCATGCCGCCCGATCGCCTCAGCACAACCTTCGCCGCTCTCGCCGATCCGACGCGGCGGGCAATCCTCGCGCGCCTTCTCGCCGGCGAGGCATCGGTGACCGAACTGGGTGAGCCGTTCGACATGAGCCTTCCGGCGATTTCCAAGCACCTAAAGGTGCTGGAACGTGCCGGACTGATCCGTCGCGGCCGACAAGCTCAATGGCGGCCCTGCACGCTCGAAGCCCGGCCGCTCAAGGACGTTGCCGCCTGGCTCGAGCTTTACCGCTGCTGCTGGGAACAGAGCCTGGATCGGCTGGAAGACCATCTGCGCGATCTGCAATCGAAGGGAACGAGACGTGGCCGCAAACACTGATGCCGCCGCGACGTCGAGAGAGCGGGAGCTAGTTATCACCCGCATCCTGGATGCGCCCCGCCTGCTTGTGTTCAAGGCATGGACCGAACCAGAGCAGGTGGCGCGCTGGTGGGGGCCACAGGGCTTCGTCACCACCTTGTGCGAGATGGATATCCGGCCGGGCGGCGCCTATTGCGTCGGCATGCGCTCACCCCAGGGCACGCACCACGTGAAGCGCGGCGTGTATCGCGAGATCGTCGAGCCGGAGCGGATCGTGTTCACTTATGCCTGGGAGGATGCCGAGGGCAGGCTGGGCCACGCGACACTGGTGACGGTGACTTTCGCCGAACATGGGACGAAGACCAGGCTCACCTTGCACCAGGCGATCTTTGAAACCGTCAGCGCCCGCGATTCGCATCAGGCGGGCTGGACGAGCTGCCTGGAGCGCTTCGCGGAGTATCTGGCCTGCTCATAAGATCGGCACTGCAATACAAGGGAGTCGTATCATGTTGAACAATCGCGTGGTGTCCCAGGACGAGTGGATCGCCGGCCGCACCGAGCTTCTGGCCAAAGAGAAGGAGCTCAACCGGCTGCGCGATCAACTGAGCGCCGCTCGGCGTGCTCTGCCCTGGGTCAAGGTGGAGAAGCACTACGTGTTCGACGGGCTGGCCGGCCAGGAGACGCTCGCCGATTTGTTCGACGGACGCAGCCAGTTGATCGTCAAGCACTTCATGTTCGGCCCTGACTGGGATCAGGGGTGCGTCGGGTGCTCGTTCGGCTCCGACCATCTCGACGGCTTCCCGCTCGTGCATCTTGAGCATCACGACGTGACGTTCGTATCCGTCTCCCGTGCGCCGCTGCCGAAGATCGAAGCGTTCAAGCGACGCATGGGCTGGCGCTTCAAATGGGTGTCATCCTTCCGCAGCGATTTCAACTACGATTTCCATGTATCGTTCACGCCCGAGCAGATCGCCAGCGGCAAGGCTTACTACAATTATGCAATGCGCGACATCCAGAGTGATGAGATGTCCGGCATGAGCGTCTTCTATAAGATGACACCGGCGACATCTTCCACACCTATTCGCAGTACGCCCGGGCCGGCGAACTGTTTCTTACCACCTACGCATATCTCGACATCACGCCGAAAGGCCGCGACGAAACCATCAATGGCAACCTGACCGACTGGGTGCGCCACCACGATCGATACGATGCAGGCGGCTACGTGGACGCGACGGGACGCTATATGTCCGGCGCGGACGCAGAGTCCTGCTGCCGGACTTGATGTCGGGACGCTTCGGCTCTGTAGTGGGGTTTCTTTAAGGAAGTAAGCTTTACCGCAGATGCCAAAGACGCAGAGATCGGCCTATACGCAGGCATGGCGGCCGAGAGTCGCCTTCTCGTGGGCTGTATGATCCCGACGTTCGGTTCGGCCTACCCAAAGAAGAGATCAGCCGTCTGGTGCTCGAAGATTCAATCTCTGTGCCTCCGTGGTTTTCTTACCGGCCAGCGTCGCGTGTCATACGAATAAACCCGGCAGCGTCTACGGTGGCATGCCAGCCCGGCGGCAGCACAACCGTCGAGTCAACAGCCTCGATCACCAGCGGCCCATCCAGTGCAACGCCCGGCACCAACCCACCGCGCCAGAGCACCGGCGTGCGCACGAAGCCGGTCTCCACGAACCATATGTCCCGGCTCTCATCACCCACGCGGTCCCGATCAGACGTCTGCGCGAAGGACACCATCGGCAACCGCCCCACCGCCGTCAGTCGCAGGTTGACGAGCTGCACCGGCTCCTCCCGGTTGGCGTGCCCATAGGTCTGCTCGTGCTTCGCATGGAAATCCGCTGCCAACCGATCCAATGTGCCGCACGTGATCGGCCCGTCGGCGATCGGAAGCGTCAGCTCGTAGGCCTGCCGCCGGTAACGCAGATCCGCCTGGCGCAGCAGCACCTGGCGCCCGCCCGGGACCTGCGCATCGGCCAGGAACACCCGCCCGGCTTCCTCCATGGAATGAATTGCTTCTGCCAGCCGCTCCGGAGCCAGCCCGGCGAGTCCGGCGTACAACGTGCGCGACCAATCGCGTCTGATATCGCTGGCAACCAGTCCCAGTGCCGAGAACGCACCCGGAGCCGGCGGCACGATAACCTCGGGGATGCCGAGCTCGGCCGCCAGGAACGCGGCATGCACCGGCCCGGCGCCGCCAAATGCGATCAGACTGAACTCCGCCGGATCGTGGCCGCGCTCGACCGTCACGATGCGCAGCGCCTGCGCCATGTTCGCATTGACCACTTCGGCGATTCGTGCCGCCGCCTCGGCCGGCGACAGGCCGAGCGGATGCGCCACATGCGCCTTGGTGGCCCTTTCGGCAGCCGCTGCGTCAATGCGAAGATCACCGCCCAGCAACGCATCCCGGCTCAGCCAGCCCAGCACGATGTCGGCGTCGGTGACAGTCGGTCGCGTGCCACCAGTTCCATAGGCTGCCGGGCCGGGATCGGCGCCGGCGCTCTGCGGCCCCACTTTCAGCGCGCCCCCCGGATCGACCCAGGCGATGGAGCCGCCGCCGGCGCTGACCTCCGCCAGATCGATCACCGGAACCCGGATCGGATGCCCGATCCCGTGCATCCAGCGATTGGCATGACCGCCACCGCCGACTTCGTATTCCGCCGTCACGGCGACCTCGCCACCCACAATGACGCTCGCCTTCGCCGTCGTGCCGCCCATGTCAAAGCTGATCAGGTTGGGCCGCCCGAGCTGCCGCCCAGCCAGCGCCGCGGCGATCACCCCGGCGGCTGGTCCGGATTCCACCGTCATCGCCGGCATGCGGAGCGCCTCGGCGACATCGACCACGCCGCCCGACGACCCCATAACGTGCAGCTTCGGCAATCCGAGCGAAGCCGCCGCCTCCCCCAGCCGGTGCAGATAGGAGGCGAGCAGCGGGCCGACGACCGCGCAAACCGCTGTCGTGCTGGCACGTTCGAACTCGCGGATCTCCGGCAGCACGTCGCAGGACAGGAACACCGGCACGTGTGGCAGCACTGCCCGCAGCGCCGCGCCGATCCGACGCTCGTGCGCATCGTTGAGGAACGAGAACAGCAGCGATACGGCGACGGTCTCCAGGCCAGCTTCGTCGACCGCCGCGATCAGCGCCGGCAGCTCCTGCTCAGCAAGCGGTGTGACGACATTGCCCTCGGCGTCGATGCGCTCGGTAATTTCCAAGCGATGGCGACGCGGGATCAGGACGGCGGGGGCATCCTGCAGCAGGTCATACAGATCGGCGCGCGAGGACCGCCGCAGCTCCAGCACGTCGCGAAAGCCGCGTGTCGTAATCAGTCCGGCGCGCGCGCCCTTGTGCTGCAACAGCGCATTGGTCACCACGGTGGTTGCATGCGACAGCACCGTGACATCGCGCGCGTCGATGCTGTTTTCCGTCAATGCCTGGCGGAGCCCGGCGACGACGCCGGCCGCAAAATCGTGCGGTGTGGTCAGCAGCTTGCACACCGCGACGCGGCCGGTTTCCTCCTCCACCGCCGCCAGGTCGGTGAAGGTTCCGCCGATATCGATGCCGATCCGCCAGCGGCTCACAGAGGTTCCAGCCGCAGCGTGGTCTCCAGGACTTCGGGCCGTACAATCATGGGAGCGTATGGGCTAGGGCTGTACTTGGCCAGGAATTCGCGACTGGCACGCTCGATCGACGCATCGTCCGTGGCCGCGGTCACCCGCACGGGGATCCGTCGATCGCCGACTTCGAGCGTCGCCTGTCCATCCGCCGAGGCCGTCTTGTACCAGCGGCCTTTAGGCCCGCGGACAGAGCGGATGAACACGTCATTATCGGCGACGACCACCCAGATGATGGCGGACTTGTCAAACGCCATCCCGGTGTGGATCCGCACCTCTTTGGTACTGCGCAACTGATCCAGCACTTCTGAGCCGAAGCCCATGATCGCTCTCCCTGTCAGTGTGCAATGTCGATGCCCTGCGGGCGAATCAGTCCATCCGGCGTCGGGGTGAACCCGTTCACCCTGGCAGACAGTGCCCACAGCCATCGATAGTGATACAGCACGATGTGCGGCATATCGTGAAGATACATATCCACCACCTTCCGATACAACGCCTGCCGTGTCGGCACATCGGTAACCGACCGCGCCTTCGCCAGCAGCGCGTCGAACGCCGGGTTGCAGTATTTCCCCCAGTTCGCGAACCCATTGCAGGCGAGCCAGATCGAGACGTTCCCATCCGGGTCCGGCCGGCCACTCCAAAGCTCCAGCGCGGCGTCATAGTTGCCCGCCTGCTCGGCGGCATCGGCCGCATTCGCTTCAATGGCCTGCACTTTGACCACGAACCCGGCTTCACCTGCCATTGCCTGGATGACCTGGCCCGCCTGCTGGGCCACCGGGTCGGTGCCGACCATTAGTGTGAATGAAGGGTGCTGCACCCCGGCTTGCTGCAACAACATCCGCGCCTTTGCCAGATCGCGTGGCGGCACCGGGTGCTCGGGATCCCAGTATCGCGTGCCCGGTGCCTCGAACTGGTTGGATGGGACGAATTGCCCGGCAAGCACGACCTTGTTGAGCGCCGAACGGTCGATCGACGCCTCCAGCGCCAGGCGAATACGGCGATCGGCAAATGTCGCGGCCCGCGGACCATGCGCCACATTGAGCGAGATCGTCTCGTACGCAAGCGCCGTGGCGGTGACGAGCTTCAGCTTCGGGTCGGCGCGCACCGCCGCGATATCCGTCGGTTGCAGCCGCTCCACCATGTCGAGCTGCCCCGCTTTCAGATCGACCAGCCGCACCGTGGTGCTGGGGATTGGCCGATAGACAATGCGATCGAGCTTGATCGCAGCGCTATTCCAATAACCCGGGAAACGATCGACCACGATCTTGTCCTGCGGGACGCGTTGCGTCAGCTTGAACGGCCCGGCACAGGGCGGCTCATCGGCCACGTTTTTGCCGAGCCGCGCCATCGCCCGCGGCGCCATGATCATGCCCGCCCGATCGGCCAGCACCGCGACCAGCGGCGCGTAGGGCGCGCCGAGCACAAAGCGCACCGTATGAGAATCGACGACTTCCACCGCCGAAACCGGCTTCAACTCCCCCTTGCGCAGGCTTCCCGGCAACGTCTGGTCGCGCGTGATGGTCGCCTTCACCGCGTCGGCATCGAGCGCCTCGCCATCCTGGAACCGCACGCCGTCGCGCAGCTTCAGCGTCAGCGACATTCCGTCCGGCGACCACTGCCATCCGGTCGCGAGCTGCGGAACAAAATCGTTCTTCGCGTCGGTGTCGATCAGTTTGTCGCACGTCGCGGCGAACACGATGCGATCGACGAAGAATCCGCCCTGCGCCGGGTCGAGCACGTCCGGGTCTTCGTTCAGGCCGATGCGCAGCGTGTCCCCGGCCAGCGTCGGCGCCGCCGGCGTCAGCATGAGCAGGGCGGCGGCGAGCAGACTGAAGGCGAGCGAGCGGACTGGATGCATTGTTGGCTCCTCAGGGGCGTGTCGCACTTCGGTTGCCGCAATAAAGGCGCGCCTCCCCTTGTGCGGCAACAGTGCATTGCTCAGCACACTGATCGCGTGCGACAGCGCCCGGCGGAGACCCATCACGGCGCCGGCGGTGAAGCTATGCGGCGTGGTCAGCAGCTCGCACACCCCAATGCGGCCGGTGCCTGGGCTGCGAGATCGGCGAAGGTTCTCCCGATCGGCGGCGGCTCGGCTGAGCCGGCGGGATTTGTCACCCGGCGGCTATTCAATGCTGCAGGGCGGCAGCCGGGCGCCGCCTGGTACTGACCACTGATCACTGCTGGCCTGCTTGACACACCCCGGTGCTGACCTTACTTACGGCCTTACATACAGTAAGAACAGCATGATGCCGACCGCCACTATCACCTCCAAGGGGCAGATCACGATCCCGCAGCAGGTCCGCCGCGACATGGGCGTGACGACCGGCGACCGCGTCGATTTCGTGCGGATGGAGGATGGCAACTACGCCGTGGTCCCAGCCTCGCATTCGATCAGGTCGCTCAAGGGTATCATCCCTCGCCGCGGGAAGCCGGTAAGCCTGAAGGACATGCAGGCCGCGATCGAGGCTTCGGCGACAGGACGGTGATCGGCGTCGATACCAATGTCCTGGTGCGCTATCTGGCGCAGGACGACGCAACGCAATCACCGATCGCCTCCCGGATCATCGACGCACTTACGGCGGATGCGCCGGGCTATATTTCCATGGTTGTCCTGGTCGAGACGGTCTGGGTCCTATCGAGAACCTACAGGATGCCGCGTGCGCGGATTGCGGAAATCGTCGAAACCCTGCTGCGGGCGCGGGAACTGGTCGTCGAGGCGGTCGAAACCGCCTACCTGGCCCTGGCGACCTATCAGACCACGACGGCGGATTTTTCCGACGCCCTGATCGCCCATGCGGCCCGGCTGGCCGGCTGCAGCGAGACGGTCACGTTCGACAAAGCGGCCGCGGCGACCGCCGGAATGCGGTTATTGGCTGCGTAAACGCGCTCTGGCGCAAGTGTGCGCGGCCCCTCGGAAGTCTGATGGACCGGTCGACTGCGATCATGTGTGCGACGGTGATGGGTGAGGGCTTGGCCCACCGCAACCCTCACCGGCCGCACCGCGCGCAGCAACTTCTGCCGCAAAAGCAGGAGAGGTGTTCTTGCTCTTGTACGCCCGCGGCGCCATGCGTAGTCGTCGCATCGCCAATTTTCGTGCTGGGGGGTAGAAATCCGTGACGGTGAACGAGGCCAAGTCGCTGCGGCGACGAGAAGATCCGCGACTGCTCACCGGTCGCGGTCGCTACACCGGCGACATCCGGCCGCCGGGCTTGTTGCACGCGGTCCTGGTGCGCTCGCCGCATGCTCACGCCGACATCACCAGCATCGAGGTCGGCACCGCCAGCGTCATGCCCGGGGTGATCGCGGTGGTCACCGGCGCGGATCTGGCTGCAGACGGCGTGGCGCCCATTCCGGGCGGAATCGGTTTCCCGCGACCGGACGGCTCGCCGGCGCCGAAGACCGACCGCGCCATTCTTGCCTCGGATCGCGTGCGTTTCGTCGGCGAGCCGGTCGCGGCGGTTATCGCCGAAACGCGCGCCGCTGCGCAGGAGGCGGCGGACGCGGTGCTGGTAGAGTACGCGGAGCTGCCGGCCGTGGTTACGCCCTCCGCCGCTCTGGCGGAAGGCGCTCCACAGGTCTGGGACATCGCGCCCGGCAATGTCGGCTATCTCTGGCGGGGCGGGCAGGCGGAACCCACCGAGGCGGCGTTGCGCACGTCTGCGCATGTGACGAAGCTCGACTTCGTGGTTTCCCGCGTGACCGCCAACTCGATGGAGCCGCGCAACGCCTTCGCCGAGATTGGGACCGACGGGCGGCTGACGGTGACTGCCAGCCACCAGAACCCGCACTCATTGCGCGGCGGCGTGGCACAGGTGATGCAGCAGGACCCGGGCGCCGTGCACGTCGTGATCGGCGACGTCGGCGGATCGTTCGGAATGAAATCGGGCCTGCACCAGGAGGTCGTGCTGGTCGCCTGGGCGGCGCGCCGGTTCAATCGTCCGGTGCTGTGGGAATCGGACCGCACCGAAGGGTTCCTGACCGA
>Ga0335075_10009382_pt1 | contig 14935 bp, 16 predicted proteins | sample Lox_Sample_24_FD_206723 | JGI IMG/M metagenome (GOLD analysis project Ga0335075, IMG submission 206723) | Soil microbial communities from Loxahatchee National Wildlife Refuge, Florida, United States - Lox_Sample_2.4 | ecosystem: Environmental > Terrestrial > Soil > Wetlands | place: USA...
GCCGTTACCACGACCCGAAGTCAGTGCTGCTAGCGCTGGTAGGCGAGGTCGGCGAACTGGCCGAGTTGTTCCAGTGGCTGCCAGCCGACACGGCGGCCAAGCTCGCCGCATCGGAGCCGCTGCGCACCAGAGCTGCGGAGGAAATGTCCGACGTGCTGCTGTACCTGATACTCCTGGCGGACGTCCTAGGAGTCGATCTGGCTGCCGCAGCCAACGCGAAGCTGGATGACAACGCCCGCCGTTACCCGCCGGGCGGTCCGCCCGTGCGCACCGGCTCGGCCCGCTGACCGCAGCCGCGGCATCGGCCAGTGCGCAGGGCGGCGACCGCTAGCCGCGCAACTGCTGCGTGGCGCTAGTCCACCGGGCAAGCTCGGCCAGCAAGGCAGTAGCGGAGTCCTCCATGATCTGGTTTGGCTGAAGCACCCGCTGCTCGTCGAGGAACTGCTGCACGAACGGGATGTGCACGGCGTCAGCCATCGGCACCATCTTGAGCGCCGAGACGACCTGCTTCAGCATCTGCACGGCCCTGGTTCCGGCTGCGACGCCGCCATAGCTGACGAAACCCAGAGGCTTGTACTGCCACTCCTGGTTGAGGTAGTCGATAGCGTTCTTGATGGCGGCGTTGAAACCGAAGTTGTACTCAGGCACCACAAACACATAGGCGTCGCCGCGCCTGATTGTCGCGCTCCAGTCCTTAGTGTGCTGGTGCACGTACTCGCCGAAACGCGGATGCTTGGGCTCGTCGAACATGGGCAGGTTGACCTCCGCCAGGTCGATGAGCTCTACCTCGAAGTCACCCGTCTTGATGGCCCGGTCGCGAAACCAGGCAGCTACCGACGGGCCAACCCGGCCAGGGCGCGTGCTGCCGATGATGATCTGCAGGGTCGGGTTGGTCAACGTTGCCCTCCGGCGGTCGAAGAAGTTGAGCACTTGACCTTACCCGCCTGTCAGCGGTGCCCCCACAGCGCCTCCAGCTCGCGGTCCACGCTTGCAGCCAGCGGCGCGACAGGTCTCAGCGCAGGTCGCGGCGGAACCGCGTGGGTTTCCTCACACTGCGCCAGCGCGGCCCGGGTGAGAAACCTGGTCAACTGCCCGTAGCTGTGCCGGTCGTCGCGGGCCATCCGATGGTGGTGCATCCGCAGCGGTGCGTACAGGTACAGGCGGTCCCGCGCCCGGGTGACCGCGACGTAGAACAGTCGCTGCTCCTCTTCCAGCCCGGCCGGCGTGGTCAGTGCCATATCGCTCGGCACCGCGCCGTCGACCAGCTGCGGCAGGTGCACGACCGGCCACTCCAGCCCTTTGGCCGAGTGCACAGTGGAGATCACCAGGTAGTCATCGTCGAGCCGCGGCTTGCCCGCCAGGTCCGACGCTGACACCGGCGGGTCTAGCGCGAGCTGGACCAGCGCGTCGTGCAGCGACGGGCTGCCCGACGCTGCGTCGGCAAGCCGCTCCAGGTCGGCGAACCGCGCGGCGGCATCGGCGTACCGTGCGCCTAGCGGATCCTGCAGCGCTGCCAGGATCGACGCCGCCCGGTCGGCTGTCGCTTCCTGCTCTGAGGCCTGTGCGAGCCGCGTGACGGTTCCCCCGACGGCCGCTGCGCACCGCTGCGGGAGCAGGACCTCGGCGTCGGACCAGCGAGCGAACGGCCGCGGCTCGGCGATCCGCATCGTCTCGATCACCCGCCTGGCGAGGACCGGGCCGATGCCCTCGTGCAGTCGAAGCAGCCGGAACCAGGCCAGGTCATCAGCCGGGTTCGAGACGATCCGGGCGGCGGCGATGAAGTCCTTGACGTGGGCCGCCTCGGTGAACCGCAGGCCGCCGTACTTCACGTACGGGATGCCGCGGCCGGCCAGCTCGATCTCCAGCAGCTCACTGTGATGCGCGGACCGCACCAGAACCGCCTGCTGCTGAAACCGGACGCCGGCTTCGTAGTCCGCCAGCACCCGTGCGCATATTTCGCGCGCCTGGGTCGCCTCATCATGGCAGCGGATGAGCAGCGGCCGGTGTCCCTCGCCGCGCTCGGCCGACAGAGCTAGCTCCAGCCCCTCGTACTGCGGACGCACGAGGTTCGCCAGGCCGAGAACCTCGTGGCGCGAGCGGTAGTTGCGGGACAGCCTGACGATCGCCAAGTCGCCGTAGGTACTGGCAAGAGCACGCAGGTGCGCAGGGTCAGCGCCGCGGAAGGCGTAGATTGCCTGGGCGTCGTCCCCCACGCAGGTAAGGCCGGACCCGTCTGGCTGAAGCAGCCGGACGATTTCGGCCTGGACGGCGTTCACGTCCTGGTACTCATCGATCAGCACGGCGTCGAACAGGCCGCGCAGGGCCGGGCCGGCCCCGGCGTCGGCGAGAGCGGCTCGCCACAGCAGCAGCAGGTCGTCGAAGTCCACGAGGCCGTGCCGCCGCTTGTAGCTAACGAAGTCGGTGAACAGCCCAGCGAGCTGCTCGGTAAACGGCACGCACCACGGATACCCCTGGGCGACGACATCGGCCAGCTGGGTGCCGGTGCTGACGCACCGGGAGTAGATCTCGGCACAGGTGGCAGCCCGCGGCGAGCGGCGGCCGGAAGTCGTGCCGACGAGTCCGTGGGCATCACGGAGCGTGTCCATCACGTCCGCAGAGTCCGCCGGATCGATGACGCTGAATTCTGGCGGCAGCGCGAACGCCTCGGCGTGGCTCCTGATAATCCGGTGCGCGACCGCGTGGAACGTGCCGCCGAAGATCCGGTCGGCCGCGTTACCGTCGGTTGGCTGCGCCCTGGCGAGCATGTCATCCGCCGCGCGCCGGGTGAAGGTGAGCAGCAGGATCCGGCTCGGCTGGATGCCCTGCTGCCGCAGCCATGCCGCACGGGCCACCAGCGTGCCCGTCTTCCCGGTGCCAGCCCCGGCAAGTATCAGAAGCGGGCTGCCCCGATGCGTGGCTGCCCGGCGCTGATCCTCGTTAAGCACATCAAGAACACCAGGCAGCGCTGTCATGGAAAATGACTGTAACCAGCACGACTGACAGTGCCGCTGCGCACACGCGGCCCGGCTTCGAAAGATCAGGACCACGATGGCAGAGGCGCGACGAGTGGCGCTAGTCACCGGAGCATCGGCGGGAATCGGCAAGGCATGCGCGGACCGTCTCGCTTCGGCGGGCTGGGCGGTCACCGGGGCCAGCCGGCGTGGCACCGGGGGCTCCGCTCCCGGCGCTGTGGCGGGCGGCGGCTCGGCAAACGGCGGGACGTCAACGCCCGGTGCAGCCTGGACGGCCGTCGTCATGGACGTAGACCAGGACGCGTCGGTGCAGGCAGGCGTCGCGGGCGTCATCGAGCGCCACGGCCGGATTGACGCGCTGATCACTGCTGCTGGCTGGGGCATCGCTGGCGCGGCCGAGTTCACCAGCATCGCCGAGGCCAAGGCGCAGTTCGAGACCAACTTCTGGGGCTGCGTCAGGGTCGTTCAGGCGGTCCTGCCGCACATGCGGGAGCAGCGGCACGGGCGCATCGTGCTGATCAGCTCCATCGGCGGTGTTATCGGCATCCCGTTCCAGGCGTACTACAGCGCGAGCAAGTTCGCGCTGGAGGGCTTCGCCGAGGCACTTGCCTACGAGGTCGCGCCGTTCGCCATCCAGATCACGCTCGTGCAGCCAGGCAACATCGCGACAGACTTCACGGCAAACAGGCGGCGCGCGGAGGCCAGGCCAGGCGACGCGGCGTACGCCGAGGCGGTGACCCGCGCGGTGAGCATCATGGAACGGGACGAAGCTGGTGGCGCGCCTGCCGGGCAGGTGGCTGTGACTGTGCAGCGCGTGCTCGAGTCCAGCAGGCCGCCGCGCCGGGTCTCCGTCGGTAAGGCCGGGGAGCGGATCGGCCTGATAGCCAAGCGGCTGTTGCCCTTCCGCGTGTTCGAAGCCGGAGCGAAGGGGAGCCTCGGCGTGTGACACCCGTGCGTTCCCGGCCCGAATGCGAATTTCTTCCGTACCGGGACTTTGTCGCGCATGCTAGTGGTAACAGATCGGCGCGGTCGCTTTGGCGCAAACGTGGGTGCGGGAGGCCCGATGACGGCATCGGCGCTGGTGGCGTCGCTGCAGCGTATTGGTCAGGTCCAGGCCCATTTGCCCGGACCGTTGTCCGTGTTGCTCGCGATCGTGGCGATTGGCGCCGCGTTCTTACGCTGGCTCTGGCCGGTGACCCAGCACATCACCACCATGGCTCACGAGGGCGCGCATGCGACCATGGGCTCCGCTGTCGGCCGCCAGGTCAAAGGCATGACGTTCCGGGCCAACGGTTTCGGAGCCACGGCTGTGGCTGGCGGGGGTTTCCTCGGCAATCTATCCACCGGCATCGTCGGCTACCTCGGCCCGAGCGCCTTCGGTGTCGGGGCAGCCGAGCTGATCAAAGCTGGCTATATCGTCGCCGTGCTCTGGATCGGCGTAGGCGGACTGCTCGTGATCCTGACGCTTCTGCGGAGGAGTTTCGGCATCGTCTCGGTGGTCATCGGGCTCTTGCTGCTGTTCGGAGTCGCCGGGTTCGGGAGTGTCAACGTGCAGGTCGCGACGGCTTACGGGCTCGCCTGGTTCTTGCTGATATCCGGCGTGCAGATGATCAGGATCGACGGCAAGGGCGCGGACGATGCCAAGAAGCTTCAGGGGCTCACCAAGATCCCTGGTGGATTCTGGTCCGGATTCTGGCTGGCTGGCTCGGTCGTAGCGCTCGTATTCGGAGGAATCCTGCTGCTCTAGGCCGTCCTGCCACGGACGCAGTCTCGGGTCACCAGCCCAGCTCGCGCAGGCGCTTGTCGGAGATCCCGAAGTAGTGCCCGACCTCGTGTATCACCGTCCGGCGCACCTGCTCGACAACCTCGGCCTCGGAATTGCAGATCGCGCAGATGGCTTGCTGGTAGATCGTGATCCTGTCCGGCAGCACGCCGGCGTAGCCGGAGTCCCGGCTGGTCAGCGGGATCCCCTGGTAGAGGCCAAGCAGGCCACGCGGGCCTGCCCGTGCTCGACGAGGACAGCCACGTTTTTCATGCGGTCGGCGAACTCGGCGGGAAGCGAGTCGAGGGCCTTAGCGACCATCTGCTCGAATGACTCCGGGTCAACGGTGATCACTAGCCCATTGTCTGCCATCCGGGCCGTAGCCTGGTGGTTGTGACCAGTCTGGCGAGTGTTTCCGCCCCAGCCCGCGCGCCCGCCCGCCCGACGCCGGCGGACATCGCGGCAGCCCGCGGACGGACGATCCCGGACCTGGTCGCACCGGGCCTGCGAGTGCTGTTCGCCGGGATCAACCCGAGCCTGTACTCGGCCGCGACGGGCTTCCACTTCGCCAGGCCCGGTAACCGGTTCTGGCCGGCCTTGCACCGGTCCGGGTTCACCGATCGCGAGCTTCAGCCGGCCGAGCAGCACCTGCTACTGGATGTCGGCCTTGGCATCACCAACGTCGTCGCCCGTGCTACCGCCAGAGCCGATGAACTTGACGCTGAAGAACTTCGGGCGGGCGGCGCGATACTCACCGCGGCGGCCGCCGAGCTCGGTGTCTCATGGCTCGCCGTACTTGGCGTCACCGCCTACCGGGCGGCCTTCGGGGAGCCGCGAGCGGCGGTCGGACCACGACCCGAGCTGCCCGGCGGGCCGCGAGTATGGATCCTGCCGAACCCGAGCGGCCTCAACGCTCACTGGAGTGGCCCCCGCCTTGCGGAGGCATTCGCGGAATTGCGTGAGGCCGTGGACGCATAGCGTGATCAATACGCCTCGCTGTGGCGTTACCGGCAGACGAACACGCCCATGCGGCTGACTGCCCGGAAGCAACCCTTCTCACGGATTGTCTGCTCAACGTGGCCGGCAACGTCGTCGAGCACTGCGTCGAAGTTGAACGGCTCGCCGATAGTGCGCTCGATCGGGTCGCGAACGCTGGCCAGGTAGCCAAGTACTGGCTCTGCTGTCGGAAATGCGAGAGGCACATCGAAGCGGCGCATTGAGACCTCGGAGAACTCGGTTTGCAGCTGCGGCGCCCCGGTCTCGAGGTTGAACTTCCCGCTGTGCAGAGAATCAAATGGGTGCCCGGCCACCTTCGACAGCGCTGCACCCATCAGGTCGTTGATCTCGGCCAGTGAGGCGATGCTGTTGGTGGACGCCAGCACCGTGCCGCCCGGCTTGACGACGCGGCGCAGTTCCCTGACGGCAGCCTGAATATCAGGGACGTGGTAGAGCATGTGCATGGCAAGCCCGATGTCGGCGATGCCGTCGCCCAGCGGTAGCTGCTGAGCGTCGCCCTGCACCGGCGTTAACCGGCCTGAGCTTCGCAGCTCAGTGAGCGAGCGCAGCATACCGGCGGATAGATCCACTCCGAAGGCGTGACGACAGTGCCCGTCAGGCACGATATGGCGCAGGTCGAATCCGTTGCCACAGCCGACGTCGACGACGATCTGCGTGCCGTCCCAGGGGATGAAGGAAGTGCGCCACGCTGGGTCCGCCCGCTTTTCAGCGTAGGCGTAGATCGCCTGACGCGAGCGGATGTGCCTGTCGTCGGCGTACGCGGACTGAGTCAGCATGCGCCGTCCAGTTACCGGGTCATCCTCGTCTATCGCGTCTTTCTGGCTTGTTACCTGGCGATCGTCGGCCATTGCATCCCTCCGGTGGCGCGGGCAGCTCTCACGACGTAACGGCGCAGTCAGTTACATGCTCGCAGTCCGCCGATTCGCCGCCGCGGGCGCCCCTGATCGCGACCTTCGACGGGATCAGCTAAGCGACGTCTGCGAAAGTCCCGATGACGACCGTCGCGTCCAGTTCCTCGTCGGCTGAGACCACCGCAGTCAGTCCGGCGGCCGTCATCGCTGCTGCGGTCTGCGGCGCCTGTCGTTCGCTGGTTTCGATCAGCAGACGGCCACCAGGAGCTAGCCACTCGGGCGCGACCGCGGCGACCCGGCGATGAATCACGACGCCGTCCGGTCCGCCGTCGAGTGCGACTAGCGGCTCGTGCAGCCTGGCTTCCGGCGGCATCATCGCGATCTCGCCGGTTGGCACATACGGTGCGTTGACTACAAGCAGGGCTACCCGGCCGCGAAGCTCAGCAGGTAGCGGGTCGTACAGATCACCCTGGTAGACCGTCCCGCCGACGGAAGCAACGTTTGCCAGAGCGCACTGCACCGCGGCCGGCTCGATGTCAGCAGCGTGGAGCTCGACGTGGCCCAGCGTGCTCAGTCCGGCCGCTACTGAGACGCCGACGGCGCCTGAGCCGCAGCACAGGTCCACGACCAGCCAGGGACCGCCGGGGGTGGCCGACTGCCGTGCGGCCGCGATCGCCTGACCGACCAGGAACTCGCTTCGGGGGCGCGGCACGAAGACACCGGGACCAACGGCGATGCGCAAGCCGCAGAACTCGGCCCAGCCGATCACGTGCTCAAGTGGCAGCCCGGACGCCCGGCGCTGCACCATTTCCTCGAGCTCGTCTGACGTCGATGCCGCCGCTATGAGCAAGTCGGCCTCATCCTCGGCAAAGACGCAGCCTGCCGCCCTAAGCCTGCTGACAATCGAGGCGCGCACGTCGTCGCCTAGTTCACCAGGGCATTGACTTGCTGGTGAAGTGCGTCAGCGTATCGATGTCGTTCATCTTGTACACGTGCCGGGGCGGGGTCTCGAACGTCGCGTACGGGCGGACCCGGATGACCACCCGCTGCTCTTGCTTAGCCATTTCAGCTATCTGCGGGCGACGGCTGGCCGGCACTTCCTCGCCTGCCATCAGGCCCACAACCTTGGTGAGAAGGTCGGCGGCCAGCTCAGGATCGGTCTCGACCCGGCCGTCGCCGTAGACCTGCAAGTAGGTGAACGGCCAGTTTTCGTCAAGCACGCACAAGCTAACTCGCCCGTCGCGGGCGACAGCCTTGGCCTTGCCGCGTTCTGCCATGGTCGAGACCAGCAGGTCGTCCCCGTCCATCACGTAGTAAACGACGGTCATCGCCGGCCCGTGGGCTTTCCTTGCATAGCCGAAGATGCAGGTGCGGTGGTCACGGACGAACTGGCGCCGTTCTTCCTGGTTCACGCTCCGCCTTTCGCTGATGAATCGCCGTTACCGGTCAGCCATGAACGTCCCGGACAAATGCGATCAATCCACTACTCTCCGGAGGGTACACGTCCTGCTAACGCCGTCTGTACTCGGCAGGGCGATCCCGCTCTGCGCAGCAGTCTCGCCGCGCGCGACACGTCCCGCTAGGGGTATGCGCCGAGCAGACTTTGCAAGCGGTCCGCTTGCCGAATGGCAGTACCTGGCGGATTGCGGGGACGTTCAGGATCCTCGCATGCAAGGAAGAGCAGCCAGTGCAGCGCGAACAGGCGCCGGGATTCGCTGAGCCGCCGCTCCTCAGCCGTGCTGAGGCTGAAGTGGTCAAGGAACAGCGCGGCGTCAAAGTCGGTGTCTACCCACGTGGCTACGTGCTCGGTGACATCCGCCAGTTCGCAGGCGCGGTCACTGCGGCCTGAGTCCTCGAAGTCCACGAGCCTGACGCGGTTGCCGTCCCAGAGGAAGTTAGCCAGGTTGCCATCGCCCTGGCCGAATACTGGCGGGACATGCGGGTGGCAACCGGCCGCGAACGGCGTCAGCTCCAGCCATCGCAGCCCATCGGTGACCGCGTCGCGAATGGCGCAAGGGGCATCGGCGGGGAGTTCAAGCGCCCACGAGCGCGCCGCGCTCTCGATCTGCCGCCGGCTATGCCGACGGCTCGGCAGCTCGCTCGCTAGCGGGCCAGGCACCGCGTCGAAAATGCGCGCAAGGGTACGGGCCATCGCGTCAATCTGCACCGGCTGCACGACCCCGCCGCGCAACGGTTCCCCTGGCAGCCTGGACATCATTACCATCGGCGGGTCAGCTGCCAGGTCGGCGCTCAGCGGAGCAGGCGCGAGGTCGGGCGCATAGCGGTCAAGAAGCATCAGCGCCCGCCACTCCCGATCATGCTCGCCGCCTGTGCACGAACGGAACCGCTTGACGACATGATCGGCCATGATCTCAACGCCGTGCGTGCTCCACGCACCACTCATCGAGCCGGGCGGCGCAGCGTCAGCGACTGGAATCTGTACTGCGTACCCGCTTGCGTGATGTGGAAGTCGACGATGTCGAACGACTCGCTCGCGAACTGCACGATCTGCTCGTCCGTCCGGAAGGAAAAGAACCGGGCGGGAACGTGGTCGTCTGACTCAGCCGGGCCTTCTTCCGTTCTCTGGTTGCCGTACACGCCGAGAAAGAACAGCCCGCCAGGCCGCAGAACACGAGCGATGGAAGCCAGTACGGCAGACAGTTCAGTGTTCGGCACATGAAGGAGGCAGTTCACGGCGTGTACGGCATCGAAGGACTCGGCCGGGAAGTCCAGCTGGCTGAAGTCCATGACCCGCGCGTCCAGGCCCTTCTGCCGGCAGCGCGCGACCATGGCGGCCGACAGGTCCGTGGCTACTACGTCAATACCGTGGCTAGCGAAGAACACGGCGTCCTGGCCAGTACCAGCGCCGATCTCGAGCATCCGCGTGCAGCCCGTCTGCTGCAGGCGGCGCAGGAACGCATCCCGCTCGGCCAGCTTCCATGGCTGTTTGACCTGGCGATCGCGCCGGTCAGCCGCACCGTCATACGCCTGCCGCAGGTTCGCGCGTACCTGCCGGTAGTCCGCGCTGGCCAAAGTTCCTCCACGGCGTCAGGGACCATGCTCAGCCGACTGACATCATCGCACCTGGCGGTCACCGCGATCTCTTTCTTGCGGACTGCGCTGTGCTCGCTGGCGTCATCAGGCACGCCGCCTGAGCCGGCGTTCACGTTGCTGCGCCTCTTGCCCGCCCTGCCGGTATTCTCCGAACGCACTCCGGCGCCGGGAGGAAGCGTGGACATCGCGGTCGTGCAGCGGCAGGCCTGGGACAACAAGCAGTCCAAGGGATTCAACGTCAGTGACGTACCCCTGGAATTCGGCTTGCTGACAGCTGAGATCGGCGAGGCCTTCACAGCCTGGCGTAAGCAACTGCCCGACTTCGGCGAGGAACTAGCGGACGTGATGATCTACCTAGCGGGCCTTGCGCAGATGACAGGGATTGACCTCAGCGGCGAAGTCGAGCGCAAGCTTGCGAAAAACGCCGCTCGCCGCTACCGGCCCGATAACAGCGGAGTCTTGAATCGCGTCGATTGAGTCCGGGTCCGTTAGCCGCGCGCAGGTTGTCACGCGCTGACTTCGCGTGCTGCGAGGAACTGAGCGCTCCCTAGTGCGGCGACTAACCGCAGGCTGTCACCCGCTACGCCGCGTTCCCATCTTTATCGCCCGCAGGTGCAGATACAGCGGGACACGTTGCCACCGTCGCGCGGCAGGGTCGCGGCTGGCGACGTTGTCAGGTGCGCCAACCTCGCGAAGCGTCTCGGTGACCAAGCCAGCCGCTTCAAGCGCTCGGAAATAGGCCTCCAGCGGGCGGTGCTCGCTATGGAATGTCAAGCGGTAGCCCTCCCGCTCGGCCACCATCACCGACGGGGCCGGCTCAAGGTAGGAGGCAGCGATCACGAACGGGGCCGCAGGGTCGCGGGTCTGGAATGAGCCGGCCGTGTTAATGGGATGCGGTATCGCCGCGCACAGCAATCCTGACGGCTGCAGCACCCTGGCCACCTCGCGCACCGCCTCGGCCATTGCATCGATGTCGTGCAGGCACATGTAGGCGACGACTAGCCCGAATGCTTCGTCGCGGAACGGAAGACTGGCAGCGTCGCCGAGCACGGCCGGCCTGGCATCGTCCTGGCTCAAGGCCAGCTGAACCATGGTCGGTGCAGCATCTACCCCCGCGACCTGATGTCCCAGCGAGCCGAGCATCCTGCTGAGCCGTCCTTCCCCGCAGGCAAGGTCAAGCGCGCGCGATGCAGGCTGAGGAAGCAGGTCGAGGAAGGCGGGGAGGTTGATGTCCTCGTGCGAGTGATCATGGCCTTGGGTCCGGGCGAACTTCGCCCAGTTCTGCGCTTCCGCTTCCCAGCCCTCACGCATCCGCACCCGCCGAGCCTGTCACGCGCGGCCGCCGCCTGCCAACTGCATAAAGCACGCGTGCTAACGGTCGCTGAGGATGGCTGCCAGGGCCGCCGTCAACGCACCTCTCAGCCGAGCTGCGTCAGAAAGTTACTGTCAGCTGGGCGGGACCAGCAGTCGGTACAGCTGCTCAGCCCTGCTCTTGCTCAGCAGGCCAATCTGCATTTCCTGGGCTGGGAATGGCGCGGCTACCTGGGGCGCTCCCCAGAGCTTTCCGGCGACAATGATGCCCAGCGCGTCCCTGGACCGGTAAGCCCGCGCGATGAGCGCTGTCACCGCGCTCGCGTCGTTGTTCGGCACGACCCTGAATCCGTACATCGCGGGACCATTGCCCGATGGCTGCCTGGAGACCGGGGAGAGCCCGGCCGAGGTGATCGTCACCGGCGTACCGACCTTGCGGTAGCACGTTCCGGCATAGCCAGGCACGGAGAGTGCGAAGTAACCGGCCGCGCACTTGCCCGCTGCCGTAGCGGGCTGGCTGCGCATCACTTGCACGATGATCGGTGACGCCAGCGTGTGGAGGATCACCGAGCTTCGCGTGGCCGTGGCGGTGCGAGGCTTACCGGGCCCGAGCGGGGTTATGTGGCTTCCGCAGCTGGCAACGGCGAGCACGATGCCCGCGGCCAGGAGGCTAGCCAGGGCGGACGGCAGACGCGGCGGGAGCTGGAACGGCATGTCCGGGGTCCTCCTAGGCAGCCATCGTGTCCGGACACGGCGGCGGCGCGGGCGCGGCCGTCCTGGCGGCGCGGGCGGCGTCGGGAGCGACCAGCGCGACGGCGGCCAGCAGGATGAGCAGCTCCGCCAGGCAGACAGAAATCAGGTGCGGGTCGTGCAGGTAGTCAGCGATCGAGAACATCCGGTACGCACCGGCATCGGCCGCCAGCAGGGCCAGGGTCAGCGACCACACGCCCGAGCCGGCGGCCTGGCGAGACCTGGCCCTGGGTGCGTGGGCCAGGCAGGCCAGGGCGACCATGAGGCAGTACAGCCCGGAGAAGTCCGGCAGCCAGGCGGAGTTGCCGGTCGCCTGGAGCGCCAGCAACGGCAGGTACACCAGCAGGTAGACGGCGGGCAGTGCCAGCAGCCAGCGCTCAGGCGCGGCCGGAGGCCCGTCCCGGTGGAAGGCGGTCATGGCCAGTACCGGTGCGAGATTGAGCAGGATCCAGAAGGCCCACGGCCCGATGGGGGCTGCCAGAAAGCGGGCGCCGAACTGGCCCACCAGCACCTGGACCAGGTCGGGGACGATGGCCAGCGCCGCGATGACCTGGGCAGTCCGGTAATACCTGAGGACCAGCGTCACGAAGACCACGATCCAGGCGTAGCAGACCAGGTACCACACCGCGGGCGGCCAGGGCCCGCCAGGCACTGTAACCGCCAAGCTCGCGGGCGCCACGGGTAGCCAGCCGAACAGATGGCGGCTCCAGGACGTCAATACGAGCGTGTCAAGGCCCCGGGTCGCCTGGACCAGCGTCACGGCGAGCACCGCCCACCGCATGGCCTGCCCCCAGGCGATGTGCCGCCGCGGAGCCCCCGCGCCGCTCAGGTACAGCCGGACAGCCAGGCCGGCCACGCTGGCAACCTCCGCCGCGCTGGGCCCGGCGGCCCGGGTGATGTACTCGTCTGCATCCGGGTCGCCAGTCAGCCAGCCGTCCAGGAACGCGGCGACCATGTCTTCTTCCCACTTGTCCCGGTACCAGCCGGGCAGCAACCGCAGCACCCGCCGGTAACGCCGCTCCAGGTTTCCGCTCATCCGGCAGCCTCCGCACCCGACGGGCCCAGCCTCGCCCGCACCACCCGCGCGGTGGCAGCGCGAAGCTCGGCCTCCTCCGCCAGCGCACCGCGCCCGTTCCTGGTCAGGCGGTAATAGCGGCGCAGCCGCCCGTCGTGCGCTTCCTCCCGGTCAGCTTCGATTAGCCCCTCAGCGGCCAGCCGCTCCAGCACCCCGTACAGACTGCCGATCTTCAGCTTCACCCGGCCGCCCGACAGGTCGGCCACCTCACCCACGATGCCGTACCCGTGCCGCGGGCCACCGGCCAGCGCGGTCAGCACGAAGAACGCCTGCCCCGTCATTGGCTGACTCGTCATGTCCTCAATATATTGGACAACACGATATTAGTCGAGAGGTAGGTCTCCTCCCCCAGACCGCGGCCACCGAGGTCGAGAGGGCCGCGAGCCCTCCGCGACCGACGGTGGCAGCGCCCGGCTGATTCAGCCCTGGTAGTACTCCATCCCCAGGTGGGTGATCAGCTCCTCGCCCATCAGCCAGCGAAGCGTGTTCTTCAGCTTGGTCTGCTGGATAAACAGGTCGTGCTCGGGATAGACGCTGGGAGCGTGCTGCGGGCTCTTGAAGTAGAACGACAGCCACTCCTGCACGCCTGGGAGCCCTGCTCGCTGGGCCAGGTCCGTGAAGAGCACCAGATCGAGTACCAGGGGTGCCGCCAAGATCGAGTCCCGGCACAGGAAGTCGACCTTCATCTGCATCGGATAGCCGAGCCAGCCGAAGATATCGATGTTGTCCCAGCTCTCCTTGCTGTCGCCGCGGGGCGGGTAGTAGTTGATGCGCACCTTGTGGTACAGGTCGCCGTAGAGCTGCGGATAGCGGCTCGGCTGCAGGATGTGCTCGAGCACGCCGAGCTTGCTCTCCTCCTTGGTTCGGAAGCTGTCGGGGTCATCCAGTACCTCGCCGTCGCGGTTGCCGAGGATATTGGTCGAGTACCAGCCCTGCAGGCCCAGCATGCGTGCCTTCAACATCGGCGCCAGCACGGTCTTCAGAAGGGTCTGTCCTGACTTGAAGTCCTTGCCGCCAATCGGCACGCCGACTGTGTGGGCCAGCTCCACCATCGCCGGCACATCGACGGTGAGATTAGGCGCTCCGTTGATGAAAGGCACTCCCTCCTTAAGAGCCGCGTACGCGTAGAGCATCGAGGGCGGGACGCTCGTGTCGTTCCCGTCCATCGCGGCTTCGAGCGCGGCTAGGTCCTGGTGGGCCGGGCCGGGCTCGAGAAAGATCTCGGTTGATGCGCACCAGATCATGACCATCCGGTCGCAAGAGTGCGCGGCCTTGAAATCGCGAATGTCCTTGCGGACGGCTTCGGCAAGGTCTCGCTTGCTCACTCCCGACTTGACATTGCAGCCCTCGAGGCGCCGCACGTAGTTCTGGTCGAAGACGGCCGGCATTGGTTCGATCTCCTTCAGTTCGGCCGCGATCGGTTCGATATGAGCGAGCCGGTCGAGCACGCCGCATTTCAGCGCGGCCTCGTAGGCCGTGTCCGCGATCGGATCCCAGGCACCGAAGACCAGCTGGTCAAGGCCGGCCAGGGGCACGAAGTCGCGAATGAGCGGTACTCGGTCCTCAGTCCGCTTGCCGAGGCGAATGGTGCCCATCTGGGTGAGCGAACCGATGGGCTCAGCTAGGCCGCGCCTGATCAGCTCGACGCCGGCAATAACGGACGACGCCACGGCGCCGAGCCCCACTGTCAGGACGCCCAGCCTGCCGGCGGCAGGGTCGATGTGGCGTTTGGATGTCTCCACGAGATCTCTAACCTCCAGGATCGTGCCGCGCCGACGCGCAGGTCATATCGCGTCGTCATGTCGTGTCGATGTATCGATTCGATACATCGAAACGATATGTGCTGTCGCGTCATGTCGCAAGAGGCTCGAGCTTCCGGTCACGAGGGCGCGTCCCGACTACGTGCACGCACCGCGCCGCCGCCCTGGCCGTACGCGATCTCGCCCGACGCGGCCCGGCTATGCCTGGAGGGGTGCTCAGGGGTCGATCTCTTCTAAATTGGCTCCGCCGGCGTCGCGCCCAGATTGTCGAGGTGGCTGGTGTCGCCCAGGGCAAGTACTCGGCGGCTGTGGAAGTAGTCGTCCTGCTGCAGCTTCGTGATGCTGCCGGATGCGACGCGGAAATTCGCGTAGTCAACCGCGCT
>Ga0335075_10009383_pt1 | contig 14935 bp, 9 predicted proteins | sample Lox_Sample_24_FD_206723 | JGI IMG/M metagenome (GOLD analysis project Ga0335075, IMG submission 206723) | Soil microbial communities from Loxahatchee National Wildlife Refuge, Florida, United States - Lox_Sample_2.4 | ecosystem: Environmental > Terrestrial > Soil > Wetlands | place: USA: Florida...
TTTCCAGCGGCATTTGCCCGACGGCGTGGGTCGAGCAGGACAGGCACGGGTCGTAGGCCCGGATAACGGCTTCGACCCGGTTCAATGCCCCTTCTCGCACCTGTTCGCCCTTGATGTAATGACGCGCCACCTGCAGGACGGCCTTGTTCATGGCCAGGTTGTTGTGGCCTGTGGCTATGACCAGGTTGACCCATTGCACCACCCCGTCTTCGTCGACGCGGTAGTGGTGGAACAAAGTGCCTCGAGGTGCTTCCGACACCCCGACGCCTTCGCGACAGTTGACCGCCGCCTTCGCCCGCACGTCAGAGCCCAGGATCCCGGGGTCGGCCAGCAGCTCCTCCAGCGTATCGATGCAATGGAGCACTTCTATCAGCCGGGCCCAATGGTATTGAAAAGAACTGCTCGGGTAACGCCCGAGCCGCGAGCGGTACTCCTGCAGCTCGGCGTTGGCGGCCGGCGTCCCCAACTGGTCGACGACATTGAGGCGGGCCAGCGGCCCGACCCGGTATAGACCGGCGGGGTACCCGAGGGGCTTGTAATAAGTGGATTTCAAGTACGACCAGGGCTCTACCGCCTCGCCGATGTAGTCCCAGTACGGTCTGGGGTCCGCCCTGTCAACGAGCCGGTTTCCGTCGGCGTCGACGACCCGGAGGTCACCATCGGAATAAGCGGCGTTGCCGTTGTCATGGACCAGGCCCATATACAGGCTCGGGAAACTCCCGAACACCGACGCTTCTTCCACCCAGGTGGCCAGGTTGGCCTTGAACCAATCGAGCGTCCGCGTGGCCCGCCGGCGGGCGTCGGGCAGCGCGGCCAGAATGGCATCCCGTTGCGCCGGCTCGAGCGGTGCGCTGACCCCCCCCGGTACCACCCATGCAGGGTGGATCCGCTTTCCGCCCAAGCGCTCGATTATCTGCTGCCCGAACTTGCGCACGGCGATGCCGTCTCTGGCCAGCTCCGGCGCCCGCTCTGCCACCACGAAGAGGTTGCGCTCCTGCGGGTCGTGGTCGAAGCCGAGGAGCAAGTCCGGCGACGATAGATGGAAAAAACTGAGGGCGTGCGACTGCACTATCTGAGCCAGGTTCATTACCCGGCGCAGCCGGATGGCGACCGGAGGGATGGATACGCCGAGGATCTCGTCGCACGCCTTGGCTGAAGCTACGAGGTGGCTCACGGGGCAAATACCGCAAATACGGGCCATAAGCGAGGGCATCTCGTGCACCGGGCGGCCTTGCGCGATCCGTTCGAAACCCCGGAACTGCGTGACATGGAAATGGGCGTCCCTCACCTCCCCCGCTTCATTCAGAAAGACGGTGATCTTGGCATGGCCCTCGATCCGGGTAATTGGTTCGATAACGATTTCACTCACAATTAGCCCTCCGCTTCATCCGAACCGCGACACTTTGGCGGCATCTGCCACCGTGCCGTCGAGAAGCCCCACGATCACCTCGAATATGCGGTCAGCCGACGGGGGGCAGCCGGTGATGAACACGTCCACCGGCACCCAGGCGTGTACCGGGAGGGATTCTGAAAGGAGCGCCGGGACCACTTCACAAGGCACCGCCCTATTTAGGGTGGCGTTCTCCAGGTACGCTCGGTCCAGGGCCGGCTGGGGCCCGAACGGGTTGCGCATACCGGGCACGTTGCTCGTCACGGCGCAGTCGCCGAGCGAGACCAGCACCCGTGTCCGGTGGCGGACCAGCCTGATCTTGCGCAGGTCTTCCTCCGAACTGACGGCCCCCTCGACCAGGGTGATGTCCACCCCCTCAGGGAACTCCTTCGTGTCGACCAGCGGGCTGTAAACGAGCTCAGCCCGGCTGGCCAGTTCCAGCAGCCGCTCGTCCATGTCGAGGAACGACATGTGGCAGCCCGAGCAGCCGTCCAGCCAAACAGTGGCCAATTTCGGCTTTTCACTGGTCATGGTTCATGCCTGTCAGCCCTCATGAGGTACGGTAAATATGGCCGGCGCGACTTGGCCTCGGCCACCGAACGGCCCTTCTCGAACAGCGCCCCGGTGGGGCAAACCTGTACGCACTTGCCACAACTCGTGCATGTCGTCGAACTGCCCCAGGGTGCACCAAGGTCGCAAACGAGCCGAGCGTTGGCCCCCCGGCCCTGGATGTCCCAGGTATGCGCCCCCTCTACCTCGTCGCATACCCGCACGCAACGGGTGCACAGGATGCAACGGTTCTGGTCCAACACGAAACGCTCGTGGGTGGCGTCCACTGCCACCTCGGGATGAAGGGGCGGGAGCTCGAAGTGGGTGAGTTCGAGTTGCCGGGCCTGGTCCTGAAGCTCGCAATGGTTGTTGGCTACACAGACCGCACAAACGTGGTTGCGTTCCAGGAAGAACAGCTCGGTTATGCTACGGCGGTAAGCGGCGAGGCGGTCTGAAGCGGTCGTCACTTTCATGCCTTCTTCGACCTTTGTCGTACAGGCGGCCAATAATTTCGGGCTGCCTTCTACCTCGACGACGCACAAGCGACAGGCGCCTACGTCCGAGAGCCCCTCCAGGTGGCACAGCGTGGGGATGTGGATGCCATTTTCCCGGGCCGCCGAGAGCACGGTTTGGTCCGAAGTGGCGGCCACATCTGCGCCGTCGATGACGAGGGTCCGTACATCGCTCATGATGCTCCTCCGCTCCTCCTCGTCCCGGCCAGAGCGCCTTCTACCGGCATCCCCGGGCTCTCCTGGGTGATCGGGCAGACGCCGGCCGGGCATGCACGGTCGTCTACATGGGCCAGGTACTCGTCCCGGAAATAGCGCAACGTGGAGAAGACGGGGTTGGGGGCTCCTTGCCCGAGCCCGCATAGGCTCGTAGCCTTCACCATGCCGGCCAAGCTCTCCAGCTGGGCCAGGTGGGCCCTGGTGGCCTTACCCGTAGTTATGCGCTCGAGCAGCCGGTACATCTCCTCTGTGCCCACCCGGCACGGCAGGCACTTGCCGCACGACTCTTCCCGGCAGAAATCCATGAAAAATTTGGCCACGTCGACCATGCATGTCCGGTCGTCCATCACGATCATCCCGCCCGACCCCATGATGGAGCCGGCCTGGGCCAGCGACTCGTAATCCACGGGCATGTCCAGAAGGCTTTTGGGGATACAACCACCCGAAGGACCGCCCGTCTGGACGGCCTTGAACCGGCGGCCTTCCGCCAAACCTCCGCCGATCTCGAAAACGATCTGGCGCAGGGTCAGGCCCATCGGGACTTCGATGAGGCCTGTGTTGGTGACCGCTCCGGCAAGGGCGAAAACCTTGGTCCCCTTGGACCGTTCGGTGCCAATAGCGTTCAGCCAGTCTCCACCTCGGGTTATCACTGCCGGGATATTGGCGAAGGTCTCGACATTGTTTATCAATGTCGGGCAACCCCACAAGCCCGAAGCGGCCGGGTATGGGGGCCGTGGCCGGGGCGTGCCCCTGCCGCCTTGAATAGACGCGATAAGAGCCGTCTCCTCGCCGCACACAAAGGCGCCGGCGCCGATGCGCACTTCGACCTGGAAATCGAAGCGGGTACCGGCTATGTCCCGCCCGAGATGGCCATCGTGCTCGGCCTGGCGAATGGCGCTGGACAGGCGCTTCACGGCTAACGGGTACTCGGCCCGGACGTAGACGTAGCCCCGGTTGGCACCGACGGCATAACCGGCTATGGCCATGCCTTCGAGGACCTGTTGCGGACAACTCTCCAGCACGCTGCGGTCCATGAAGGCGCCCGGGTCGCCCTCATCTGCATTGCAGACGACGAACCTGCCCTCGGGCGCGGCGGACTTGGCCACCGTCCGCCATTTGAGCCCGGTAGGGTACCCGGCCCCGCCCCGGCCCCGCAGCCCGCTCCGCACCACTTCGGCGATCACGTCGTCGGGCGTCATGGTCCCGACGGCCTGGGCCAGCGCCTCGTAACCGCCGGTGGCCACGTAATCCTCTAGCCTCTCGGGGTCGACGGTGCCGCACCGTTCCAGGACCACCTTCACCTGGTGCGAAAAGAACGGGTCGGTGGCCAGCGGCCGACCGCCGTCACCGTCGCCCGAGAGGCTACGTATAAGCTCGCTTACTCCTTGAGGACCGCCGGGCTGAGCCCGCTCGAACAGCCGGCCCTGCTCGGGGACGAGCACGAGCGGTCCGGCCGCGCACAGCCCGAGGCAACCGACCCGCCTGACGGCCACATCGTCGAGGCCCTTGGCCAGGACTGCTTCTCGGAGGTTTTCGAACAGTTGCTCGGACCCCATCGACAGGCAACCGGCGGCCTGGCACACGTTGGCCGATACCCTTACGTCACCCTCGGGCAGGAGCGGTTCGGGTTGACGGTGGGGCCGGGCCGCACCGGCGCCCTCGGCCGTCTGGTTACTCATAGCTCCTCCAACAGCTTGACCAGTTGTCCCGGCCCCATATGGCCCTGGACGTCCCCGTCGACGACCACCGCCGGCGCCATGCTGCACGCCCCCAAGCAGCGGGCCTTCAGCAGCGAGATCTTCCCGTCCGCCGTCGTGCCCCCCGGCTTTACGGCAAACTTGTCGGCGATGGCGCCCAGAAGGGCGCTGGCCCCGTTGATGTAACACGCCGTACCGGCGCAAACGACGCACGTGTGGAGACCTTGCGGCTTGAGCGTGAAGTGGGTGTAAAAAGTGGCTACACCGTAGACCTTGCTGGGAGGCACGCCCAGGCTCTCACCGATGTACGAGAGCGCCTCGTCATCGAGATAACCGAAAACCTCCTGAGTTGTATGCAGGACCTCGATCAGCCCGTCCGGGCGGTAGCCCAGCCGGCGCATCCGGACGTCCACCTGCCGCCAACGCTTGTCGTCGCTCGGCGCCGGCCGCCCCGCGACTGTAGTCGAAGCCAAATTCGGGCCCTCCCGGCAGTTGACCTGGTGTTTAGGCCAACCTTAGGCCACCGCATCGTGCCCGCGCCGGGGCCAAAAGTCCCAACCAAGGCATTTCGCCACCAAATCCGCCAACGGATCTTCACTGGGGCGGCCTTGGCCGCACCGTTCTAGCCGCCGGGCTGTTCCCGAGGGGCGAGGGCACCGGCGGGCAAGGGCACCGGGGAAGGGCCGTTTGGCCCTGGGCCCAGCCGGCGGGGCCCGATTACCATGGACCATGATGTGCCTCGGGATCCCTGGGCTCGTGACCGAGCTCGACAAAGCCGACGGGCAGTACGCCTGGGTAGACGTGGGCGGGGCTAGGCGCCGGGTAAATGTAGCGTTGCTCACCGATGACGCCGCCGCCCCCGGCGACTGGGTCCTCATCCATGTGGGATTTGCGTTGGCCCGCATCGACGAAGATGAGGCCCAGGCCACATTGCGGATGCTCGAGGGCATGGCCGGCGCATATACAGACGAGCTGGCGGTTATGGCCCAATCGGCGCCCGAGCCCGTGACCCAGCCGTCGACCTCATCTGTGGCGCAGCCGGGCCTTCGAGGCCGCGGCGCTCAGGTACCGGGCGAGCGGTAAGTCCCGGTGCGCTTCGTCACCGAGTACCGCGACCGCGCCAAGGCTACCGCCCTGGCCGGAGCTATCGCAGAGCTGTGCGCGCCCGGTCGCCACTACAAACTGATGGAGGTATGCGGCGGCCATACCCATACCATTTACAAGCACGGGCTCGAGCATTACCTCCCGGAGGCGGTGGAGCTCGTGCACGGCCCGGGATGCCCTGTTTGCGTGATCCCGATGGGCAGGGTGGACGATGCCATATCAATCGCTCATCAGCCGGGCGTCACCCTGGCGAGTTTCGGCGACATGTTGCGGGTCCCCGGTGGCAAAGGCTCGTTCCTCGATGCAAAGGCGGCCGGGGCAGACGTCCGGCTGGTCTATTCCCCCATGGATGCGTTGAAACTGGCGGTCGACGAACCTCGGCGCCAAGTGGTGTTCGTGGCCATTGGTTTCGAGACGACTGCTCCTTCGACGGCGCTGACGTTGTTGCGGGCCCAGGCCGGCGGAGTGGCCAACTTCTCCGTCTTTTGCAACCACGTCACTATTATCCCGCCGCTCAAGGCCATCCTCGATGCCAAAGATGTCGATATCGACGGGTTCATCGGCCCCGGTCACGTCTCTACGGTGATCGGCTGCCGGCCCTATTTGCCGATCGCCAAAGAGTACGGGAAGCCGCTGGTCGTCTCCGGGTTCGAGCCGCTCGACGTCCTGCAGTCCGTATATATGGTGATGCGGCAACTGGCGCAACACCGGGCCGAAGTCGAAAACCAGTACGGCCGGGTGGTCAACTGGGAGGGAAACCGAAAGGCCTTGGCCGTCATCGACGAGACGATGGAGCTGAGGCCTCATTTCGAGTGGCGCGGGCTCGGCTCCATCCCGTCGTCAGCGTTGAAACTGAGGCCCCACCTATCCTGTCACGACGCCGAGGAGCGGTTCGAGGTCCCGGGCGTGCGGGTCGCCGACCCCAGGGCTTGCCAGTGCGGACAGGTTCTACGCGGGCAGATCCGGCCGTGGGAGTGCAGGGTTTTTGGTAAAGCGTGTACGCCCGAAAAGCCCATCGGCACATGCATGGTCTCGAGTGAAGGCGCCTGTGCCGCCTACTACAACTTCGGCCGCCTCACCGTGCCTCACAGCCGGCCGGCACGTCCGGTGACGGCGAAATGACCAGTCAGGCTCGCTCACCGGCAAAGGTGGGGACGCCTTCCGGGCCCATTACACTGTCGCACGGCTCGGGTGGGAAAGCCACCCATGCCCTTATCGAGTCGGTTTTCCTGAAGGCCTTCCACAACCCCCTGTTGGCGCCGCTGGGCGACGGCGCGGTTGTGAACGTGGCCGGCAGAGACCTGGCGTTTACCACCGACTCGTTTGTGGTCTCGCCCATTTTCTTCCCCGGAGGATCCCTGGGCGACCTGGCCGTCAACGGGACGGTGAACGACCTGGCCGCGTGCGGAGCGCAGCCCTTGGCCCTGTCGGCCGGCTTCGTGATAGAAGAGGGCTTCCCGCTGACCGACCTGACCCGCGTCGTTTCGGACATGGCCGGTGCGGCCCGCCGGGCGCGCGTGCATGTCGTCACGGGCGACACCAAAGTGGTGGAGCGGGGCAAAGGGGACGGTTGCTACGTCAATACTTCTGGCATTGGCCTGGTGGACGAGAGAGCCAGTGGGCTGTCAGGGGCGGCCGCCTTGCCTGGTGACAAGGTAATGGTGTCCGGGCCCATCGGTGACCACGGCACCGCCGTCCTGTTGGCCCGAGGCCAGCTCGGGATTTCAGCTGATATCGTTTCCGACACGGCCCCCTTGAACGGGTTGGTGGCCGCCCTCCTGGACGCCGTCGGGCCTCACCTGCACGTGCTGCGCGACGCCACCCGGGGCGGGGTGGCCACGGTGCTCAACGAAGTAGCGGTGGCCAGCGGAGTGGGGGTGGTGCTGGACGAGGAAGCCGTCCCGGTGCGCCCGGAGGTGTTCGGCGTATGTGAAATGCTCGGCATCGACCCGCTTTATGTCGCCTGTGAGGGCCGCATGGTGGCGGTGGTAGACGGCGACCACGTGGCTGACGCCCTCGCCGCCATGCGCGCCCACCCGCTGGGGCCGGAGAGCGCCGTCATCGGCGAGGTCAGGGCGCAACCTGAAGGTCTGGTCCTGGAAGATACCGGGTTCGGGGGTAGCCGGGTGGTGGACATGCTGGTCGGGGACCCGCTCCCGCGCATCTGCTGAACCGCCTTGGTGATAGTGGGCGATGACGACCCAAGCGCGTCTGTCGGTCAGAGTCGAGGGCATAGTCCAGGGCGTCGGTTTCCGCCCTTTCGTCCGCAACCTGGCTGTCGGGCTGGGCTTGACCGGCTTTGTCGGGAACGACACCAAGGGCGTCTTTATCGAAGTACAGGGTGACGGCGCCCAACTGTCGGCTTTCCTGTCCGGCTTGAAGGACAAGGCGCCCCCTCTCAGTGCCGTAGAACGGATAGTCACCGGGTCGCTGCCCGTCGCTCGGACAACCGGGTTCGAGATCGTCCCCAGTGCCACGAAAGGCGAGCGCCAAACCCTGGTCTCGGCGGACACGGCGATTTGTGCGGACTGCACGGCCGAGCTCTTCGACCCCCTAAACCGCCGGTACCTGTACCCCTTTATAAATTGCACTAATTGCGGCCCTCGCTTCACGATCGTATGCAACGTGCCATACGACCGGCCCAATACGACGATGGCCGGCTTTGCCATGTGCGCCGATTGCCGGCGGGAGTACGAAGACCCGGCCGACCGCCGCTATCACGCCCAGCCCACGGCCTGCCCAAAATGCGGCCCAACCGCCGCCCTTGTAGGGCCAACAGGCGACGTCCTGGCGAGGAGCAGCGACGCTCTGGCCGCCGCGGTAGAGCGTCTCCGGGCGGACGAGGTACTTGCCGTAAAGGGCCTCGGCGGGTATCACCTGGCCGTTGCCGCCTCGTCTGAAAATGCCACCGGCCGGCTGCGGGCCCGCAAGCACCGGGTGGACAAACCGTTCGCCGTAATGGTCAACGACCTCGACACGGCCCGGTCGTTATGCGAGCTTTCCCTTGCTGACGAACAGCTCCTGACGAGCCCGGCTCACCCCATCGTGCTGGCCCGGCGCCGGGAGGCGGCGCCGGGGGGCAGTCTCATCGCCGGCCCCGTTGCGCCCGGCAACCGGTACCTCGGGCTGATGCTCCCCTATACCCCTTTGCACGCCCTCCTTGCCGCCGGCATGGCCGAGCCATTCGTCCTTACGAGTGGGAATATCTCCGACGAGCCGATCGCTTACCGGGACCAGGACGCGTTGACGCGCTTGAACGGGATCGCCGACGCCTTCTTGGTGCACGACCGGCCCATCCACATGCGGACCGATGATTCTGTTGCCCGCAGCCTGCGGGGCCAGGGGGCTGTGCTCCGGCGGTCGCGCGGGTATGTCCCCCACCCCTTGCCGGTCCCCCACGATTTTGCCCGCCCGGTGCTGGCCTGCGGCGCCCACCTCAAGAACACGTTCTGCCTGGCCAAAGGGGGCCGGGCCTTCGTTTCCCACCATATTGGCGACCTCGAGAACTACGAGACGCTGCGCTCCTTCCGCGACGGCATCGACCACTTCTGCCGGCTGTTCGACGTCCGGCCCGAGGTTGTCGCCCACGACCTCCACCCGGACTACCTGTCGACCAAATATGCCGTCGAGCGGCAGGGCGTCGACCTCGTTGGAGTACAGCACCACCACGCCCACGTGGCTTCGTGCCTGGCCGACAATAACGAGACCGGCCCGGCAATAGGCGTCGCTTTTGACGGCCTCGGCTACGGCGACGACGGCACCTTGTGGGGAGGCGAATTCCTCGTCGCCAACTTCTCTCACTACGAACGGGTGGGCCACCTCGTCCCCGTACCGCTCCCGGGCGGTACAGCCGCCATAAGACAGCCCTGGCGCATGGCCGCCTCGTACCTCGACCTCGCCTTCGACGGCAGGGCCCCGGCGTGGCTCGATGTTGCCCGGCGCCACGAAGACCAATGGAGCGCCGTTGTCACCCTGGCCCGCACCGGGACGGCCAGCCCCATGACCTCCAGCGCGGGGCGGCTCTTCGACGCCGTGGCTGCGATCGTCTGTGGCCGTGACGTCGTCAGCTACGAGGGCCAGGCCGCGGTCGAACTGGAGCAGCTGGCGGACCCACAAGAGCTGTCTTCTTACCACCTACCGGCTAAAGGTGAGGGTACTGTGCTCGTGCCGGGGGCAGAACTCGTCCGTCAGGTCGCCGACGACCTGAGCGCCGGTGTTGCCGGACCGGTAATAGCGGCGCGGTTCCATAACGCCGTCGCCAAGGCCATTGTTGCCGCCTGTGCCCGAGTGAGGAGTGAGCGCCCCGCCCTCGCCTCGGTCGCGTTATCGGGCGGCGTATTCCAAAATGTGCTGTTAACGGAACGGGCCGCTGAAGGTTTGGAGCGGGCCGGCTTCCGGGTGCTCTTGCATTCCCGTGTGCCCGCCAACGACGGCGGCATCAGCTTGGGGCAGGCAGTTGTCGCCGGCGCCGTCGACCGGGACGGAAAAGGCGGGCAACATCACATCTATGGCCAGGGCCGACGGGCCCCGTTGGGCTGAGGCCAACGCCAAGGCGTGCCCGTCAATACGGCCAGGTCCAGTCCCGGACCCGGGGGTCGTCGTCGCCCTCGGAGCGAGTGAAAGCCCGCGCCTTCACCCTCTCGTCCTCCATGCGCTGGCGAAGGGCCACGGCGTGCGACCCCAGCCACGGTATACGGTCGATTACGTCCATAACTAAATGAAAACGGTCCAAGTCGTTCAGCATTACCATGTCGAACGGCGTGGTCGTGGTGCCCTCTTCCTTATAGCCGCGCACGTGTATGTTGGCGTGGTTGGCCCGGCGGTAGGTGAGACGGTGGATCAGCCACGGGTAGCCGTGGTAGGCGAAAATCACCGGGCGCTCACGGGTAAAAAGGGTGTCGAACTCAGTGTCCGGCAAGCCGTGAGGGTGTTCGCTCTCTGGCTCCAGCCGCATGAGGTCGACGACGTTGACTACGCGGACCTTGAGCGAAGGTACTTCTGCCCGCAAAATGTCAACCGCGGCCAGGGTCTCGAGCGTCGGGACGTCGCCGCAGCACGCCATCACCACGTCTGGGTCGCCCCCGTCGTTGGACGCCCAGTCCCACGTCCCGATACCGCGAGTGCAGTGCAAGACGGCATCCTCCATCGAGAGGTAATTGAGCGACATTTGCTTCCCGGCCACGATCACGTTCACATAGTGGCGGCTACGCAGGCAGTGGTCCATGACGGACAACAGGCAATTGGTGTCGGGAGGCAGGTAGACCCTGATGACTTCGGCCTTCTTGTTGACGACGTGATCGATGAACCCCGGGTCCTGGTGCGAAAAACCGTTGTGGTCCTGGCGCCATACGTGGGAGGACAACAGGTAATTGAGGGAGGCCAGAGGGCGCCGCCACGGGATGTGGCTGGTGGTTTTCAGCCACTTGGCGTGCTGGTTGAACATCGAGTCGACTATGTGGATGAACGCCTCGTAACTCGTGAAAAGGCCGTGCCGGCCCGTCAGCAGGTACCCCTCGAGCCAGCCTTGGCACTGGTGCTCGGACAACATCTCCATTACCCGGCCTTCGGGCGCCAGGTGGTCGTCCGTGCTCAAGCGTTCGCCTTCCCATTGCCGGTTGGTCACATCGAAGACCGCTTGTAGACGGTTGGAACTGACTTCGTCCGGCCCGAACAGCCGGAACTTGGTGGGATTGGCCTTCATGACGTCCCGGAGGTAGCCCCCCAAGACCCTCGTCGCTTCCGAATAGGTCCTCCCCGGAATGGCCACCGGCACGGCGTACTCCCGGAAATCCGGTAACTGGAGGTCTTGTAGCAGCAGCCCGCCGTTCGAATGCGGGTTGGCACTCATGCGACGGTGGCTCTTGGGTGGCAGGTCCGCCAGTTCGGGCACAAGGGCACCCATGTCGTCGAACAGCTCATCCGGGTGGTAACTGCGCATCCACGATTCGAGTTGCGCCAGGTGCGCGGGGTTGGTTCGCACCTCTGCCAACGGCACCTGGTGCGCCCGCCACGTGCCTTCCGAGGGCCAACCGTCAACCATCTTGGGGCCCGTCCAACCTTTGGGCGAGCGCAGCACGATCATGGGCCACTTCGGTCGCGTCCTGTCTCCACTCTCGCGGGCAGTGCGCTGGATGGACGTGATCTGCTCGACCACCATGTCCAGGGTGACGGCCATCAGTTGGTGCATCTCGGCCGGGTCCTCGCCTGCGACCCAGTGGACCTCGTACCCGTAGCCTTCGAGCAACGAGGTGAGTTCGTCGTGCCCGATCCTGGCCAGCACGGCCGGGTTGGCGATCTTGTAACCGTTCAAATGCAATATCGGGAGCACGGCCCCGTCGGTGGCAGGGTTTAGGAACTTGTTCGAATGCCAGCTTGTGGCGAGCGGGCCCGTCTCCGCCTCACCGTCGCCAACTATGCAGCAAACAAGTAGGTCCGGGTTGTCAAAGGCAGCCCCGTAGGCATGTGACAGGGCGTAGCCGAGTTCACCGCCCTCGTGTAGAGAACCCGGAGTCTCGGGCGCTACGTGCGAAGGGATACCACCGGGGAAACTGAACTGGCGGAACAGCTTGGCCATGCCGGCTTCGTCACGGGTGATATGCGGGTATACCTCGCTGTACGTCCCCTCGAGGTAGGCGTTCGCCACGGCGGCCGGGCCGCCATGGCCCGGGCCGATTACGTAGATGACGTCCAGGTCCCAGTTACGTATGACCCGGTTCATATGGGTGTAGACGAAGTTGATCCCCGGAGTGGTCCCCCAATGCCCGAGCAGCCTGGGCTTTATGTGCTCGGGTTGGAGAGGTTCTCGCAATAGAGGGTTGGCGAGGAGGTAAATCTGGCCGACCGAGAGGTAATTTGCCGCTCGCCAATAAGCGTCGGTCAGGTGGAGCTCTCTGTCCGAAAGGGCCATGCGTTCGCCGACACCGTCGTCTTTTACCATCAACTGCGTCATGCTCGCTCCTTTTTCCTGACGCTGGGAGAACCCTGAGCTGCTCCCTGGTCTCGGGGCTGGGCCGGGCCACGCCGGCCCTAGCGTAAGTGGCGGGTGTCCTCCACCAGATGAGGGGCGGCCGCGGGGTCGATCCGCAAACGGGCGTCTACCACCAGCGCACCGTCAGGGGTGGCGATGACAGGGTTGCAATCGAGTTCGGCTACCTCGGGCATTTCCTCGACCAGGCGGCTCACGCGGTGCAATACCTGGACCAGGCTGTCCACATCGACCGGGGGCCGGCCGCGATAACCGCTCAGCAGAGCCGAGCCCCGCAACCCGGTCACCATTTCCGTCGCGTCTGCATCCGTGAGGGGGGCGAGCCGGGTTATGTGATCTCCCAAAGCCTCGACGGCGATACCGCCCAGGCCGAATACTACGAGCGGCCCGAACGACGGGTCCTGGATGCCCCCGACGATGGTCTCCACCCCCCCGCCCACGATGGGCTGCAGCAAGGCACCGGTCATCTCTTCGCCAAAGGTGGCGGCCATCGACGCGTAGGCATCGGCAACGGCGTCGTGGCCGGCCAGGCCGAGTTGCACTCCCCCGCCCTCGGTCTTGTGCACCGGACCAAGGACCTTGAGGGCCACCGGGGCTCCGATCTCATCCGCCCATTTGCCCGCCTCATCGGCGCTGTGGGCCTCGACAGTGCGCACCACGGGCACACCAAAGGCAGCCAGTACGTCCATGGCCGCGGCACCGGTCACCCAACCGGGGGCCAGACCCGCTTCGGCGCCGCCGACCTCCTGGTGGGGCAGGCGCCGCCGGGCTTCGTTGACGTCGACGTCGGGCAGGGCCGGCACTGACCCGCTCGGCCGGGCCCGCCACGCCGCGTAACGCAAGGCGTGGGCCAGCGCTCTCACCGCCGTCTCGGGATAGGTGTAGCTCGGTACGGGGAACCGGGCCGACCCCAGCGTGGCCCGTTCGCTCTCCTGGCCGCTTTCATCTGCGCCCAGCAAGCTGACCACTACCGGCTTGGCCGGCCGAGGATGCTCGTCGAGGGCGTGGGCGTCGGCCGCCGCCGCGCCGCGGTCAACTGCGGCGGCAATGGCTGCAGCCACCTCGTCGGTCCGCCGGTTGACCAGCGGGGGGGTGAAGATGACCATCACGGCATCGACTTCGTCGGAGGCAAGCAGAAGGTCGAGGACCTCCTCGTACATATGCGCGGTTGCCTCGGCGCCCAGGTCGACGGGGTTGCTGGCGCCGCCGTTGCGGGGGCAGATGTCGACGATCCGGGCTTGCAGGCCGGCCGTGAAACTGGGGACCTGGAGCCCGTTGCTCTCGCACGCGTCCACGGCCAGTACGGCCGGGCCGCCCACGTTGCTGAGCACGGCCACCCTGAGGCCCTGCGCCAGGGGCTGGCCGTCGACGATCTGGGCCACGTCGAACAGCTCTTCGATGGTGTCCACCCGGATCACACCGGTCTGTTGGAACAAGGCGGCGACGGCGTCGTCCGAGCTGGCCAGGGCGGCCGTATGTGACGAGGCCGCCCGCCGTCCCACCGCGCTTCGGCCGCTCTTCACGGCGATGACCGGCTTCGACCGGCTGAGGGCTCGGGCCAGGCGGGCGAACTTGCGGGCGTTGCCCAACGACTCCAGGTACAGCAGGCCGACCTTGGTGGCTTCGTCCTCGGCCCACCACGCCAGGAGGTCGTTACCGCTCACATCCGCCTTGTTGCCCATTGAGACGAAGCTCGACAGGCCAATGCCGCGCTTCCTGGCTTCGGCCAGGATGGCAATGCCCAGTCCACCCGACTGTGAGGCAAAGCTCAGCGTGCCACTCGGCGGGGTGTCCTTGGCGAACGTGGCGTTCATCGAAATGTCCGGGTCGGTGTTGAGCACGCCGAAGCAGTTGGGGCCGACGGCCCGCATTCCGTAGGAGTGCGCCAGCCGGGCTACTTCGCGCTCAAGGTCCGCCCCCTGGGCACCGTCTTCGGCGAAGTGCGACGACACGATCACCAGGCCGCCGACGCCTTTGCGGCCGCATTCGTCCACCACGCCGAGCACGGCCCGGGCAGGCACGGCCACAATGGCCAGGTCCACCTCGCCCGGGATGTCTGTGACGCTGGGGAAGCACGGCAGGCTGGCGATGTGAGGGGCCGTCGGGTTCACGGGGTAGACGGGGCCCTGGAACTCCCCGAACACCAGGTTGCGGACCAGTTCGTGACCGACGGTCCCGGGTGTCCTCGACGCCCCGATGACGGCGACCGAACGGGGGCGCAGCAGGCGTTGCATCGAGCGCGCCGTCGCCTTGCGGTCCCGTTCGTACAGAGCGTGGAGGGCCTCGCTCGTCGGGGAGATGTCCATCACCACCCGGATCACACCGTCTTCCAACCGGGAATGTTGGGTGAACCCGGCATCGCGGAAGACCTGCATCATCTGGGAGTTCTCGAACAGGGTGTCCGCCGCGAAGCGTTTGAACCCGTAGCGTCGCCCTTCGCTGGCCAGGTACTCCAGGAGCAACGTGCCGATACCGAACCCCT
>Ga0335075_10009384_pt1 | contig 14931 bp, 10 predicted proteins | sample Lox_Sample_24_FD_206723 | JGI IMG/M metagenome (GOLD analysis project Ga0335075, IMG submission 206723) | Soil microbial communities from Loxahatchee National Wildlife Refuge, Florida, United States - Lox_Sample_2.4 | ecosystem: Environmental > Terrestrial > Soil > Wetlands | place: USA...
CAGCTCCGGATACAAGGGTGCGATGCGGTCGGCGGACTCCATCAGCGTGACGACGTGCTCGATCAAGCCGCCGAGATAGGCGTGGTGATTGCGTACGCCGGCCGGCGCTTTGCAGAAGCCCTGCATCAGCTCCTGATCCATGAGGAAGCACTCCGCCAGGGCGCGCAGGTGCGGATTGTCCAGCTTGCGCAGCAGCGTACACAGCCGTTCGTAGAGCTTGCTTACGTCCTGCTCGGTGTGCGGCAGGAAGTCGGCCAGCTCGACCTTCTCGGTCTCGACGCGGTCGAGGTGGCTGAGGATCATCTGCAAGGCGCCCTGGAACAGCTGCACCTTGCCCTTGACGAGCAGAAAATCGCCGGACTCGAAGGAGCGCACCAGCGGCTCCGGAGCGTTCCACAGCCGTGCGCTGATGGCGCCTGAGCGGTCGCGCAGCTCCAGCTGAAGATAAATGTTGCCGTTGCGATTGGCCCGGACCTGCTTGTCCACAACCAGATACACTTCTTCGACGGCGTCGCCGTCGGCCATTTTTTGCACGAATTGCCGGGTCATGCTCTCCCCTGTCTTCGCGGATGGGAGGGTAGAGGCTCGCTCCATCGCGGAGACAAACTCTTTCCTCCCTTGCGCTTTCTCGCGGTTATTGAACCGGACGGATGGAGCTGTAGCAAGGGCAGCAAGAGCGCGGAATAAATCGCCCGCACCGCCAACACCGCGTCTTCGATAGGCCGGACGGTATCTTTTTCCCATTTTTCCTATGTTTGCTGAGTCTTCTCACGGAACCTCATGCAAGAATGAAACATATTTGATGTTTGGGCTCCCGGATGGCCGGCAATGCCGGCTTTGGGACATGCCGTACTGTTCCTCAGAAGAGAAAGGGTGACGATGAATTCCTTCCGTCGAAAGCGTGTCGGTGATGGTTCGTCATTGGCGCGTCGTTCGCTTCGTCCGTGCCTGGAAACGCTGGAAGAGCGGCTGACGCCGTCCACCGTCACCTACACCGTCACGGACGCCAGCGACACAGCCGGCAGCGCCAGCGATGTCACTCTCCCCTATGCCATCAGCCAGGCGCTCGCCAACCCGAGCCAGAACACCATCATCCAGTTTAGCAGCGACTTGACCGGCCAAACCATCACCTTGAGCAACGCCTCAAGCACCACTCCCTATGGCCCAACGGCGTTCGTCATCACCAACGATGCGAACATCACCATTGATGCCGCCAACGCTCCGGGATTGGTCCTCAGCGGCAACAACAGCTCGCGGCCGTTCGTCGTGACGAGCGGGGCTTCGCTGACGCTGGAGGATGTGACCGTGGAGGATGGTCTGGCTCAGGGCGGCGCGGGCGGCAGCAGCACGTATGGCGGCGGCGGCGGCGGCGGGGCCGGATTGGGCGGTGCGGTCTACAATAGCGGCACTTTCACGGCGGAGGGAGTCACGTTCACCAACAACACCGCGCAGGGCGGTGTAGGTGGTTCCCAAGACAATTCGGATTACGGCGTGGGCGGCGGCGGCGGCGGCCTGGGGATCAACGGCTCCGACGGGGAAAGCGGCGGCGGCGGCGGCGGTAGCGGCGGCAACAGCGGCGGCAGCAGCGGCGGCAGCGGCGCCAACGGTGGCTTCGGCGGCGGCGGCGGCGGCGGCGACGGCGACAGCACCATCGGCGGCGGCGGCGGCTTCGGCGGTGGCGGCGGCGGCGGTGGCCTCGGCTCCGTCGGCAACAACGGCGGCTTCGGCGGAGGCGACGGCGGAGGCGGCGGCCAGAACAACAGCAGCAGTGGCGGCGGCGGCGGCGGCGGCGGTGGCGGCGGCATGGGTGGTGCTCTCTTCGCGAACGGTGGCACGCTTACCCTCATCAATGACACCTTCACCGCCAACACCGCCCAGGGCGGCGCCGGCGGCAACGGCGTCTGGAGCAGTGGCACCAGCGGTTCCGGCTACGGCGGCGCCGTTTTCGTCCGCAACGGTACGTTGACGGCCCAATTCGATACCTTCAGCGGCAACACCGCCGCTCAGGGCGGCACCGATGTTTATCTCCTCAGTGATGGCTCCGTCACCGCGCCGACTGCCACCCTCGTCGATGACATCCTCGGCCAGACCAATAACAGCGTCACCGACTTCGTCGCCGGCACCAATGGGGGCGGCACCGCTCCCAACCTGAGCGGCAGCTCCAACGATCTGGTCAGCAACAATCCCATGAGCGGCGGACTGACCGGCAACAACATCATTAGTGGCAATCCGCTGCTGTCGCCCTTGGCCAACAACGGCGGCCCGACCCAGACGATGGCCCTCTCCCCCAGCAGTTCGGCCTACCAGGACGGCATAACCGTCAACGGTATCACCACCGATCAACGCGGTTACACACGGCCGACGGCGACTCCCTCGCTGGGTGCCTTCGACCCGCAGGCCACCCCGCCTTCTCCCTCACCTTCGCCCTCGCCCTCGCCTTCTCCCTCGCCGGCCAGTCTTCCCGCCAACGTGGAGCTGCTCTTCCTGGCGGAGGACCAGTTCGCCTGGACGGTGGATAGCATGATGTCGAGGGTCAGCGACAATCCTTCGCTGACGCAAGCGGCCGATCATCTGATGATGCTGCTCAACAATCGGCTCGATGTGGACAATCCGGCCCTGGGGACCGGCTTAAGCGGGTTGAAATCGGCCATCGACGCCAATCCCTATTACGGCTCCAAGTGGGGCTACGCGGCCCAGGCTATCGGATTTGATTGGGCCATTGGACTGTTCGCCCACTCCTCCAGCAAGTCAACCTGAGCAGGGAGGGCAGCGAGTAGTCCTCGACAAAGCCGCGCTGGACATCACCGCGGCGGACGAGCCGTTCCTCCTGCTTCTTTTCTTGAGAGGATGGGAGGGACGGCTTTGCCGCGCTTGTCCGGTGTGTTTCTCGCAGCTCGTGAGCTGGACAGATGTGGTTGTAGCAAGGGCAGCTACGGTAAGGGGTAGAGCGCGGACAGCGGAGATACAAGCGATAGCGATTCCTGGACGAACACTTTGCCCATTTTGCCGACATTGTCCCAGCGATCTCACTGGGAACCGGGCAAGATTGCGTCACTGGCCCTTTATGAGACGGCGGTGAGACGGCGGCGTGGCCGGCCTCGGGTTGTCTCCTGAGTATCAATGAGGAAACGTGGGATGACTTCTCTCTCTCATAAGCGTATCGCTCGTGCGTCCGGCAAGGTGCGTCGTTGCGTTCGTCCGATGTTGGAGTGCCTGGAGGATCGCAATCTGCTAAGCGCCTCGGATGCCACCTTTAGCTTTACAATTCCCGCGAACGGTGGATATCCGGGGGGGGACGACATTTATTTTTATGTAATTGGGACTGAAACGAATGGACAGCAGGTCTATCTCAATTCTGCCTCCAATGGTCAATGGCTTACACCCACGGGGCAGAATGTGCCTTCCGTCGCAAAGGTTCCTACTTCTGCCGGCACCGGGACGACTCCCTTAACTATCTCGCTCCCAAGCGGTACTAGTGTTGATGGCCGGATCGTGATGAGCGTCGGCACCATCCCAATCACAACCACCGCATCGAGTATTGAGAGCCTGGATCCTAACCTCTTTCCCAATAATGTTTACGATTACGTTGAATTTACCTACACCCACAACGCAGCCGGCTACGATTCGCTCAATACGGATTTGTCGCAAGAGGATCAGGTTGGACTAACGTCTACGATCGATACTACAGGTTACAACCAACCTTCTCCTAGCGCGACACCTACGTCCCTTACCTTTGGGAGCACGTTGTCCGACACAACCCTGCAAACAGCTTTTTCAACTTACATCACCAAGGCGGCTACAACCTCACCCTCTGCCGCTCTTTTCCAACAGTTGCTGAATCCCACCACGTCTCCCCCCACGACCGTATCGCGCCTCGTGTCGCCGACTGAATACCTCGAACACTACAATTCATCCTCACAGCTGAGCAGCTATTTCGATCCGGAAATTGAGAGCTTCTTCAATCATTACACAGCAACGAACTCATTCGTACTGGATGATAGCGGCTACGGTGTGTTCACCGGAAATGTGACGACCACGAATGGATTCACGGTACTCCAGTTGACGAACCCCCATTATAGCGGGGATTTCGACATCTACGAACCAGTGTTCAATGGTAGTCAGAACACATCCTATCCGGCTTGGTTCCCCGCGCAATCGGCATCGGAATCTTCGGGACAAATGGTCTTCGCCAACGATGGTGTATTCGCTACCGGCGGCGAGGATACAACCCAGACGAACGCGGGCGCGTTGGACAGCATCGAGGGCGCGATCGATGCCGCTTTCGCTCGCGGGATCGCGACGAACTTTAGCCTGGCTCCCAGCGATTGGGTTCTTCCGTATGGCATCACTTACATCACGGCGTCACCCGGCCCAGGTGGTAATTTGCAATCCGGTACCTATTACTACGTCATTAATGCGGTGAACACCGCCGGAACGACCGTGGCCAGTAATGAAGTAAGCGTCCCGGTCGGCTCCAACCAGAGTGTCACCTTGAATTGGCAACCGACCCTCACCCCTACCCAACAACAAGCGCAAGACCCTCTCGACCCTCTGTTGGGCGTGACCCAATATAATATCTACCGGAGTACCAGTCCGGGCAATGAAGAGTACATCGGCAGTGTTTTGAATACTGGTAGCACCTCCAGTTACACCGATACGGGTACGCCAAGCACTTCCACGACGCCTCCCTATGTTTTCTATCCAACGAACGGTACATTCAGCTACTACTCCGCTTTTCTTCACCAACCCAACGTCATGGAAAACGGCTACGCTTATGCGTTGCCTCACGACGATATAGGCAATCAATCCACGGATGCCACGGTCTTCTCGAACTCGACGAACACCTCGCCAATGACGGCAGCGATTACGCTATCACCGTGGAGCAGTTCCCCGCCATCGCCGCCGTCGTCGCCAAGCCCATCGCAGTCCCCGTCGTCGTCGGATGTGCATCTGGGCCAGTTGGTGACTGTGTACCTCTTGGCCCAAGACGAGTTCACGTATCTGGTGGACGGCGTGTTTTTGATGTTAACCAACGATTCCTTGTTCACTCAGGCGGCGGACCGCCTGATGAGCCTTCTCAACACCCGGCTTCCTGTGGACAATCACGCTCTGTTTTCGGGCCAAAGCGGTTTGCAGTCGGCCATCCTCTCCAATCCGTATTTCGGCGGCGCGTGGGGCAACGTGGCGGCGCAGACCGCGCTCGAGTCTGCCGTCTATGATTTCTTCCTTCTGACGAAGCACCACGGCAAGCCGAGCTAGGGCAGGGCGACGTTCACGATATTACTTCGGGACGAAAGAACCGCACTTCTCAGAGTCCGCAGCGTAAGCGAGGGACAGCAAATCCCTCGCTTACGCTGCGGGCTCTGATGAAAAACATTCGTGCCGGCGTAATAAGGACGCGGCGAACAATACCGCGGCGCACGAGCCGTTCCTCCCGCTTCTTTCCTTGACACCGTACCCGCCGTAGGGGTACGGTTTATCCACCGGCGATATTTCCCGTGATCGGGAAATGTCCGCCGCGTGGAGGGAGGGACGGCTTTGCCGCGCGTGATTGTCACCAAGGGCGTCGATGAGGGCAAACAGCTCGATCTGACCAGCGAGCACGTCGGCGTCGGACGCGACAGCTCCAATCGTATCAAGCTGCACGATACGGAAGTGTCGCGCCGCCATGCCGAGTTTGTCCGCGCCAATGACGGCTATCGCCTCGTCGATCGCGGCAGTGCCAACGGCACTTTCGTCAACGGGCAGTCCATCCGCGACGTGCTGTTGCAGTCCGGCGATCAGATCCAGATCGGCCAGACCCTGCTCGTCTATTCCGCCGGCGCGCGGGCGGGCGCCTGGGAGCCGCCGGTGCATGGCGACCTCGCCGACCATATCAGCCTCATCGCTCGCCAGGATCTTGAGCTGCCGTCGGCCATCGTCCAGTCCATCGGCGAAGCCGAGGGCAGCCGTATCCTCGCGCATCCCGAACAGATCGAGGGACCGTGGCTCAAGAACGCCCTGGCCAACCTGATGTATCAGGCCACGCACGCCGTCAGCCACATTCTCGATCTCAATCAGCTTCTGGAACGCATCCTGGAGATGATCTTTCGCTATCTCGACGCCGACCGCGGCTGCATCATGCTGCGCGAGACCCCGCTGAGCGAGGCGGGGGGCGCTCCGGCCGCGCTCGACAGCTCCGAGTTTCAGCCCAAGGCAGTGCGCTGGAGGCAAGGCATCAATCGTCAGGAAAAAATCTCCATCAGCCGCACCCTCATGGATTATGTCCTGCGCGAGAAACAGGGACTTCTCGTTTCCGACGTGGCGCGCGACGAGCGTTTCCAGGCCGTGCAGAGCATCGTCCGTCACGGCATCAGCGAGATCATCTGCGTACCGATGAAGGGCCGCCACGAAACCCTCGGCGTGCTTTATCTCGATGCCCGCACGCCGTCGCGCGATCCGTTCGGCGCGCCTCTGCCCGCCGGAAAGCCGGCCAACAAGTTTACCGGGGAGCATCTGTTCCTGGCCAGCGCCATGGCGCACCAGGCCGCTCTTGCCGTGGAGGAGACGCGCTATCATCAAGCGATGGTCCAGGCGGAACGATTAGCGGCGGTCGGACAAACCATCGCGGCGTTGTCGCACCACATCAAGAACATTCTGCAAGGCTTGCGCAGCGGCAGCGAGATCCTCAAAATGGGCCTCAAGGACATGGACCCGGTCCTGCTCCAGCAGGGCTGGAAGAACATCGAGAAGAACCAGGGCAAGATTTACGATCTGGTCATGGACATGCTCAGCTACTCGAAGGAGCGCGAGCCGAGCATCGAAAGCACCGACCTCAACAGCGTGGCCCGCGAGGTCGTCGAATTGCTGGAACCGCGCGCCAGGGATCTCGGCGTCGAGCTGACGGCGCGATTGGAAGACGCGTTGCCGAAATGTCCGGCGGACCCGGAGGGCATTCACCGCGCGCTGTTGAACATCGTGGGCAACGCCCTGGATGCCGTCGAGGACGCGGAAGCGCCGCGCGTGCAGGTCACGACGTCGCGTGAGCCGGAGGGAGAATGGCTGCGCTTCGAGGTGCGCGACAACGGCAGCGGCATCGCACCGGCGAAGATCAACGACATTTTCCGTCCGTTTGTCAGCACCAAGGGAGCGCGCGGGACCGGACTGGGATTGGCCGTCAGCCGCAAAATCCTGCGTGAGCACGGCGGTGATATTCTTGTCCGCAGCCAGCCGGGGCAGGGCAGCCTGTTTATCCTTCGTCTGCCGCTGCGCAGCCCTCTCGCTCCCGATACCAGCAGCACGCGCACCGATCTGCCGGCCCTTCCGCCCGATTGAAGGCGCGTCAATCACGCCCATCCCTACAGTAATCGCAGGAAAATGATGAGAGGCGGAGAGGCGGAATCATCGAAATTAACTCTCCCCTTCGGCGATTCAACCGAGTAGCATTGAGGGAACGGACACGCCTTGTCGGCGGTCTTCTTACCCACACTGCACAGGAGCCTTCGATGCAGAACCACACCCCTCTTCCCTGTCCGGAATGCGACGGCCTCGACCGCCGCGGATTCATCCGTACCCTGGCCCTCAGCGGGGCCGTCCTGACGACCGGCTCGGCCTCCACGCTGCTGGCCGACACCGCGCCGGCCGATCGCAAGCCCATGCCTCGCGTCGCCAACCCCGTCGCCGAGGATCTCGTCAAGGAGCTGTTCGCCGGCCTGGACGACAAGCAGAAAAAAGCCGTCGTCAAGCCCTGGGACCACAAGGCCCGCAAATCGGTGAACCCGAACCACGCGCTCGACAAGCCGATCGGCGCCGTTTACACCAAGGCGCAGCAGGATCTCGTCGAGAAGATCGTTCGCGCCATCGGCTCGGACGACAAGGGCTGGCAGCAGATCTCCCGCAACGGGACATGGGACAACACCAAGAGCTTCGATCGCGCGGGGGCCGACATTTTCGGCGACCCCTCCACGGGCAAGTTCGCGTTTCTCTGCACCGGCCATCACCTGACGATCCGCTGTGACGGCGACAGCGAGGACGGGGCGGCCTTCGGCGGACCGATCTACTACGGCCACAGCCCCAACGGCTACAGCCCGAGAAACGTGTTTTCCTATCAGACCCGGCAAGTGCAGAAGGCTTACCTGGCCCTGGATGAAAAGCAGCGCAAGCAAGCGACCGTGGCGATGGGTAATCCCGGCGAGGGCGCCCGATCGGTCCAGCTCAAGAAGGACGGCAAGCTGCCCGGTATTGCTTACGCCGAGCTGACGAAGGACCAGCAGGAGCTGTTCGAGAAGGTGATGAAGACCGTCCTGTCTCCGTTCCGGCAGCAGGACGGGGCCGAGGTAGTGGCGATCATCAAGGCGATGGGCGGGATGAAGAAGGTCCACATGGCCTTCTACTCCGAGGATTATGAGAACGCCAAGACCTCCGAAAAGCAGCCGTGGAGCTTCTGGCGTCTCGAAGGGCCGGGGTTCGTGTGGAACTTCCGGGTCCTGCCGCACGTGCATACTTTCGTGAACATCGCGTCGAAGATTGGCTAAGCCGTTTGGCTACGACGCGTTCATGGGCTTGCCTTGACGTGGAATGGAAGGGGCTTGACCGGCAAGCTCCCGTTCCCAGGCGCCGGATGCGCTCCGCTCCGCGTCGAGGCGAGCCGACAAGACAGACAATCTTCGAGAAAAGATCTTAGTCGATCCAAATACTCCTTACGGTGGCGTTGCCGCACGTTGTAATGCGATGCGCCCGCAACCCACCAATAGCGTTTGGTTCCGCCGTAGCGTGTGTAGAGCATCTGTCCCTCGCGGAGCGGCACCAGCTGGTCGCGCTCACCGTGGCAGAAGAAGATCGGCGGCGTCAGGCCGTCGAGACAATCGAGCGGATTGACGGAGGGAACCCACAAGCGGCACTCCAGCCAACCGAGCACACAGTACGAGCCGATCAGCGGAGCGCGGAGAAAGTTCGGCAACGCGGAAAATTTATAGTCCACGGCATTGCCGAAGCGGGCGAAAGCACCTTCGCTCCACACGCCGCGAACGTCGGGCAATCGCGGCAGGGCTTGAAGCGACACTGCTGCGCCCAGCGAAATGCCGGCCAACAAGAGAGGCTGATCGGGACATCGACCGCGTAAGTATGCCTCCGCGGCCAGAAGATCCTCCACTTCGAGAAAGCCAAACGTGGACGTGTGGCCGCCGCTGTCGCCGTGGCCGCGAAAGTCGAAAGCCAACACATTGAGGCCAAGAGCGTGGAACGTCGGCAGCAATGCCGCGACGTGTCCACGATTGCGGCCATGACCGTGACAGAAAATCAAATTGCCGCGCGGATAGGGATGGGGTATCAGCCAGGCGGCAAGCTCAACGCCGTCGGCGGTGGAAAAGCGGACATCCTCGAAATGCAGATTGAGTGCGGCCGGCGTCCGCTTGGGCACCGTATGCAGCGGATGCAAAGCGGCGACGAACGGGATGAGCAGGATCAGGACGACAATCGCGAAGGTGCAGAGACGCCAGCGTTGTCGAGGCATCAAGCTCAGCAATTGTTCGACAAGGAAAGCAACAAGGCAGACCATCATTCCTCGATAAGCGGCCTCCCAGAGCGGCACGATGCCCGGACGCATGAAATAGAAGAGCGTCGCTCCACCGAAAAAGGGGCCGGCGCGAAGGAGACATTCCTTCTTCCACGGGATCGTCGGCCAGGATATGAGGCGCAGCGCGTAACGATCCAGCAACAGAGACAATCCCATTGCCGTAATCAGGAAACCACTGGTCGAGTGGCTCCAGTGGTACGCCGCGACAAAAACCGCGACGTGACTGAACGACGCGAACAATCTTTTCACGGCATCCCTACCTTGCCTCGCTTGCCCTTGCAACGCGGCACGACAGGATAGCGAGAGGACGGCAATTTCACAAGCTGCGAATCCGAAGCGGGCGGCGGCTTGTCCTGTGAAGCAGCCGCCGCCCGCTTGTGTCCTTATCGGCTCATAGCCCAGCATTTCCAAGCATTTCCCGGAAAGTGCGGATAAGCTATGATGCGGTTGGTTTATTGCGGGCGCTGCCTTGCGGAGCGTGTAAAGAGAGGATAGGCATGATCGAGTACAAAGCAGCCTTCTATGAGGATCGCGAAAATAGATGGTTTCTGGCCAAGGTGCTCGATTTTCCTGGCGTCGTCACCCAGGGCCGCACCCTCGCCAGGGCGCGGAGCATGCTCCACGATGCCTTGCGCGAGATGACCGAATGGCTACTGGAAGACGGCCGGCCGCTGCCGCATCCCAATCCAGCCGCCAGCGACCCCAAGGCGGATGTCATCGAGCCGATTCGTCTGATTATCCGAGTCCAGTCGGGAGCGGCTGCTCCATGAAACGACAGAATCTGAGATGGCTCCGGAAGGACATTCTCAAGCGACGAGGAGAAACACTATGCCCCGAGCACTTGAATTGAAAGGCGTGATTCACGGCAAGACGATCACGCTGGAAGAAGCGACCTTCTTGCCGGACGGCTGCCCGGTGATCGTTCATCTGACGTTGAGCCGCGAGGAAGCGCTGCGGCAGCTGATGCTGCCTGGCCCGAATTTGACAGCAGAGGAAGTGGCTGATTTGGAGGAAGTTCTCTCTGAGATTCGCGGCCGCCCGATCAAGCGTCCCCCTCCGGAGGTTCGATTCATTAATCGCGGCCATAGCGCTGGAACATGGATTGACTCTCGTTGCGCGGAACCTTAGCCCATTTACCAACATCCCGGGTTTGACCGTGATCGACTGGAACACGCCTTGAAAGGATCGCAAGTACTCCCTGGAGCATGATGGCCTCACTCCTGAAAATCGCAGGCGGCACCGTTTACGACCCCCTCAACAACCTTGACGGCGTCGTGCATGACCTCTGGATCCGCGACGGCAAAATCATCGCCCCGCCAGGCGAGCCGGACGTGCGGCCGGATCGCATCCTCGACGCGGCGGGCCTCGTCGTCATGCCGGGCGGCGTGGACATGCATGCTCACATCGCTGGGCCGAAGGTCAACCTGGCGCGCAAAATGCGCCCGGAAGACAAACGCCATGCGCCGGTCCTTCGCCGCACGCCGCGGACGCGCTCCGGCACAACCGGCAGCGTGCCCAGCACCTTCGCCACCGGCTATCTCTACGCCGGCATGGGCTACACCACCGTCTTCGATGCCGCCATTCCGCCGCTGGGCGCCCGTCATGCCCACGAGGAATTCCACGACACGCCGATTATCGATAAGGGCTTTTTCCTCCTGTTCGGCAACAATCACTACGTCCTCAAACAGATCGCCGCCAATGAGCCGGAGCGCCTGCGTGCCTTCGTCGCTTGGCTGCTGTCCGCCGGCAAGGGCTACGCCGTCAAGCTCGTCAATCCCGGCGGCGTCGAGGTGTGGAAGCAGGGCGGCGACAACATCCATGAAATCGACGCCCGTGTGGGAGCTTTCGATGTCACGCCGCGGCAGATCATCGCATCGCTGGCGCAGACGGCGATGGATCTCGGCTTGCCGCATCCGGTCCACATCCACTGCAACAACCTCGGCCTGCCCGGCAACTGGCGTACCACGCTCGCCACCATGCAAGCGCTGGAGGGACGCCGCGCTCATCTGACGCACATTCAATTTCACAGCTATGGCGGCGAGGCCAACGATCAGAGTAAGTTTCGTTCCCAGGTGCCGGAGCTGGCCGGGTACGTCAATGCCCATGCCAATCTGACGGTCGATGTCGGTCAGGTGCTGTTCGGCGAGACGACCTCGATGACGGGAGACGGTCCGCTCGGTTACTATCTGCACAAGGTCACGGGCCGCAAGTGGGCGAATTTCGACACGGAGATGGAGGCCGGCTGCGGCATCGTTCCCATCACCTACCGCGAGAAGAGCGTGGTCCATGCTCTGCAATGGGCGATCGGGCTGGAATGGTTTCTGCTCGTGCAAGACCCCTGGCGCGTGGCCCTGACCACCGATCATCCCAACGGCGGCGCTTTCCGTGCCTATCCGGAAATCGTGCAGCTGCTCATGGACCGCACCTATCGACAGGAGATTCTCAAACGCGTGCCTCCGCGCGTGCTGCGGCGCTCGACGCTGCAAGACCTGGACCGTGAATATTCTCTTTATGAGATCGCTATTATCACGCGCGCGGGACCAGCACGTATGCTGGGACTGCCGCACAAGGGCCATCTCGGCATCGGCGCGGATGCCGACGTGACGATCTACACACCCTCCGCGGACAAGCGGGCGATGTTCGAGCTGCCGCGGTTCGTTCTCAAAGCCGGCCGGGTCGTCGTGGAAAAGGGCGAGATCCGCGAGGAGATGTACGGCCCAACGCTGCATGTCGCCACGCACTACGACGAGGCGACGCTCCCGGACATCCAGAAGTGGTTCGAGAACCACTACACGATCCGGTTCGCCAACTATCCCGTCGATGCACGCTACCTCGCACATGGCGCGACGGCCGTCCCTGCAAGCAAAGGACGATGAGATCGGAGGTGATGATTCGTGGCAGGCAAGGACTCATTCGCAAAATTGTCCCCATCAAACCCGCTGATCTGGAGCATTCTCGGATTGTATTTTTCTCTCTCTTCCTGCTGTTTTCTGGGACAGGAGCGGCTTATCGGTGTGATCGTGGCTCCGGTGCTCTTGCTGGCGAGTATCCTCGCCTGGCTTCGCCCGCAATGGCTGCGTAGGCTGACGCTCACCGTGGGCATTCTTATCGTTCTCCTTTTCACTTATGCCCTGTTTCACAGCGGCCCCTCCTGGTTCGTCAGCAGTTTTCTTCTTGCGGGTCTCTGCGCGATCCTCCACGGTCTATTCGGGGCCGAACATACCGACGAGGACTTGCCAGATGACGCGGCGAAAGAAGACGGTGAGCGTCGGCGAATTCGCAAGCGTAAGCGGATCGCCGCGTTGTTGGGCGGGGATGATTCCAGCGAGCTGTTTTCCGTTGTCTTCGATCGGATCGTACGGCGTTACGGCGGCGATCTCAATGTGATGGATTTGAAAGAGCATGAGCGTGTCTTTCTTCTTGCCTACGACGCCTGGGGAATTATCGGTAATGGCGGGTTCAATTATCTCTTTGAACGGAACATTCGCGGCGATCTGCATTTCGAGGAAACGGCGGCAGCCTTCACGGCGATTGGCTGCGAAGCGGCGGCGGAGGCGTTCGCGAAGGTCTTTCGCCTCTTTCCCGATGGCCAGCCTCCCGAAGACGTTGGCGAACGGCTGCGTCTTTATCGTCGTGGGCCAGGCGAAAGGCGCGGCCCGTTCGACGAGCAATTCTTCTCTGCGGACAAGGAAATCCAGAGATGTCTTCTCGCTTACGTGCAAGCTCATGGAGAAGAGTTTGTGGAGCTGGATCGCTTACCATCTCGACGACGAGCGGCGAAAAAACGCAAACGCCGGCCGCGAAACGATGAGAACACACGCCGTCCGCCAAGCGAGGGGAACACAGGTCTGACGGCGGGCGATCTGGTCGCTTCGCTGCCACATTGGGCACGGGTGGCGTTCGCGGCCCGCTGCGGTCGCAGCGTCTGGCCTCTTTTTACGGCGAATTGGCCTGATGCCCGCGCCGAGAGCAGACAAGCGGTGACGAGGGCGTTGGAGCTGGCGGAGATGTCGGCCGCATCGGCGCGATCCGTCGAGGGGCTGGACAAAGCTCAGCTAAATGCCTGCGTAGCCGCAGGCGGAGCCATGATGGGGCTGTACGGATTCACCTTCGACAGAGAAGACGAGGAACCCTTTCCCCCAGATGGCAACGCGGCCCTCATCGCTTCCTTGGCCGCTCGGACGGCGGAAGAGGCCGCGAAAACGGCGCAAAATCCACCGAGGGATTCCGTCGATTCCGCCCTGGAAGCGTTCGCCTTCGCTCGGCAAGCCGCCGGGGAATCGTCCGATCTCGTCGAAACCTTGTGGCGCGAGCTGATGCAGCTGCAACGCGTCGCGCGGCAGGGCGAATGGACGGACCAAACCCCTGTGCCGCCCAATGTGTGGGAGTTGCTGGAATGAGTGCATTAGCGCATGGAAACGAATGCAGCTCCTATTGCACGTTGCGTCGCTCGTCCTGACGGCTCGGAGGAAGAGAAAGCACGACGGCTTCCTCGCGGCGCACAATCGTAGGGCAGCGGCTTGCCTCCGCCGTCTCCTTGACGACGCGGATGAACGGCAACAACACCGGCTGTTCGCCATCCCCTTCGTCCTCGGCGCGCTGAAGCCGCTCGGCCTCGTGTTGCCGTCGCGCCTGCTGGAAGCGAAATTCGTTCCACAGCTTGCGGAAGCGCGGCGACCCTGCGTTGCGGAACATCGCGTGTTGCAGTACGGCACGCGCCTTGTCGCTTTGACCGGACAGCCGCAGTCCCTTCACCAGCTTGCCCAGGACCTCGACATCATCCGGCGCACATTCGACGGCTTCGTGCAAACGGGATAATCCCTCTTCCGTCTGGCCCAGACGCAGCAACAGACAGCCGTAGTCGGCGAGACATTTGACATGGCCGGGATCAAGCTCCAGGGCGCGGCGATAATGTTCCGCCGCCCGTTCCAGCTCCGCTCCCTCCTCGGCTTGCAGGGCCGTGGCGAGCAGATAGTGATACCGAGCGTTGTCGGGCTGATGCTGCAACAGAGCCATCAGGTGACGGCGTGCCTGCTTGTACTTGCGGCGTTTCAGACAGATTTCCGCCAGCCGCGTTTTGGTCTCTTCGGCGGCCTCGGCGGGCAGAGAGCGAAAGCGCGACAATCGCGTGAGGATGGTCAGAGCGTCGCGATGGCGGCCGACTTCCTGATAGCGCCGGCCCATGGCGAGAACGCGATCGACGAGATTCAAGGTTGACATCATGGCGCTGCCTCCATGCAGCTTGGGAAGAAATGTCCCGCGAACGCACATCATAACTACCTGACGCATTCACGCAAGGTGAAACGACGTTCACTTCTAAGCAGTTGTCAGTTGTCGGTTGTCAGTTGTCAGTAAAGAAAAAATCTCGTAACTGACAA
>Ga0335075_10009385_pt1 | contig 14931 bp, 10 predicted proteins | sample Lox_Sample_24_FD_206723 | JGI IMG/M metagenome (GOLD analysis project Ga0335075, IMG submission 206723) | Soil microbial communities from Loxahatchee National Wildlife Refuge, Florida, United States - Lox_Sample_2.4 | ecosystem: Environmental > Terrestrial > Soil > Wetlands | place: USA...
TGTAGGCCTGGTTCAGGGAGACCGCCCTCTCCCTGATCGTGGTCGGGATCACGATCTTCGTGAGGCGCGATTGGGAGTCCAGCCGTCGCCTTCGCTCTTCCAGCATGCGTCGCATGGCCACGTCTGGAGCGGACATGCACGTGGCGACTCGCGACTCGTCAAGGGCGCTCATCCCCTCTATCTCCCTCGCTCCCTCGTCGAAGGCCGTCCACAGCTCCTTCGTCGGATGGTCGTCGGGAAGCTGGCTCATGCGCTCTCGAAGCTCCGCGATGACCTGCTCAGTGGTGCGTCTCGGTGTGCTGGTGGCGCCCGTGGCTCGCCGGCTGGCCTGGCGCCTCGTCGCACTGCTTCTGGCAAGCTCTCCTCGCCCGCGACCCATGCGGCGAGGCTAGGTTCCTGGCGATCTGCACCGCCTGGCTTTCGCCTAGACTGCCACGCCCAAGCGCTCGCGCCTTGCCGCATAGCGCGCTTGGTCTCTGCGCAGGCTCTCCGCGCTCCTGCGCACGAGCCGGTCGAGCAGGCCCGTTCCCGTCTCGACCTCAGACTCTCGCAGCACAATCGAGCCTGGCAAGAGCCTCCCAACGAAGCTGTCAAGGAGCTGCTGTTGGAACTGCCAATCGGGCGTCTCGCTGAGGGTCGCAACAGTGCCATCGAGCGCTGAGGAGACATCCTCCGGGCGCCCTCCGTGACTGGCTATCTCGTCCCACCCAGGCGTCTGCCTCCAGAAGGCCGGCTTGTGGCGCGACGGCGAGCCGTGGATCTCGGCCACCGCCGGCAGCGTGACATCTCCGACTCGGACATCCACAGACGTGGCGAAGTTCATGGCTCGAACATAGGACGCATGTGGGCGAGCACACCCGCTTTGTTGCTCATGGCCTCAGCGACGGCGCCCCGCGCACGTCCGTCACGACCCGCCGCCCTCCGCGCGGGCGCCCCTCGCCGGCGAGCAGCCAGGCGCGGATGCTCTCGGCGTAGGCGCGCTCGTCGGAGTGCCCGTTGCGGTGCAGCATCATCAGGAGAAGGGCGCGATCCAGGCGCGCCTTGTTGGTGAGCCTCCCGGCCCGGTGGCTGACCTTCCTGCGCAGCCACTCCAGGTGCGCCTCCAGGGCGCCGGTGGCGTAGGGGTGCTCGCGGCTCGGCCACGAGGAGCGGCGACGGAGCTGCGGCATCACGACGCGCTCCAGGCCGCGCAGATAGCTTGCGAGCCTCTTGCGCAGGGTCGGGTTCCCGACGGCCAGCCACGCGGCCTTCATCTCGTCGAAGCGCGCCACGGAGCTGAGCGCGCGCTCGATCGTGTCGTGTGGAGGCGTCCCCGGCACGTCCAGGCCGAGGTCGCGGAGCTTGGAGTGGCAGCGCTCCTTGAGGTGATGCTCGCAGTAGTGGACCTCGCTGTGGGGCCACGCCTCGCCCACGGCCCGCACCATCGCCCGGCCCCGGTCGCAGACTACGCGCTCGGGGCGTCCCTCCAGCGAGCACAGGAAGGCGCGCCAGGCCCGCGCCATGTCGCGCCTCTCGGGCACGGCCTCCAGGCGCCACAGGCGCATCACCTCGGCCTCGGCGTCCCAGCCCATCGCGGCCAGGATGGAGAACGCCCGCGCGCCGCCCTGGACGCCGCTGTTGGTGTGGAAGGGCACCTCGTCGAGCACGACCGAGCCGGTGGCGGGCCAGGCGAGGTCACGGTGGGGCTCATGGACGACGGGGGCGAAGACCTCGATCCAGTCGCAGACGAGCTGCGCGTGCTCGGAGTAGCGCACCTGGCGGGAGGAGAGCTTGCGCCCGCGCTCGGCGTGGCGGCGCGCGGCGTAGGCGGCTTCGCGGTAGGACGCTCCCTCGCCCACGCGCACCAGGGCGCGGGCGACGTCGCGGATGGGGTAGAGGTAGTCGCGCGCTCCCTGCGGACCCTCGCTCGGGGCGTAGGCGCGCTCGCACTCGCCACAGAAGCCGTCGTGCGTCGTCTGCCGGGGCAGGGTCTCGGAGAACTCGTGGGGCTTGTCGCCGTTTGAGGGCACGCAGCGCCAGCGCGGGCGCTCGTGGCCCTTGGGGCCGCGCGTGCCGTAGAGCCAGACGCTGCTCGTGGCGTGCCCTGGGCGCGGGCACCTGGGGCGCAGGGTGTCCTTCCTCGGTCGTGCCATCTGTCGGCCTCCTTGCCTTGCCTGGGTCGCGGCCTCTCCCTTGACCTCTCGGCGGGGAGCGGCCTTGCCTTGAGCCTAGACCGAGGCTACGGACGGGCATGGACGCCAAATACGGGCGCTATGCGACAGGGGACAAAAAACCGCGCTTTGCAGGGAAATCTGTTTGCTATGAACGGTCGAGGAACGACTTCACCAGGCGGGAACGCGGCGGAGCCGCCGGCGCCTGCGCCAGCGCCGGCGAGCAGGGTTGACATGCACTGCCACTCGACCGCCTCGCAGGAGTCAAAGCTCGGCGTGCAACGCGCGGTCGGGCTGCCCGAGTGCGCCACGCCCCCCGAGGAGGTCTACGCACTGGCCAAGCGGCGCGGCATGGACTTCGTGACGATCACCGACCACGACACGATCGCCGGCGTGCTGCAGATCGCCGACCGTCCCGACGTGTTCATCTCCGAGGAGCTCACCGCGCGCTTCCGCGGCGAGCCGCAGGCCGTGCACGTCCTCTGCTACGGCATCGCCCCCGCGGACCACGAGTGGCTGCAGGCGCACGCCGACGATGTGGAGCTGTGCGCCGCGTACATGTTCGAGCGCGAGCTCGTGTGCGCGCTCGCCCACCCCTACTACACGGTCGCCGCGCCGCTCACCGCGCGTCACCGCCGCCGGCTGGCGGAGCTGTTCGCCGTGTGGGAGACGCGCAACGGGGCACGCGCGCGCGAGCTCAACCGTCCGGCGGCCACGTACGTCGCCACGCGCGACGGCGTCGGCATCGGCGGCTCCGACGACCACGCGGGCGTGGACATCGGACGCACGTACACCGAAGCGCCGCCCGCCGCCGGCCCCGCGGAGTTTCTCGCCCACGTTCGCGCCGGCGAGGTGCTCGCGCGCGGGGCGCAGGGCAGCGCCGCCAAGTGGGCGCACGCGGCGATCGCGCTCGCCGCGCGCTCGCTTGGCGGCCCCGCGGCGCAGAGCGGCCCGGCAGGCGCGCGCCGGGCGGACCCGGCGCGCGTGATGACGATGGTGCGCAGGCTGCTGCGCGAGGCCGACGCCCGCCACGGCGCGCCGAGCGGCGATCTGAGCCCCGAGGACGCCCGCTGCCTGCTGCACGCGTGGCTGTTCGCGGTCGAGCTCGATCGGCTCGATGAGCGCGAGCTGATCGCCTACATGCAGAGCGAGGAGTTCAGCCACGAGGACCTCTACCGCCGGGCCTGCCGCCTGCACGAGCGCAAGCTGCGCCAGGCGGTGGACGCGGCGCTCGCGGCGGTGAGCGGCCAGGCGGAGGTGCTGGCGGCCGCGGAGGGCCTGTTCGAGGCGTGCATCGCCGCCATCCCCTACGCGCCCGCCAGCGCCTTCCTGGCCGACGAGCAGGCCAAGCTCGCGGCGATCCCCGATGCGGCTACGCGCGCGCTCGGCCGGCGCCCAGGCGAGCGCACCGGCGAGCGCCTGCACGCTGACGGCGAGCGCCCGCGCGCTGACGGCGAGCGCCCGCGCGTGGCGATCCTGGCGGACGGCATCGGCTCCACACACGGCGTGACACGCACGATCGAAGAGATCCGCGCCCGCGGCGTGCCGGGCTTCGACGTCGAGGTGGTGGGCACCGACCCGCAGGTCGATCGGCGGCTGTCGGCGGTCAGCGAGCTCGACGTGCCGTTCTACCCCGGCCTGCGCATCGGCGTACCCAGCCTGCCCGTGGCCGTGCAGACGATCGCCGGCCTGAACGGCGGCGGCTACGACGCCATCCACGTGTGCTCGCCGGGGCCAGCAGGGATCGCCGGCGCGCTCGTCGCGCGCGCGATGAACCTGCCGCTGATCGGCAGCTACCACACCGAGCTGACCGCGTACGTGGGCTTGCGCTCGGGCGATGAGCGCGTGCGCGAGGCGATGGCGCTGGCGGTCGGCGCCTTCTACGGCGCCTGCGACGTGCTGCTCTCCCCCAGCCCCGCCTCCGACGCCGCGCTGGCGGCGATCGGCATGGGCGCCGAGCGGATCATGCGCTGGGACCGCGGCGTGGACACCGAGCGCTTCCGGCCCGAGCTGCGCGGACACTACCCGCTGGCGGGCGAGCTCAACGTGCTGTACTCCGGGCGCATCACGCGCGAGAAGGGCGTGGAGCTGCTCGCCGAGGCCTTCCTCCGCGCCCGCGCGCGCGACCCGCGCCTGCACCTGGTGCTGGCGGGCGGCGGCCCCGAGCAAGAGCGCGTGCGCGCGCTCGTCGGTGAGCACGCGAGCTTCCTCGGCTGGCTGGCCGGCGAGGAGCTGGCGCGTGCGTATGCGAGCGCAGACGTGTTCCTGTTCCCCAGCGCCACCGACACCTTCGGGCAGGTGATCCTCGAGGCGCAGGCGAGCGGCCTGCCGGTGATCGCACTGGCGCACGGCGGGCCCGTGTCGCTGATCGAGCACGGCGTCAGCGGGCTACTGTGCGAGACCGATGCCGAGCGCCTGGCCGACGCGGTGCTCGCGCTCGCGTCCGCGCCGCTGCTGCGCGAGCGCCTGGCTGCCGCGGGCCTGCGCGCGGTGCGCGCGCGTACCTGGGGGCGCGCGCTGGAGCGCCTCGCGGACGGCTACCAGCGCGCCTTGATCGGCGCGCACGAGAGCCGCGGCGCGGGCGATCGCGCGGCGTGAGGGCTTTGCATGTCGGTGTCCGCCAACACAGCCCGCACGCGTCCGCATGCGACGCTCCCCGAGCGCGCCATGTCGGTTCACGGCAGGACGCTCGCGGTCGCCCTGCACGGCATCGAGCCGGCGACGTTCGAGCGCTGCGCGGTGATCCGCGACTGGCTCTCCGACCACGGCGTGGACCGCGTCACGCTGCTGGTGATCCCAGCCCGCGACCTGCACCCGCTGGGCGCGCGCTGCCCGGAGATGGTCGAGTGGCTGTGCGAGCGCCGCCTTGCTGGCGACTCGATCGCCCAGCACGGCTTCCAGCACGCGCGCCCGCGCGCCGGCGGCGCAGCGCGCCACCTGCTCACCCGCGTGCACGCACAGCGCAGCGGCGAGTTCGTGGGCCTCGACGACGAGGAGACGCGACGCGCGGTGCACGCCGGCTGGCGGGTGCTGAAGCTCGCGGGCATCGAGCCGGACGGCTTCGTCGCACCCGCGTACGCGTACACGGCCGCGCTGCGCCAGGCGCTCGCGCTGCGTTTCCGCTGGTGGGCCGGGCTGCTGCGCGTACACCGCACGCGGGGCGAGCTCGACGCGGAGCTGACGAGCGCGCTCGGCAGCGGCCAGCTGGCACCCGCGTGGAGCCTCACCGCGGGCGGCCCGGTCAGCCGCGCGCTCTCACCGTCACTGGTGCGCGCGGGAGCGCTGCTGCCGACGAGCACGCTGCGCCTGGACCTGCATCCGGCGGACCTGCGCAACACGCGCCACATGCTCGCGCTCGAGTGGGTGCTCGCGCGCTCCGCCGAGCGACGCCGGGCGATCACCTATCGCGAGCTCGCCGGCGTGTGAGCAACCCGTGCGCCTTGGCGGCGCGTGGGCGAGCGGCGCGTGGGCGAGCGGCGCGTGAGCGAGCGGCGCGTGAGCGCGCTCAGCTCTTGCCAGCCGTGAACAGCGCCGGTTCCAAGGGCTTCACCGCCGGCAGGCCCGCGTAGCCGAGCGCCGGCAGGCCGAACAGCTGCTCGATCGTGCGCAGCAGCGAGAAGTCGTTGAACGCTTCCTGGCTGGAGGTGGCGGCTTTGACGTACGGCGAGAGCAGCAGCGCTCCCACGAGACCCCCGCCCTTGGGTGTGCCTGCGAGCGTCCTGGCGGGCGCGTTGGGGAACAGCGGCTGCCCGCAACAGGAGGCGAAGTCGGCGAACGCGCCGCTGGAGGGCGCCTGGTCGACCGTGATCACGAGCAGGCCGCTTTCCTTGTAGGCCTTCGAGCCGGTGATCTCGGGGATCACCTGCGCCAGGAACGTGTTCGCCTGTGTCATCCCTGCGGCGGCGCCCGGCGTGCACGGCGTGGGATTGCCGTCGTCGCAGCGGTCGGGGACGATGTAAGCGAAGCTCGGTGTGCTGGCGGGCGTCGCCAGATCGCCCTGCAAGCTCGCCAGCCCCACGTCGTCGGCGGCGCACGCGGGCGAGTCGACGATCGAGGCGAAGTACACGAATGGGTTGCGGAAGGTCGCGTAGGCGCCGGTGCTCGCGCCTTCAGCGGCCGTCGCGTCGGCCGCCCCGAGGGCGGGGTGGGCGCACGCACCGGCCTGCGCGCCGGCTTCGTCGATCCCCTGCACGTACGCGCGCCACGTCAGGTGCTTGCCTTCGAGCTGGCCCGCGAGCGTCTGCGTCGAGCGTGGGTACACGCAGCCGTTGCCCAGCACCTGTTCGTCGGCGCCCACGCCGGTGGCGGCGATTTCCGTGTAGGTGGGGCAGTTGGCCGCCGTTTCCGCAGTCGGCCCCTGACCGCTGATCAACGCCGCGCCGTCGGCCAGCTCGTTGTGGGCCACGGCGTCGTAGTGCGCCAGCAGCTCGCCCTGGTGCTCGAGCGTGCCCGTCAGGTAGGGGGCAGTGGAGGACGGCCCGAAAACGGACGCGAAGGGCTCGTCGGAGAGCATCACCACAAACACGTGCTTGATCGGCGGGAGCTTCGTCGCCGGGGCGTCGGCCGCGGGTTCGGAGGCTTGCTGGGAGCCGGAGCCGCCCTTCGCGGCGCCGGCTTCGCTCGAGTGCGACGGCGTCTTGGCTTCGCTCTTGGCAGGGGCGGCCGGCGCGGGGGTGGTTTCCGCTGCGGCTTCCGGCGCCGGCGTTTCGCCGGCGGAGGATGGTTCCGCGGGCGCCGGGGACGACGACGCCGCAGGGGCGCTGGTGGACGGCAGCAGCAGCTTGATCGGCGCGCGCGCGGAAGCGAGCGCGTCGTCCGCGGGCGTGCGCGTGACCCGGCCGATCAGCACACCGAAACCGAGGAAGACGAGCACCAGCAGCGCCGATACACGAGCCGGTGGCAACCGCAGACCACCACCGGGCGCCCGGCCGTCCGGCGCCTGCGACGGCTCGTCTCGCTGGGGACGCTGGACGTCGATGTCGGGCGCCTCCTACTCGTCCGCGGACACGACGCTGCTCGGCAGGCGCTCCATCAGCGTGTTGCCGCACTGCCAGCAGAACAACGCGCCGCGACTGTGCGGGGCGCCGCACTGCAGACAGCTGCCGGCGACGCCGTCTTCCTGCATGCGCAGCATGCGCTCTACCTCAGCGAGCTCCGCGTCGCGCTCCTGCAGCACCGCCGCGCGCCGCACGAGCACGTCCAGCCGGAAGTGATCGCGAATCGCCATCTCGTATGCCAGTCCGCCGAGGTCCCAGTGCAGTTCGGCGACCTGCTGGGCGAGCGTGTCGCGTCTGCGCTCGAGCTCGGCGGGTGCGAGCTGCACGGTCGCTGGCAGCGGCTCGCCGGGGGCAGCTCCGATCCCGAGCCCGTTGCCATCGGTGGTGGCGCGCAGGATGCCCATGCGGCTAGCCGGCTCCGGTTTCCACCACGTCGGGGAGGTTCTTCGATTTTTCCGCGTAGCTCTTGCCTTTGGCGCCTTTGAGGGCGTTCAGCGTGGACGGGGGCGCCGGTTTGCTCTCGCTGGCGCCGACCCCGCTGGTGCCGGCCCCCCTGGTGCCGGCACCCGCCGATCCTGAGCTCGCCCCTGTCGAGCCCGATGCGCTGTTGGAGACTCTGATCACCTGCGCGGCGGGGAAGCTCTTGCTGAGGGCGTGCAGGGCCTTTTCGGCTTCCGCGCGCTGGTGGTAGACGCCCGCGTAGATCACATAGCTGCCGGACGTGAGGCTGGTGAATTCTTCGGACTTCAGCGCCCCCACCGCTCTGGCGCCCTTGGCGGTGGCGGAGCTCTTGGCGGCTTCGACCGCGCTCACCGCGGTGCCCGCCTGCGCCAGAGTCTGCAGCTGCACGGTGTAGCCGCTGCTGCCCGGCGGCCAGTCGCCGGTGAACGCCGCTTCGCTCGACGCGCCGCCGGTGGTGCTCGCCGGCCCCCCACCGCCGGCGACGGTGATCACCTGCGCCGGCGCGGATGTCTGCTTGGGGTTGCCCGCCCGCCCGATCAGCACGCCGACGCCCATCGCCAGCAGCAGCACCCCCACCCCGGCGATCACCATCAGCGTCTGGTTACGCTGGGGGGCGCCGCCGGACGGCGACGGGTAGCCGGGCGGTGAGGGCGGCACGGGCGGCCTGTCGTGCTGGGCGCCCGAGGTGCCCGGCGCACCGCCGAACAGCAGGCTGCTGATCGGCACCCGCCGCTCGCCGCACTCCAGGCAGTAGCGCTGATCGCCGGCGAGCGGGGCGCCGCAGTTGGCGCAGGCACCGGCTGTGCCGGCGTCGACGGGCGATGAGCTTGCGATCGATTCAGTGGACACGATGACTGCCTTCGGATCTGCCGTGCAGCCGGCTGCAGGCTGCATCGTGCGCATCGCCTGCCAGGCGCACGCACGGGCCGCCCCCTATGGTCGACCCGTGCGCCGGTAGCGGCGTAACGATCTTGTGAAGCCGCGCGGTTACGCCTGCGCTTCGAGCGTCACCGCCGTGGCCGAGTAGATCGGCGCGTACAACTTCGCCGCCTGCTTCTTGATCTTGTTCTTCTTGACCTTCTTGAACGTGCCCGTCAGTTTGGCGCTCGACAGGATCCCGAATTTCTCTCCCACCGTGGGCACGAACGGCGGGATCTGCACGAGCTCGAGCTCGCCGGCGATCGTCGCCGCGCCGGTGACCGACAACGCACCGAAGTCCGACGCGCCCGCGATCGTGATCGCCAGGATCGGCTTCTTGCCGTCCATCGTGAACGCGCCGGTGACCCTCAGCGTCGTCGAGGCCGCGACGGTTCCTTCGCTCGTGACGCTGCCTTCGATCACCCGGTTGCCGCCGTTGCCGTGTTCGGCGTCGAGCTTGCTGCCCTTGGCGTCCGTGAGCGTGCCGCCCGCGAGGTCCAGCGCCACGTTGTTGGCGTCGCCGTCGGCGGCGTTCTCGAACACCAGCGTGCCGCTGTTGGTGAGGCTCGGGGAACTGATGTTGGCGTTCTCGCCGCTGGTGCTCTGCAGCAGCAGCGTCTGACCGGCGCTGAGCGGCCCGCTCAGGGTGCTCGTGCCGCGCAGTGCGATCGTGCTCGCGCCGTTGCCCGTGTACCTGAGCGTCTGGTCGTCGAGGATCACCGGCAGCGTGCCGGTGGTCTTGCCGGCGGCCTCTTCGAAGGTGCCGCCGTGCTGGGAGAGCACTCCGGTTTCAACGCCTTCGATGTTGCCGCCGGTGCCGTTCGTCATCGTACTCGCGTTGACCACTTTCAGGGCCACGCCGCTGGCGATGACGATCTTGCCCTCGTTGAGCAGGGTGCCTTCGTATTCGGTGTTCTTGTTGACGTCGATCGTGCCGGTGTTGGTCACGTTGCCTTCAATCGCGCGACCGCCGTTACCACCGTTACCGACTTCCGTGGCCAGCGTGCCGCTGTTGGTGAGCGTGTCGCCTTTCGCGATCACCAGCGACTCGCTGTTCTCGTCACCGTCAGCCGCATTCGTCAGCGCGATCGAGCCGCCATTGACGAAGCTCGCACCCGCGCTCACGTGCGCGTTCTCGCCCGAAGTACTCTGGATCTGCAACGACTGCCCGGACGACAGGTTGCCCGCCAACGTGCTCGTGCCACGCAGCGCGACCAAGCCCGCACCCGCACCCGTGTAATCCAGCGCAGCGTCATCCACGACCACCGGCAACGACCCACTGGTCGTACCCGCACCCTGCGTAAACGACGTTTCGCTGCCTTTCACCAACACGACACCCGAGCCAGCGCCCACGATACTGCCGCCCGTCCCGTTCACGACCTTGGCCTTCTCGCTGACGTTCAGCGTCACGCCCGTCGCGACTTCGAGCGCCCCATCGTTCGTGAGCAGCGCGCCTTCGCCGTCGAATTCGGTGTTCTTGTTGGCAGCAATCGTGCCGGTGTTCGTGAGGTTGCCGTCCAGCGTGCGGCTGCCGCCGGCGCCGTTGCCTTTTTCGGAGGCCAGCAGGCCGGCGTTGGTGATCGGACCGGAGAGCGTGACGCTGTTCTGGTCACTGTCGCTGGCGTTGGTCATCACCACCTGGCCGTCGGTGCCGATCGTCAGCCCTTCGCTGGTGGTGAGCACGGCATTTGTGCTGCTGGTGCTCTCAACGTCGAGCGTCTGGGTGCCAGATACCGCTCCGACGGTCAGCGTCTTCACGGTGACGCTCGGTCCCTGAGCCATTTCGACTGTGTAGTTCCCTCGTTCGGTGATGCACACTTCTTCGCCAGACGTTGGGACTTTTTCTTTGCTCCAGTTGCCGGCGGTGAACCAGCTGCCGCCGGAGGTGTTCATGAACGTGTTGGTGCATCCGCTGGCGTGCGCCGATGGCGTCCAGGCGGCGACAGCCAGACAGGCCGCCAGCGCGAGGCCGGTGGCGTTGAGCGTGCGGGCACGGCCCGACGCGTGCAGGGAACTGGTCAGCCGGAACAATTGTCCACCCTCCGTAGTCGAAGATCGCAAGTTGTTGCGTAGCTGCGGCTGGTGGCCCTCCCGCCACACGCCTTCGGATCTCGTGTCCCCACTCCTGGCCGCACAAGCAACCGGCCACGCTGACGCGCGGCCACGAGAGCCGCCGCGCAGCGTAGCTGCCGGGGCCCGCGCAGTCAAGGTCCAGGTTCGAGACGATCTGCGCGGGCGCATCGACTGGGCGCCTGCTGGGTTTGTACCCTGATGAGCGCGAGCCGCGTGTCATGGTCACGCGGCCGCGGATGGCGCAGGAGCGAACAGCGAGTACAAGGAGCGACGCGGAGATGGCGAGCTTGACAAGCAGACGGAGGCTGGGGCCGGTGGCGGCGATCGTGGCCGCGCTCGTGCTCATGCCGGTCGCTGCGTGGGCCGCACGGAGCCTGCCGAACGCGGAAGGACCCCCCCAGGTCGTCACCGGGGGCGATCACGCGAACGGCACCTCCGACGAGCTGAGTGGAACCATCAACCCGCACAAGGTCGAAACCACCTATTGGTTCGAATATGGCCCCACGAACAGCTACGGCTCGAAGACGAGCACGGGCACGCTGAAAGCAGAACCCGCGGAGCCGATCAGCGTCTCGGAGACCGCGACGGGCATGCAGCCGGGTTGGCGCTACCGGCTGGCAGCGAGGAACGCGAAGGGCGAAGAAGCGTTCGGCCACGAACACACCTTCGCCGTCAAGACCAGCAAGAAGACGACGGGCAAGACCGGGCTGCTCCTGACCCAGCCCGAACCGGTGCTGATCGGCGAAACATTGGAGCTCAGCGGCACACTCAACGGGGTCGGCAACGCCGGCCGTGAGGTCGTGCTGCAGGCGAGCCCCTACCCGTACCGCAGCGCCTTTGCCGACGTCGGCGCACCGACGCTGACGGACAGCGCCGGCCACTTCGCCTTCAGCGTGGCGCACCTGTCGATCAACACCCATTTCCGCGTGAGCACCGTGGACGCGCCAATCCTCACGAGCAAGGTCGTCAACGGCATGGCGGCGGTGCGCGTGGTCCTGAAAGTGCGCACCAGCAAAGCCAAGCGGGGTCTCGTGCGCCTGTACGGGACCGTCACGCCGGCGGAGGTTGGGGCGCACATCTACTTCCAACTGGAAAAGCAGGCCAAGCCAAACGCCAAGCTGCCGGGTGAAAAGCCGGAAAAGTCGCGCAAGTCCGAAGGCGCGTCTGGCAAGTCTGAAAGCGCGTCGGAAAAGGAAAAGCCGCCGGCGTACACGACCAAGTTCTCCTCGTTCGTAAAACGGGGAACCAAGAGCCTCTCGCGCTTCAGCATCGTGGTGACGATCCAGACGACCGGCCTTTACCGCGCGCTCGTGGTCGTTCCCCCAGGGCCCTTGACCTCCGGCTACAGCGGGACGATCGTCCTCAGGTCAGCCACGGCCAAGCACAAGACCAAGAAGCAGTAGGCGCCTCGCCTGCGCGCGCGGGCGCGGCGGGCGCCCGTGGGCTGTTCAGGACCCGCCTGCGATCAGACCGCGCGTCGAGAGCAGCTCGAGCACGCGCTCGACCTCCTGCTCGACCGTTTCCTCGAAGCTGCCGAGTACCAGGTCGGGGTTGGACGGCGGCTCGTACGGCGCGCCCACGCCCGTCATGCCCGTGAGCTCGCCCGAGCGCGCCCGCGCGTACAGTCCCTTCGGGTCGCGCTGCTCGCACAGCTCGAGCGGCGCGTCGACGAAGATCTCCAGAAACTCGAGCTCGTCGGCGCCGTGCAGCGCTGCCGCCGCCTGGCGGTCGGCCGCATACGGGCTGACGAGGCTGACGAGCGCGATCGTGCCCGCCTCGGCGAGCAGCCGCGCGACGTGCGCGGTGCGGCGCACGTTCTCGCTGCGCGCGTGCTCGTCGAAGCCGAGATCGCCGTTGAGGCCGTGGCGCAGGTTGTCGCCGTCGAGCATGTACGCAGGCTGGCCGGCTTCCAGCAGCCGCTCCTCGACGGCCGCGGCGACCGTCGACTTGCCCGAGCCCGGCAGTCCCGTGAACCACAGCGTCGCGCCGCCGTGCCCCAGCGTCCGCCAGCGGCGCTCGCGCGTCATGCGCGTCCCCTGCCACAGCACGTTGGGGCTACGCTCGGTTTTCTCACCGACCGCGCCGGCGACGGCGTCCGCGCCCGATCCCTCGACCTCCGTGTCGAGGATCACCCCGGCGGCGACGGTGTCGTTGCTGGCGGCGTCGATGATGATCAGGCTGCCGGTCACGCGGTTGCGCCGATAGGAGTCGAACACGAGCGCCGAGCTGAGCTCCAGGTGCACGCGCGCGAGATCGTTGAGCCCCAGCGTCTCGGCGCTGGAGTCGCGGCGCAGGGTCTCGACGTCGATGCGGTAGCGCACGTCGACCTTGCCGACCATCGCCGTGCGCGTCGTGTGCTTGACCAGGTAGCGCCGCTGCGGGCTGAGCGGCTGCTCTGACATCCAGCACAACAGGCACTCGAAGCGGCTTGCGACGGTCGGCTGGTTCTGGGTGCGCACGACCATGCTGCCGCGCGAGACGTCGATGTCGTCGTGCAGGCGCAGCGCCACCGACATCGGCGGGAACGCCTCGGAGACCTCGCCCTCGAAGGTGTCGATGCCGGCCACGGTTGTGCGCTGTCCGCCGGGTAGCACGACCACCTCGTCGCCGGGGCGGATGATGCCGCCGGCGAGCTGACCCGCATAGGCCCGGTAGTCGTGCACGCTCGATGACGGCGGCCGGATCACCCACTGCACGGGAAAGCGCACGTCGATCAAGTTGCGGTCGGAGGCGATGTGCACGTGCTCGAGGTGGTAGAGCAGCGGCGGGCCCTGATACCAGGGCATCGCCTGCGAGCGCTCGACCACGTTGTCGCCGAGCAGCGCGGAGATCGGGATGAAGGTCACATCCGGCAGCTCCAGCCGCGCCGCGAACGCGTCGAACTCCTCGACGATCGCGTCGAAGACGCCCTCGTCGAAGTTCACCAGGTCCATCTTGTTGACGCACACGACGACGTGCGGGATGCCCAGCAGGGAGCTGATGAAGGCGTGGCGCTTGGACTGGGCGACGACGCCCTTGCGGGCGTCCACCAGCACGATCGCGAGGTCCGCGGTGGAGGCGCCGGTGACCATGTTGCGCGTGTACTGCTCGTGGCCGGGCGTGTCGGCGATGATGAAGCGCCGCTGCGCGGTGGCGAAGTAGCGGTAGGCGACGTCGATCGTGATGCCCTGCTCGCGCTCGGCGCGCAGACCGTCGGTCAGCAGCGAGAGATCGACGAACTGGTGGCCCATGCGCTTGCTCGTCTGCTCGACGTGCGCCAGCTGGTCGGCGAGCACCTGCTTGGAGTCGTACAGCAGCCTGCCGATCAGCGTGCTCTTGCCGTCGTCGACCGAGCCGGCGGTGGCGAAGCGCAGCAGGTCCGTCGGGCGCTCGCTCAGACGGCTGAAGAGCTCGGCGGCGCTCTCGCCGGTGCCGACGGCCGCGGCGGTGTGAGCCGCGAAAGCGGGGGCGCCGGCGCCCCCCCGCGCCGGGGCGTTGCCGTTGACGCCCATGCCGCGTGCGGCGTCGGATGGGTTGGGCGGCGAGCTCATCCGCTCAGAAGTACCCCTGCCGCTTGCGATCCTCCATCGCCGCCTCGGTCACGCGGTCGTCGGCGCGCGTCTGGCCGCGCTCGGTGACTTCGGTCGCGGCGATCTCCGCGACCACCTCGGCGAGCGTCGCCGCGCCCGACTCGACCGCTCCGGTGCAGCTCATGTCGCCGACGGTGCGGTAGCGCACACGCGCGGTGAACGGCTGCTCCCCGTCGATCAGCTGCACGAACGGGCTGAGCGCGTAGAGCATCCCGTCGCGCGCGAACACCTCGCGCTCGTGCGCGAAGTAGATCGAGGGCACCTCGAGCTCCTCCTCGGCTATGTACTGCCAGACGTCCAACTCGGTCCAGTTGGAGAGCGGAAAGACGCGCACGTGCTCCCCTTTGCGAATGCGGCCATTGTAGAGGCTCCACACCTCGGGACGCTGTCTTTGCGGCTCCCATTGACCGAACTGGTCGCGGAAGGAGAGGATCCGCTCCTTCGCGCGCGCGCGCTCCTCGTCGCGGCGTGCGCCGCCGAACGCCGCATCGAAGCCGTGCTCGGCGATCGCGTCCAGCAGCGTGACCGTCTGCAGCGCGTTGCGCGAGGCGCGCGGGCCCGTCTCCTCGACGACCCGCCCGGCGCGGATCGACTCCTCGACGGAGGCCACGATCAGCCGCTCGCCGAGCTCCGCGGCCCTGCGGTCACGGTACTCGATCGCCTCCGGGAAGTTGTGCCCGGTGTCCACGTGCATCAGCGGGAACGGGAACGGCGCCGGACGGAAGGCCTTCTCCGCCAGCCGCAGCAGCACGATCGAATCCT
>Ga0335075_10009386_pt1 | contig 14929 bp, 16 predicted proteins | sample Lox_Sample_24_FD_206723 | JGI IMG/M metagenome (GOLD analysis project Ga0335075, IMG submission 206723) | Soil microbial communities from Loxahatchee National Wildlife Refuge, Florida, United States - Lox_Sample_2.4 | ecosystem: Environmental > Terrestrial > Soil > Wetlands | place: USA...
AGATGCGCAACCTCGACGGCGCGGGGCTGACCGCCGCGGTCCGCGAGGAGCAGGAAGGACGCCGGCCCGCACGGCGGGTCTACGCGATCACCGACGAGGGCCGGATCGAGCTCGAGGTGCAGCGCGAGGCGGCGCTCGACGTCGTGCCCGGCTCCGCCGACCCGGTCGCGGTGCTGCTGCTGTTCGCCGCGGGCACCGACGCCACCGCCCTGAGCGAGCGGCTCGAGGCGCGGCGGCGCAGGATCAGCCTGGTGCTCGAATCGGTGGCGGCCGAACGGGCCCGGCTGACGGCCCAGGGCATCCTGTCTCCGCTCGCGGTGGCGACCTTCCGCCGTGGCGAACTGCGGCTGGCAGCCGAGCTCCGCTGGCACCAGGAGTTCGAGCTGCTCAAGCCGGACGGTGCGGGCCTGTGATCAGGCGGCGGGTGCTCGCGGTCAACCTCATCGCCTGCGCGCTGCTCTTCGTCCAGTACATCCTCGGCATGGCCGTCAACGTGTTCATTACGCTGCCGGCCCGTCACCCCGGGGCCGGCGCCTCGAACTACTTCTCCGGGGTGGGATCCGGGGTTGCCTGGGCGATCTCGAGCGGGCCCGCGTGGGTGGCGGCGCACGCCGCGTTCGGGCTCGCGCTGGTGGTGGCCGCCATCGTCGCCGTCCCGCTGGCACGCGGGGTCAGCCGCACCGCGACCGTGCTCGCGGTGCTCGGCGGGCTGTGCGTCATCGGCGCGGGGTTCAACGGCGCCAGCTTCCTGAACTACGGGCATGCGTTCAGCTCGCTGCTGATGGCGCTGCTGTGGGCGGTGGCGCTCGCCTGTTACGCGGGCGGGGCGCTGCTGGCGGTGCGGCGGCCGTAGCTGGCCCGCGGGCCGCTGTGCTGGTTGAGGTCGGTGGCGGTGTGGCCAGGGTCGGCGGCATTGAACCGGATGTCCGGCAGCGCCTTCGCGTACTGGGTGGTGAGCATGGTGACCGCGGCCTGATGAAGGTAATGGTGTCCATGTGTCCAGCGTCGCCCCATCCGCGGCGGGCAGCCAGGGATGCCTCGACGGTCGGAAAAACCAGTACCCCCCACGGCCGACCCGGCGCGGGATAATTGACCGGTGAGCGAGGACGAGACAAAGCTCGAGCCCCACGGGTCACAGTTGGAATGACGGCGGGAACCATGGGACCGTTAGGTATGGCTGTTCTGCTCTTCTTTGAGGGAGGCGGGTCATGTCTGACGAGGCGGCCGAGCAGCGGAGCCTGGCCAATCCGACGGCGCGCGCGGGGATCCCCGTGGTGCACCCGGAGATCAAGGTGCGCCAGTTGTTCCACCACGCCTTCCGGGCGAAAGACTCCGAGGCGACCCGCCATTTCTACGAGGACCTGATCGGCATGCCGCTGATCGCCTCGTTCGTCGAGACGCGGGTGCCGTCGACCGGGGCGCCGACCAACTACATTCACACCTACTTCGGGCTCGGCGATGGCGGGGCACTCGCGTTCTTCCAGTTCGCCGAGGAGAACGCGAGCCCGACCGGGTTCGCGCCGGTGAGTTCGTTCGACCAGCACGTCGCGCTGTACATGGACTCGCTCGACTCGCTGCGCGAGGTACGCGCCCGGCTGGCGGCCGCGCAGGTGCCGATCCGGGAGGTCGATCACGGCTACTGCTATTCGCTGTACATCCACGACCCGAACGGACTCCAGGTCGAGCTCGCGGTGGACGTGCCGAACACCGACGAGATCATGGCGCAGGCCCGGCTGACCGCCCGGGCCACGCTCGACAACTGGCTGGCGGGCGCGCGCGAGGGCAATAACCCCTGGCGCGGCCACGGCACCGGCGCCTAGCGTGGCGACCATGGCCGAGGAACCTGGGCGGATCGAGGCCCGCGACCTGACGAAGCGGTACGGCGAGAAGACGGCGGTCGACCACCTGTCGTTCACCGTGGAGCCGGGTGTGGTCACCGGGTTTCTCGGACCGAACGGCGCCGGCAAATCGACGACGATGCGGCTCATCACCGGCCTGGACCGGCCGAACGGCGGCGCGGCGACGATCGGCGGGCGCCGCTATGACCAGTTCGCGAGGCCGCTGACCGTGGTGGGGGCGCTGCTCGAGGCGCGCAGCCTGCACCCCGGTCGCAGCGCCCGCAACCACCTGCTGTTCCTCGCCCAGACCCAGGACATCCCCGCCAGGCGGGTCGATGAGGTCCTCGACCTGGTCGGGCTGCGCGACGTGGCTAACAAGCGGGCGGGCGGGTTCTCGCTTGGCATGACGCAACGGCTCGGCATCGCGGCGGCGATGCTGGGCGACCCGCGGGTGCTGCTGCTCGACGAGCCGAGCAACGGGCTCGATCCGGAGGGCATCCGCTGGGTCCGCAACTTCATGCGGACGCTTGCTTCGGAGGGCCGGACGGTCTTCGTCTCCAGCCACCTGATGAGCGAGATGGCGCTCACCGCGGACCACCTCGTGGTGATCGGCCGGGGCCGGCTGATCGCCGACAGCACCACTGCTGAGTTCATCCAGCGCAGCTCGGAGCGCTCAGTGCTGGTGCGCTCGCCAGACCACGTCCGGCTCCGCGAGCTGATCACCGCCGAGGGCGGCGCCGTGCAGGACGAGGACGGCGCCGGCGGTCCGGACGCGGGCGGCGGAGATGGCGGTGCGGACGGGACCGGCATGGTCGTGACCGGGCTCGTCGCGCCGCGGATCGGGGAGCTCGCCGCGTCCGCCGGTCTCGTGCTGCACGAGCTGACACCCAGGCTGGCCTCGCTGGAGGAGGCGTTCATGGAACTGACCGCGGACAGCGTCGAGTACGGCGACCGGAGCCCGCGATGAACGCGGGGCTGCTCGCCGCCGAATGGACGAAGATCCGCTCGGTGCGGTCGACGATCTGGTCGCTGGTCGTGTTCGTCGTCATCGCGATCGGCTTCAGCACCCTGGTCGCGGCCGTCATCAACAACACCTGGGACCGCCCGGGTAACCACCCCAACCACGTCACGCTCCTGGCTGACCCCACCGGGCTGATCTTCGGCGCCGGGTTCGGCATCGGCCAGCTGGCCATCTGCGTGCTCGGGGTGATCGTGATCAGCAGCGAGTATTCCACCGGCGCGATCCGCTCGTCGCTGCTGGCGGTGCCCCGACGGCTGCCAATGCTGGCCGCCAAGGCGATCGTGTGGACGATCATCGACCTGGTGTGCAGCGCGATCACGGTGTTCGCGGTCTTCTTCATCACGACGTCGATCCTGAGCAGCCACGTGACGATCACGCTGGGCCAGCCGGGGGTGACCCGGGCGTGCATCGGCGCGGTCCTCTACCTCACCGTCCTCGGGCTGTTCGCGCTCGCGATCGGCGGGATCATCAGGCACATGATCGGCGCCATCGCCGTCGTGATCGGGCTCGTGCTGGTGGTGCCGCCGCTGATCACGCTGATCCCGGGCACGATCGCCAACCACATCCACGGCTACCTGCCGACCATCGCCGGCCAGCTGATCGGGCAGAGCAGCCAGCAGCCCGCCGACGTGCTGTCACCCTGGCAAGGGTTCGGGGTCTTCTGCCTGTGGACCGCGGTGCTGCTCGGCCTCTGCGGCTACCTGCTGGTCCGCCGGGACGCTTAGCGGCCCGAACGTGACGGGTCAGGACCCCGAGTACTTGACGCTGTACAGGTAGACCTGAGGTTGGTTGAAGACCGCCACCGCGAGCGTTCTCCCGTCTGGGCTGAAGGCGATGCTGTCCACGTTGATCATCGAGGCCGCTATAGAAGTCTCATGGCGGGTGGCCAGGTCCCAGAGGTAGACAGGGCCGTTGATCGAGTAGACGGCCAGTGTGCCGCCGTTAGGGCTGAACGCGATTGCCTGGGTGGACAGGCCCGGCACGGTGAGCGTGGCGTAGAAGGTTCGGCTGGCCACATCCCACAGCCGGACGCTGTTCGGGTACGACACGGCGAGCGTTTCCCCATTCGGGCTGAACGCCACGGTCTGGATCTGGGATGAGCTCGCGCCCGTCAGGACGACCGGAGAACCGCCGGACAGGTTCCACACGTACACGTTTCCGGCCGAGTCGGCGGCGACCAGGAGTTTCCCGTTCGGGCTGACCGCTACCTGGTACATCAGGGTGGGGTTGGATCCTCCCTGGGAGTCGTAGGCGGCGGAGTCCCGGTAGAACGCTGGTGCCCACATTCCGCTTGCCACGTTCAGCAGGTAGACGTCGCCGTCGTCATCGGCGGCGGCGACCGTCTTCCCGTCCGGCAGGTAAGCGACGTCGGCGACGATCCCGCCATCGGGGTCGGCGTAGGTGCGGACCGTGCCGGCTGCCAGGTTCCACAGGTCGACGCCATTTTGGTCGGCGACGGCCAGGCTGTCCGCGTTTTTCGGGCTGAAGGCCAGGCCTTCCAGGTAATTGCCGCCCGCCGGATCGGTCAGTGTTCGCGTCAGCTTGCCGCTGGCCGTGCTCCAGAAATCAACGTGACCCGCATTAAGCCCGTTTCCGTTTTCGAACGTACCGACGATGGAGTTCCCGTTCGGGCTGAACGCCACGTCCTGCGAGCCGTATCCGCTGGGGTCACCGCGAACGGCGATCTGCTTTCCGGACAGCGCGAACCCGGAGGCGGGGTTCGCGGGCAGCGAAACCGCGCTACTGGGCGGTGGCGACGAACCGCTGGCCGAAGCCGAAGGCGAGCTGGGGGGCGAAGACGATGAATCCGACGCCGATGGCCCGCGGGACGGCCCCGGCCCGCTCAGCAGTTCAAGCGGCAGAACCACGGCAAGCACTGCGACGACGACGGCCGCGCCGCCCGCGGCCAGGGCGAGTCCGGGGCGGGACCGGGCGGCGGCGGGAAGCGCGGCTCTGCGGCGGGCTCCGCGGCGGACATGGCCGCCATCCGGCACCGGTGCCCCAGTGCCCGGCGACGGGTCGGGCAACTCCGTCGTCGCCGTATCCGTATGGACCGGGTCAGTAGCCTCGTCGAGGAGGGTAGGCGGCGGTTGCCCCGCCAGTTCCGCCGTGCCGCCCGCGGCGCTGTCGCCGTTGCCGGTCACCAGAAGGCGGGCTCGTCCGGACGCGAAGCCTATCCCGGCGAGTGCGCGCGCGGCGGCCTGCGCGTCGGGGCGGCTGCCGGGGTCCTTGACGAGCAGCCCCTCGATGAGTTCCCGCAGCGGGCCGGCATGTCCCGGCGGGGCATAGGACCCGGTAAGGATGGCCGCCATGAGAGAGGTGAGGGTGGGAGCGTCGAACGGCCGGCACCCCTCCACGGCGGTATACAGGGTGGCGCCCAGCGCCCACATGTCCACCGATGGCTCGCCACTGCCGCCGTCCAGCTGTTCCGGCGCCATGTAGGGCACGGTGCCTACCACCACCCCAGAGCTGGTCAGCCTGGTCGTGGCGTCGGCGATCCTGGCGATGCCGAAGTCGGTCACGATGGCCCGAGAGCCGGTCAGCAGGATGTTGTCGGGCTTGAGGTCACGGTGGACGATGCCCTCGGCGTGCGCATGGGCGAGCGCATCCGCGACCTGAACGCCGATCTCCGCCACCCGCTGCCACGGCAGCCGCTGAGTCCGGGAGATCTCGGTGCCGAGTGACGGTCCGGAGACGAACTGCATCACGATCCACGGCGTGCCGTCATGCTCAACCACGTCGTGGACCGTGACCACGCCGGGATGACTCAGCCTGGCGACGATCCGGGCCTCCCGCATGGTGCGGGCGACCAGTTCAGCGTGTGCCTGTGGCGACTGCGACGGCAGCACGACCTCCTTAACCGCCACCACGCGGTCGAGGAGCTGGTCGCGGCCCCGCCAGACGCGGCCCATACCGCCTTGCCCCACTTGGTCGACAAGCAGGTAACGTCCGCCGACCACAAGTCCCGCCCCACCCGGCATGGCACGATAATAGCGATTTCGGGAGTAGCTGAATCCCCGCGATCTTCAGGTGGCAGGGCAGGATCCGGCTGGTCTCGGCTGGTCTCGGCTGGACAGCGGGGGCAAGATGGGACCCGTGACAGACACCTACGAGCGTGATGCGGCGCTGGAGATCAGGAAGGTCGTTGAGGACTGGGCACTGCTCCGCGACGCCGGGCGGTGGGACGACTTCGCGACTGTGTGGCACGACGACGGGTGGATGACCGCGACGTGGTTCCAGGGGCCGTTCCGTGACTTCATCGCCGTCTCCAGGGCCGGCTTCGAGCATGGTGTCAACATCGCGCACTTCCTCGGCGGGTTCAGCTGCGAGATCAACGGAGGCCGGGCCATCGCCCAGACCAAGATGAAGATCGAGCAGCGCGCCGTCGTCGACGGCGTGGAGGTGGACGTCACCTGCACCGGCAGGTTCTACGACTTTCTGGAACGCCGCCGGTTCCGCTGGGGCATGGTCCGCCGCCAGCCGATCTACGAGAAGGACCGGCTCGACGTGATCGACCCGGCGGCGTCGCTGGTGCTCGACGCGGAGAAGCTCGCGACGTTCCCGGCCGGCTACCGGTATCTCGGCTACGTGCAGGAGGCTTCGGGGCAGCAGGTGATGCGCGGCCTGCCGGGACTGCGCGGCGCCGCCGTCGAGCTGCTGTACCGCGAGGGCGCGGCGTGGCTGGCCGGGTCGGCGACGCCGGGGGTACCGCTGGGATCGGCCACAATCGCGGGCTGAGCGCTAGGATCGTTGCGCCGATGAGAGTTGCGCCGGTGAGACGAGCCAACGGAGGAAGCCGCGATGCCGCGTACCGATGTACAGATTCCCACCCGTGACGGCGTGAGTCGCGGGTCGCTGCACGTTCCCGACGGCGAGGGGCCGTGGCCGGGCGTGCTGGTCTTCACGGACATCTTCGGGCCGCGGGAGGCGTTCCTCGAGATCGGTGACAAGCTCGCCAGTCTCGGCTACGTCGCGCTGATCCCGGACGTGTACTACCGGGAGGGCGACTACAAGCCGTTCGACGTGCAGACGGCGTTCTCGGACGAGGCGGAGCGCAACCGGCTCTTCGGCCTCATGCACACGCTGACCAACGAGCGGATTATCGCTGACGCTGACGCGTATGCCGACTTCCTGCTGGCTCGGCCGGAGGTTCGCGGGCCCGCGATCGGTGTCCAGGGGTACTGCATGGGCGGGCGGCTGGCGCTGATCGCGGCCGGCGGCATCGGGGACAAGATCGCCGCGGTGGCTTCGTTCCACGCCGCGATGGTGGCCATCCCGGACGATCCGAACAGTCCGCACCTGGGGGCGGACGGGATCCGGGCCGCTGTCTTCGTGGCAGGTGCCAGCGACGACCAGGGATTCACCCAGGACCACGCCGACCTCCTCGCCAGCGCGCTGACCTCGGCCGGGGTGAAGCACACGGTCGAGACCTGGCCGGGAGCCCACGGGTTCGCGGTGTCGGACACCCATGTTTACGACCCCGAGCTCGGTGAGCGGCACTGGGAGGCACTGACGGTGCTGTACGCGGAGGAGCTCGGCTGAGCCGCCGTCCAGTCACCTGGTTACCTGGTTACCCGGGGACGCAGAGCAGGCCCGTCCGGTTAAGCTCGGCCGCAAGAGCGCGCTGCGCCGCCGCGTTCGTCTCCTCGTCGGCCGGCTGACCGCCCGGGTTGTGCGCGGTGATCACGGCGATCGTCCGGCGCCGCGGGTCAGGGTACTCGCCCGCGGTCTGCATCAGCGGCAGCGGAGACACCAGGACGGCGCCCGCGGGCGTCTCAATCCGAAGTTCGGCGCTCAGGTACGCGTCCCAGCGGCCCGGCACGGCGCTCCTCCTGTCACTGTTCCTGTCACTGTCGGAATTCCCGCTGCCCGCGTGCGCCAGCCAGCGCCGCACGGCAGGCGTTCCGGCCACCGGTGCCGCCATGGAGAATGGTCTCCGACACGTCGTAGTAATCCGGAGGTGCACCGTGCGGGTGCTCATCATAGGGGCGGGGGTCGGCGGGCTCGCCGCCGCCCGGGCGCTGCTCGCGGACGGGCATGAGGTCACCGTGTTCGAGCGGGCGGACGGCCTGCGAACCGAGGGGGCGGCAGTGACCCTGTGGTCCAACGGCACCGGCGTGCTGAGCGAACTAGGGGTGTCGCTCGACGGAGTCGGCAGCCCGATCGACGTCCTTCAGCAGCGCGGGTACGACGGACGCGTGCTCGCCACCGTGGACGTGGCCCGGTCCGCCGCGCACTATGGCCAGCGGAACGTCTGCCTGCCCCGGCGCCGGCTGCTCGAGCGTCTCGCCGACGGCCTGCCGGACGACGTGCTCAGCTTCGGGCGGCCCTGCACCGGCGTGACCGCCCTCCCGGACGGGGTGCGGGCCACCCTCGCCGACGGATCCGCGGTGACCGGAGACCTGCTGATCGGAGCGGACGGCCGGAACTCGGTGGTCCGCGAAGCGGTGTGGGACCGCGACCCCGCCGAGCCGACCGGCTGGGCGACGTGGCAGGGCGCCACCCCGATCCCGATCGGCGTCACCAGCGGCCGCACCGTGGACATGCTGGTCGGGCCGGAAGGATCGTGCGGGCTGATGCCCTGCGGCGAGGGGCTGCTCCAGTGGTGGTTCGACGTGCCGTGGACACCAGGCACGCCGCTGCCCGCGTCGCCGGTGGCGATGCTGCGGGACCGGTTCGGCGGCTGGACCGCGCCGGTGCCGCAGGTGCTCGCGGCGGTCAGCGACGCCGACGCGGGGTTTTTCCCGCATGTCCGGCACGCTGTCCCCGCCACCTGGGGAAAGGGACGTATCACGCTGGCCGGCGACGCGGCCCACTCGATGCCGCCGACCCGCGCGCAGGGCGCGAACCAGGCGCTTGAGGACGCGTGGTTCCTGGCCAAGACCCTCCGGGAGACTAGTCAGAACGCCGCCGCCGCGAAACTCCAGGGCCGCGACGCGTCGGACATCGCGGCGATGGCACTGCGCCGCTATGAGAGCGCCCGGTCGCGCAAGGCCGGGCTGGTCGCCAGGCACGCGGGCAGGGAGGACATCAACCAGTACCGGCCGCTGCTGATCAGGCTGATCCCCGACGGCTTCGCCTCCCGGTACTACACGACGTTCCTCGGCCAGGTCAGCAATTACCTCGATTAACCAGCGGGCGCTCCGCTGAGCCGGCCGGCCGTCGCTATATGTGGACCGCGACGTCGTTGTGCTGCACCCACTCGTCCCAGCGGCTGAGTGCCGCCCGGGCGGCGTCCTCGACGACGGCGCGCTCGTAATCGTCGCCGGCGAAGGCGCGGAGCGCCTTCGCGTCCGTGAACCAGGTGATCGAGGTAAACGCCACTTCGCCGCCCTCGTCGCGGCGCAATAGCTGGGCGCCGCGAAATCCGCTGATCCCTTGCAGCTGCTCGCCGACGGCTGACTCATAGTGCCGCTGATAGTCATCGGCCCGTTCACGTGGCGCCCATCCGTGCCAGATCCGCGCGATCATGCTCCCCATTCTCTCCCGTCAGTGGTTCCGGCGCATCCTGCCGCGCAGCGCGTATGCGTGGACTTAGGTGCCCCCCGGCCGGAGCGCAGACAGAAAGCTGAGCCGGTGCTGAGGATCACGGGACCGTTCGGAATAGTGAATTTTATTTTTTCACTATTACATCATCAATCACTCCAGTCACGAGGCACATGGTCATTTTGTTACGCCTGAAGGTGTTGACGCTTTATTAAGCGTTCGGTATACATCTTGCAATGCTGAAATTCTGTCCTTAGCGAAGCCAAAGGGGGCTTTGATGGACGTTCCCCGCTTCATTTCAGCGCGCCTTTTCAGCCGTAAGCTCAAGATCGCCGGCACCGCCGCGGCAGCTGCCGTCCTCGCCGCCGGCATGGTGGCCGGGTGCAGCAGCTCAGGCGGCGGCAGCTCGGCCAGCTCCCCCATCACGATCTGCGAGATCGCCGCCACCTCCGGCCCCTTCTCCCAGCTTGGCGTCGATGACGAGCTCGGTGCCGTCGCCTGGGCGGACGGGGTCAACAAGGCCGGCGGGCTCCTCGGACATAAGGTCACCCTGGTTCCGGAGAACGACGCGTCCGACCCGGCCACCGCCGCGGCCCTGGTGCGCAAATGCGTGACCCAGGTGCACGCCAACTTCATCTTCGGCCCGGAGGAGACATCGACGGGAAGCGCCGCCGTGCCGATCGCCAACGAGCTGAAGGAAGTCACCCTGGTCTGGCAGTCGGGATGGCAGGGGCAAGGCATCAGCAACGCCAACCTCACCTCGTACTCGTTCCCCGGCATCGGCAACGTCTTCTTCGCCGACGACCTGGCCACCATCACCCAGCTCATCGTCCCCCGGCACTACACCCGGGTGGCGGTTATCGAGGACAACGCCCCCGGCGGCCTCGGCAACACGCAGTACATGCAGAGCCTCGCGAAACAGTACGGCTACTCGGTGGTCGCTTCGCAGATCACCAACCCGGGAGCGACCGACGACACGCCACAGGTGCTCAACCTGCTGAAGGCCAACCCGCAGATCATCGTCCTCGGCCTGATCCCCGGGCCGGACACGATCACGTTCCTCAAGGCGGTGCGGGCGCAGAACCCGACGATCCCGATCAGCGAGTGCTCCGGCTGCGCCACCTCGACGTTCGTCAACGCCGTGGGCGGCCCGACGGCGATGCAGGACGTCTACATGATCGGGACGCCGGAGAACGTGCTGACCGCCGTCCCCTCGAATTCGGCCACCGCCCCGGCACTGGCGGCCACCAGGGCCTACATCGCGGGCATGCAGGCGGCCGGAATGGGCTCCGCCAACCAGATCGACGAGGGCGGTGAGGGCTGGGACACCGGCACCGAACTGGCCGCGGCCATCAATTCGGCCAAGTCCATCTCGCCCAACGCGGTGATGAGCGCCCTTCAGCATCAGTCGCTCGTCACCGGCGGCATCCAGTGCTACGTCTGGCAGCGGTCGCCGTCCAACTACGCGAACATCACCCAGATCTACTCCGCGGTGGTGACGGTGGGCTCCAACGCGTCCACCTTCAACGTCCTACCGAACGTGGGGAGCTGAGAGGGGTACCAGGCCTGTGCCCGCAAACCCCGCACCAGCCCTGGAGATCGAGGGCGTCTCGGTCAGCTACGGCAAGTTCGTCGCCGTCGAGTCCGTGACGCTCTCGGTCGGGGCCGGGGAGTGCGTCGCCGTCATCGGTCCCAACGGCCACGGCAAGTCCAGCATGGTGACCGCGGTCGCGGGCCTCGTCCGGCGAGGCGGCACGGTGCGGGTCTTCGGCGAGACGCTTCCGGCCGGGAGTCCCGGCGCCGCCGTCCGGGCGGGCCTCGTCCTCGTCCCCGAGCGCCGGCACCTCTACCCGGATCTCAGCACGCGGGACAACATCATGCTCGGCAGCTACAGCCGGACCCGCCGTCTGCTGGCCCGCCAGGCCTGGGAGGACGTGTCCGACGTGCTGGACATGTTCCCGGAGCTTGCCCGGCTCCTGGAGCAGAAGGCGGGCACCCTGTCGGGCGGCCAGCAGCAGATGGTCGCCCTCGCCCGGGCGATGGCCGCCAAGCCGCGGATCCTGCTGCTCGACGAGCCCTGCCTCGGCCTGGCCGAGGCGGTGGCCCGCCGGGTTTACGACTGGCTCGGCGCGATGACGGAAACCGACATGACCATCCTGCTGGTGGAGGAGAACCCGGTGCATGCCCTGCTGGTCGCCGACCGGGCGGTGCGCATCTACAAGGGGCTGGTGGAGCAGCCGGGGGTCGCGGCGTGAGCGAGTTCCAGCGAGCGGAGGTCGCGGCGTGAGCGAGTTCCTCAACCTGCTGGCGGCCGGGCTGACGTCCGGTGCGATCTACGGGATCTTCGGCGCCTGCCTCGCGGTGTGGTTCCGGGTCTGCAACGTGCTGAACCTGGCGGTGGGCGATTTCGCGATGCTCGGGGCGATCGGCACCGCCTATCTCGCGCAGACCGACCACTTCCCGTTCCTGGCGGCCATCGTCGTCGACCTGCTGGCCGTGGGGGCCGTCGCCTGGATCTTCGACCGGCTGGTGCTGCACTTCGCGTTCGACCGCGGCTCGGGCGGGCACGGCATCGTGAGCGTGTTCTTCTACACCTTCGGGCTCTCGCTGATCCTCGAGGGTGGCGCCCGGGCCATCTTCGGTACCGACGTGTACGGCGCGCCCGCGATCTGGTCCGGGCCCGCCCTCGCGATCGCCGACTTCCACGTGCAGCGGGCCGGCGTGCTGGTCATCGCGCTCGCCATCATCAGCGGGCTCGCGCTGTGGGCGTACCTGCGCTTCACGGTGTCCGGGCGGGCCGCCAGCGCCTGCGGCGAGAGCGTGCTCGGCTCGCGGATCGTCGGCATCGACAGCGCCCTGTTCCGGCGGCGGATGCTGATCGTGACGGCGGTGCTGGCCGCCCTTTTCGGCGTCGTCGAGTCGCCGCTCACCGGGTTCACCTACCAGAGCGGCCCGACGATCAGCCTGATCGGGGTCGTCGCGGCGGGGTTCGCGGCGTTCCGGAAACCGGGGCGCGCGGTAGCGGCCGGCCTGGTGATCGGCGTCGCCGAGGCCATGCTCGGCGGCTATGTGAGCACCAGCTACAACGACGTCCTGCTCTACGCCGTGCTGTTCGGCATCATCATCCTCCGGCCCGAGGTGCTGGGGCTCAGCCCGGAAACCGCGTAGCCGCGTAGCGAAGGCCCGCAGCAGGACCGGTAGAAGGAGTAGAAGGAAGGGAGGCACCGGGGATGACGGAACCGGCCGCGACGGACCGCGAAGCTGTCGGATCGCCCGCGGCGGCACCTCCCGTCGCGGCGCCACCGGGGGTGACGGTGCACCGGGTGCGCCGCCGCGACCCAGTCCCGCTCTCGGCGGCCGTCTTCACCTTCATCGTGGGCAGCCTCGTCCTGGCCGCCATGAACGGCTCCTACACCGGCCTCACGGTGACCACCGGCGTCGCCTACGCGGTCGTCACCGTCGGCATGGTGCTGCAACTCGGCTACAGCCGGCAGCTAGCCTTCAGCCAGTCCGTGTTCATGGGCCTGGGCGCCTACGGCACCGGCATCCTTGAGGTGAAGTACAACTTCAACTCGCTGGAGAGCCTGCTCGCCGTGATCGCGCTCGCCGCGGTGGCCGCGCTGCTGATCGGGGCGGTCGTCACCAGGGCACCCGGCCTGGCGCTGGCGCTGGCCACCCTGCTGCTCCCGCTGTTCATCTACCAGCTGGCGACTTACTCCGGCTACCTTGGCTCGTTCGCCGGCATCGACGGCGTGCTGCCCTTCTGGAACGGCGCGACCTACGAGTCAACCCTGGTCCGCACCGGGATCATCTCGGTGCTGCTGCTCGGGATCGCGGCCGGAATCGTGCTCCGGGTCATGCGTTCCGGGGTCGGCCTCCAGCTGATGGCGATGTCCGAAGACGAGCGGCTCAGCGAGTCCATCGGGGTCAGCCTCCGGCAGCGCCGTCTCGAGGTGTTCGTCCTCGGCTCGGTCCTCGCCGCGGTCGGCGGAGCGATCCTGGCCAGCGTCCAGGGACTGGTGACGCCCGACGTGCTCAGCGAGTCCGCCGAGATCACGCTGCTGCTGATGGTGTTCGTGGCCGGGCGCAAGAGCGTCGCCGGCGTGATCCTGGGCGCCATCGTCATCGAGTACCTCACCACGAGCACGTCATTCATCAGCACGAACCTCGGCTTCATTGAGGGCGTCGTGCTGCTGCTCATCCTCCTCGTCGAGCCCGACGGGGTGGCGGGGGCGGTGGCCCGGCTGCTTGGCCGAAGGCCGGACTCCTGGGCCGAGTCCTTCCGGTCGCGGAGCACTCAGCTGCTGGCACGCGGAGGTGGGAACGGTGCGCGACACACCGCCTGAGCCGGCCGGGACGCCGGGCGCGGCCGGGGCCGCCGGTTCCGGTCGGGCCCCGGACGGGGAGGCCATCGGTGCCGCCGTGCTGGCCTGCTACAACGTCACCAAGAGCTACGGCGGGGTGCTGGCGGTGGATTCGGTATCGCTTGAGGTTCCCCGCCGGGGACTGTTCGGGCTGTGCGGATTCAACGGAGCCGGCAAGTCGACCCTGTTCAACCTGCTCGCGGGGTCGGTCCGGGCCGACTCGGGCAGCGTGCGGATCGACGGACGGGACGCCACCGGATGGTCCGCCATGCGCCGGGCGCGCTCCGGAGTGGCGCGGACGTGGCAAACGGTTCGCCTCGCCCATGGCCGGACGGCAGTCGACAACGTCGCCGCCGCCTGCCTGGACGATCCCGGCCAGTCCATTCTCGGCTCGCTGTGGCGGCCGCAGGTGGCACCGGCCAGGGAGAAGGCCTGGGCCGCGCTGGAGAGCCTCGGCATCGGTCACCTCGGCGCGCAGCTTGTCGACGGGATGACGCTCGAGGCGCAGCGGCTGACCGAACTGGCCAGGGCGATCGTCAGCGGGCCGACGGTGCTGCTCGCCGACGAGCCCGCGTCCGGCCTGTCCGCCGCCCAGCGGACCGTGCTCGCCGAGGCGCTCACCACGATCAGCCGGGATCATGCCGTCGTCGTTGTCGAGCACGATCTCGACATGCTCACCTCCATCAGCGACCACATGTGGGCCTTGACCGAGGGCCGGCTGGAGTACTCGGGCGACATCGAGACCTTCCGCTCGTCGCCGGTGTACGCGAGCCTGCGGGGGATCGAGCAGGGATGAGTCGCCGGACCCGGCGAGCGGTCCGTTATCAGACGACTTCAGCATCGTTATTAACATCGAGGGCGTCATTAACTTCCGCTATTCCTATTAACCACAAAAACCGTTGTAGTATATGTTTACTTAATAATTGACAACCGTCATCGCGCGGTGAGACCGTGGAAATGCCGGTTCTAGCGCTGGCCGGCGAGCCCAACTGCGGAGGTGCGGCGTCGTGCTTAAGGCGGAAGAGAACGACATCCTGACGCGGGTGGGACCGGGCACGCTGATGGGCAACTTGCTGCGCCGGTACTGGACCCCTGCCTGCCTGAGCGCGGAGATCCCCGAGCCGGGGAGCCCGCCGGCCCGGGTCAAGCTGCTCGGCGAGCGGCTGGTCGCCTTCCGGGACACCCGCGGCCGGATCGGGCTGGTGCAGGAAAACTGCCCG
>Ga0335075_10009387_pt1 | contig 14927 bp, 15 predicted proteins | sample Lox_Sample_24_FD_206723 | JGI IMG/M metagenome (GOLD analysis project Ga0335075, IMG submission 206723) | Soil microbial communities from Loxahatchee National Wildlife Refuge, Florida, United States - Lox_Sample_2.4 | ecosystem: Environmental > Terrestrial > Soil > Wetlands | place: USA...
GTCATCGAGCCGTCAAAATCTGGATTGCTCATCCGCAACATGTCTGCCCTGGAGCGGATGATCCACTGATCTACCGATCCATTGATTCATTGGCGCGTCCCTTTCCTCGATCCCACGACATGGAAATAAGAAATAGAGAATAGAAAAGCCCGGCGATAAGCCGGGCTTTCTTGCAACGCTGCTGCGAGGCATCATCGGCGAGGCAGCTATCAATGCGGCTTGAATGTCTTGCCTGTCTCGATCAGCGTCTTCAGGCGGGAAAGGATGCGAGGCCAGCCATCCGCAGTGGGTGCGTAAGCATTATCGTCGTCCTCCCACTGGTCATGGGTAACGGAAACCTTCGTTGCCTCAGTCTCCGGCACAAGTTCGACCGTCACGCGGGAGCTCTTGTCAGACGAGCCAAAGCCGAATGTGTACTGCAGCAACCTTGGCGGCTCCGACTGGAGCACTTCGCCGCGAACATAGGTCACGCGCTTGCCGTCTGCTCCGGTCCCAACCCAGTTCATCGAACCGCCGGGCCGCAGATCGGCTTCCAGTTCCGCCCCCATAAACAGGATCCGATTCGACTCGGGAGACACCAGGCCCTCCCAGACCTTATCCGCAGGCGCGCCGATGTAGAAAACGAAGTGCAACGGACTTTGCTCAGCCATCCGATCTCCCTCCATCCGATCTCCCTCAATGTTGACCACCGCAGAGACCATATTGCCATCGTTTCAGCGGCCTGTCCCTCGTCCGCCTTGTACCCAACCCTCATCGAGGACAGAAGTAGGCAGGGGACTGCCCGGTTAGAATGTCGCCATGGTCATCCACACCTTCGCCTTCCGCTGGAAGCCCGGCGTCACGCCTGAACAGAAGCAGAAAGTCATCGTCGAGATCCGCAAGCTTCAGGGGCAGATCCCAGGCCTCCTCGAAACCTGGGTTGGCGAGAACTTCTCCCCGCGCTCTCAGGGATACGCCCTTGGCGGCGTCATGAAATTCGAAAGCCGCGCCGCCCTCGAAGCCTATACCCCCCACCCCGTCCACCAGGAGCTGCTCGTCTGGCTCATGCCCCTGATCGAGCCTGTCGAAGTCGATTTCGAAGTCTGAATCGGCCCCGGAAACGCGCCCGGACAACGGGCCGTCAAGCCTGCAGAATACCTCGTTCCCGCAAGACCGTCGCGATGTCCTGGTGCGTCAGGTAGAACAGAATTTTGCAGTCGCCTTCCGTATCGAGCACGAATGTCGAGCCCACCAGGACATCGCTCAATTGCCCATCCCCGTGCGCGAAGCTCATCAGCCACTTCGTCTCGGCAGTCGCGTAGCGGCCGTCCAACGCCGTCACCCTCACCGACGCGAGCTTCGTCGACTGGCAGCCCCACGCGTCGAACATTTTCTGCCGCTTCGGCAGCGCAAGCGCGAAGTCGGCCGCTCGCACTACTCGTGTCCCGTCCGGGCTCGCAACCAGGAACGTCTCTGCGAAACAGGAGGCAAGACGGCCGATCTCCTCCGGGTGGCGGGTGTGCTCGAAAGCGCGCAGGAACTGCTCAATGGATTCTCGTGTGTGCTTCATCAAAAGACTCCTTCACAGATGGGATCTGTGACCATTGGGTCTTTAGTATTATATCACACTTAATCTATTGATTGCAATAGAGATGCCTGCCGGTCTCAGCCGGCCGTTGCGTGCGCCCGCCGGACCGCCGAATACTCCATCCCGCAGATCGGCAGCACCAGCGTCATGATCGTGTCGGCAATCTCCTCCGAGGAAACCCGCTCCTGCATCCGCGACCATTCTTTGGCCGCGCCATAGATCGCCCAGCTCGCTGTACCTGCAATCATCTCCAGGTTGGCCTCCCGCTGCGGAGGATTCTGCTCCAACCCCTCCAGCATCATCCTCCGCACCACCGCCACCACCGCCGATTCCAGGTGCGGCTCCATCTGCCGCTGCCGCTCCGTGCAGGGAACAGCCGTCAGGTAGTCGCACACCCCCACCACGATGCCGCGGATCGCCGTCGGGCAGGTGCCGTCGAACCTGACCCCCCGCTCCCCCAGCAAACCCAGGAACTGCTGCGCCACCAGGCATTCCAGCAGCGCAAATTTATCGGGATAGTGGTCGTAGAAGGTGGCCCTGTTCACGGTCGCCGCCTCGGCAATATCCTGAACCGAAATATTCTCGAATGTTTTGGTTTCCAGCAGTTTTTCCAGCGCCTGTTGAAGCAGGTGGCGTGTTCGCCGGATTCGTGGATCAACCGCTATTCCGTTCGTTTCCATCATGGGTATACCCAGCATATTAGATGTGCCTTCTCCCTAAACGACGCCTGTTGCTTTTTCTTGAATCGACAAATGTCGCTTAGACATCAACTGCTGTGAAGGAGAAAAAACCATGGCAACTCTGCTCCACATTGACTCCAGCCCGCTCGGCGAAGCTTCCATTTCCCGTCACCTCTCCAAGGAATACGTTGAGAATTGGAAGAAGGCCAACCCCGACGGCAAAATCATCACCCGCGACCTTACCGCCACCACCCTCCAGCCTGTCAATGGTGCGTGGGTCGGCGCCGTCTATACCCCGGAGGACGCCCGTAACCCCGCTCAGCGCGAGCTCCTCGCCACTTCAGACACCCTGATCGCCGAGCTGGAAGCAGCGGACGAGTACGTCATTGGCGTTCCCATGCACAACTTCGGCGTTCCTTCGGTCCTCAAGCTCTGGATCGACCAGATCGCCCGCGTTGGCAAGACCTTTTCTTACGCCGGCGGAACGCCCGAAGGTCTCCTCAAGGGCAAGAAGGCTACCTTCCTGGTTGCTTCCGGCGGTGTTTACGATCCGGCCACCGTCATGGCCTCATTCAATTTTGTCGAGCCGTATCTGCGCGCAGTTTTCGGATTCCTCGGAGTCACCGACTCTAAGTTCGTCTCCGCCGGTGGAGCCTCTGCCCTCAACTATGGCAAGATCGACCGCCAGACCTTCCTGCAGCCTCACGTCGAGTCCATCCGCGCCGGTTTCCAGGCCGCCTGACGCATTCGGTCCTCGCAAGCAGAAGTGCGCCGCCCCACGCACATCGGTCCCGGCGGCGCCTTCCGCTACGCTGGTCTTAGCCCTGCACGTCGTCTACCGAGCTCACCATCACCGGCGGGTCTTCATCCACGAAATCGATCAGATCACGCAGCTTCACCACGTTGCTGCCGGAAATCTCCGACTTCCATCCGTAGTCAAACTTCGTATCGCTGCCGTAGAAGATTCCCCCGCAGATCACTTCCGCGATCAGCCGGCTGCCCAGCGCGCCCAGCCGCTCGCCATCCTCGAAGATCTCCGCCTCCTTGAGAACGTAGTACCAGAGCGGAGTCTTGAAGCGCGTGTCCAGCACACCCTTGAGCGGTTCGTTTGCCGGAGGCTTGCCCACCCCATCCGGCTTCTCATACGTATCCACATCCGCCTCGAAGAGATAATGCGCCTCGTCGTTGGCATCAACCTGCAGTTGCGTCAGCCGCTTCGCCGCATCGATCCCGAAAAATTCAGCCAGATCCTCTCCGCAGGCGATATCGATCTCACGGCTGCGCGTCAGGTTCCGGAACGGCAGATTGCCCACCGTCTTCACCGAATCCGGAATCGTGCTCTCCGGAAGGTCAAAAACCGTCGGCGTGATCTTGCTGTCTATCTTCAGCGACAGCGAAGCATCGAACTCGTTCTTCGGATAGAAAACATCCCAGTCGATCACGTGATCACGGCTCAGCGGCCGGCCGCCGCGCAGGTCGCCCTTGCGCTCCAGGTCGCGATTGTTGAACAGTTCCACCGTCCCCATGCTGTTCATCGTGTACTCCGAGCGCAGCATGCTGTGCCCGAAGCGAAAGCCGATAGCGAACTCGTGCGGCATCTGCAGCGATCCGTCCTGGTGCGGCTTGTATTTCATGTGGCCGTGCCCCGGCTTCCTGATCTCCTCCAGCACCCACGCCAGCACATCAGGCTGGCAGACGCGCGGCAGATAGTCGTGCAGCACCACGCTTTGCCAGTTGGCCACGACCTCGGCCCTCACCCGCGCTGCCGCCTCCTTCGCATCTTTCTTGTGTTTGGGATTCAGCTTCTTGTCCGTCGCATACAACAGCTTCAGCAGCTTGTTATGCACCCGCATCAGCAGGATGTGGACCTGCAGCACGAGCTGGTTCTCGTCATTCCGCGGATCGAAAATGTACGCAGCGCCCACGCGTGCCGGCAGCGACGTATCGGTCCAGCGCGTCACATCGTAGGCGTTCGGGCCCAGCCGCCACAGTCTGAAACTCATATCGTCGTTGAAGACATCCCCGCTCTGGATGATCCCCTTGGTCGAAGTGTCGGCCGGATCGTCCGGATAGCTGCGCCCTCCATAAACACTGTCCAGATCCAGCAGCGGGCTGGCAAAGTCGGGAACGCTCGTGCCCGTCTGGTCGTCGAAGAGGTTTGCGCCGTTGAAGGTCAGGTCGTGATCGATGAACTGGCCCACGAACGTAAAGACCGCGGGCAGATTCGGATTCTCCGCCTCCGGCGCTGAAGGGTCGGTATACGTTGTCCCCTCGTGCGGAAAGGTCAGGTAAGAAATCAGCTCCGCCGGAATGCCGTAGCGCTTCGCGCACAGCCGTTCGAAGAACATCTGCGCCTTGTCCCGGATCTTCACCGCTGCCTGCGCCAGTTCCGCATCAGGATGGTCCGGCATATAACGCTTCAGCCGCACCAGGATCGACTCACCGCTGGTGAGCACCTGGAAGCCGCCATGTTTCATCAGGTGGGCAATCGTCGACTTACGAGGCAGGGAAGCGAACGGCCCTCCCAACCTGGTCTGAATCGTCGCAATATGAGCAGTCAACTTGCTTGAGTCGGGCATCCGTGGCTCCTGGTCTGGTTGGTCGGGCGCGAGCTTCCCTCGCGCTGTTAACGGATTGAACGAAAAGAGCGGGCAAATTCCTCTAACGACTATCGCAAAAGAGTGTGAAAAGAATGGCTTGGTTACAGTGCGATGAATGTCACAGCACAGCCGGAGCTGCTCCCTCAGATCCCCGCATACCACGCATAGCCGGCTTCGGGCGACGCCGACCCCAATCCCTTGCCGAAGCCTTTCAGCGAGTCGGTCACCGTGATCCGCGTGATGTACTTCACACTCTTGTAGCCCAGCTGCCGCGGCACCCGCATGCGCAGCGGCCCGCCGAACCCCACTGGAAGATCGCCGTCATTCATCCCCCACGTCAGCAGCGTCTGCGGATGCAGCGCATCCGCCATATCGATGCTCTCCCACCACGGAGGCTCGATCGAGAAGTAAACGACATACCGCGCCTGCGGCAGAACTCCCGTCTCGTGCAGCACATCGCTCAGCCGCGTCCCGATCCACTCGGCGACATACGACCATCCCTCCTCGCACGCCACTTCGGTCACCTGGCTTTTCGTCGCAAAGCTCTTGATCTCCCCCAGCGACAGCGACGTCGGCCGCGCCACCATTCCGTCCACTGCCAGCCGCCAGTCCGCGAACCCCGCCGCCTGATGCTTCTTGAATGCATCATTTGGAGGAGCCGTCTCGTTGGCAAAAGGCTTCTTCGAAATCATGCTCCGCGGAAACTCCCGCGCCATCGCATGTGTCGTCAGCAGCCGCTGCGCTGCGTAGGTCAGCGTCTCGCCCGGACCATAAATTCCGCGGCAATCCGGCGGCACCAGCCCGTAGCGTTTTGCCAGCCGATCGGCTACCGCCAGTCCCGAGACGCCTGCGCTCGCCGCGATCCCGCCGAGAATGAGCTTGCGACGCGAGAGACTCATGCATGCTCCTTAATACGCGCTTCTTCCGGCACAGCCACGCGCCCTGTGATCATCGCTCGCATCCTGCTCACGAATCCCGCCAGAATAATCATCCCCACATGGACCACGAGGAAGATCACCAGCAATCCCGAGATGAAGAAATGAATTGTCCGCGCCGATTGCCGCCCTCCAAGCACATCCACCGCGTACGGAAACGCCGCATTAAATCCCGGAGACAGCGCCAGCCCCGTCCAGATCACCAGCGGAAACAGGACAAAGATCACGCCCAGATACGTCGTCCGCTGCACTACGTTGTAAGAATCCGCACCATCATCCTTCTTCGCGCGGCGAAACGACTTCGCCATCACTCCCCGGATCGACCGCCACGTCCAGTCGCGCCGTCGCGGAACCAGGTCCCGCCGGAAATGCCCATTCCACAGGCTCGAAATCCCATAGAACAGCGCCGTCAGCACCAGCACCCACGCCGCCTCGAAGTGCAGATACCGGCTCCATCCGTTCTGGTCCGGCATTACATATCCATACCCGGTCGGAACCGTATCCCGCGACGAGGGAATATGCAGCGAGAAGAGCGGCCGCATGTTTACATTGCCCGTCTCTCCCCAATAGAAACGCGGATGAGAGATGACAATCTCCGCCCCGGTGACCAGCAGCGCAACAAAAGAGATGACCGTGAGCCAGTGCGTCACGCGAACCATCACCGTATGCCGGGGAGTTTCCGGGTTGCGCGGCGAGGCACCTGATGGCACGTCCGAACGATAGCACAATCCAGCCGCGCATCGCCTCTTTTGTTTCAGGATTCGAAGACAGGATCGCTGTGGAACCAAAATCATCTATACGCCGTATAGTAAAAGGTATACGCTGTATGGCAATGCCCGATCTCTCTACATCCGGCCGCATCTCTCGGGCAGCGCTCGCCATCCTTGAGGCCGAAGGCCCCGCCGCCGTCAGCATGCGCCGCGTCGCCGATTCCGTCGGTATCACGCCGATGGCCATCTACCATCATTTCCCCAGCCGCGAAGCCCTCCTCAACACCATCACCAATCAGGAGTTCGCCACCTTCCTCAGCTACATCGAGAAGCGCCCCATGCGCGCATCGCCCGAAGCCCGCCTCGTCTCCGCCATGGAGGCCTACATCGACTACGCCTTCGATCGCCCGCGCATCTTCGACTACATCTTCGCCGAGCCTCGCCCCGAAGCCCGCCGCTATCCCGATGACTTCCGCGCCCGCCGTTCGCCCACCCTCAACCCCATCGCCGACAACGTCCGCGCCGCCATGCACTCAGGCTTGCTGCGCAAAGATGACGTCTGGGAGGTCGCCCTTGAGCTTTGGGCCCTCACTCACGGATACGTCGCGCTCTACCGCGCCGGCCGCTTCAATCTGCCCGAAAAAGAATTCCGCGCGCTCGTCCGCCGCGCCTTAAGGAGACTCATCCATGGCCTCAAAGCCTGATATCGCCCCGAATCCCAGCCCCGCCGCCAGGCGCATCACCACGCCCGAACATCGCGCCCTCTTCCTGTTCGCGCTCATTGCCTCGACCGCGGCTTTCTTCTACGGAACCGGCCTCCATCCCATCTGGTGGCTCACCTGGCTCGCGCCGCTGCCCGTGCTCTACGCCGCGCCGCGTCTCTCCCGCTGGAAGGCCTTCATCGTCGCCTTTGCTGCCTTCGCCATTGGCTCCGTGAATGCGTGGAGCTATGACCGTGTCGTCACTCCGCTCTGGCTCAGTCTCTTCATTCTGATCGTTCCCGCGCTGGTATTCGCCGTCATCGTCCTGGTCCACCGGGCATTCCTCCTTCGCGGCCTCACCCTCCGCGCTACGTTCGCGCTGCCCGTCCTCTGGAGCGCCCTCGAATACCTCGCCGAGTTCCGCTCCGTCCACAGCACCTGGGGCAACCTCGCCTACACCCAGATGGATTGCCTTCCCCTCATCCAGATCGCCTCCATTACCGGTATCTGGTCCATCAGTTTCATCGTGCTGCTTTTCCCGTCGGCGATCGCTACCTGGCTCGCCCCGGCCGCAACCCCCAAAAGCCCCAGCGCCTCAAAACAAACCCTCGCCATCACCGCCGCCATCTTCATCCTTGTCTTCGGATACGGCTTCTACCGCCTCGCCGCCGCTCCCGCCTCGCCCCGCGTCACCATTGCCCTCGTCTCCACCGACAAGCGTCTCTCGCCCCAGGGATCGGCCGCCGTCGATCTCGTTCGCGCATACGTCGCGCAGATTCCCGCCCTCGCTGCTCAGGGAGCAAAAGTCATCGTCTTTCCCGAAAAGATCGCCCGCATTCAGGGCGACGATCTCGCCCAGGCCGATCTCATCCTCGAGCAGGCCGCTCGCGACAACCACGTCACCATCCTCGTCAACTTCGAACATCTGCCCAACCTGCACGAAGCCCGCCTCTATTCACCCGACGGCCGCCTCGAAGGCACCTACGAAAAGCACCACATGCTGCCTCGTTTCGAGTCTCACCTGCTTCCCGGAACCGCCCGCCTCACCTTCATGCGCCCATCCGATGACGGAACAGAAGGGAAGTGGGGCGTAGAAATCTGCAAGGATATGGACTTTCCCCTCCTCGCCCGCCAGTACTCCAACGACGGAGCCCGCCTCATGCTCGTGCCTGCCTGGGACTTCGTCGCCGACGGCTGGCTTCACGGACGCATGGCCATCCTCCGCAGCGTCGAGAGCGGATTCAGCATCGCCCGCTCCGTCAAGCAGGGCATCCTCACCCTCAGCGACAGCCGCGGACGAGTCCTCGCGCAGCACGTCACCGGATCTGCGCCATTCGATATCCTCATCGGCACGCTCCCGCTCGGCAGCGGTCCCACCTTCTACGACCGTACCCCCGACTGGCTTATAGACTGGTTCGCCTGGCTCGATCTCGTCTTCGCCGTTCTTCTCTTTCTGCCTGCGCCGCAAAAAACTGCCGATTGAGCCTTCTGCATTTGCATCCAAAATCACCCGGGATTCTTCGCATCGCGCGGAATTTGTTTGTCATTTCGGAACGAAGTTAGCCCGGAATGTTTCCACCCCTTGCCAACGGCGCTGAATCGCGCCATGCTTATCTCACGTTGCTGGAGGCCCCATGAGTGGCTTCGCCCGTAGTAAAAGCTTTCTCCCCCGCTTCACCGGCCCCGTCTTCTACTTCTCCCTCATCTTTGCGTTCTCTGCGCATCCCGTCGCCGCACAGGTTTTTACGGTCACTCCCGAAGGCGTCGACGGCAAATATCTTGACTTCCATCCCACCAACGTCGCCATCTCTACCGTCCCGCTCACCGGTCACAATCGCGAAGACCTGCTGCGTTTCCTTCAGGCGGAGCAGGGCTTTGCCATGCGCCCGCTTCCCATCAGCACCATCACCATCAAGGCCAATGGCCCGATGGAACCGAACGGCTCCGACTACGTGAACACCATCCGTGAAAAAGGCCTGTCTGTCCGCGCCGGAGAACGGGTCGTCGTCACCGACATCAAGATCGATAAGGACCGTATCCTCCTCGACTTCAACGGCGGTCCGGAGCACAAGCACAAATTCCTGCGCCACATTCAGATCGGCATGGATCCCAACAACACCGCCCCGGTCGTGCAGGATAATGGCCAGGCGCCTTCCGGTTCGCGCATCGCTCTCGTCTTTCCCCATGCTGTGCCCGACATGACCGGCATGCAGGTAGAAGCCCTCGTCAAGCCCATTGTGGATTTCAGCCTCAAGACCCCCGTCCAGGCCTATACCGACACGCTTCCGCCCGCCATCCGCAAATCCATCATCGATCATCACCCCCTGGTCGGCATGAATGAGGACATGGTCATCGCCGCCCTCGGCCAGCCGCGGACAAAAGTGCGCGAACGTGACGGCCAGATGCCCTTCGAAGAGTGGATCTACGGCGAGCCTCCCGATCCCATCCAGTTCGTCCGCTTCAACAACAACCGCGTCATCCGCATCGAGACCGCCAAGGTCGGTGAAGATCCCGTCATCCGGACGCAAAACGAAATGGGCGATTTCTGGGACAAGCAGCCCGCGGACAACACCCGTATCGTTAAGCTCGGCGATAACGCGCCCGCGAAGCCCGATGGCGACGCTCCCGCACGCAAGCCGCCCACACTGAAAAACCCCGGCGAGAGCTTGCCTGCCGACAAGGATCCAAACACTCCGCAGATGGGTCCGGTTCAGTTCCCCAAGGGTCAGGACAAGACACAGGCCGGCACCCAGGGCACGACCTCTCCGGCGCAAACTCCATCCGGAACCAATTCCGGGAGCGCGCAGCCGCAGCCGGCTCCCTCGCAGCCAGCTTCCTCCCAGCCGGCGCCGCCTCCCTCCACCACTCCGCCGCCCAATCAGCTCATTGCCCTCAGGACTCCGGCGTCCTGACCGGACGCGATCTGCCGGCGTCCATTGACCCGAATCGAAATCCGACCGTGAGTCTGGTGCATCGAGATCTCGCCGAGCTCTAGTGGACCGGATGTAAGCCGCATGCCCGCAACGCGCTCGACCTGCCCTGCATTATCAGAGGAAGCACTTCGTCTCAGGCGCCATCAGGCTCTGCCGCTGGTGGCAGGAAAGGGGAGCTTTGCGGAAGATCGTACAGACCCTCGGAAGCCACCTGGGATTGGAGGTGGTCGATGAGTTGTGCGAGGCTCCGCGCGACGCCGATGAGAGACCGTTCACTCTCAGAGAGTTCGCCTGCGATTCCGGCTGATGTGGAATCGATGCGATCAACCAGACTCGCCGGCGTGCTGATGCGGTGAACGTGAGTGGCAAGCTGGCTCTCAAGGCTGTCTGCTATCTGGCGGAAGATGCGCGCGCACTCGAAGCGAAAGTCGTTCTCGAAGCTCCTGAAGGGTTGCGACCTCGGGTCGATGCTGGCGAAGATTCGAAACCGGACCAGCGGGACCTCGAGCAGATAAAAGCTCCGTAAAGAGGCCTGCCAGCGACGGATGCGATCTCGGGCGGCCATGTCTGCCGCGCGGGCTGGACCGGTTTCAAAGGGAACGGCGTCCGATTGTGCGATCACTTCACCAAAACGACGATTGATTTCGTCCCGCTGGCGGCGAATCGTCAAAATGTCCGCGGGATTATCGCCGCGCGGAGAGGAAGAGGAGAAATCGGCCAGCAGGCGAAGATTGACAACAAAAATGCGCACCATTTCGTCGGTGGCGGAGCGCGGAAAGAAGCGCTCAAAGACGAGCCACATCATGGTAATGCCCAGCAGCACGCCGAGAGCGCGATCGCGTGCGAGCGTAAGGTTGGTCTGGAAGGAAAAATCACTGAGATGGATGAGGTAAAACGAGAAGGCTAATTGCACGCCTGCATAGGAAAGCCTGGCGCTGGAAGTCGCAATCCACGCGGCAATGGCGGTTACCGTGGCGAAGAGCACAGTGAACCCGCCGATCGAATCGATGTAAGGGAGAACGAAGATCTGCGCGCCCAGCCCCGCGATCACGCCCCCAAGGACAAAGCCGGAGACGCGCATGAGTTGCTTCTGGCGGGAGGCGCCGATGGTTGTAAGAGCGGTTAGAACGCAGGTGAGGATAGAGGTGGAGAGATTGGGCCAGTCCGTTGATACGTAGAAGACATAGCAGAGCATGGCGGCCATGGTGCCGCCCAGGATGTAGCGCAGATGCGCGGGATTGGAGAAGGCGTCGGGAATAAAAATACGGCTGGTGGCGGGCGCGTCTTCGATAGCCTCGAGTCCGAGGTTAGGAACATTCTCGCCGACAAAGATGGAGGGCATGAGCGAGACCATGGATTCGATCTCGGACAAGAGCGGAGTGCCGGGACTGGGCAGAGGCTCAAGAGCTGCCCTGACGGGTTCGCCCTGGCTGCGAAGGCATCTGCGAATGTCGGCGAGGCTTTGACTGATGCGGGCGGCACGCTGCTCCAGATCCGCTGATAGAGAGGGAAAAGCACCGGCAAGAGCAGCGGCGAAATCAATCGAGCGGGCTGTGAGCGAAACCAGCGTCAGCATTCGCGTGCGATAGATCTGTGTATAGCTTGTGCGGGTCACGTGACGGCGGAGCGAACTGGCCCCCACCATGGCGAACTGGGCAAGGCCGGCTCGCGTAGCGGGCGAAACAGGCCGGCTGTTGGCGTAATCCGCCATCAGATTCTCGATGAGGGCGAGGCGGGTATCCATTCCCTCCATCAGCTCATCGCCGCCGTACAGCGCGTGGAAGACGACTTCAACCGCTAGTGTTGACAGCGCACCGATGATCGTTGCCAGGGTGAGCCACAGCGTGAGCTCAACGTTGGTTTCCGCGGGACCGGGCAGGTACCAGATGCTGACCACATTGCCGATCACAATCGCGGAGCCAACCGCCATTGCGTAGTTTGCAAGGCAGCGGAGCACAGCGAAGGCAAGAAAAAGGCTGCAACCCACCCAGAGAAAATGGGTTTCAGGAACGGAAGCAAACAGCCGTGCGCCGACCGGAATGAACAGCACGCCAAGCAGGAACCAACCGATCATGAAGATCGCTGAGCGGGCCGTGGACACCAGATTTTCGCGTGAAAAGAGAAAAGCCGATAATGCGCCAATGACGCCACCGGGAATGCGGAAGGTGACGATGAGGATCATCGTCAAAGTCGCGGAAATGACAATACGCGCCACCAGCGCGCCGCGGCCGGGATAGGGCGCAAGTTCCTTTTTCAGGAACTCGGGGAACCAGTCGCTGAAGCGTTCCCGATGCGGAAGGTGAATGGGCTCGTAGGCCATCTCTGCTCCCTGGTGCGTGAGGCGCGTACCCGTGGATGATATCGGGGCCCGATCCGATCTGATTTCTACGGATTTTTGGGAAAGAGAGTCTTTTTGCAGCCACAGACCAACTCACTCGTTGCGGCACAACACTAGTCCCGATTCTAGTTCCTCCCGGCAGCTCGGCGAGGCGAAGTCATCCACCTGGACACGAAGTTGGCGAATCGGACAACAAGGCCGGGGTCGCGGATTCCAGCCGAATCATTTCCCCCGGTGACTTCACTCCCATGATGTAAACTGGATGAAGTGCGTCCGCTGTCTTTCGCGGTCATCCGTCTCCTTCCAGTCACTCGTTTGACGACCCATCCCAGGTCAACTCAGGAAGAAGTTCGGGTAGAACCGCGCCGCGGCCGGTCGCCGCATTTTCGGAATCGGTGTATTCAGAAGCCGCTATTCCAAAGTCGACGCGACCATCAGGGAGCGGTGACCTTGGGCGGGTATTGACGGGGTACAGTAATTTCCGGAAATGCAAAAACGTGCGCCTCCCCGTGTGGGTGAGAGCCCATAGAGAAATAGAGGAGAAGCCTTCCATGGCCAAGATTGCGAAGACCGCCGACCGTCAGAAAGTAATGGACACCACCAAGAGCACCGATTGCCCGAAGTGCGCCAAGCCCACGCGCATCGTCAAGCGCGTCAAGGATCGCGAGCGCGGCATACCCGGAGGAGTTTATATCTCCTGCTCTGCCTGTGAGTTCTACGAGAAGCTCTAAACCATTTCTTTAAGATTTAGGAGCCCGGCTTCGTGCCGGGCTTTCTATCGCTTCCGATCCTGGCGGCCTGCACCCTGCACCCTGCCTCAGACAACCACCACCGCCGCTCCGTTGATCTTCTCCGTGTAGACAGCGTTCAGAGCAGCGTTCACCTCTTCCAGAGGGAACAGCGTCGTCTGCGGCTTGATCCCGATTTCCTGCGCCACTTTGATGAAGTCCCTCGCATCCTCGCGCGTCATATTTGCCACGCTGCGCAGCTGCCGCTCCCCCCAGAGCAGGCTGTCGTAATCGAACTCCGGCATCCGGTCGAGATGAATCGCGTTGATCGCCACCACGCCGCCCTTCCTCAGCGAGGCCAGCGCCGCAATCACCACATCGCCCGCCGGCGCAAAGGTCACCGCACAATCCAGCGGCACCGGAGGCCGGTCCACCGCATCGCCCACCCACGCCGCGCCCCGCTCCCGCGCAAGCTGCCGATGTGACTCCCCGCGGCTCGACACATACACCTCGCATCCCCATGCCTTAAGCACGTCAATCGTCAGGTGCGCCGACGCGCCGAAGCCGAACAGCCCTACCCGGTCCCCGCGCTCGACCCCCGCCACCCGCAGGCTGCGAAACCCGATAATTCCCGCGCACAGCAGCGGAGCCAGCTCCATCGCCTTCGGTTCCGCCGGCAGCGGCGTGCAGAAGTCCGCTCGCGCTACCGCATACTCCGCATACCCGCCATTGACGGTGTACCCGGTGAACACTGGATGGTCGCACAGGTTCTCCCGGCCCTTCCGGCACAGCAGGCACGTCCCATCCACGCCGCCCAGCCACGACACGCCCACGCGCTCACCCACAGCCCGGCCGGCCCCATCGCCCCCGCCCAGCTTCTCCACGTGTCCCACAATCTGGTGCCCGGGGATCACCTCATCCCGCAGTGGCTTCAGCTCGCCCATCGTGATGTGCAGATCCGTTCGGCACACGCCGCATGCCTCAACCTTCAGCAGCACCTCGCCCGGCCCCGGCTCCGGCACAGGACATTCCTCGATCGCCAGCGGATTGGCCTTCTTCGGTCCCGGATCGCGCAACACCGCAGCTCTCATGACACCAGCCTCTCCACCTTCTCCTTCAATTCCTCTATCTCGCGCCGCAACTCCGCAACTTCCGACTCCAGCCGCGACACACGATCATCGCCGGCGGTCTCCGCAACTCCAGCCGCTACTCCCTCAGATGCCTCAACCTCACCCGACAGCAGATGCGCATATCGCGTCTCCTTCGTTCCCGGCTGCCGCGGGAGCGCCGCCACCAGCGCCGGCTCGCGCTGCATCAGGCGTTGCAAAGTTCCCAGCACATCGTCTAGCTCTTCAAAGCGGTGCATCCGCTCCGTGCGTCCGCGCAACTCACCCGGAGTCTGCGCACCCCGCAGCAGCAGCACGCACATCACCGCCGTCTCGCCGCGCGTAAAGTTGAAGACCTCCTGCAGACGATGTTCGTACTTCGTCACCCGGCTGTCGCCGCCGCGCACCGGTCCGGCCAGCCCATCGTCTTCCAGAGCACGCAGGGCCAGCCGCACCGCGTCCTCGTCCAGACTCATCACCGGCTCGCGATTGTTCTTCTGGTTGCACGCATTCACCAGCGCATTCAGCGACAGCGGATAATACTCCGGCGTCGTGACCTCTTTCTCCACCAGCGCGCCCAGCACGCGCGCCTCGATCGAACTCAGCAGGATCGTCACCACCACATCCTA
>Ga0335075_10009388_pt1 | contig 14927 bp, 15 predicted proteins | sample Lox_Sample_24_FD_206723 | JGI IMG/M metagenome (GOLD analysis project Ga0335075, IMG submission 206723) | Soil microbial communities from Loxahatchee National Wildlife Refuge, Florida, United States - Lox_Sample_2.4 | ecosystem: Environmental > Terrestrial > Soil > Wetlands | place: USA...
TCTCGCTCTTCGACGACAACTCCAAGGTGAAGCGGGTCTTCTGCCCCAAGAAGGAGTGCTACGACCCTCAGAAGAACGCGGGAAACCAGTTCGGCAAGCCCCTGCCCTCGTTCAGCTGGCTGATTGAGAGTGGCAGCGTGGCCGCCCTGAATTTCCCGATTGGCATGAACGCCGGACTCGCCAAGGCTCTGGGGGTGATGATGAAGCTCGATTTCGAGCGTGCCGTGCTCAATCGCGTTCCGAATATCGAAGCCCATCCCGAGCAACACTTCCGGCAGGTTCTCTTCCTTTGCGACGAATACCAGCACTTCGCGACCGTTGGCGAAAGTGACCCGACCGGCGACGAGAAATTCTTCAGTCTCTCGCGCCAGCCGAAATGCATTCCCATCATCGCCACGCAGAGCATCAGCTCGCTGCGATCCGCGCTCCCGGCGGAAAGCTGGCGCACCCTTCTCCAGACCTTCCGCACCAAGATTTTTCTCTCGTTGTCCGACGATTTTTCGGCGAGGACAGCAAGCGATCTCTGCGGGCGTGAAGACCAGCTCAAAGTTAGCTACAGCCTGTCCGAGAGCGGGCACGACACGAAGGTCAGTTGGCTCACCGGCAAAGCCCTCTCTCACAAAGCCAACATCATCGCCTCGAAGAGCTACAACACCCAGAGCGACTACCGCTTCGACATCAAGACATTCATGGAGCTGCGCAACGCTCAGTCTGTAATTACCGCCTATGACGGAATCAACCCGACGCCTCCGATGTTTTGTTACCTCAAGCCGTACTACAACGACCCGAACGATTCGTACTTCGTGCAGCTGGCCAAAGGAAAACTCTAATGAATGGATTCGAAATGATCCTGCCGTTCCTGAAGCCCATCGAGCACCTGATTCTCGATGACTCCATCAGCGAAGTGATGGTGAATGGACCCGACCGGGTCTTCATCGAAAAACAGGGCTTCTTGCAATCGGTGCCAGGGGTGTCTATCGGGGAACGATCTCTGATGGTCGCAGTCAAGAATATTGCCCGCCGACTGGGCGACGATATCTCGGAATCGAAGCCCATTCTTGATTCTCGGCTGCCCGACGGCAGCCGCGTGGCCGCAGTCATCCCGCCGTGCAGTCTCGCCGGCGTGACGCTCACGATACGCAAGTTCAACACCCGCCACTTCGAGATGGAAGACCTAATTCGGGAAGGAACCCTCGACCGGCCCCTCGCGAACCTTCTCGAAGACTACGTTCTCGCGCGCAAGAACATCCTGATTTGCGGCGGGACTGGCACCGGAAAATCCACTCTCCTTTCGATTCTCGGAAAGTTCATCCCGCAGGATGAACGCGTGCTCGTCATCGAAGACACGGCCGAGATTCAATTGCCGCAGCAAAATCTCGTTCGATTCGAAGCGCGCCGGGAACAGAACGGGCTTCCGGCGGTGGCGATCCGGGATCTTCTCAAAGCAGCTCTACGCCACCGCCCCGACCGCATCGTTTTGGGCGAGGTTCGCGGAAGCGAAGCGTTCGATCTCCTGCAACTCCTGAATACTGGCCATTCGGGAACGCTCTCCACCATCCATGCAAGTTCCGCGCAACAGGGTCTCGCGCGCTTTACCAGTTGTGTTTTGCAGAGCGGCGTGGAACTGCCGTTCAAAGCCATCAAGACAAACATCGCCGATTCGCTCAACGTCGTCATCCACGTCGAGCGCAGGCCAGGCCGCCGATACATTTCCGAAGTTCTTCTCGTCAACAGCTACGACCCGGATGCGGACCTGTTCGACTACGGCGCCGTGTTCCTGGCCAAGCAGGATCACCCATGAGCGCCGATAGTAAATTCGCGCCCCGCTCCCTCACAGCCTCGGAATATATTCGAGAGCTGTTCGGGCCTGAAGATAACGCCGCGATCCTCGTCCGCAATCGCTCCACGGGCCACACGGTTCAAACCATCTCGAAGGCGGAGACGATCGCAAGTCCGCCCTTTCAAAGCTGGCTCAGGAGCCAGAATGCCAGCGGCTATGACGTGTTCGTCGGAATGAATCCCATTAGGGACGGTGCGTTCAGTCGGACCAAGCAAAATATTCAGGAAATACGCCACGTCTATCTCGACCTCGATAGAAAGGCGGACCAAGCTCTCGAAGCGATTCGGAATTCAGCCGAGGTTCCAGCACCGAACTTCGTCCTCGATACCTCTCCGGGCAAGCACCAGGTCGTTTGGAAAGTGAGCGGGTTCAGCCCGGACGAGGCTGAATCTTTGCTTCACAACCTCGCAAATAAGTTCGGCGGCGATCTGGCGGCAACCGACTCGACGCGCGTGCTCCGACTGCCGGGATTCGCGAACCGCAAACTTCCCGAGGAGTTCATTGTCCAAGCGCGTCAGGAAAGCGATGCGGTCTACACTCTCCGCGACTTCACCATCGACGATGACTCGCCCGAAGCGCCTCGACACCTTGGCCACTACCAACAAGGTCCGCGGACGCTGCCTGCCGACCATAAAAGCCAGTCCGAACACGATTGGGCTTACGCGAAGCGCGCCCTAGCCCGTGGCGACGACCCCGAAGTCGTCATCCAGCGTATCGCCGACTATCGGGCGGCTGACAAAGACGATCCGAATTACTACGCGCGGAGAACCGTTACAAAAGCTCAAGCGGAACTCAAGAGTTCGACAGTTTCCCAGATACACGCCTCTCCAGAGAGCGAGGGGAGCAGTCAGAATCGCGATCATTGAACGGAAAGGCCTCTAAAGCCAAACGATTTCAGTCTCGGAAGGTCATGAGCATCAAGGTGCAACAGGAATCACAGTTGCCGCCAGAATACGGCGTTGATACAGTCATCAACGCGACACCAGATAAGCGGACAGGGAGAAAATCCATGTCACGTCGATCTGGTCAGGACGGTTGCATTCAGAAGGATGGCAACTGGTACGTGGTTCGCTTTTGGAAGGATGTCGCGGGCCAAGAGAAAAGGCAGAGAGTGTGGGAGAAAATCTGCCCCGTCTCCGGTCCGGGAAAGATCTCGGCGTCCGAACGAAAGCGCAGGGCCAAGGAAATAATCGCGGCCAGTGGAGCAGACACCGCAGAATTCTTTGAGAAAGTCGTTCGCTCAAGCTACGGTGTCACGTTTCGCGAGCAGGCTGAGACTTGGTTGAAACAAATGAAAAACCGCAAGCGTAGGCCGGTGGCGCCCGCTACGCTTGATAATTGGGAGCGCTGCTTGAGGAACTGGCTGAATCCGAACATAGGAGATATGCCCCTGGGCTCGATAGGCAATCTAGCGCTAAAGAATCTCGGCGCGACGATGGTCGAGCGCGGCCTCGGTGCGTCGGCGATAAGGTCCTACACGAATGCCGCTAAGATGGTTGTGGCTTCGGCGATCAATGAAGAAGGGGAGCAGCTCTTTCCCCGAAAATGGAATCACGACTTCATCGACCTCCCCGAAGACAGGAATCCCCAGCAACCGTTTCTTACCGGCGATGCAGTGACTGCGATTGTCGCCGCGCCAAAGGAGCAGCTCTATCGGGTGCTTTACACGCTGTGTGCATCTGCGGGATTGCGCTTCGGCGAGGCACTGGGGATCGATATCAAAAATATTTCTCCAGATTGCGCGACGATCCGGATTTGTCAGAAGGCATGGCGGGGCCAGATTCACGACTATCTGAAGTCCGAGAACGGCAAGCGGGAGGTCGACCTACACTCAACCGTCGCGGCAATGCTGAAGGATTTCATTGGTGACAGAACGTCCGGGCTCCTGTTCCCTACTAAATCAGGCCGGCCGCTGGCACAAACGAACATTCTTCGGCGTTCGCTTCATCCGATTCTCGGTTCGCTCGGAAAGCCGAAAATGGGCTGTCACGCATTCCGCCGATTCCGGGTCACGTGGCTTCGCAAGAACTCAATCCCCGAGGATCTCCTCAGGTTCTGGCTTGGCCACGCCGGAAGGACGGTGACGGACGCCTATTCCAAGCTGACAAGCGATGCTGAGTTTCGCAAGCAAGTGACCGAGAAGGTCGGCTTGGGTTTTGAACTTCCGCTCGAAAATGCCCCAATTGGACGGAGTGGACGGAAAACTCAAGTTGGAGCTGTTGAGGAAATGGCTGTAAGCTACTGAGAGTATACTGGTTGCACCGCGTGGGCGTGTAGCTCAGCTGGGAGAGCACCTGCTTTGCAAGCAGGGGGTCGCCGGTTCGATCCCGGCCACGTCCACCAAAATCACCCTGCCTTCAAGCACTTACAGCCATTTCTTCATGGGTCTCGGAATGGAGTTTCGGTCCATTCAGTCCAACCACGCGTATTTTGGACGGAAGCTTGAAACCCAACCCCGCTCTTTCGGCCCATTCCCTACGCAACGCATGTTCGTGTTCCGCCTTGTCGTAACGGTCGGACATGTTTTCTCCCGCTCCCGCAGACGTATCGCCATCCGCGCTCGCGTGGCCCATCCAGAACCGATAGACTCCTGGTGGTGTCGAAGTATAGTTGCGCAAGTAGGTGTTGCGAAAACGACGGAACGCATGGAGACCGCACTTTGGCTGGCCGAGCTCGACCAAAATCGGATGCAGCACTCGCCGCAAGATGTTCGACTGATGGAGCGGCCGACCGCTTCGCGAACGAAATAGCAAACCGGACTTCCGCTCTCCGATGAACTTCCTCAGCATCTTGGCCACGGAGGGATGCAGGTCGATTTCCCTTTCGCCGTTCTTGGTCTTGAGAAAGTCGTGCATCTGGCCCTGCCACGCCTTCTTGCAGATGCGGATGCACGAACCATCTGGGGAGACGTGCGGGATCTCGATGCCGAGAGCTTCCCCAAAGCGCAACCCAGACGCCGCGCAAAGAACGAAGAGCATCCGGTGCACGTCCTTGAAGAAGCGTTTGGCGTCCACCTTGCATTTGGGGTCCTTGTACGTGTACTCCCGCGTGGCAATGATGCCTGTCACTACGTCACCCGTGAAGCTCGGAGTCTTCTGCTTCTTGGGATTGACGACCGGCATATCAATGAAGTTGGCGTTCCACCTTCGCGGATAGACTTCCTCGCCCTTCTCATTGATGACCGAGGCCACGACCATCTTCACGACGTTGGTATAGGAGCGAATCGCAGAAGCTCCCAGGCCGCCCTCGACCATGGTGTTTACCAGCTTCTTGATTGCGAGGTTATCGACGGCTTCCAAAGGCAGATCGCCGACATTGGGGTTGAGCCAATTCTCGATGCAATACTCCCAATTGGAGAGCGTCGATGGAGCCACAGGCTTGCTTCTCCGATTCCTCATCCCTGCGAGCCAGGTTTCCACCTGCTGCCGGAAAGTGACCACAGTAGCTTTCGACTGCGTTACGACCCTGTCGAAATACTCCTTGGTGTCCACTCCGCTAGCAGCGATGATCTCCTTAGCTTTGCGTTCCCGTTCCGAAACTGAAAGTTTTCCGGGACCAGAGATCGGGCAGATTTTCGCGCGTACCCTCACCCTTTTCTCCTGTCCTGGAATATCCTTCCAGTACCGAACGACGTACCACTTGCCATCTTTCTGAATACTGCCATTCTGACCAGATCGCCTTGCCATGGATTTTCTTCCAATCCGTGCTGGCTTCTCTGGTGTCGCGGGAACGACATTAGTATCGTTCGTTGAGAATTGCAACGGATCGCGCTGCGACTCAACAACGCGTGTCGGAAATTCTCTGCTTCTGCGTTCTTTCTTCAGCGCCAAGGTGCTCCACTCCTGATGCGAAATAGAAGTGGGAAAGGGGGAATGGAAACCAGCAAATGGCTAACGGGAATGGGTAAGGGAGAATGGGTTGAAGGGGCTAAGGAATGGATTCCGCCCTGTGGGTAATGCAAGGGAACTGCCGGGACGGGGCGGCAAGCTTGCCGCCCCGTCCCGGCGCGAACGTTTTCGCTTTTGCAGTTGCTATGCTTCATTGTGGTTGTCGTAGAAACTCGCGAAACAGTGGGTGGTAGAGCTTGTACCGGCCTCTCCCTGCGCGAATCAGAAGTCCGCGATCCGTTAATCGTCCGAAATACTCGTGTTGGAACTGTTTCGCGAATGGCGTGGGACTGAATTCGTCCTGGCCGGTGACGGCAAGTGTTCGCAACAGAGCGATGTCCTTTTCGGAGAGTTGCGCGAGATCGGATTGAAATTTCTCGCGCTCTAAGCGAGCTGAAATTTCTGGCCACAGCTGGCTTGGAGAGGTGCTGCCGCCGGAGGCGACTAATTCGCGGCAGATAAAGGCGAGAAAATATGGATGGCCGAGGGTCTTCTCGTAGAGCCACTGCGCTAGAGATTGGACATTGGCTCTCTGTTCGAATACTGCTCTCGTATATTCCGAGGTCTCGCCAAATGTGAACGGTGCCAAAACAAGTTTGCTGTAGAAGCGGACAGCGGGTTCCGCGAAGCTGTGCACCCCGGAAAAATATTCAGGCTTCGCTGAGAAACAAACGCTGAAATTCATTCCTTCAATTGCAAATGCCTGAAACTGGTCGCGTATTATCAAGGCCGTGTCGCCAGACGTGAGCGCCAGGTTTTGGAGATCGTCTAGGAAGAAAACTCCACCTGCTAGTTGCGCTGGGCGAATGAAGTGACGCCAAGCTTCCGCGAGCCTGTGGCGGAGCAGTGCGCTGCCTGAAGTGAGAAAGCGCCGAGGTGCTTCGCGCTCTGCTGTGATCGGGCCTGCCCGGAACTGTTTGAATTTCCAGTTGCGCGCTTCCGCACGGAGTTTGGCCGTCAGTGAATCGGAAGCAGCCAAGGCATCGGCGAGCTTATCCGAGAGAGACTCCGCGAACCGAAGATAATCTCCGATGTCCTGGGAAATCGAAAGGTGGACTGGCAGCATCGGAGGATCAAGTGCGCAGCAGCAGGCAGCCAGTTTGAAGAGCAAACTGCTTTTGCCGATACCCCAGTTTCCGAGAGCAGCGAACGAGGGCATTCTCTTCGTGATGAGACTCTGATGAAGGGCCGCTTTGAACGATTCGATCTCGCGTGCCCGACCAATGAAGTCCGCAGGGTTAGCTGGAAAACTTGGCTCTGGCAGCATGGCGTCAAACCTCAAGAAAATCAAAAACCTCAATTGAGAACCTTGAGTTTCTTTACTTTTGGGTGGAACTGCACGGTAGGCGGGCATGGGCACACGCCGCCTACCGTGCAGAAGTGGAAGGGTTCATTTGATGGGTCTTACTGCTTGTGGGTGGGAGTCGGAAGGGGTTAGTTCGCGGTCTTGGGAACGAGTGCGCGATTCTCAACGAAGGCGCGGTCGCAAACGCCGTCTGGCCTGCCGATCCCGAGTTTGATGAACGCAAGCGAAATCCACTCGTTGCATTTCTCGATGATGCAGGCCTCGCCGAGAACGACTTCGTTCGAGATGAGGTAATGTGTGAAGCTGTTTCCCTCATTCGTCATTGGGCACCTCCAGTTTTTGGATTTTCCGGTTTTGGTTTTTCGCGTGACAAGAATCAGTTCAATTTGTGGGTTCGGTCGTAGCGTTATTGGCGGGGCCGGTTGCTGGCTCGGTCTGATCCGGCAAGTCATCGAATAGAAGGAATCCTTGCGGATCAGATTTTGCGGCGGCCTCGATAAGCGCGTCTGGTATTCCCAGTTCGCGCAATTTCTCGGGTCGGAAGACCAGCCGCGGATTGGGGCTGCGGTCGTTCGGCTCGAACATCCGCAGGTCAACCAAGGTCGCTCCCGGTTTCCGGTACGCCGGCCAATGCGTGTTGTTGATGGTCACTACGCGGTCGTACATGGTTTCACCTCCCGATGCCGTAGCCGCATTCCCGACCGCCGAAGCTGTTGTAGGAGCCATCGGGCAGATCGAGGTACACGGCGTAGCCTCGCGGATCACTGTTGAAGTGGTTGAGGACCAAGCCCGCCTGTTCCAGCACGGCCTTAATCCGGGTTTGTAGGTTTTGTCGACGCCGCTCTTGCCGCTCCGTGAGGCCGAAATTGCAGGCGATTTCGTTCAAACGATTGAGCGAGTTGGCGAGTCTGCAAAGTTCGGCGGCGTCTTGAGCAGCATCGCGCGGCGTGCGCTTTCCGATGGACACGATGTAGGCAGACAGAATTGCCTCCTGCGCGATCGTTCGCATGGGTGTTGCTCCTAGTTGTGGGTTAAAAGCCGAGAGGGTGGGAGAAAGAAGCTTGGGGATGTACTGTCACCGGAACGGGCAGGTGTTCCAGTTATCAGTGGTCGTGAGTCGAAAAGGGATTGTGGGATTGAGATCGTCAGCAGATGAAAAACTACTTGGCTGCTGTATTTATGGCGTCATGAAGCCAACCGTCGAAACTGTTTTTCACCCACTCTTTCAGACCATCTTGGCTAACGCAGTTCTCGTCTAGTCCAAAGAACCGTTCATAACGTTCGGCGGCTGGCCCCTTTTTCAAAACAACTTGAATCCTTTTCTGCTTGTCGTCGCGCGTAGCGAGTTCAGCCGATTTGAGGATTTGCTTAAATTCGAAATCAGCTTCGGGCATCGAGTAACCCACAAAGAGCCAAGTTTCGCTCCTTCTAAGCGAATCGAATGCCTGTCGCCAGATCGTCTGAAACTGCTGAATGGCGTAGTCTTTTCTGTAACTGAATGTTCCCACCCTTGCGGTCACCTCGCAGCCACATATTCGGCATTCCCTCCCGCCGCGTGGCAGGTTGCGAACAAGCTGTACGATCTCCTCAGAAGAGCCTAGGATTTCAAAATCGTCGGCTTCAAGGAATGCCAGCGTGTGTAGAGCGTCCTTCCCTCCTCCCGGTAAGCCTGAGAAGAGCGTTCGGCACGAATCGCAGTACACCCAATTCGCCGACCCGTGAAGTTTGCTCAACGGAACGCTCGCCTGCTGATTTTCGAAATGGTTAAAAAGCGGCTCTACAGTGGGCCCGTAGTCGTAAGTATGTCGGAGGGCCCGGAAGTGGTTTTCAATCACGATGTCCCAGTTAACGGAAACAATCGAGAGTGTGGCTCTTTTCTGAAGCGTCGCAATCAGGTACTTGATTGTCTCACTTGGCTGATATGTTAAATCGAGAATCTGAAAGGCGCGATGAATGCTGAATCGACGGATTGCCCTCAGCCTGCGTGGACTGTACGAAGGCCCTAAATGGTGCCCTGTGTTGGCGGCCAGATCGATCACCGTGAAGTGATCCTCAAGGTGCGGCTTCTTGCCATTCGTGAAACGAAAAACGCTTTCCCAGAATCTCTTAAGGTGCCTGCTGATCTCTCGCTCCACTTGCGGTGGGACAGCACCATTTGGAGGAGTGTCCAGAAATTGTGCCGACAGCTCGTCGGTGGAAGGCAAGCCGGCCTCGGTCGAAAGCCCTGCACCCACAATCAAGGCTACGGCGGGCTTTGGCACCCGATTTCTCCTAATGCCCATCGCCCAGCGAGACGCGAGGATCGCTCAGTATCGCGATCACGTAAGATGGGCCACGCACGGCTCGATTGAGTTGGCTTCGATTGGCGGAAGGCAAGAGTTTCCAGGTTTTTTCGAACTGCGAGCGAGCTAAATTGTATCGTGCGCGATCAGGCCGCAACGTCTGCCCCTTCACCTTGTAGGAAAATTTGAGGCCTGTAGCCGTCGAAAATTGCTGACCTGCACACTCCACGATCCGTTGCCATATTGTGTCGAAGTCTTTCGTCATGGCTGAACTCCCGGGGACTACCGCGCGAAAGCATAGCACCGTTCGTTGGAGTCACAAGGCGTGGCCTCAACGAGGATTAAGAATCCGAGTCAGAGAGGCGTTGACCTCCCTGACTCGGAACTGTGGGTGGATGCGGCGCGAGCCGGTCATTCGGCAGCTTCGGGCAAGAACTCTTCGATGGTCTTGTATCCGTTGTTGCCCTTACCGACTTTCACCAGGCAGGGAAGGTGGAGTTCCATACCAGCTTCGATTTCGCTCGCTGGAATGTCGTAACCACTCGCTTCCAGACGTTCCGCCAGCTCTTCGGGACGGCCGAACACGCGCACCGTCTCGCCACCGACATCCACCTTGAGAAAAAGAGATTCGCCCTGACGGGTTTTCATGCGATCGATCTTTGCGATGACCGCATGAGCAGGGCTCCCTTCTCCGGCGGGTGCCTGTCAGTTTCATCCCATTTTCTCCTCATGCGAAATTTGGATTTGTGGGAGCAGCGCTTTCACCCGATATGGCTGAAGCGTCTCGTGGGTAAACGGACATGCGATGGGTTTGGCCGCCCATTTCCGGTATAGCTCCGCCCGGTGGTTGCTGGCGACGGCCACAATCAATCGGAACTGGGAGGACAGGTGCTCAAGAACCCTTCCATAGCGCCGGGCTAGCGTGGCCGTCTGGTACATCACCGTGTTGTGCGCCCGGTCTACAGCGACCACGCGAATCGTGCCGTCTGCTCGGCGCAGGACGAATTCTTGCCACAGGAATGGCTGGCCTCGAAAGTGCGGCAGGGCCTCGCCGGAGCAGCCAGCGGATTTGAGTAGTGCGATCTTCTCAGCGTGCGGGAGGGTGAACTCGGCTGGCCAGGCTTTCGCCTCCAGATAGAAATTCACGCCTAGCAGCTTGAGACGGATCGTCAGCTGCGACTGCCGACGGCGAGCCATTAGGTCAGACCCAGCTAGACGGGTGGCGGATTTCGTCACCTGGTAAATCACTGGATAGCGGGCGATTTGTCTCGCGAACCCAAGCTTCTTGAGTGCCTCTAAATGGGCAACCACACGCGTTGGCGAGTTGGCGAGGCCGAGCCTCTGTGCCTGCTCGATGGTGCAGTAGCCCCCGAGATAAACCAGCGTTTTCAGAAAATCGTTGCTTCGTTCATCCAACAGCAGAAGCCGTTCCGAAAAGCGAATGCTCACGAATATCCACACTCCTATGAAGTAGTAGCTGTGGATAGCGGAAGCGAACTTTTGTGAGCGGCGATTCATGGCTAAAACTGTGTTGGTGCGTGGACGACCAGGTTGCGGGTACCGATGATCGCGACCGCACCGAGTGCGAAAACCAGCAGAGTGGGCGGCACGGCTACGGGCGCAGCGATCCAGAGCAGGGCCAGAACCGGAGTTAACGCCAAACTCGTCAGTGCCAGACTGAAGCGCATCGGCGAGTGCATCTTTACCAATTCTTTCTGATTCGCCCGTGCCCACCGGCCTTCGAGCAACCCCGCGAGCACGGCAATAACGAATGCCGGTACCACCTGCCACAGCATGAGGGATCGGAAGATCATCAGCTCCAAGGCCTGCCACATCTTGCTGGCAAATTTCTCGCGGAGTGGTTCAGGTAAGCGAGCGAAAAACCCCGCCGTGTAAGCCGGAGTTGCTCGTTGAAGTTGGCCTAGTTCTGACTCGGGCAGGACACGGCTTGCGGTTGTCCAGCTCTCGTCGATCAGCCTGCCGCTTTGGCGATTCGAGATCAGACTCGCCACCGACGCGATAAGCAAGAGCAGTGCGCCAACCCAAACGAATCTCATGCCGCCGCCTCCAGCGGGAAGCGGTGCTTCGGCTCAGGCATCAGCGGGAACCGCGTTTTGTAGGTCTGCCCGCTCGCGTATAGGAAAGCGTGTCCGCGCGGCAGCTTCATCAACCAGTCTTCACGAACGAGATTCTCGACGACTTCGGTCGATTGCTGGGCGAAGGTGGCGTCGAAGGCGAGGCGGTTACGAGCAGGCTTGCCAGAAAGGACTGGACGATAAGCCGCCGACTCGCGCCGGGTCAACAAGGGGCCTTGCCCCGCGATGTCCGCGAAAGTCTTTGCCGTCGTGTGATCTGTCGCGCGAAACCAGAGCTTGGTGTTTGTGTTATCGAGAATCTGCTGCGCACCGGCTGGTCCGACCCCGCTCACGAGGTCGGCCACGCTCTGGAAGGCGAGCACTGCCATCAAGCCTTGCCCGCCAGCCTGTGAGAGGAGATCCACGAATCCAGGAAAAGCCAGCCGGCCGACTTCATCCACAATCAGGCGGATCGGAGTTTTGCTCGGCTCGTAGGCGTAGGCTCGCCCGATAAAGTTCAACAGGTCCTGCAAGGCCAACATACCAATCGCGTAGGCGGTTTCCTTGACGATCATCGAGCCCATGAACATGTAGACGATTTTCTTGAGCCGAATCGCGCGATCCCAGTCGAGCTCCGGCGTCGTAACCGACATAAGGTTTCTGAAATCCGGCGTGTCCAGCTTCGAAAGCATGGGCTTGAGCGAGGAGACCATCTTGTCATAGTGGTCCGGCGGATGCTTAATGAGGCCCTGGAGGTATTCGCATTCCGGCGTGTGCTCGGGAACTTTGGGTAGCAGTTCTTCGAGACTGCGGTTCACTTTCGCGTACCGCGCTATTTTCGATAGCAGCGGACGCTCCCCGGCGAGCAACATCGCTTGAGCGATGACGTTGATAACCTCCCAGGCGAACGCCTTGAATGGCTCCGATTGCCCGCCCCCAGGCAGCAGACCGGAAAGCCGGTCCGGCATTTCCATCCCGAGTACGAAATTGTGCAGCGGGTTGTAAGTACACGAGACGTGCGGAAACGCCAGCGAGAAAAATTGAAAATCCTTTTGGCGGCCAGCGCGGACGGCGGCATCGTAGGCTCGGTGGAGAACGCTCAGATCACCCTTGGGATCAATGAATATGACCGCTTCATTGCCCCTCTCAATCGCCTGTACCAGATCAAGCTGCAAGTAATACGTCTTGCCGGTGCGCGTTGCTCCCGATACCAGCATGTGACCTTCGAGATCGCTGACGGGGAGAAAAATAGGAGCTTCCTCGCGAGAGCCAACAGCGTGAATCGCGGCAACTCCGCCAGAATCGCCTGGCTTCCGCTTGCGTGCGGCAACCTTGCTATCCCGTTCAACGGCCAGCACCTCGTTGGCGTGTTGCGCATCCCAGGTGAAGCCGTGCCCGAAATATTGCATTTGGCTTTGCTGCGGCAAGCGCGAAAGCAGCAGACTGCCAATCTCAGTGGGTAGTTCTCGCCCCAGTTGCTGCGCTCCGCGCATCAGGGCAACTCCGACGAATCCGAGGCCAAGCCAAAGCCCTTCTCTGCGCGTTAGGAACAGCCGATCAGGTGCAGCGAGCGAGAGGCCAGCCAGCAACATCCACCCGACCACTAGGTAGGGAAGCCACTGAAATCGAGCTGTCAGCGTAGAAGACATGGAAATCCTAACAAGCTCGCTGCAACAGCAAGGCCACGTTTCCCGCAGCGCGGTCGATGTCCTCGCGGGTCTTCAAAAGCACGGGCAAGGTGTCTGAAACGACTTCGGCGGTCAACTCGCTCGCACCGAGGATACGCAGGGCGTCGATCCAATCGAGAGATTCACGGATTGCCGGTGGTTTCGTCATTCCCAACCGCCGAACTGCGGCCGTGAAGCGTGCCACCTGCAAGCTAAGCCGAGACTCGCTCTCGCGCGAGCGGATGATGATTTCGGCTTCGAGTTCGAGCGAGGGGTAATCCATCCAGAGCAAGAAGCACCGTCCTCGCAGGGCTTCGGTCAATTTCCTTTGGGCATTGGAAGTCAGGACCACGACTGGACGGTGATTCGCCACGACGGTGCCCAATTGCGGGATCGAAACCTGGAAATCGGAGAGGATCTCCAGCAGGAACGCTTCGAATGCGGGACCAGTCTTGTCTACCTCGTCGATCAGCAAAACCGTATCGGTTTCGGATTGAAGAGCTTTTAGAACTGGGCCGGGGATCAGGAAATCGGCGCTGTAGAGTCTCCGCTTTAGTGCTGACCATTCTTCCTGTGGCCTCGTCGCGGAGCTCTGGCGAATGAACTCAAGCGCCATGCGCTGCAGCGGTTCATTCCACTGGTATAGCGCCTTGGCTTCGTCAATCCCCTCATAACACTGCAAACGAATCAGCCGTATCCCGAGTGCTTCCGAAAGAACTTTGGCAACCTGCGTTTTCCCTGCCCCAGGAGGCCCTTCGAGCAACAGCGGCTTGCCTAACCGAAGTGCGAGATATATCACTTTGGCCATCTCCGTTCTGGCGACGTAGCCGTATTCGGTCAGGAGCTTGCGCAGTTCGCCCGCAGAGGAAACAGCCAACTCGACTGTGCTACTGGTGCTCATCTGGATTCTTTCCACCGCTGGCCTTGCTCTCAGTCAGTTGCTCCTCAAGAGCCTGGATGTAAGTGGTTTGCGCCTCGATCAAGGCTTGGTCCGACGGTTGCTTGTGTTCCGCATTAGGAACGGCTTGGGGAGGCTGCGACGCCGCGCTTGCACTCTGAATCGTCTTACCGGAAACGGTTAGAGGCTCCAAGAGAAAAATTGTTATCGGCTGATTAGCATCGACCGCGACAATCGGAACACCAAACGGCTGCTGCCAGCGGGTGGAAAGCTGGCTGCCCTGAGATGCGACCTCAGAGGCCATTTGGTTACGCAGATAGTCAGACTGAGAAAATGGCGCGTCCAACGAGCCTTGGCCGGCAAACTCGGTTGCGACCACAGCCGCACCCGTTCCGATGCGTGCAGCGCCAGCAAGTACGGGATTGCGCTTTCCTTTGACTTTCCCTACCAACCCCGCGCTGCCATCCTTCATCAGTGCTAGGCCCGAAATCACCATTTCGCGGTCGTTCGGCAGTACCACTGAGGTGAAACGCACATTGACTCGATCCTTCACTGCTCCCGCTGTTTGCCCGATGACCCGAGCGTCTTCGGGAATCACCGTCGTGTTGCCCAATTGAATGGGTCGATCCACCACAGCCACAACCGGAGATTCCAGTCCACTGCTGATGGCATTCGCCGTATGCGCGATAATTTCAGTGCCCTCTGGAAGTTCAACAACTGCCTGGGGCGATGTGGGCGTAGTAATGTTCGGTCTCAGAACGGCACTAGCTGATGGATCGTCTACAAAAACGGTCGCAGGTGTGCCGAGTCCGTTCGGGCCGCTCTGCACGCCAGGTTGCGCGGGCGAGTTTCCGTTGCCCGCAAACGAAAAGCTATGGGAAGAGATAGTTTGAGTCGCTCCTTTTTTCGCGGTGCTACTCGCCGTTGCAGCACCCGCGCTTGCATCTTGACCGGCAAGCTCGTCCTCGGTAA
>Ga0335075_10009390_pt1 | contig 14926 bp, 15 predicted proteins | sample Lox_Sample_24_FD_206723 | JGI IMG/M metagenome (GOLD analysis project Ga0335075, IMG submission 206723) | Soil microbial communities from Loxahatchee National Wildlife Refuge, Florida, United States - Lox_Sample_2.4 | ecosystem: Environmental > Terrestrial > Soil > Wetlands | place: USA...
ATGAGCGTCGGCCATCAGATTGCAGAGACGCACCGGTGCCATTTCGGCAGCAGCATGAAGAAGGCGCGCATGGCGGCGCTGGAAATGCTTGAGGCTGTGCGCATCCGCGACCCGGAACGTGTTTATGCGCTCTATCCGCATCAGGTTTCCGGCGGCATGGGCCAGCGCGTGATGATCGCAATGATGCTGATCGCCGATCCCGATCTGCTGATTGCCGACGAGCCGACCTCGGCCCTGGACGTTGGCGTGCAGGAGCAGGTGCTGGCGATCATGGATGATCTGGTGCGCCGGCGTGGCATGGGGTTGATCCTGATCAGCCACAACCTTCATCTCGTCTCATCGTTCTGCGACCGCGTGCTGGTTATGTACGCGGGTCGCGTGGTCGAAACGTGCACGACCGGCGAGCTCGCCGGCGCACGCCACCCTTACACGCGCGGCCTGTTGGCCTCGCTGCCGGAACTGGGACGCCGGCGCGCCGAGCTGCCGCAACTGCAACGAGACCCCGCCTGGGCGGAGGAGGCGCTGTGATCGTCGTTGATCACGTCAGCGTCAGCTACGGGACCGGCGCCGGGCGGATCAAGGCGGCTAACGACGTTTCGTTTCGCGTCAATGAAGGCGACGCATTCGGCCTGGTTGGCGAGTCCGGTTCCGGCAAATCCACAGTGCTGCGGGCGATCGCCGGGCTGATACCGCACGCCGAGGGCAATGTGGAGCTGGCAGGGCAGGTCATGCCGCGCGTACGCAGGCGGGCCGCGCGCAAGATGGCGCAGATGGTGTTCCAGGATCCGTTCGGCTCGCTGCACCCGAACCAGACAGTGGACCAGACGCTGAGCATGCCGATTGCCATTCACCGGCTGGGAAATGGCGATCGCCGCATTGCGTCCGCATTGGCCGAGGTGGGGTTGGGGCGCGAGCATCGCTTTCGCTACCCGCATCAGCTTTCCGGCGGCCAGCGGCAACGCGTGGCGATCGCGCGTGCGTTGATCCTCGAGCCGCGGATTCTGTTGCTGGATGAACCGACCTCGGCGCTCGACGTGTCCGTGCAGGCGGAGATTCTAAATTTACTCGCGCGGCTGCGGCGCGACCACGGCCTGACGATGCTGATGGTGAGCCACGACCTGGCGGTGATCGCGCATCTGTGTGATCGGATCGGTGTGATGAGCGACGGCGCGCTGATCGAAATCACCTCGGCCGAGGCGCTGGCGTCGGGCAACGTGCGGCACGTTTACACGCAGCAACTGCTGCGTTCGAACCACGGCTTCGACCGGAGCGGCTCCGAGGTTGTCGAGACCATGACGAGCCCTGCACTGAGCCGGATCGGATAGAACAACGACGAAACCGACACACCCATCCGGTTGTCGGCGATGCATAAACTCCGTCGTAATTACTCCGCGGCGATCGGCACCAAGTGCGACAGAAACAGCTCGGCGCAGGCGCGCCAACTGAACCGCTCGGCATGAGCCCGACACGCGGCGCGGTCGGCACGCAACGCCAGCAGCGCCGCCTCCCTCAGATCGGGGCTCACCGCCCCCACCAGGCCGTCCGCACCGGCCAGCACATCCTTGGGCCCGGTGACCGGGAACGCCGCCACCGGCGTGCCGCAGGCCAGTGCCTCCAACAGCACCAGCCCGAACGTGTCGGTCAGACTCGGAAACACGAACACGTCCGAGCCGGCATAGGCACGGGCGAGCGCTTCGCCGTAACGCGGCCCGGTGAAATAAACGGCAGGATGGGCGCGTCGCAGCGAGGCAAGCTGTGGCCCCCCGCCGACAACGACTTTCGAGCCAGGCAGGTCAAGATCGAGGAAGGCGCCGATATTCTTCTCGACCGCCACCCGTCCGACATAGATGAACACCGGCCGGGGCAGGTCCCACTCCTCCCGGGGCTCCGGCTTGAACAGGTCAAGATTGACCCCGCGCGACCATGGCAAAATATTTCGGAAGCCGCGCGCAACCAGCTCGTCCTGCAAGCTTTCGGTCGCTACCATCATGCCGCGCCCGGCACCGTGGAAGCGGCGCATCCAGGCATAGATCGGCCGTACCGGCACCCTGGTACGCGCCCTGATGTATTCGGCGAAGCGCGTGTGAAAAGCGGTGGTGAACGAAAACCCCGTGCGCTTGGCCCAGCTTCTCGCCGCCATGCCCAGCGGCCCTTCGGTCGCGATGTGCAGCGCTTCGGGATTGAACTGCTCGATCATGCGCACCAACCGCCGGCGCGGCAGCAGCGAGAGCGGGATGTCCGGATAGGTCGGACAGGGAATCGTGCGGAATCGATCCGGGCCGATGACTTCGACGACATGCCCCATCGCCCGCAGCTCGGCGGCCACGGTGGCAAGCGTGCGCACCACGCCGTTCACCTGCGGGAACCACGCATCCGTGACGATCAGGATGCGATGCGACGGCGCCGGCGGCAGCATCGCGTCGTAACCCGAGAGCTCAATCGGGGGCAGGGTGTCAGGCAGCTTGGGGCAACCTCTGGCGCGGGGCGAAGAACGAGAGCCGGTTGAGCGCGGCCCAATCGATCAGCTCCAACCTTCCGTCGTGATGCTCGACCAGGGCGGTGCAGCTCTCCACCCAGTCGCCGTCGTTGATGTAGAGCACCCCGCCCAGCTCGTGCATCTCGGCGTGGTGGATGTGGCCGCAAACCACGCCGTCGAAGCCGCGCCTCCTTGCTTCGGAGGCAAGCGCGTTCTCGAACCGGTCGATCGCCTTCACGGCCTCTTTCACCTGCCGCTTCATCCAGGCCGAGAGCGACCAATAGGGATAGCCGAGCCGGCGGCGGATCGCGTTGAACCATCGGTTGAGCGTCAATGCCGTGTTGTACGCACCATCGCCAAGCAAAGCCAGGAACTTGGCATAGCGGACCACGCTGTCGAACTCGTCGCCGTGGGTGACCAGCAGCCGCTGGCCGGCGGCCGTGACATGCACCGCTTCGGCGCGCAGCTTGATCCCGCCGATCTCCAGCCGCATCGGCAGCCAGGCACGGAACATCTCGTCATGGTTGCCGGGGATATAGGTGACCGACGTGCCGGCGCGGGCATGGCGGAGGATCTGGCGCAGCACCTCGTCGTGGTGCTCGTCCCAGTACCAGGACTTGCGCAGCCGCCACCCGTCGATGATGTCGCCCACCAGGTAGAGATGATGACAGGTCGTCCGGCTGAGGAAATTGGCCAGGAAATCGCTCCGGCAGCCACGCGTGCCAAGATGCGTGTCGGAGATGAAGACGCTCCGATACGTCGGTCGGAGGCCGGTTTTGCTTGCGTTGGTCATCGCGGCGGCACACAAGACGCGTGCTGTCGCGTCGCAACAGTGAAGATTGGATGACAGGTGGAAATATTTCGTGATCGAGTGAAAGTAATTCCTGTGTCACTGAACCGTCATCGCGCTGACACACGCAGCCCGCACAAGGGGCGCTTGTGCCCCGATTGACCCCCTGGATTCGCAGCCGCCGCTCATGCTGATCGTGTTCAACCCGGTTGCCGGCCAGCGGCGGGCCCAGCTTCTTTGGCGCGTGCTGGACGTCATGGTGGCGAACGGGATTCGCATCGAGGTGGCGAAGACGCAACGCGCCGGCGATGCCGAGGCGTTTGCCCGCGCCGCCGCGTCCCGAGGCGCCGGGTTGGTAGTGGCGGCGGGCGGCGATGGGACGATTGCCGAGGTCGCGAACGGCCTGATGGACAGCGGCGCTCGGCTAGGGGTGATCCCGCTCGGGACGGCGAATGTGCTGGCGCATGAACTGGCCCTGCCGTTCGCCCCCACTGCGGTGGCCTCGGCGCTGGCCTTCGGGCGGACCCGGACGCTCTGGCCGGGGCTGGCGCGCGGCGCCCACCGGTCCCGGCTGTTCGTCCAGATGCTCGGCGTGGGTTTCGATGCCCATGTCGTGCATCGGCTGTCGGTCCGGCTGAAACGCCATTGCGGGCGCGGCGCCTATGTCCTGCAGACTGTGCGCGAGCTGGCCCGCTATGGCTTCGTGCCGGTGCGCCTGCGGCTGGACGGCGCCGAGACCGAGGCGGCGAGCGTGATCGTCAGCAAGGGCCGCCTGTATGGCGGGCGCTACCTGCTGGCGCCCGAGGCGCGGCCCGGGGAGCCGGGATTTTCGGTCGTCCTGTTCGACCACGCGGGACCCGGTGCCGCCCTGCTCTATGGCGCGGCGCTGCCGCTCGATCTGCTCGCCAAAGGACGCGGATTGCGGCGGGTGAGGGCGCGTTCGGTCGAGTTCATCGGCAACGACAGCATTCCGGCACAAGCGGATGGGGACGCCGCCGGCAAGGCGCCGCTCGCGGTGACCGATGCGGCAAGGCCGATCGAAATCATCATCGGTTCCTGACACGTTGCTGGGCGCACTTGCAGGCCAGGTCTGTTCTGACTGGCTTAGCCAGCTAGTTTGATCATCACCAAACATGGAAAGCCCGTCGCCCGACTTGTCGCGGCACAGCAGGCTGACCGTGCGGGGGCGGACTAGGCCGTCGAGAAGTTGAAGGCCCTGCGCAAAAGGCATGACCCTCGGCGGTCTCTCCTGGAAGGAGCTTCGCGACACTGGGCGACGGTGAGCGCCGTCGCTATTGATTCATCCGCCGCATTGACATGGTGCTTTGAGGACGAGGCTTCGCCCGAAACCGACGCGCTTGCTCGACCGCGTGCGAAACGACGGCGCATTCGTCCCGGCGCTCTGGCACCTCGAGTTGGGCAACGTCCTTCTCCAGGCCGAGAAGCGTGGCCGAATCAGGGCCGCCGACGTGGCGACACGGCTGCAACTGATCGCTGATCTGCCAATATCGGTCGATCAGGAGACGACAGTACGCGCTTGGCGCGAAATTCTGACGCTAGCGCGGGCCGAGCGACTTACGCTTCGCCGGGACGTGCCGCTGATGACAAGGGATAACGAGCTTAGCGCGGCCGCACGCCGGCTGCGCGTCACTGTTCTTCCATAACCCTGCACCCTGATACCTGTACCCGCTCTGCGCCGCGCGGGCTACTGGACCCACCAGGTCGCGCTCGACCCGTTCGACGAGGCCGATCTCGTCCTTCTCGCGATCGAGGTCGCCGGCCACGCGAGCGAAGGCGTCACGCCGCTAGGGCAGCCAGAGCATTGTAGTCAGGCAGCGGCCGCCCCTCGGGGTGCAGAGGCTGGATACAAACATGGCTGGCGCCGGCGTCAAAATGAGCTTGAATGCGCTGGCGGATGGCCTGCTCGGTGCCCCATGCGACCATAGCATCGAGGAGGCGGTTGCTGCCGCTGCCAGCGAAATCATCGTCGCTGAAGCCGAGGCGCTTCCAGTTCTCGAGATAATTGGGCAGTTGCAGGTAGAACGCCAAGGCTTGGCGAGCCACATCCCGCGCCTTGCCAGGATCAGAAACGAGCAACACCTTCTGCTCGACAATCAGCCATTTGTCGGGGCCAAGCAGCGCACGGGCCGCCGCGGTGTGTTCGGGCGTGACATTGTAGGGGAAAGCGCCGGTGGTCCGCTCGCCGGCGAGCGCCGTCATACGCGGACCCAACGCAGCGAGCACGACCGGCGCCGGCTCTGCCAGTGCTGGCGCATTGGCCGCCGCTTTCTCCATCGCATCCAAATAGGCTCGCATGGTCGTGACAGGCCGACTGTACTGGTGGCCACGCACATCCTCGACCAAGAGCGTATGCGAGACACCAAGCCCCAGGAGAAACCGCCCATCCGAAAACTTGGCCAGCGAGTGCTGGCCTTGTTTCATCGTGGTCGGATCGCGGGCATAGATGTTGGCGATGCCGCTCGCGACGATGAGTTTAGCGCTGTGCGCCAGCAGGTAGCCGGCCAGGGAGAAGCATTCGTAGCTTAGGGCTTCCGGATACCATAAAGCGGAGTAGCCGAGCTGCTCGCTGCGTTCCGCCAGTTCGACCAGTTGTGCCGGGCTCAAAGTGTCGGTGAACCAGAAAACCCCCTTCTGTCCTAGCTGCATGGACTACCTCCCATCATTCGGTGTCTCGTCGAATGGGCCCCTGCCCCGTGCATGGGTAATTAGCCTTCCGCGCCCGTCTGACCGGCATTGCATTGCGGACTCCGAGGATAATGGCCAGGTGGGCCCCAACTGCCAGGCCAAACTCTGCTCCCATGACCAGTCCAGGCATCTATATGATAACGTCTTCTATCACATATATCTTGGCTGTCAACGCTCACAAACAGCGCTGGTGCTGCGCGTGAAGCGCGGCGTGGCAGCCGTCGAGCGATTCTGGCGGTTTTTGACCGACGGCGAGATTGAAATCGTGCCGCTCGATGAAGCGCAGGTGCGCGCTGCATCGGCGGCTTTTGATTTCTACGGTAAGGGCGTTCATCCCGCTGCGCTGAACTTCTCCGACTGCGCGGCTTTCGAGAGTCGCCTGCGAGCCGGCCCAACAGCCGAAACGACGCCCGCACAGAAGATCATCATAACCGTAGGCCTGCTGGTCTTCGCCACGGCGATCATCATCATGGTTCTTTATCACCGATTTCGCTGGTCGCCCCCCCGTTCCCTACCTCTCGATACTCGGGGACGCATTCGGCGTGCTCGGCATCCTTATTTACTTCCTGGTAATCAGAGAGAATCGCTACGCCGCCGCGACGGTAAAAGTCGCCGAGCATCAGTCGGTCGTCTCGACCGGGCCCTGCGCGATCGTTCGACATCCCATGTACGCGGGCACCATCTTGGTATGTGTCGGGGCGCCCGTCGCGCTCGGCTCATGGTGGGGCCTTCTCTTCACGCCGCTGTTCTTCGCCTGGTTCGCCTGGCGCCTCTTGAACGAGGAGGAGTTCCTTCGCACGAATTTGCAAGGATATGACGAGTACAGGCACAAAGTGCGCTACCGCCTGGCCCCGCATATTTGGTAGTGCCGGCACACTCACGAAACAGCGCCGGTGCTGCGCGTGAAGCGCGGCACGGCAGCCGTCGAGCGGTTCTGGCAGTTTTGACCGACAGCGAAAGACGAGGCGCCCGTGCTTGCGGGACAGTGATAATTAGCCGGCAAATCGGATTCACCCCGCAACATTGAACCACCCCCCTTGCCTCCCGCCTCCAATTCGGCTTGAAACCGCGCCCTTTGGGCAGAGCGGCCGGATGATCAAAGCAATCGGCATAGACTTCGGCACCACCAACAGCGTCGTGGCACTGCTGCACGACGATGGCTCGGTCACCACCCAGCGCCACGCCACCCTCGACGTCTTCCGCTCGGTGCTGTGTTTCTGGACCGAGCCACGCCCCGGCCGCTCCGTCCTCCACCACGCGGCCGGGCCAGAAGCGATCACCGCCTATCTGGAAGATCCCCTGGACAGCCGGCTCATCATGTCGATGAAGACCTTTCTCGCCCAAAAAAGCTTTACCGAAACGCGCATCTTCGGCCACCGCTTCACGCTGGAGCGCCTGGTCGGCTGGTTCCTCCGCGCTCTGCTGGCCGACCTCTCCGCCCCACCCCGCATCATCGTCGGCCGCCCCGTACGTTTCGCCGGCGAGTTCCCAGACGATTCCCTAGGCGCCGAAAGGCTGCGCGGCGCCTACGCCGAAGCGGGATGGCAAGCCGTGCAGCTCGCGCTGGAGCCTCAGGCCGCCGGCACACGCTTCGCCCGCACCCTAACCGAGCCGGCCACCGTGCTGATCGGCGATTTCGGCGGCGGCACCAGCGACTTCTCGGTCATGCGCTTCGATCCGCGCGGCGGCGCTGTCCCGCTCGGCCACTCCGGCGTCGCCATCGCCGGCGATGTCTTCGACTTCCGCATCATCGACCATGCCATCTCGCCGCTGCTCGGCAAGGGCGACACCTACAAGGTAATGGGTAAGGCACTGCCGGTGCCGCCCGAATATTATTCCGGGTTCGCCCGCTGGCACCTGCTATCCTTGATGCGCACGCCACGCACGTTGCGCGCGATCGCCGAGGTGGCACGCACCGCGCAGCACCCCGAGAGTTTGCGCAACCTGATCGCGTTGATCGAGGACGGCCTGGGGTACCCGCTCTACCACGCCGTTTCAACCGCCAAGGCAGAACTGTCGTGGGCGGACAGCACGGTGCTGAACTTCCGCCACAACGGCTTTGCGATCGAACGCAGCATTACGCGTGCGGAATTCGAATCCTGGATAAAGTCCGACCTCGCACGACTCGCCGCCACGGTGGATCAGGTACTCAAGGAAGCCTCGACACCGCCCCACGCGATCGTCGGTCATATGGCGGCGCACCGCGCCGTGTCGGGCGACTGCCTTTAAAGGCAGGGCATGTCGCGCGCGACACGTCTCACGCGGCCGCCTTCCACTTGATGGAGCAGCCGATCGACGGCACCTGCCCAGGTGGCGCGTCGCCGGTCGCCGCAATGGCACGCATCGCTTCGAGCAATTCCCGCCGCGCGCCGGCCGGCGGCGGCAAGGTGCGGCCTTCGTCAAGGCGACCGCGATATTTCAGCCGGCGATGCGCGTCATATCCAAAGAAATCGGGCGTGCACGCGGCGCCATAGGTCCGTGCCACCGACTGGTCCTCGTCGTGAAGATAGGGGAACGGAAACGCGTGCGTCCGCGCGAAGCCCTGCATCGCCTCGAACGAGTCCGCGGGATAGGCATCGGCGTCGTTGGAGCAGATCGCGGCGAAGCCGATACCCTCCGCCATCAGCGCGCGGGCATCGGCAACCAGGCGGTCGATCACCGCCTTCACATAGGGACAGTGATTGCAGATGAAAACGACCACCGTCCCGTTCGCCCCGGCGATGTCGTCGAGCGTGTAAGTCCGCCCGTCGGTGGCCGGGAGCCGAAACATGACGGCGGGGACATCCAATGTGAGGGGCGGCGTTGCGGCCATAGCGAGTCAGCTCCTTGGGCTCGGGAGTCGTCAGGAAGTCGTTGCCGGCAACCAACGGTGGGTGGTGTCGCCGCACCGGCTGGCGGCTAAAGGGACCTTTGAGATGAGTCGGTCACACAGTTCCCACCTTCTCCAGATAGCTTTGGAACACGCCCACATGGTTCAAGGCGTCATCGCAAGAGTCCGGCCACAGGTCGCGTGCGCGGAAGCGCACATCGTAAGTCGGCTCCATTGATGCCTGCATATTATGCGCGGCCGCATCAGGGAAGGGATAAGGGGGCGAGATGCCGACCACCACACCGGTCTTGCCGCGAATGTAGGCCGGCATGCGAACGTGGCCTGGCACATACTCGTTCTTCACACGGACCGTCTCGCCGATGGCGAAGCTTTGCTGCGGGGCCGCCGGCCGGCCGGGTCCGATCGGCGAGGCGAGCGGGAAGCCGCCCCCCGCCAGGGTCTCCAGCTCCTCGCGCGTGACGAGGCCTTTCTCCACCAGCAGCGTGGCGACCGCCGTCAAATGGCGTTCGTAATAGGGTGCTGTTATGTAGTGCCGCGGCGCCATCCGCTCGATGGCGTGGCGGAACTCGTCCATGTTGTAGATGTGGTTGCGTAGAGCGCTCGCGGAAAGCGCGCGCACCATTGGTTCCCAGGTCTCGTCGTGCGGCGGATCAGGGTAGTTCACACGCCCGAAGCCCTGCTTACCGCCCAGGTCGTGAAGGCTATCCATGGCTCTAGCCTTTGACCTCATCGAGCCGCGAGGCGCCGATCATGGAATCCTGTGTGACGACCGCCGCGAGCTTGTCCACCGGCCAGCCTTTGGTCGCCGGCGGCTGCAGCGGCAGCACCATGTAGCGGGTGTCCGCCGTCGTGTCCCAGACGCGAATCTGCGTGCTGGCGGGCAGATCAAGGCCCATCTCCCGCAACACTGTTCGGGACTGGCGCACCACGCGGGCGCGGTAGCCGAGATCCTTGTACCAGCCCGGCGCCGCGCCAATGATCGTGTAGGCAGTGCAGGAGCACAGTGTGCAGACGATCACGTTGTGGATGTCCGGCGTGTTCTCCAGCACCACCAAGTGCCGGTGATGCTCCGGGAACTCGAAGCCCATCTCGCGTGCCGCGGCGGTGCCGTCGGCGAGCATGCGGGCACGGAACGCGGGATCGGTCCAGGCGCGGGCGACCATCCGCGCGCCATTGGAAGTGACCCAGGCGTCGTCAGCGTGCTCGGTGAAGTCATCGACGAAACCGTCCGGAAGCGTGCCATGTCGCCTGAGGACCATTTCGATAGCTGCTGTCCTCCGTTCGGGAGGTGTCGAGGATGAGGTCGATAGGTCAGTCATCTCGTTCGTCTCTTTCCGGTGGCATGTCCGCAAGATTCGTAAGACGTGGCGGCATCCGGAAAGCCGACTTGCTCTTCCGCAGTCCGGTGCACCAAGCAACAGTCCAAGGGTAACAGAGGGCGCACCCTCATCGCAAGCGACCGCCGTTCGACCCGTGATGACGCCACACGGCGGGGAAAAGCGCCTATCTCGACCTACGCCGCGAAGCGCCGTTGTCCATTCCTGCGGATCAGTTTCTGGATCGACGGCGATCGGTCCCTCGGCTCGACAGACGACAAAGCGGCGGCCCGCGAATCACGCCAACCCACATCGCCGTTTCCCAGGCTTGCGCCCGAGGATCACCTGGACAGTCCGGACAGTTCCTTAGCCAACGGGACCATGCACACCCACCGCACGGATCTCACCGTACGCCCAATGTCTCACCTACACCGGAACGAGATGCCGCCAATAAACCCACCCCCGTTGGCCCCCTCGCAGAGCAACCCGCACCCGTTCCGCGGACGCGCGATACCCCTTGAATCGGGCGGCGATTTGCGGATGATGCGCCGCGATCCCGCACCCGGGCGGTTTCCCCGGCGCTCCATCCTGGTCACAAGGCAAGAGCGATCACGCCCGCGGCGCCACCATCATCACCATCAGTTCCGGCCTGAAGCAGCCGTACCACCTGGTCGATCGCAGCCCGTGGCCGATCATCTTCAACCCGGGGGCTGTGCCGGCCGAGTCGACGCGGTTGCGGACGATGGCTGAGTGGGCTGCAGGCTCTCACCATAGTATTGCGCCGCCCGTCTCTCCCGCTCGATCATCCACTGGTCGGCAGTGCAACTCGGCCCCATCTGACTGGCGGACTCAAGGCAGTTGTTCGACGCCTCCGGTGTCGCGTCTGCCCAGGGCGGATCGTACGCGCACCCACCTACGGCCGCGACGGCGGCAATTGCTGCCAAAATCTGGACTTTCATTAATAACGCTCCTCTTATCGAGGCACGTGAAATGGATGTGTCCTTCATGTTCAAGTAGATACGTCCGCACGAATGGCCCATTCGTCGGCGCTAAATAATGCTGTCCGTTACATTCTGAGACAGCGGCTTTCGACGCCCCGTCGGATGCGAGCCGACCAGCGCCTATACCGCGAGCGTGCCGGGGTGTAATACTTGATGGTAATCTGGTTTCCGAACAGGCCATTTACAAATGCGAGGAGCCGACTTCGCCGGGCTGAGTAACTTTGCTGCGATCGCTGAATACGGCGGTTTTGCCAAGGCTGCTGCCGCGCTGGGCATTTCCGTCTCGGCGCTCAGCCAGGCCATGCGAACGCTGGAGGAACGGCTGGGCGTGCGGCTGCTTAATCGGACCACACGTAGCGTCGCGCTGACGGAAGCGGGCGAGCGCCTGCTGGAGCAGATCAGACCCGCGCTCGAGCAGCTTGACACAGCGACGGAGGCTGTCAACGCGTTCCGCGAGCGTCCCGCTGGCACGCTGCGCCTGAATGTGTCCAGCGTTGCCGTGGGGCTGGTGATCGGTCCCAGTCTTGGATCGTTTCACGCCGCATATTCGGATATCAAGCTCGATATCACGGTCGACGACAGCGTCGCCGACATTGTTGCCGGTCATTTCGACGCGGGCATCCGGCCGTACCATCGGATCGCGCGGGATATGATCGCGGTTCGTGTTTCGCCGCTGTCCCGGCTGATGGCCGTGGCCTCGCCGGAGTACCTTTCCCGCCAGCCGCGCCCGGTGGTGCCGACGGATCTGCAACGGCACAACTGCATTTCCTTCCGTCTCACCACTGGTTCCGTATTACGCTGGAATTTCGAAAAGGACGGCGGGAAAGTAGAAGTGACTCCGGAGGGATCGATCGCGACCAATAGTTTCGAGCTCGTTGCGCGCGCTGCTCGGGAGGGCATCGGGATCGCCTATTTGCCGGAAGACCGTATCTCGCACTTTATCGCGCAAGGCCGTTTGGTGCCGGTACTGGAGGACTGGGCGTTGCCCTTTCACGGTTATTATATCTACTATCCGAGTTGGCGCCAGTTGCCGCTGGGGCTCAAGGTCCTTATCGATTTTCTGCACCACCGTCTGCTGGCGGCTTGAGGGCGTCGTCACACCGCCCGCGTCTCGCACCCGATGGCCACCCCGAGAATACGATATCTCGATAAGCCTGCCTTTCGGAGAGGCCGCTCCGAGCGCACCGGCGCTTCGGCGACGGTCCAGATCCGCCACCGAGCATCCCCCGACTTTAGACCACTGCGATCCCCACCCCTTGAACCGGGGGGCGATTTGCGGATGATGCGCCGCGACTCCGTGCCGGGGCGGCTTCCCCGGCGCTCCATCCTGGTCACGAGGCATGAGCGAGCACGCCCACGGCGCCACCATCATCGAGAGTTCCGGCCTGAAGCAGCCGTACCACTTGGTCGACCCCAGCCCGTGGCCGATCATCGGCGCGATCGGCGGGTTCCTGATCGTGCTCGGCATCATCCTCGCCGCGCATTACGGCGACTACATCGTGATCACGATCGGCGCACTGGTCGTCTTCACCGTGATGTTCCTGTGGTGGCGCGACGTGGTGCGCGAAAGCCGTACGCCGGGGATATACACCCCGGTCGTGCGGCTGGGCCTTCGTTACGGCATGCTGTTCTTCATCACCAGCGAGGTGATGTTCTTCGTCGCCTTCTTCTGGTCGTTCTTCAACTTCGCGCTATTCCCCGAGAACGTCGCCGGGCTCGCCCACCCCGTCTGGCCGCCGCCCACCATACACACCCCCGACCCGTTCCACTTCGCCATCCTGATGACGATGATCCTGCTGCTGTCGGGCACCACGATCACCTGGGCGCATCACTGCCTGATCGAGGACGACCGCAAGGGGATGCTCACCGGCCTCGGCCTGACCATCCTGCTGGGGGTGGCGTTCACTTGCACGCAGCTTTGGGAGTACACCCATTCGCCGTTCAAGTTCTCGGGTGGCGGCGTGTATCCGTCGGTCTTCTTCCTGGCCACCGGCTTTCACGGCTTCCACGTCATCGTCGGCACCACGTTCTTGACGGTCTGCTGGTTCCGAGCCAAGGCCGGGCAGTTCACGCCAACGCGCCATTTCGGCTTCGAGGCGGCGGCATGGTACTGGCATTTCGTCGACGTAGTGTGGCTGTTCCTGTTCACCTGCGTCTATTGGTGGGGCGCCAGCCCTGTCGTCGCCGGCCCCTGAGTCGGTCTCGGTGCTGGCGGCGGCGCTCCGGTGCCGCTGCCCCCGCTGCGGCCGGGGCAAGCTGTTCGACGGCGTTCTGACAGTGCGCGAGCGCTGTCCCGTCTGCGGCCTCGACCTCAAAGGCCACGATGCCGGCGATGGCGCGAACGTCGGGGTGATCCTGGTGCTCGGGGCCCTGGTGGTGGTAGCTGCTTTCTGGGTGGAGTTCACGTTCAACCCGCCACTCTGGGTCCATGCCGTGCTCTGGCCGGTGGTTACGATTCCCGCCGCGATCGGGCTGATGCGTCCGGTCAAGGCCGCGCTGGTGGCGCTGCAATACCGTCACCGCGCGGCCGAGATGGGGCTGTGAGCCGGCAGGTGCCACGCCTAGGGCAGCCGCCGGTCGCTTCGGTCTAGAATCGACACAGAGACCGCCGAGGGAAACAGAGATCGATGAGGTTATTTTTACAACGACTCGTCACAGGGCATCCTTCAGGCAACGCTGTTGAGTCGCGGCCAGCGGCGCTTCTGCTATCCTGTTGGGCTGCATGATGTTTCTCGGCGATCTCGGTACCCTCGATGGCCTCTGTGTCGAATTCCACCACCGCCCCGCGACGCCGCCGGTCGAGCCGACACGGAAGCGAGGCAAGCCTTGTGCGACCCAAGATGAGGCTGCTGCTCTGGCCGGGCATGATGGCCTTGCTGATGTTGCTGATCCTGCTCGGGCTCGGCACCTGGCAGGTGAAGCGCCTCGCCTGGAAGGAAGGCATTCTCGCCGAGATCGCCCAGGCTGAAGCCGCCCCGGCTGTGCCCCTGGGCGCGCATCCGGCGCCGTTCGCCAAAGTCAGCGCAACCGGCCGCTACCGCCAGGACCTCGCCGTCCTCTATGGCTCGGAGGTCGAGGACACACCGGCCGGTCCGGAACTCGGAGCCCAGCTCATCGTCCCGCTCGAGCGCCCGGGCGCCGATCCCGTGCTGGTCGATCGCGGCTGGGTGCCCACGTCGGTGCCGGCCCCGATCGACTGGCCGCCAACGCCGGTACGGGTGGACGGCTATGCCCGCGCGCCCGACAAGCCGGGTCTCTTCACTCCGCAGGCGGATCCAGCCGCCCGGCGGTTCTACACGCTCGACCCGCGCGCGATCGGTGTGGCCGTCGGTTTGAAGCGGATCGCGCCATTCACCCTCGTGGCGCTGGGTCCGGTGGTTCCGGGCCGATACCCCATTCCGGCCCAGCATTTGCCCCGCCCGCCGAACAACCACCTGCAATACGCACTGACCTGGTATGGGCTGGCAGGCGTGCTCGTGGTGATGTTCGTGACGTGGTCCAGAAAGGTGTTGCGAGATGGCAGCGTATGAGCGCCTGAGGGCTCTGTTCGCTCGAATTGCAACGATCAGCGAAGCGTCGTCGGTGCTCGGTTGGGACGCCGCCGCCATGATGCCGCCGGGCGGCGCCGCGGCGCGCGGGGACCAGCTTGCGGTGCTGGCCGGCTTGGCACACAGGCTGCTGACCCGGCCGGAGGTCGGTCAGGATCTTGCCGAGGCAGAAGCCGCCGGCGAGGACCCCGATCCGTGGCGGGCGGTGAACCTGCGTCTGATGCGCCACGCCTATTCGCGGGCGACCGCCGTGCCCTCG
>Ga0335075_10009391_pt1 | contig 14925 bp, 10 predicted proteins | sample Lox_Sample_24_FD_206723 | JGI IMG/M metagenome (GOLD analysis project Ga0335075, IMG submission 206723) | Soil microbial communities from Loxahatchee National Wildlife Refuge, Florida, United States - Lox_Sample_2.4 | ecosystem: Environmental > Terrestrial > Soil > Wetlands | place: USA...
GCCGCCGAACGGACTCGCACCGGTGTCGTTCACCGTGGTCGCGCTGACCGTCCCGTTTGAGGCCTTGGCCCCCGCGACCGTGACGAGATCGCCAGGACGCACGGCCTTCTTGCCCACGGTGAGGGACTTGGTGAGCTTGGTGGCGCTCGACAGTGTCACCTTCACCGTGTTACCCGAAGTCTCTGTGACGTACAGCGTGTTTCCGCTGATGCTCGAGACGGTTCCGACCGAGGCGCCACCGGCGGCCCCGCCGGCGCCGCCAAACAGGCCACGGAACCCGCCCGCGCCGCCCCCGGTGCCACGCGCGGCGCTCGCGCCCGAGCCAGTCGCCCCCGAGCGCGCTGCGGCGCGCGCTCCGGTGCCGGTCGCGCCGGTGCCGGTCGCGCCAGTCCCGGTGCCGGCCCCAGCAAGAGCCGAGAACGCACTGCTCGAGCTCGAGTTCGCGAGCTGGTTCTTCTCGACGCGCACGCCGGCGTAGAAGCCGGCCGCGCAGAGGATCAGCGCGAACAGCCCGGCGCTCCACCAGCTGAGCAACTTGCGTCGTGGGCGCCCTGGGAGCGCGACGTCCTGCTCATCCTCGTAGCTGTCCCACTCCTCCTCGGGCCCGTCATAGGGGATGGCGTTCATCTCGATTCCTCTGGGTTGATGTTCAGACTGTTCACTCAAAGCGCAACGCCTCGATCGGCCGGAGCGCCGCGGCGCGACCAGCGGGATAGGTCCCGAAGAAGAGTCCGATCAGGACCGCGGCGCCGAAGGCCAGCCCGATCGAATAAGGCGCGATCACAGGCTGGACGCCGGCAATTTTGAACTGGCTGCCGACGACCCCCGCGATCACCCCGGCGATGCCGCCGAAGAACGACACCAGTACCGCCTCGACGAGAAACTGGGTCAGGATGTCGCTGCGCCGCGCGCCGACCGCCTTGCGGATGCCGATCTCGCGCGTGCGCTCGGTGACGGACACGAGCATGATGTTCATGACGCCGATCCCCCCGACCAGCAGCGAGATCGCCGCCACCTCACCGAGCAGCGTCGTGAACACCTTGCTGCTCGCGGTCGAGGTCTGAATGATCGAGCTCTGGTTGACCACGTTGAAGTTGGACGTGTCGTCCGAGCTTGCGCTCGGCGGATCGAGCTTGTTGAGAATGTCCGTCACTTCGGTCTGGGCCGCGTTCAGCTGACCCTGCGATTTGGCTTGGACGACGATCTGGCTGATGTTTCCGTACCCGGTCAGGGTGTCTTGAACGGCGGTCAGCGGCGCGATCGCGACGTCATCCTGGTTGGTGCTCCCGTTCGATCCCTTGGACTGCGTCACTCCGATGACCTGGAAGTTCGTGCCGTTGACCTGGACCGACTGGCCGACCGGATCCGCGCCGTTGAATAGCTCCTCGACGACCGTGGGCCCCACCACGAGCACGCGGCTGTGGTTCTGCTCGTCGGCGTTGGTGAACCACGACCCCTCGGCCATCGTGTAGCTGCGCGCCGCCTGGTAAGAGGTCGTACTCCCAACGAATGAGGACGGCGAGTAGGTCGTCTCGCCGTCGGTCAGGGTGACGCCATTAGCGGTCACCACCGGCGAGGCGCTCAGGACGTCGGGCGCTTCGATCGGGTTCACGAGCGCGTTGGCATCGGCTACCGAGAGCCCCGTGCTGGCGCTCGCGCTGGCGCTGCCCCCGCCCCCGCGGAAGAACAGCCCTCCGAGGCTGGGCGCGCCGCTGACCAGCAGCACGTTGCTCCCGAGCGCGTCGATCTGGTTTGTCACCGCCGCCGATGAGCCGGTGCCGACCGCGATCAGCACGATCACCGAGCCGACTCCGATCATCAGGCCGAGGATGGTCAGGCCTGAGCGCAGCTTGTTCGCCGTCAGACCCCCGAGCGCGACGCGCAGGATCTCGATCATGAAAGCGCTCCCGCGGCGTGCTCGCCGCGCTCATCGGAGATGATCGACCCGTCGCTGATCCTGATCACGCGATGGGCGTGCGCGGCGACATCCTGCTCGTGCGTGATCAGGATGACCGTCCGGCCCTGCTCGTTGAGGTGGCCGAAGATGCCGAGCACCTCGGCGGAGGACACGGTGTCCAGCGCGCCGGTGGGCTCGTCGGCCAGGATCATCGCCGGGTTGGTGACGAGCGCGCGCGCGATCGCCACGCGCTGTTGCTGACCGCCTGAGAGCTCGGACGGCATGTGATGGCTGCGGTTTCCCAGTCCGACCTGACGCAGGGCGGCCACTGCTCGCTCGTGGCGTGCGCCGCGGTGAAGTCCGGCGTAGGCGAGCGGAAGCTCGACGTTGGCTTGCGCGCGCGTGCGGGGAATCAGGTTGAAGTTCTGGAACACGAACCCGATTTCGCGGTTGCGGACGTCCGCCAGCGAGTCTTCGTCGATTCCGCGCACGTCCAGCCCATTCAGCCGATAGATCCCGCTGGTCGGCATGTCGAGGCAGCCCAGGATGTTCATCAGCGTCGTCTTGCCGCTGCCCGATGCCCCGACGATCGCGACGTACTCACCGCGTTCGATGCGCAGGGTCACCCCGCGCAGCGCGTGTACGGCGATGTCGCCGACGCTGTAGGTCTTGCGCACGTCCTGGATGTCGATCACCGGCACGCCGGGACGGCTCGAGCGTGGGCGGGGCCGGCTGACCGCCTTGTCCGCCTCGCGGCGTGCCGCTCGCTGGCGCCGCCCGTCGAGGAAGCGCTGCCCGCGGGCCACGGCCGGCCGCTCGGCCGGAGGCCGGCGGCGTGGCATCAGCCACCTCCGGCCGCGCGCCGGAAGAACGCGCCGCCACCGCCACCGAAGCCGCCGGCGCCGCCGAGACCGCCGGCGCCACCGAGACCGCCGGCGCCGCCGAGTCCTCGACCCAGCGTGCCGGTGCCCGAGCCGGTCGTCGAGGACGAGCTCAGCGACGGCAGCGTGACCGTGACCACAACCTGATCGCCGGAACTCAGCCCGCTGATGATCTGCGTGCGGCTATCCCCGCGCAGCCCAACCACCACTTGGGTGGGGACCGTCTTGCCGTTCTTGAGCACGTTGACCGTGGCCAGTGAGCCGGTACCGGTAACCGCCGAATTCGGCAACGTGACACCCGACGCCTGGCCGGTGATCACCGAGGCCGAGGCACTCATCCCCGGTTTGACCCGCGAATCGTTCTGGTCGAGCGTCAGCGTGGCGTCGTAGGAGACCACGCTCGAGCTCGTGCTCCCGACGAGCGAGATCGAGCTGACGTGCGCCGCGAGCTCGACACCGGACAGCGCATCGAGCGTCACGGTCGCGGACTGACCGACGTGGACGTTGCTGATGTCGGACTCGCTGAACGCGACCGTCATCGTCAGGGTGTTCGTGTTGATGATCTCGGCGAATCCGGAGCTAGAGCTGGAGGAGCTCGACGAACTCGAGCCGCCGAGGCTGCCCGCCGTGATCCCGGACCCGCTCGAGGAGGAGCTCGAAGAGGACGATCCGCTGGAGGAAGAACCGCTCGAGCCACTGCCCGACACCGTGTCACCGGGAGTCAGGCTGGAGAGTGACGCGATCGTGCCACTGACCGGCGCGTAGAGCTTGGTGTTGTTAACCCCGATTTCCGCGCTGTGGACACTGGACTGCGCCGAGTAGACGGCCGCCTGGGCCGAGGCGATGCTCCCCGGGGAGGGCGTGCTCGTGGTCGTCGTCGTCGAGCTCGTGTGCGAAGCCGAAGACCCGGTGCCGCTCGAAGAAGACGATCCCTTTTTGGACGGCGTCGTGCTGGGCACGACCACGGTCACCGTGACGCTCGGCGTGGTCTTGGTCGCCACCACCGTCCCAGAGCCCGGCTTGGACTTCGTCGGCGACTTACCCGCGCCGGGGTGAAAGGCCGCATACTCGACGGTGCCGCCGGTGGGAGCGGAGTAGCTCGTGCTCGACGTGGAGCCGGTCGAGCCCGACCCACTCGAGCCAGAGCCGCCGGAGCCGCCCGAGCCGCAGTAGCTCGTCTCGCCCTCCGCGCAGTTCAGATTGTCCTGTGCGGCGGTCAGGCTCTCGTTCGCCTGGTCCAGCGTGAGCTGGGCGGCGGTGGGGTCGAGGTCGGCGATCAGCTGCCCGGCGTTGACGTGCTGGTCCACATGGACGTACACGTCCTGGAGCGTCCCACTGGTGTTGAAGTTGATCGTGTCGTCGGTGCCGGCGGCGATGTTTCCGCTGCCCGTCACGGTCGACTGCACCACGCCCTGTTCGGCGGTGACGGTCTCCTTGGTAGTGCGCGCCGAGCTCGTGGGCGGTCCGATCTGGGTGACCGCAAGCGCGATCACCCCGGCCGCCACGAGCGCCAGGACGTACAGAAACCAGGGCCTAGTCGGTCGATCCCGGCGAGTACTCATGGCACAGGCAGTCCGTTGCCAGCAAGAACGTGGGAAGGCAGGCGGCGTTGGCAGACGCAGACATCACGGGGCGGTTGTAGCGCCGCGACCGTCAGCTCTGCGTAAGCGCTCTTGCGGTTCTCTTAGAAACGATCGTGACGTGCGGCAGGGCCGGCAGCACGACGTGGATCTCCAGGCCGCCCGCGGGCGGCGCATCGATCTCGAGCGTGCCCCCGTGGGCGGCGACGACCGAGCGGACGATCGACAGGCCCAGGCCAAATCCGCCGACCCCTCGGGCCAGCCGCCGGAACGGCTCGGTGAGCGTTTGCGCGTCGACTGGATCGATCCGCGGGCCGCTGTTGGCCGCGACCAGGTGCACGTGCGCGCCCTCGGTTCGCGTGGAGACACGGAGGTAGCCGTCCTGCTCGTTGTGGCGGATCCCGTTGTCGATCAGGTTGGCGATCATCCGCTCGAGCAGCGCCGGGTCGCCGCGCGTCCAGGCCGGCTCGAGCTCGTCACGCACGCGCACGTGCGCCTCCTCGGCCCGCGCCCGCAGGTCGGTGATGCAGTCGGCGGCCAAGGCGGCGAGGTCGGCCGGCTCCTCACGTCCGGTGGCCGCCTCGCTGCGGGCGAGCATCAAGAGCCCCTCGATGAGCCGCTCGCAGCGGTCGACCGTCTCGCGAACGGCATCGCCCATCCCTCTGAGCTCCTCGACGCTCGCGTCGGGATCGGCCAGGGATACGTCGACCTCGGTGCGCATGATGGCCAGCGGCGTGCGCAGCTCGTGCGAGGCGTTGGCCACGAAGTGCCGCTGGCTGGCGAACGCGGCATCGAGGCGTCCCAGCATGCCGTCGAACGTGTCGGCCAGCTCCTTGAGCTCGTCGGCCGGGCCCTTGAGCCCGATCCGCTCGCCCAGGTTCTCACCCGAGACGCGGCGCGCGGTGGCGGTGATCGCCCGCAGCGGCCGCAGCGCCCGACCGGCCAGCAGCCAGCCGGCCACCACGGAGACGATCGTCATCGCGCCAAGCGCCACCGCGTATTCGATGAGCAGGCGATGCAGCGCGTCCGCGCGCAACTGGGCCCGGACGGCGGCGGCGATGCGGAATCCTGTCGAGTTCGTCGTGAAGCCGGGCGGGCGCCCAAACGCCGACGGCGGCACGATGCCGAGCTTCTGCAGCTCATGCCGGTAGTCCGGCGGGGAGTTCAGGTTGTGGCGGACGAGCTCGTAGCCGATCGTCAGCAGCACGGCCCCGGTGACGAGAAAGACCAGCCCGTAGAGGGCGGTCATCCGCAGGCGGATCGTGGGGGCGGGCAAACGAAACGCGGCCCGGCCCAGACGCATCAGCTCATCCGGTAGCCGACGCCGATCACCGTCTCCAGGACCGGCGGATCGCCCAGCTTGCGCCGGAGCGTCATGATCGTCATGCGCACCACGTTCGTGAACGGATCGGTGTGCTCGTCCCATACGCGCTCGAGGAGCTCCTCGGCGGATACGGTAGCCCCATCGGCGCCCATCAGCACCTCGAGCACGCCAAATTCCTTGCGGGTCAGCTCGACGTGCTGCTCGCGGCGACTCACCTGGCGGCGGGCCGGGTCGAGCTCGATGTCTCCATGCTCGAGGACCGGCGGGCGACTCGGGGTGGAGCGACGGGCCAGGGCATGGATGCGCGCGACGAGCTCGGCGAACCGGAACGGCTTGGGCAGGTAGTCGTCGGCGCCGAGCGAGAGCCCCTCGACCAGATCCTCGAGCGCGCCGGCGGCCGTCAGCATCAGGATCCCCGTCTCGGGACGCTCGCCGCGGACCATCCGGCAGACGTCGTCGCCGTGCATTCCCGGCAGGTCGCGGTCCAGGACGAGGACGTCGTAGCGAACCACGCGCGCCTTGACCAGCGCGTCACTGCCGTCCGGAGCGAGATCGACGGCCATCCCCTCGCGCCGCAGTCCTCGGGCGATCGCCTCGGCCAGCCTCTGCTCGTCCTCGGCGATCAATACGCGCATAACAAAACCCAGGATGACGATCAGCGCATAAGGAACCCATAAGGGTCCGTCTGATGGCCAGTGTTGGAATGTATCCGCGAGTAGTGAGTTTGCAGGGGATTCGCGTAACCCGAGGCGGTCTGCGCGGTCCTTCATCGGCCAATCCGGCTGCGTCCGTTGACAAACCGTGGAAAAGGACCGGCCTCCTCAGCTCCGCGGCGTGCTCGTCTTGTCGCTCGCTATGCCGGCGCAGGCTCACTGCATCACACAGGGAGGATCCGCGGGCGCGCGAGTTTTGCGGCAGGGCTGCGGACGGCGGGCGGGTGTGTGTCGGGCGGAACTCTAAGCAGCGCAGGACGGTACCGTCGTGGCCGTGCGCGTCCTGGCAGTGCGCTAATGACGAACCTGGCGGTCCGTGCGCCCCGTGCCGAGCTAGTTCGGATGGCCCGCGGCTGGCTGGGTCCGGTCGTCCTGACGCTCGTCGTTGGTGAGATCGTCCGCCGGGTGATGCCGAGCAGCGGCTGGGACCAGCCCCGGCTTGCGGCGGTGTTCATCGCCTTGGCCGCGATCGTCCTCGCGCTGCGCCCGGCTGCCTGGCTGTGGGCCACGCTCGCGCTCGCGGTTGCCTGGTGGATGGCCCTGGTGCTGGCTCGGTACCTGCCGAACGTGATCAACCCGGCGCCGCCCGTCGGGCAGGCCGTCGGGGGTGCCGCCCTCGACGGCACGCCGTATACGGGCTCGGAGATCGGCGCTGTGCTCTCGGTCGCCATCCCGGCCGTACTCGCGCTGGCGTCGCTGCGGCTCGCGGGGCGCGGGCGCCGTCGAAGTGACGCCGAGCCGGCGGCGGCAGCGGCGACGCCGGGAGCCATCGGGGCGAGGCGGACGCGTCACTCAGCGCTCGTGCTGTGGGTGGGGCTCGCCCTGATCGCGCTCGTGCTCGCGCCCGATCTCGAGGCCTACCTGATGAGCCAGGTCGGGCCGATCACCCCCTCCACCTGGGACATCTCGAATCTCCTGGCGTGGGAGGGCTATGTGCACATGGGTCTCGTGCCGATGAAGGACTTCTTCTACCCGTACGGGTTCCAGTGGCTCTACACCGACGGGAGCGCGGGCCCCATCTATGAATGGCTCATCCAGGTCGGGATCGTGCTCGTCGCCGGCCGGTCGTTGTGGCTGCTCTCGGGAGGCCGGGCGCTTCGCGTGCTGGCCTGCGTGCTGGTGATCGCGCTGGCCGGTCCATGGGCCGAGGCGTGGCGCTGGGTCCCCGCGTTGCTCGTGCCAGTCGCCTACGCGGCGGTGGGTCCGGCACGCCGCCCGCGCCAGGTGAGTGACCATCTCCTGCTCTTCGCGGCGTGCACGCTGGCCGCGTTCGTAGAGCCGGATCTGCTCGGCATCGGGCTGGCCGGGTCGGTACTCGTCCTGGTTGGCGAGTTCGTGGCGGGTAGGTGCCAGTGGCAGCCGCGAGCCCTCCTGGGGGCGCTCGCGCTTGACGCGGTGCCGTTCCTGGCGGCCGTCGCGGTCATGCTCGTGATCTGGGTCGCGAGCGGCATGGCCGGCGGGGAGATTCGATTCCTGAGCAGCCTCTCAGCCGTGTCGTCCCAGTCGGCGACGGACGAGAGCGTCGGGGGCGCCGCAGGTCTGATGCTCGGGCACCTGAGCGCGAAGCTGCTCTACGCCGCCGCGCCGGCGTTGCTCGCGACGGCTGGACTGCTGTGGGCCCGCCTGCGGCGCGAGGACCCGGTCCCGGTCGCGCCCGTCTTGCTCGGCGCCGCCGGCGTATCGATGATGATGCTGCTGCTGAACTTTGTGCGAGGGATCGACGATCAGGTGATCACCTCGGCGATGATCGCGCTGGCCTGGTCGATGATCATGTTGTGGCGGCGGGACTCGATCCGGCGGATCGTCATCTCCGCCGCGGGCGTAGCCGCGGTCGTCACGATGCTCGGACAGGTCGGCGGCCTGTCGTTGACCCAATACTGGGACACGGCGACCAGCGCCCCGGGACGCGTCGTGCGCTCCGTCCGCGTGGCCTTCAACTCGCGCGAGCGCCAAACCGCGGCGGCGGCATTCGATCCGGCCCGCTTCCAGGCGTGGCCCGACCTGGCGATCGCAAACGATTTTGTCCGAACTGTCCCTTCGGATCCCGCCCCGACGTTCGCCATCGTCGGCGACGCCCCGCTCACCTACGCCCTACTCCACCAGCCGCCGCCGTACGAGTCCGAGCTCTACGACGCGTCGCCGATCGCCCAGCAGGAGCACATGCTCAGCCTGCTCGAGCGCCAGCCTCCCCGGTATGTGATCTGGCGCCGCAACGGCACCGTCGACATCGTCCCGTACGACGTGCGGGACCCGCTCGTCTATGCCTGGATGATCGAGCACTACGTTCCCCTGCGCCGGTATTCGTCCTGGGACATCCTGCGCCGTCGCCGGCCGGGCGAGGCGATCCCGGCGCGCTACTGGCGAACCGAGCTCGGAGATGGCGAGGATCTTGGTTTCATCCCGTCCTACTCGCATGCCGCATCGTCCTCGCGGTGCTCCGGCGGATCCGGATGCGTCGCGTATGCCGTACTTCGCGGGAGCGCGCGGACACACGCGGGCGTGACGTTCTCGGTCAGCGGGAGCGCCGGCTCTTTTACTGTCAGACTGCTGGCCCGCTCCGGAGTGGACACCTATCCGGTCCGCCTCGATCGTCTGTGGTTCTGGCCGCTCATGGGAGCACACCCGACTCTGCGATCGCTGACACCCGGATTCACGGTCCGTGGTTTCCGACTGCGCTCCGGGGACAATCTCTACTGAGGTTCGGACCTCGGGTGAACACCGTGCTCAAAACGATCTTCATCGGTTCGTTCGCTATGGCTCGCGTCCTGATCACCGGCGGCGCCGGACAGTCGGCGGCTGGCTGACCGCGCCGTCGAAGCTGGGCAGGACGTCCGGGTCTACGACGTGCTCCTGTAGGAGGACCGTTACCTCAAGGACGTGCCATTCGTCGCCGGAAACGCCCTTGGTGCGGAGCCAGCCGGCGCGGTCCTGACGAGCTGCGCCGGTCCTCGAGCAGGTACGCGGCGCGACCACTGGAATGCGGGAGGCGAACTGCTCGGCGGTCCCTACTGACGCTGGACTCGACGGCGCAAGGTTGACGGTTGATCCCCAGCTCAAGGTTGACGGGACATTCGGGCCGCCGAAGTCACGCAGGTCGGAGCGGATGATCGCCCTCGACGCCGAGACTGTCGCAGTCCTCCGTCACCACCTGGACCTCCAGCGGCTCGAGCGGGGCCTCGCCGGTCTGCATACGAAGAGCATGACCGCGTCCTCTGTGACGCCCTGGGACGCCCGCTCTACCCCGGGACGATCTCGCGCGTGTTCGTTGGGCACCGCAAGGCCGCGCGGATTCCGGTCGGCTCGGTTCACGTGCCGCGCCACACCAGCGCGACGATCGCCGCCCACGGCGACTCCGCCGGTCCCGCTGCACGTGCTAGCGGGACGGCTTGGCGATGACCCGAAGACGGCCTCGCCACCTATGCGCACCTGCTGGCGCAGTCTGACGCACTGGCAGCCGAGGCGGTTCGCGGCGGCGATCGTTGACAATCCGCTGGCACTGGCCGCCGTCAGTTCGGTCGAACCCGCCGATTAGCAGGAGGTTTCTGCCGCGATGCGAGAACTGCCTCTTAGGGAACCCATAAGAGGCAAGATTCGCGCCGTTTGCCGGGTAAGCTCCTTCATTACATGAATCTATGTCACATCAAACCGTGTTAGGATCCGTCAATGCCTGATCTCGCCGAACGCGGAATGGCCGTCGGCCTGCGGGCGCTGAACCGACTGGCCAGCAATCCTCTGATCGACCGCCTCGGCCTCCGCGACTCGGCCGAGCGCGTGCTGCACGAGGCCTCGAAGGCGACCGTGCGCACCGCCACCCGCGCCGGCCGTACGTTCGCCGCCACGCAGAGGCTGACCAAGCCCGCCCGTCAGCCGCGCGTCAAGCGCAGCGACCTGTTCGATCTCACGCCCGACGACGAGCAGCAGATGCTCCGTGAGTCGGTCCGCGACTTCTCTCTGGCCAAGCTCCGCCCCGCCGCCGAGGCCGCCGACGACGCATGCGCGGCGCCCGAGGACCTGCTCACCCAGGCCAACGAGCTCGGGCTGACCATGGTCGGCGTCCCCGAGGAGCTCGGTGGCGCGGTCACCGAACGCTCGGCGGTGACCACCGTGTTGATGGCCGAGGCGCTGGCCCAGGGCGACATGGGCATCGCGGTGGCGTGCCTCGCACCCGCCGCCGTCTCGACCGCGCTCAGCCTCTGGGGCGACGCCGACCAGCAGGCCACCTACCTGCCCGAGTTCGTCGGCGAGAACGTGCCCGCCGCCGCGCTGGCCGTACTCGAGCCGCGACCACTGTTCAACCCGTTCGAGCTGCACACCCGCGCCCGGCGCGCCGGTGGTGGGTTCGTGCTCGACGGCGTCAAGTCGCTCGTGCCCCGCGCCTCCGATGCGGAGCTGTTCGTGATCGCCGCGCAGCTCGAAGACGAAGGCCCCGCCCTGTTCGTGATCGAGCCCGGTGGCGAGGGGCTGAGCATCGAGCCCGAGCCGGCCATGGGCCTACGGGCGGCCGCGACCGCACACGTGATCCTCCAGGACGTGAAGCTGCCAGAGACCGCGCTGCTCGGCGAGCCCGGCGCGGACACGATCCGCGAATGCGTTCAGCTCGGCCGCCTCGGCTGGTGCGCGCTGGCGGTCGGTACCGGGCAGGCGGTGCTCGACTACCTGATCCCCTACGTCAACGAGCGCAAGGCGTTCGGCGAGCCGATCTCTAACCGGCAGGCGGTCGCGTTCACCGTCGCCAACGTCGCGATCGAGCTCGACGGCATGCGCCTGGCCACCTACCGCGCGGCCAGCAGGGTCGATCAGGGCATGTCCTTCTCCCGGGAGGTGTCGATTGCGCGCCGGCTGTGCGCCGAGCGCGGCATGGCGATCGGCTCGGATGGCGTGCAGCTGCTCGGCGGCCACGGCTACGTCAAGGAGCACCCGGTTGAGCGTTGGTACCGCGACCTGCGCGCGGCCGGCCTGATGGAGGGAGGGCTGTTGGTGTGATCAACCTCGAGCTCCCCAAGAAGTACGAGTTTCTGGTCAGCCAGGCCCATCAGGTTGCCACCGAGATCTTCCGTTCCAACTCGCGCAAGTACGACCAGGCCGAGCACTCCTATCCCAAGGAGCTCGACATGCTGGCCGCCGTGATCGACGGCATGAACGAGGGCGGCGCGCTGAGCGGGGCGGGCGCCGGCACGGTCGGCGGCGGCTCTTCCGGCAACGGCGCCAAGGCAGATCGCGACGGCAACCGCAACGGCTCCAACATGGCCAGCCTGCTCGGGCTCACCGAGCTGTGCTGGGGCGATGTCGGCCTGCTGCTGACGATGCCGCGCCAGGGTCTCGGGCAGGCCGCGATCGCCGCCGTGGCCAACGATGAGCAGCTCGAGCGGTTCGGCGGGAAGTGGGCCGCGATGGCCATCACCGAGCCCGAGGCGGGCTCGGACTCCGCGGCGATCCGGACGACGGCAAAGCTCGACGGCGATGAGTACGTCCTGAACGGCGAGAAGATCTTCGTCACCTCGGGTGACCGGGCCGAGCTGATCGTGGTCTGGGCGACGCTAGACCCCAAGCAGGGGCGCGCCGCGATCAAGTCGTTCGTCGTCGAGCGCGACAACCCGGGGCTCAAGCTCGACCGCCTCGAGCACAAGCTCGGGATCCGTGCCTCGGACACGGCGAACTTCGTTTTGACCGACTGCCGCGTCCCGAAGGAGAACCTCCTCGGTAGTCCGGACATCGCGCCCAAGGGCGGCTTCTCCGGCGTCATGCAGACGTTCGACAACACGCGCCCGCTCGTCGCCGGCATGGCCGTAGGCGTGTCCCGGGCTTGCCTCGAGCGCACCCGGGAGCTGCTGTCGGAGGCCGGCGTCGAGATCGACTACGACGCCCCGCCGCACGCCCAATCCGCCGCCGCATCCGAGTTCATCGTGATGGAGTCCGATTGGGAGGCGGCCCGCCTGCTCACCCTTCAGGCCGCCTGGATGGCCGACAACAAGAAGCCGAACTCGCTGCAGGCCTCGATGGCCAAGGCCAAGGCCGGACGCACCGGGACCGACATCGCGCTGCGCTGCGTCGCTCTGGCTGGGAGCGTCGGCTACGCCGAGGGCGAGCTGCTCGAGAAGTGGGCCCGCGACGTCAAGATCCTCGACCTGTTCGAGGGCACCCAGCAGATCCAGCTGCTGATCATCTCCCGCCTGTTGCTGGGCAAGACGTCCGCCGAACTCAAGTAGCGGCCGTACTCACCGAGAACACCGCACCGGCGGGATCGGCGATGACCGCCTGGCGCTTGGGCACCGAGTCGAACGGTTCCACGACGACGCTTCCGCCGAGCTCGGGTGCCCGCGCGGCCACGGCGTCGGCGTCCGTCACCCAGAAGTCGACGCTCCAGCGAGCCGGTCCGTCCTCCTTGGCCATGACCGCGATCACGTCGCGCGGCACGGGCTGCGCCGGCTCGCCGCCGACGTACCCCGGCAGGCGAAACAGGCTTACTCCGGGGGCGAACTCCTCGCTCTCCCACCCGAACGCGTCGCGGTAGAAGCGCGCCGCCGCCTCCGGCTCGGGCGTGTGGAGCGCGCTCATCGCGTACGCCGAGGCCTCGTTGACCAGCTGGCAGCCGAGTCGCTGGGCCGGCTCCCATACCCCGATGATGGCGCCGGTCGGGTCCTCGATCGCGGCGAGCCGGCCGGCCGGCAACACATCGAACGGCTCGACCAGAACGCGGTCCGCGCCGCGTGCCGTCTCATTGGCGCTCGCCACCGACACGTAGGTGTTCCACCCCGCTGAGACGCCGGGCGGGGCCTGCCCCACTCCGGCCACATCGCGTCCGCGCACCTTCGCCACGTAGTAGTCGCCGGGCCCCGGGCCGTCGAACTCCCACCCGAATAGCTCACCGTAGAACGCCATCGTCTTGGCCGGGTCTTCGACCAGGTTGTCGACCCAGCAGGGGACTCCTGGTGGATAGCTGTCGCGCTCGCTCATCTTGTTGTTGTCCTCCTCCTCCCGAACCATTGATTTGAAAAACCAACTATATAGTTGGATATACGGACCGTCAAGCGCTAGACTGTCCCGCATGCGGACGTACGGAGATCCATGCGGGATTGCCCGGGCGCTCGACGTGATCGGAGAACGGTGGGCGCTGCTCGTCGTGCGCGAGCTGCTGCTCGGCCCCAAGCGGTTCACCGACCTGCGCGCGGGCCTGCCCCACCTCGGTCCGGACATCCTCTCCCAGCGACTGCGTGAGCTCGAGTCCGCCGGCGTCATCCGGCGCGCCCAGCTTCCCCCGCCCGCCGGGGCGCGCGTCTACGAGTTGACCGAGTGGGGACGCGAGCTCGAGCCGGTCGTGCTCGGCCTCGGCCGCTGGGGCAGCCAGGTTCCGTTCCCAGAGAACCACGAGGCGCTCGGCGTCGACGCGTTCATGCTCGCGCTCAAGACCGTGTATGACCCGAGTAGGACCGACGGCCTGCTCGGCAGCACCTACGAGATCCGGCTGGCGGGCCAGCCGTTCGAGGCCCGCCCCACCGACCGGCAGCTCGAGGTGGCGCGCGGCGCCCCCGCTGATCCAATCGCGACGATCACCGCCGATCCGGGCGCGCTTCAGGAGATCCTGTGGCATGGGCATCGGCTGGAGGACGCGCTCCGCGCCGGCGAGCTCACGATCGCCGGCGACCGCGACGCCGCCGAGCGCTTCCTCGGGCTGTTCCCCCTCCCCCGCTAGTGCCCGTCACACGCCGCTCCATGCGCCGGTCACGCGCCGGTCACGCGCCGGTCGACCGGCGTAATGAACTGGCGTTGTGGTCAGCCCGGCCAAGCTCTTCGGCTACCGGGTATTCACGAACTCGCGGGTCGGGTTCGCACTCGCCAACGTCGAGAGCACCCGGTTCCCGGCCCGCCGTCTCGACGGCGCTCGGTCGTGGGGTGCAAAACGCACGAAAGCGCCCCGGGACGTCGAGACATAGGGGACATAAGCACGTGGGAGGTGCTTATGTCCCGGATGGCGCCGTCAAGTCGGTGGGTTTGGGGACTTGTGCACGGTGGCGGGGGCGGACGCGTCTCCCCAGACCTCGACCGTGGCGGTGTGCGGCACGCTCGGAATGATCCTCCTCAGCCACCGCAGAACGCCTGCGCCACCGCCTGCCAGTTAGCGAAGTAGCGGCCCGTCGGGTAGTACGCCCCCATCTCCGCCGCCTCCGATCCGTAGGAGACGTTTGCGATGGCTTGGGCGAACGAGGGGTCGGGGAGCATCTGGCGGTAGAGCACGACGCCCTGCGGCTGCGGCCCCCACGGGATCCAGCTCACCGCCCCCTGGCAGCGCTGCTGGGCGGCCGCCGGCCAGTCGCCGGGCGGTGAGACGACGATCGTGTAGTCGCCGCCGCGCTGGGCGGCCTGGTCGTCGCGCAGGCAGCCGACGTAGCGCTCGCTGAACGGATCGTTCTGGCAGAAGGACCAGTAGCGCACCTGGACGCCGGCCGGCATCGTCGCCGCGTCTGGGTAGGTCGCGGCGGACGTGGGCGCCTGGCCGTGGAAGACCACGATCGGCCCGAACCCCTGGCTGATC
>Ga0335075_10009392_pt1 | contig 14924 bp, 22 predicted proteins | sample Lox_Sample_24_FD_206723 | JGI IMG/M metagenome (GOLD analysis project Ga0335075, IMG submission 206723) | Soil microbial communities from Loxahatchee National Wildlife Refuge, Florida, United States - Lox_Sample_2.4 | ecosystem: Environmental > Terrestrial > Soil > Wetlands | place: USA...
TTGATCGCAACCACCACATTGGGGGGAAAAGCGGGCTGGTCGCCCGCCGCGCGGCCTATCCTCAAGACCCGGCAGCCGATGCATGTAGAACCGCTGCCGCCACCGGCTGGCGACCTGGCGTGGCGTGGCGTGCTGAGCTGCGCCGCAATACGGTCGTTGCCAAGCCCCTGGCTTGCCAGCAGCACAATCTTCGCCCGCATCACGTCGCGATGCGGCGACGTATACACTTTGCAGCGCGCCTCCAGCTCGGCTTGCTCCGGCTCGGTGAGCTGGATCACGAAAGGGCTCTGCCTGGGCATGGTGCGTCCTCCTGGATTAGGGGGACCTTGCCATACCGGCACGAGTCGGCCAAAAATACGTCACCGTATTTATGAAACAGAGTACTAAGCGACCTGTTTCTTCTCTCTGTGCCGATGGGAACGTGATCTGCTTCTTGCCGCTTCCGATCTCGGCAATGTCGGAAGCCAGTTAACACCTTTTTCTTCCTGCCTGAAAACTGCCGAAGCCGTCTGCGACAATATCTCGACCTCGAAGTAGTCAGCATGAAGTGTCCACTTTCCGACACACTCACAGCGCTCGAAACGCAATTTGGCTGCCTCAACTGCCCGATCAAGGCTTCGTGATCGCTGGATGTCGATTGTGCGCTGGCAGACGTTGAACGGCATGCCATAGCTGCTGAGCAACCTCTTGAAGAACTTTACACGATATGCGTTCATCATCTTACCTCCTAGCCAAAGTTGGCTGTGCCAACGTGGAGGCCGCAGGTCAGAAGTTACCCTTCACAAGGTGCTTGCGGTTGCATATGCTTCACTCGGCCATCTGCTCCGAGACCGAGTACAATGGGCTTCGTATTCTTCAGAGAAGTCTCCAAACCACAAGGCAGCCGACAATTGCCCATAGTACCAACCCCACGAACAGTAGGGCGTCTTCGATTCGTTCCGTTGGTCGGTTGGGTATCCTTCCTGGTCCATGCTTGGCTACGGTCATTTTGACCTCCATCGTGGAGCGGCATCTGTAAATCTCATCGCCGCTCGGGAGACTCATACCCAATAGTATGCTTTTCTACCTGCCAGTTCTCCCCGCGCATTGACTCAGGTCAAAACGCCAATCTTCCTGTCTTTGCAGTGGTGAAAGCCGAACCAGCCAAGTTTTTCCGACGCCAGACGCACCGGGGACGGGTTGGCTAGTTGCCGGCGCAGAAAGGTACTCGGGCGCCTTGGACTGGCGCTCAGTGAAGTCCGATTCGGCATGCTAAATTATCACGTCGATCCACCGATTGGTCTGGTCGCCGGTCGATCCTGTCTGCCCAAAACCCGTCAGAGACGAAATCACCTATAAGCTATAAGGTCAATTCGTCTCTCACCAATCACAGCAGAGCGCCATGACCGAACCAACCCACACCCACCACTTCGTCCCAGGTTCCGATCCCGCAAAACCGCCATTAGTCCTGCTGCACGGCTCCGGCGGCGACGAGCATGATGTTGTCCCACTCGCTCAGGAATTGGCGCCGGGATAGTCCATCCTCGGTGTTCGAGGGACCGTGGTGATCGACGGCGGATTTGCGTTCTTCCATCGGTTCCCTGACGGGACGATAGACGAGGCAGACATCACTGCCCGCACACCGGTCCTGGCAAATTTCATCGAAACAGTCCTCGCCGGTCACAGCGCCGCCAGGGCGCCGATAGCCGTAGGGTTCAGCAATGGTGCGATCATGGCGGCGGCGCTGCTCCTGACCCGCCCCAGCCTCCTGGCGGGTGCCATCCTGTTTCGACCGCTCTCACCGTTCACCAATGATCTTCCGACCCGCCTGGACGGTACGCCGGTCCTGGTCATCGACGCTGATAAAGGACAGTCGGAGATCGCCGGGGACGGTCTTCGTCTTGCCGAACGGTTGATCGGTGCTGGTGCGACAGTGACGCATCGCGTGCTGCCAGTCGGGCATTCGATCACACCGCTGGATCGAGAGATTGCTCGGGACTGGTTGACGCAAGCGCCATGACGATCGTGAGATCGGGTAGTCTCCTGCAACCCAACTGAGTTGGCTGGGATACAGGAAATCCTCGATGACCCCTGCACCAATTCGCGGCGCCCCGTTCGGCGCATCCATTCCTGAGTTCCCCACCGAGGAGCGACGGACTGTCACCGGCGCGGCGAATGCGCGCGTAGCCGGCGCGGTTGCGGCCAAGGTTGTGCGCCAAGGCAGCGTGGTCGCCTGCTGACCGGAGCAGTCTCGCGAGGTGCTGTGTCGATCCCGCCTGTATGGCGATAGGGCGCAAGGCGAACCGAGAGGACGGCGCGGCAAGGCCCTGGCAAAGTTCGGGGGACAGCACGGCGCCGCGCGCAACTTGCAGGTTCAGCATCGGCGCCGTGCCCCACATCGTGCCGGGCACGCATGCAGGCCAAGTATCCTGCCGAGGGCGACGCGCGTCTACGCCGGAGCTGCGAAGCGGGGTGGGCCGATCCGGTGTCGGGTCGTCTGTTCCTGTGTGCCGGTTGCCGCCAGCAGGTGATCGTTTGCAGTTGTTGCGACCGCGGTCAGCGCTACTGCGCCGGCGACTGTGCGCGCCAGGCGCCTGTAGCCGGATCCCAGGCGGCGCCGCGGTCGTTGCTGTCCGCCGTCATCGGGTTGCCGATGACCACGCCCTGGGTCGGATCGGCGGCCAGTTCCGCCACGACCTCCCGGTGCATCTGCACGCCATCGGTGTTGCCATAGGGAATAGCGTTCCACCAGATAAGCCGCAGGTTGGCCGCTGTCGCACCCGGTATCATCCCGCGCTCAAGCGTCATGAATTGCGCCGCCGCTGTGAACAACGCCTTTTCCGAGTAGGACCGATAGCTGTCCGTTTCGCTCCAAAGCCACACGATCGCGGAACATTCGGCCAGGTCCGCCGCCGACTGTGCAGCCATGAATGACTGCACCCCGAGCCCGTCGGCACCGAGCGACCAAGTTGACGGGTCGGAACCATCGTGCGGGTCGTCGATGAACGAGCCGGGATAGACCACCGGGCCAAGGCCGGGCATGTCGTAGATGCGGTGGTCGGGCACCATCGTCCAAACCGGAACCCCGTGCGCCGCGACCACGTTGTAGGCGAGCGCGCCGAGGTACCAGGCGACGCCTTGCGCCAACAGATACCCGGCACTATCGGCCAGCGTATAAGTTGACCGCGTTCGACTGGCCGGTGCAGCACGGCGCCAATTGCACATCGCCATGTGGCCATAGGATGCTTCTCCCCGACCACACATCATTGCCATCCCGGCCGTGGTCGCACCGCGTTGCCGAGTGTTGCGCGAGAATCGTACCCTACCGATGCGGCAGAAGCGACTAATCCCTGCTGCTACGGAATGATCCTAAAGGGACCGATGGACTAGTCTTCGAGCGCGAAGCCGGCCTTCAGCGTCACTTGGTACTGTCGCACTTTGCCGTCGCCGATGCTCCCACGGACTTGCACGACCTCAAACCAACCGAGATGCCGTAACGTTGTAGAGGCTTTGGCTACCGCCTTGTCGATGGCCTTGGAGATGCTCGTCTCTGAAGTCCCGACGATCTCGACGACCTTGTACACAGGTTCGGTCATGGCCGTTCTCTCCCTCTCGTTCGATGTCGCAGGACAGCGGCATCAACCTATAGAACATGGGGGTCATGATCGCCGACCGCAAGCCGCACATTGTCTCTATAATCACGGCGGTCTGCTTCGATCACCGGCGGACGATCATCCTGGACGACGGCAGCCGATGCTCCCTGACTATGTGGCAATCAAGACAAGCTCCCGTACGATCGCTATCCGATAGCGACCCAAGGTCGATGAACGGCATGCAGCCCATGTGGTCCTACTTGGACGTCGCTGACGTTGCGCGGGACTCAGTGACCAAGAGCTTCGACGAACCCGACTATCAGTCCCACCACCACCAACCAGAACACGATCGTCAAGACAGACCGTCCATAACCCCGCAGTACTAGCCAGGGCAGGATCAGTATGAGCAGAATGTGCATCGATGGGTCGTCAATTAGACGCCACGGTCGGTTCCAAGCCCGTCTTCAACCTGCCGACGGATGTTGGCGATATGCCCGCCAACCGGGCCGTCTGGCGCAGACTCTTGCCGGTCGACAACAACATCCTGGCCTTCTCGATCTTTCCTTCCGGCAACGGTGGTCGGCCAAAGCGGACGTTTGGGTTCCCTCTGGCGACAGCCTGACCCCTCAGAATTTGACCACGACGGCTCTGGCGCTGGTGGTGAGCCATCATCCCACCAACATCAAACAGCGACAGGCCATTTGATGCTGCCGTGTCGATCCTCTCGTGGTCCAACCAAAGCGACACGCCAGCCGACCGACACGCTTCCAAAAACGCCACCAAGTCGGTCAGCGACCGTCCTACACGGTCGATCGACCATATTAGCACCCTCTGGACCTCGCCGGCCCGAATGGCGTCCAGCAGTGCAGCCTCAGCCGGCCGCTTCTCACGGCCTTTCCTGATGATGACCACTCGGTCGGCAAACACTCTGCCCACTGTCGAGCCACGGTGGCCAGCGAGGTTCTTGAGATGCGTAATTTGTTCGTCAGCCGACAACGGACATTCTGGGCTGGTTCTGGCGTAGATAACGGCGGTGCGCGTCATGCGCTGACGATACCGCGGATTCTGGTTCTGGGAACAGAATTAGTCATGCAGTACCGCGGTGGCCGAGCCTACATCCCCTCAAACCAAACATGTCTTCCGGCGCGTTGGTGGAGGCGTGCGATGCGCTGGACGCCGCGGGTCACAAACGGCTCTGGGTCGAAGGCGAGCGGATCACCGGGGCTAATCCGACCATCAGTCAGCTCCGACAATACGTCGATCGCCTCCCTGGTGGGGAGAAAGAGGTGGATGCGCCAGGTGCCTGCCGGCTCACCCTCCAACCGATCCAGGACTTGATGGTACCCGCGCTGCCATAAGCCTGCTCGGAGAGCGGTTCGGCGGCATCCGGCCGCCAGGGTCTCGGCTCGGAGCGCATGACCGAGGCAGGTGAATCTCAGATCGCAGGGCATCTCCTCCTCCAGGATGGTCCACACCACCTCGGTGCGGGGGAACCTGACGGTGACGAAGTTGGCCAGCAGCCTGGCGACGAGGATGTCAGGAGCGGTGGTCATGGCGGTATTTACCCAGTCGGGCCGAAAACCGTGCCTCATAACTGTGCTTTCCTGGATTCTGCGCCGGGTTGTCGGGCGAGGGTGTCTCCTTGGACGCGGGAGCGAAGCCTGACCGCCAGGACGGCCTCCGCTATGACGCGAGCCGATGTCTTTTTGAGGTGGAGGTGGCTGTGGCGCCGGCGCCACGATCTCTCCCCTCCGGCTACGGCCGCCCCTTCGAGCCATGAGCCACAAGTCGTCTGGAAGTCGGTAACGACACACGGTAAGCCGGCTGGACCAGGCTGGACCCGCAAGCCTCTCTGTATTGCAGCAAGCGTGCTCATCAACTCGAATGCGCAGGACGGATAGAATGGGTTGGGCATGAGGATTCGGTGGCGGCGTCTGGTTGCGAAATCTTGGTTTGCCTCGAAGTGGCACTATCGCTGCCACGGCCTCGTACTGGCCGGGCGGCCGTCGGATCATGTCTGGTACTTCGCCTATGGCTCGAACATGCACCCTGCCATCTTTGAGGAACGACGGTGCATCAAGCCATTGGAGCGGCGGGTCGGCCGGATCGAGGGGTATCGTCTGCGGTTCAACCTCGAAGGCCGACCAAAGGGCAAGGCGGCACCGGCGAACATATGCGCCGATGGTGGATGCGAGGTGTGGGGCATCCTCTACCGAATCACCCGCCGAGACCTGCTCCGCCTGAACTCGACCGAAGGCGTCCCAGGGCGGGGCTACAAGCCGGTCGTCCTCGATGCCGTGGACAACGACGCCAATCGGCTGGCAGCCGTAGCATATGTGGCGGCTGGCAAGGAAATCGACGGCAATCCATCGCTCCGATACATCACCCTGCTGCGGGATGGGGCGCGCCATCACGGTCTGCCAACACGATGGATCGAATACCTAGACGCCGTGCTACACGCCGAGTAGCCGGTGATGGCGGTGATAAATACCTGCATCACGTTGCAGGTAACCAACATGCCACAGATCGTCGAGGCGGTGCCAACTCCATCCAATGACAAGCTTCAGAACGAACCTCGGGACCGTGAATCGGTCGAGGCGCAGCTCGCCAAGATTTCTCGACGTGTCACTGCCGCGCTGGAGGCGGAAGGTCTCAGGATTCAGGTGTTCCTTCTGGGCGGTGGCCGTGGGTCCGTCCTGACGTTTGAAACGATGGACAATAGCGTTTCCGACGAAGACTGGTGGCGGGCTTCAGACATTGTCATCAGCGTCACCCAGCAGGTCACGCAGATTGAACGGCTATCGATGCACAGTCTGACTTGCGCCGAAGTACAGCCATAAGGTTTCCGGACATGCGAGTGCACGAGATCACCAAACCGTCACCTGACATCCCACTGGATCGTCAAGCCAGGAGCCGTAGCCACAAGCGCTGCGTCGCTACAGCGACGCATCGATCCTCGCCGCCGAAGATATCGGCTGATCATGGGCAAGAGCGCAACGTTCAAGCAGCGGAGGATCGCCGCGGCGTACGGAACCTGCGACGACCGAGCGTGAACGCAGCCAAGCGCCGGTGATGGCAGCGGCGTGGCGTGCGAATCTGATTAGCGCTTCGCTCGGGCTTGGCGATCACCGATAGCGACACTTCGGCTTCACCCAAGACACGGCGGCTTTACCCTGACGAACCAGATCGTTCATTTCCGTGAACTGACGCATACGGTTCTCATGGGCCAGGAGCCGGTCTGCGTCGGCATCGATGCGGGGGCATGCAGTTGCATAGGCGCACGCGGCGTCAATAAACGCCTTGCGAAGCGCCTGCCGTTGCTCGGCTGTCGGCTGATTGGCCATGGCAATTGCTCGCTGGCGTGCCTGCTCTTCTAGCTTGCGACGACGCTCGGTTTCCTGGGCCTGAAGCCGAGCGAAGTATTCCGGCGTGATGCCGGTGGGATCAAACTCTATGTTTGGCATCTGTCTATTATACCATCGCAGTGTTGCAAGTTACAACGTCACTGTCACGCAGCAAGCTGCGTGACATGGACAGGCGACGCAGGACAGCATCGTGGCCCTGGCTTCGGCCTGCGGCCTCGCCACGGCCAACACCCAGCATGCGCGTGCCATCGGCCGGCGCCGGGCGTGGCACGAGCCGCCTGCGACGGCTCGGCCACCTCGCCTTGCTCGCTTGCGCTCGCTTCGGCTCCCCCGGCTTGGCCGATCCGAGCTGCGCAACGTCGTGTCGACTTCGTGGCCCCGACATGGAGGGGTTGGTGTCAGGTCAATCGCAACAAGCGGTCAATCTCGCCACGACGTTCCTCTGGGTTGTGCGCCCATACCGCCTGCTCCCACAGGATCGCCTTGATCTCGGCATCGTTTAGCGACGTGCGATCCTTCAATGTCCTGAATAGCGACCAAAGCTGTGGACGACCCTGACCTTTGCCGCAGCCGCGCTCCTGGAATGTGCGGATCGCCCTGGCGATGATGTTGCCCTCATGCGTCTGCCGCTCTTGCTCTGTCGGGTCTCGGCGTGGCGGGGGCGGCGGCGGCAGTTCATCGGCCTGCGGTGGTGGTGTGTTTGGCGACAGCCGTAAGCAGCCATCGATGATGTCGGGGGGACAAGCCTTGATCCAGGTGGCGTGGTCCAAATCATCGCCGTCGAAGGTCTCAGCAAAGCCATGTGGCCGCACCGATGGCAGGTAGAACAGAGACACCGGTGTCATCTTCGATATATCTGCGCCATGACGTTTGCCCGGATAGACGAGCTCTATGCGCCGCACCATCATCCGTCGTAATGCTTCGCTGGCGTCGTACGTCATCGGCATAGTCGGGATGGCGATGCGAAACTTGCGATCATCTGGCCGGTAACTGAAGCTCGAATAGGCGATCATCCTGTATGGCAGAGCGACATGTATCTCGGTCGGCGTCAACTCGCTGTGGTCGAAGTCCAAAACGGCGCCCTGGCTGACGACGTGGTTGCCCTTGCTGTGGCCGTATTCGGTGTCCCACTTGAGATCGAAGAAGCTGGGGACAAACATATTAGCGAGGTGCTTCTCAGGCACGTCTGTGGTAGTGGCGTGCCTCTGGATGAAGGCGAAGAACTCGTCGGTGGTGTACGCTTTCTGCCAAATCAGGTGTCGGTCGTACTCCACCTCGAACACCTCATACTCCCGCCATGTCGCTGCCCTGGAGTCCCAACAGGACACGGCGAAACCCTGATACGGGAGTGTTTGCTCCCATGCCGATGGAGCGGTGTCACGCAAATCCTTTTTATAAATAGAAAGGGAGTTTTGCGTGACATGGTGCCGATCCCGCCATCTCTCACGCCGTTTGCGTTTTGCTGCTTTCTGTCGCCGAGCAAAGTCCCGTTCATCGGGGGTCTGGTACTCGCTTGGTCGGCCGCCCGGATTGGCGCGGCCGCCAGGTATCATGTCGACGCCGGGCAGGATTTGCAGGTTGCAGGTTGGGAACATGTGTTCCATGAACTTGGCCGCTCGCATGTCTGCGACAACCAGTCGCTTGGGGTCATGGTTCTTCAGGTTGCGCGTCGAGATGCGGGTGCCTGCCTGATACACTTGCTCGGCGTAGATCGCGTGGGAGACTTCGTCCCGGTCGAAGCCGCCTACCGCTTCCAGGAAGGCATAGAAGGGCGGGGTGGCATTGTAGGCCGGGATCACCACCGCGTCATGGAAGTGCTGGTACGTATTCAGGCCCTGCGACACCTGCGGCAAGAACGTGCCTTTGCCGAAGAATGGATCGCGTCGTATGGCGTCCTTGTTCAGCAACTTGAGGAAGTTGTCGTGGTCGAACAGCTTCATGGCAGCGTTGGCGATCACTTGGTTGCAATCCTCGGTGCTGCCATCGGCCATCGTGATCTCGATGTCCCGGAATTGCTTCGACCAATCCCGATCGGTGGCATAGTAAACGGTCAGCAGATGACCATTCGGATGCTTCTCATACTGCAGGCGCTGACTGATCCATGGATGGCGGCGCACAGCAATGTTGTGCCGCGATAGCCACTGGTGGGCGATGGTGCTGTCGAAGTTCGCCGACATGAAGGTGACATCGGCGAATCCGTCGAAGATCGCTGGGTCGAGCAACCCGAACACCAAAAGTTCATAGCCCTTGGGTCGTACGAGCATGAGGTTGTCCCATTGTTTGCCAGTCACGTAGATATGCCAGTGGCCGGAGTCGAGCTTACGAGCGAGGTCCTTCAATGGCTGGCTGAACACGCCGTGTTTTGCGTCCTTGGCGATGTCATCCAGCAGGCCAACATCGTACACTTCCAGCTTACGATAGGCCGGACCATTTGAAAGTGGCTTGGCAGTCAGGCCAGCGAGCAGCTTGTCTCGGTTGCGTTTAAGATTGAGTTGGATGTGCCAAGTCGGGTTTGGCGCCTCGTCGACAAAGAGAAGCCACTCAGATCGGTGATGGATGTAGGGACTCTGCGTCAGTCCGGTATGCGTGCAGAAGATGACGATGCCGTCGTCGGTGTCGCTTTCCTTTTGCAGGGCATCGGCGACATTCTCGCAGGTCTCGCTATGGATTGCTCTGGCACAGACATCAGAAAATCGGCTGCGTAAGTCATCGAAAGTTGAGTCCACGAACTCACAAGTCATGCCTGCAAAGATGAACCTCTCACCGGCTCTTGCGCCATGACCGGCGAACTCGATGGCCCGATGGGTCTTACCAGACCCACACGGGCCGGATACTTTATAGAATAGTGTCATTCAAAAGCCCTTCGCCTAATTCGGTCGGTTGGTCTCTTCGCTTGTGGTACTCCGCATGTGTCGCCACATGCGGAGTCGACGGACGAAAGAATTTCTGCCGGTTTGCAACTCCGGTGAATCCGATCATACCACAAATCATACGGTGATTGTGAGCTTCTTCTTCTCTGGGATGCATTCAGTATAGAGCCAGTTCCAATGATCTGGAAATCCGTTCCAGTGGGTCGCAGGCCAGGATCACCAACTGAGGAGCCTGTCACTCTATTGTGGAGACGAGGGCTGCCTCGCGTCGGCGATCAGCCCACGAGCTTCCCGCATGATGTAGTTGGCGTCGTGGCAGGTTGGGTTCATATGCGTCAACACAATATCGGTTTTCTGCATGGCCTGATGTGTTGGCTGGCGTTCGACATCGCCACGGCTTGCGCTTACTTCCGTCGTAACATCTGGCATTGCTCGATCTGCTCGGCGGTTCAGAGGCGATAGCGAGCAAGCAGCGTCTTACAAAATTAGCTCCTCGAAGTCGACCTGACCCGGAAGGGTAGACGCGCCACCTTCCTCGCTCGCAAAGTGGAAATCGTCTGACTGGTCTATGGAGATCATCTCATAGACCCGGTCGTAGCCGTAGCGTTCTTCGACATACCGAAGTGTCGCAGTACACCGCTTCTGGGCGATCTCGACGTAGTCCTGATACAGGTCCACCCCGATGAATGTGCGGCCCAGTTTCAGTGCGACCTCGCCAACCGTGCCGGTGCCGCAAAACGGATCGAGGACAATGCCCGGCGTTGCCCCGGTCTGCATCAGCTCCCAGCCCAATGAAACGGGCATCCGTGGAACATACGGCCGCCCTGCATCCATGCGTCCGGTCCTCCCATTCTGCTCGCTGCGACCAGTCCTGCGTTGTCCACGTCCCTCGCCGTACGGAATCATCCGGACTTTGCGCCGCACCCCAGGAAATCGTACAGTCGCTCCCATTCTCCAGCAGCCGAGTCACTGAGGCGGAACACCTCCTTGACCAACACTCCTTTCCCGCCATGGTTCACCTGGAACTTGTAGTGCCTAATCAAACCGCCAATGGTAGCTCGCTGTACATAGAGAGCCAGTGCTGCTCCGGTCAGCCCGTGCAACATTGTCATGTATGCGGCCTTCGTTGCCTCGATCGTCGTGAACTTCGTGCGGTACTCGTCCGGAGTCATCAGTCCGGCCGCCTTCATCTTTGTTGGGTCGTGAAGTTGAGGGTTGTCGCTCATAGGTGACCTGGGGCTCTTTAGTTTCTTGCGGCGCCGCTTACAAAAAATTGCGGCGCAGCGCAATCTTTGCGGTGGCATCATCAGGTGTGCGCTCTGCGCGCTTTGTGATGTGGGGCGGGAGATATGACCGCACATGGTCGAATGCAAATAAAAAGTTAGAGGATTCCTTAATAAACTAGTTCGGTGTGCGGCGTCGCCGCCGCGGTCCACGAACTTCACCGCAGAGCGTTGTTCCCTAAAGTATCCACGAACTTCACAATCTTGCTGTGCTGATACTAATCGACAGTTTTCTTGCCAAGGATCTGCCGTGGGATCTTAGCCGCGGCCTTGATCTGGCCGAAGACGCATATGAACCACCGCACGGCTCACTTCTCGGCGGCGGGTGATACGTTTTAGCGAGTTCGCCATCTTTGCCGCCACCTCATCAGCGTCGGGTGGCAGCCCAAGAACTTCATAAGGAGTCATCACATGTCAGCTTGGAGGGTGCTGTAGCACAAATGAAGAGAGCGGCGCAGGCAAGAGATTTTTCATCGTGGCACTAAAAACATTTCCGCGCGATTCGCGGTCGTTGTCGTGTAGGACCTTGACTGATACGTGGAGTTACCAGACAGAACTGCTCAAGATGACCGATTTGCCGCGGCCCGCCAAATTGGGAGTGATGGTCGTGCACGCAGCACGGCGTCGATGGTACACAAAATCTTCGACGGAAAGCGCGGAGGCAGGCCTGGTCCTGACCCGCGCATCGGCACCGGCGATGCGTGCCCTTCGTCGCCGCCACCGAACTGTGCGAGGACTTTGCGAGCTTGGTGAACTCGCCGTTGGGCGACAGCAAGCCACATGATCTGCGTCACGTGCGTCTGCAAGCTCCGGTTTTTCGGAAGTACACTGATTGCCAATTTGTCCTGAATAAGAACTGTGTGCATTTATTCTGAGCGCCAGGGCGGATTTCATCTTGCACGGCTGGCCGTCGACGCCCTATTTGATGCGCATCGACGGCGAAGGAGCAATGCCTGCAGAACCTCTATGACGGCTGCCGATATGGACTACCGTGCGCCGCATCTCCGAGAGCAGCGATCGTGGACGATGTGCTGGCCGAGGTCAGTGACTACGCAAGCACCTGGGCCGGCGAGGGGCCGTTTCCCTTCGGTGAGCTTATGCGACAGACGTTGGCGCAGCGAGGCATTGGCAAGGCTCAGGGAAGCACCTTGCCGTGCATAGATGATGAGCCAACGGTTTGTTCGCCGGCAGACGGACGGTTTCTTGGACGAACAGGCTCAGTCCATATGGCGATCGCCAGCTTGTTCAGGATCGACCCGGTTGAGTCGCTACGAGGTCTTGCGATGACCGTCGCTGCCGTTCTGCACGCCTACCGCCTTCCTCTGACCGGCTTCGACGCCATTTTCGCTGACTGTGAAGGCCGGCTGGTAGACTACGCCAACCTGGAAGCCGCCGTGCGCACGCCGGAGGCGTCAGCATCACGGACCTGAACATCCTCGCACAGTTGGCCGAAGTGCAAACCGCTGCAGCTCAACAGATCGCCGAGATGCGAGCATGCGCTGACAGCAAGACCGGTTTCCTCAGCGACGCAACACTAATGTAGGCACTGACCAATGTCCGACCGTCTACCGAAGTTCACATTCGTGCCCCGTCCAAAGACGTATGGCAAATTGGACATATCGCACGAATTGATTGTCTGTCGCGTCCACCAAGGCAGGCTGATCGAAGCGCAGTACCCGTCTAGCTGGGAGGCAGGCGTGAACGTGGTGGGAACGGCCGAACAGCTCCGTCGGTACCTCGATTACAGACAGGCTTACGACGAGTGGTGGGCCCAGCATGCTGCGTGGCGTGCCGAGAACAACATCCCGCCAGAACCACATTACGGTCGTAACACAAGTTCACGAGTGGGCCAACGGCAGTGGAAGGATTATGAAGCCGCCGTCGCTGGTAAGCCACCAGAGCCGAGCAAGCGGTTCGCTCCTGTCAAGTTTTGTGAACGACTTGTGCTGCTCGGCCTGAATGACAGGCGGGACAGCTACGAAGTTATCTACGACCCGCACGGCCTTGAGGCGGACATCGATCCGATGATGCTGTTGAACTTTCGACGTAAGGTGTAATGCAGGCGAATGGGCTGTGTCCGGCTCCTTCACCTCCGCCGCCCGCAACGGTAGCCGTCCGTGAGCTCCGCTGATACTGATTTCTCGCCGCCGATCGGACATCATGCGTCGCTGGCACGCCGGAGAGTTGGCTCTGCCGGCCGCGCCAATGGGGCGGCTGCTGGCTGGCCTGGCAACTTTGGCAGCAGCTTCAGTTGGACCGGTTCTGGTCGGAACGCCTGCCACCCAGCCGGAAGAAGACGCGATGGGATCACATCCTGTTCGTGCTCACCGTCTATCGCTTGCTGGCGCCTGGCAGTGAATGGCGGCTGTATCGGCAATGGTATGATCGCACCGCCTCGGCCGATCTGCTGGGCAGCACGGCCGACCTGCCGAGATCCATAAGCTTTATGGCTGTCACGATCGGCGGCTGATCCACAAGGAGGCGTTGTTCTCGCATCTGCAGCAGCGTTGGCGTGACCTGTTCAACGCCAGCTTCGACGTCCTGCTCTACGATCTGACCAGTACTTATTTTGGAGCCAACCCGCCGTTCCCGGAAGACGAGAAGCGGCGCTTTGGCGACTCGCGCGATCGGCGGCCGGATTGCGTGCAGGTGGTGATCGCCCTGGTGGTGACGCCGGAGGGATTGCCGCTGGCGTATGAGGTGTTGGCCGGCAATACCGCCGACAGCACGACGTTGCGCGACTTTCTTGCCAGGATCGGACGGCAATATGGCAAGGCCCGCCGGATCTGGCTGATGGACCGCGGCATCCCGACCGAGACGGTGCTGGCGGGGATGCGCGCGTCGGATCCGCCGGTGCGGTATCTGGTGGGGACGCCAAAGGGCCACCTGTCGCGCATGGAGCAGCGATTGCTCGCCTTGCCGTGGCAGGAGGCTCGGCCCGGTGTGCAGGTGAAGCTGCTGACCGAAGATGGCGAACTGTATGTGTTTGCCGAGAGCCGGGACCGCGTTCCCAAGGAACGTGCGATGCGCCGGCGGCAACTGAAATGATTGTGGGCGCGGTTGAAGCAGCTTGCGGCGATGGAGCTGACGCAGAAGGAGCCGCTGATGAAGCTGGGCGCCGCCCTTTCGCGCGCGCCCAAAGCCTGGCGGCTCGTGGTTGTCGATGTGGCGTCCGATCGCACCGGGTTCAGCTATCGGCTCGACTGGAACAAGCTGCACCAGCAACGCCGCCGCGAAGGCCGCTATCTGCTGCGCAGCAACCTGCCCGAGGAGGACCCCGGCAAGTTGTGGCACTATTATGTACAGCTCGCTCAGGTGGAGCAGGCGTTCAAAACCCTGAAGGACGATCTCGCCATTCGCCCGGTGTTCCACCAGCTCGAGAACCGCGTTGAGGCACATATCTTCATCGCCTTCCTCGCCTACGCTCTGCACGTGACGCTCGGCCAGCGATTGCGTCCGCATGCCGCCGGCCTGACACCCGGGCGGTGCTGGAGACCTTCATGGCATTGCAGATGATCGACGTGCACCTGCCGACCACAGACGGGCGCGAACTCGTGCTCAGCCGCACCACCGACCCCGAGCCGCCGCTGCGTCTGCTGCTGGACAGGCTGGGGATCAAGCTGCCGGCTCAGCCGGTGCCGCGGATCAGCGCAGCTCCCGCCTTGCCACCTCCGATGTAGTGAAGACCTTTGGGGGGTGCAGCTAATCCGATCAATGGGTTATATTACGTCAGACGGGAGTGTCCAGAAACTGGTGGGATCACGCGGCGGTTGCGACAGCTGCATCTGGACGGCCGACGGGTTCGAACCGTTGACCGAAGCCGGAACCAAGTGT
>Ga0335075_10009394_pt1 | contig 14923 bp, 11 predicted proteins | sample Lox_Sample_24_FD_206723 | JGI IMG/M metagenome (GOLD analysis project Ga0335075, IMG submission 206723) | Soil microbial communities from Loxahatchee National Wildlife Refuge, Florida, United States - Lox_Sample_2.4 | ecosystem: Environmental > Terrestrial > Soil > Wetlands | place: USA...
CATTCATGGGCATACGCGATGGCGGCCCTGAAGTACGCGTTCGGTTTTCTCTACGAAGGCTGGCGCGAGGCGTCCACTGCCGGCTCCGCCTGGTCAACGGTGCAGTGCTGTTCTTGACTGTGCCGCTGTTCTTGACAGTGCTGTTCTTGACAGTGCTGTTCCAGATCTAGACGGGGGGCCACGGGACCGCCGGCCAGTCGGCAGGCGGGTAGGGATGCACCCGGTGCTTGAGCAGGGTGTCAACGCGGATTTTCATCGCGTCTATCTCGCCCGGGCTGAGCAAGGTGGCGAGTTCGGCGCTGAGCGGGCCATCCGGGACTAGCTGGGCGTACAGCCGGCCAAGCGCCTCGACGCTGCGCCGGGGCAGGGTCTTGCCCCGCCACTGCCACAGCACGGTTCGCAGCTTGTAGTCCTCGGCGAAGCAGACGCCATGGTCGCAGCCGTACAGGTGGCCGCCGGGGACAGGGAGCAGGTGCCCGATCTTGCGGTCGGCGTTGTTGACCACCGCGTCGAAGACCGCCATGTCCCGCAGGCCGGCATGATCGCTGCGGCGGGACAGCGCGATCAGGTCCACGCTGATGTCGTAGTCGATCCACAGCTGGCACATGCCGGGACCGAACGGGCCATCCCGCATGACGGTCGGCGGCACCACGTCGAAGCCAGCCGAGCGGGACACTACGTACGCGGCGACCTCCCGCCCGGCTAGCGTACCCGCCGGGAAGTCCCACAGCGGGCGTTCCCCCGCCACGGGTTTGTACACGCAGTTGGCAGCGGGCTGAGCGTTCCGGCCGGGTGGCCTGATCGTGCAGTACAGCGTCGCGTTCGAGGCGGCGGTCAGCCGGCCCTCGATCTCCAGCTTCCCGGTGGCGAGCAGGTCGAGGGCCGCCTGCTCGGGATCGTCGCGCCCGGACCGGGATGCGCCAGCCTGGGTCGGGTCAGCCATGGCTGACGCGGTGACCGTTCTGCCGTGGGCACACATGCCCGTCGGTGTCCAGCGGCTGGTTGCACAGCGGGCACGGCGGCCGGCCCGCCGAGACGATCCGCAGCGCCCGCTGGGCGAAGGCGCGCGCGGCGCCGGGGGTTATCCGGACGCGCAGCACGCCAGGGCCGTCTACGGGGATCTCGTCGGCAAGCAGTTCGACCGGCTCGTCTGTCTCCTCCTGCGCCTCGATGACCACCATGCCCTCTTCGCCGTCCCAGGCGAGCGCGATCGCGCCCACCCGGAAGTCCTCCATCAGCGGCAGGTCGAGCGGACCGTCGTCCTGCAGGCCGGCCGGCGCGGTCGCGGGCACGTGCGCCGATCCTCCGGTCCGCCGCAGCACCTCGTCGAGAAGCTCGTCAATCCGCTCGGCAAGCAGGCTCACCTGGAATTTCTCCAGCACGACGCTCGTCACGCGACCGCTGGAGGTGGCCTGCAGGTAGAAGATCCGCTCTCCAGGCTGCCCGACCGCGCCGGCCACAAACCTGTCCGGCGGGTCATAGTAATAGACCGGCATGATCCCTATCCTCGCGCTTCCGATTCCGTGCCGGCTTGGCTGGCTTGGCCGCCGGAGCCACCGCCTACCATGGCGTCGCTGCCGCTTTTTCCCAGATGCGCGTGTCCCTGGTGTGGCATGAGGTCATCGAGGCCTCCTCCAGTATCGTTCAGCCGGATTAGGAACGGCCGGAGTGGTGTGTACCGGATCACGGTCAGCGAGCAGGGATCCACCTGGATCCGCTGACTCTGATCAAGGTGCAATCCCAGGCTATCGGCCACTATCGCCTTAATCACATCACCGTGTGAGCAGATCAGGTACGCGGCGTCCTTGCCCAGCCTGGCATTCCAGTCCCTGATCGCGGCAACGGAGCGGTGCTGGACGTCGGGCATGGACTCGCCGCCGGGGAACGTAACGGCGCTGGGATGGGCCTGAACAACGCGCCATAGCGGGTCCTTGGCAAGCTTCTTCAGCGGCTGCCCGGTCCAGTCGCCATATCGGCATTCGCCGACCCGCTCGTCGACGGTAACGTCCGGCTTATCACGCTCGTCCGCTATGGCCTGCGCGGTCTGACGGCAGCGGTCAAGCGGGCTAGTGACGATGGCGTCAAGCGGCAGGTTTTTCAGGCGTTCGGCTATGGCCGCGGCCTGCTGCTGACCGCGGTCGTCCAGACTGATGCCAGGCGTCCAGCCGGTGAGAGTGTGGCCGGTCGTCGCGGTCAGTCCGTGCCGTACCAGCAGAACCGTCGTCACGCCTCCCGACTCTAGTCGGTTCCGCCGCGTTTACCCCCTAGGTGCCCCCGGCACCTGTCCTCCGTCGGCCCGGCCACGTGTCCCCGGCCGCCCGGCCACGTGTCTCCGGCCACCCGGCAGCTCTCCCACGGACAACTTGCCTCCCGGCTGGTTCTGGCTCGCATCTCGTGATGGTGTCACTCCCGCCAAAGGACGATTCACGCGGGCGCTGCGAGGCAGGTGCCTCATACCCGGTCAAAACGGCCGCCCCGGCGGCTGACCTCGGTTATCGCGTGTACTTACACCCCTGGGAGGGGCTCAGGCGCACATTTCGGGATGATAATGCTCTCCCGCGACAGTTTGATCACGCAGCCGCCGCCGGCCCGCAGCTGCCATACCGGGGCAGAACGGACTTCCAGCGGCCCTTTTCGATTATCGTGTGTACTTGTACCCCTGATGAGGGGTGAAAGTACACACGATCATTCGTATAACCTCTCCTGGCGGTACCAGATGCGGTCAATCCGCGCGGCAAGCCCGGCGGCCTCTGTAGTCACCATCCCGTTATTTGAGCCAGAACCTGGGAGGGGGCAAGAGTACACGCGATCATTCGGTTACTGCATTTTGGCAGCAGGAGGTGCCCCAGATCCGCCGGCGGCGCCCCATGAGCCCGGGGGCAACGCCCGCGGATCCGCCGTGACCGCCACGAGATGTGTACCCGAGCTGGCTACCCCTCAGACTGCGCCGCATGCTGCCCCTCAGACTGCGCCTGCTGCCCTTCGGACTGTGCCGCATACTGCCGCTCGGACTGCAAAGTGAAGACCGCCGAGCCGAACGTGATCGTGTCCCCTGGCTGTACCGGAACAGCGGCGCGCAGCCGCCAGCCGTTCACCCTGGTGCCGTTGCTTGAGCCCAGGTCACTGAGCAGCCAGCCGTCACCGTCCCGGGCTAGGCGGGCATGCAGACGGGAGACCGTCATGTCGGCGATGTATAGGTCACAGCGCTGATCGCGGCCGATGGTGAAGCTGGTATCCGAGCCCGGAGGGAACGCGAGCGGCTTGGGTGCCCGAGCGGGCTCCGGCATCGCGGGCACCTTGCTGGGCTCCTCGTCATACCGCTGCTCGTCATACCGCTGCTCGTCATACCGCTGCTCGTCATACCGCTGCTCGTCATACCGCTGCTCCGCGTAGGACTGCCGCGACGCCTCGTGGCCGCGACCGCCCCATGCGACCGCCCGGGGACCGCAGCGCCACTCGCGGACAGTTCTCCGCGCCCTGGCTAGCCAGCTCAGCCGCGGCGGCAGGTCGGAGAACAGGCCGGATAGCTGCCCGCGGTTGCGTGCGTCGAGCGCTGCGTGCATACGCAGAAGGAACGTCTCGTGTGACAGCCTGCCGTCCACGAATTCTTTCCTGAGTTCGTCCACCGCTCGGTCCCGGTCCACGTCGGAGATCCGGATGAATTCGGGCGTTGTGGGCGTGTCCGCTGCCGACCCTGCCATGACAGGAGTATCCGCACCAACGCCGCCAAGAGCAAGCGATACCGCAACGTGTCAATGGCACCATCGAGCCCGGTGCGCGGCCCGCCCTGCCGGCGGCGGGTCGGCTGGGGGCGGGGGTCGGCTGAGGGTGGGGGTCAGCTGGGGGCGGTGGCGGTCTGGTAGGGCTCCGTGGCCGGGCTCTGCAGCGGGAAGTGGCAGGCCGCCACGTGCCCCGGGCCGAACGAGCGCAGCGGCGGCTCTTCGGCAGCGCAGACTTGCTGGGCGAACGGGCAGCGGGTGCGGAACCGGCAGCCCGACGGCGGGGTTACCGGGCTGGGCAGCTCGCCCTTGATCGCGGCACCGCCCTTGGCCCGCTCCGCGTTGGGTTCGGGGACCGGGATGGTGGCGATGAGGCCGGCTGTGTACGGGTGCGCGGCCCGCTCGTAGATGTCCGCACCCGAACCGAGCTCGACCATCTTGCCCAGGTACATGACACCGATGCGGTCGGCCATGTACTTGACCACGGCCAGGTCGTGCGAGATCACCACGTAGGTCAGCCCGTGCGAGGCCTGAAGCCGCTTCATCAGGTTCAGCACCTGCGCACGGATCGACACGTCCAGCGCGCTGACCGGCTCATCGGCCACGATCAGGCGCGGATTCAGGGTCAGCGCCCTGGCCAGGCCTATGCGCTGGCGCTGCCCGCCGGAGAACTCGTGCGGGTAACGCTCGACGGCGTTCCGCGGCAGGCCGACCTCACCAAGCAGCTCGAAGACCCGTTCTTGCTGCTGCCGCCGGCTGCCCAGGTGCTGGATGGACAGCGGCTCGCCGATGATCGAGCCCACGCGCATCCGCGGGTCCAGCGAAGCGTGCGGGTCCTGGAACATCAGCTGCAAGTCGCGACGCTTCTTGCGTAGCGCCGCTCCGCGCAGCTTGGTCACGTCCAGATCGCCGAGGCTGATCGCGCCGGAGTTGGGCCGCTCCAGGGCCACGATCATCTTGCCGATCGTGGTCTTGCCGCAGCCGGACTCGCCGACCAGGCCGAAGGTGGTGCCGGCCGGGACAGCGAACGACACGTCAGAGACGGCGTGCACGGCGCCGACCTTGCGCTGCAGGACCGCGCCCGAGGTAACCGGGAACTCCTTGACAAGGTTGCGGATCTGCAGCAGCGGCTTGTCGCCGTTGGCCACGTTGATGGCGTGCTTGGGCTCGTTCACGTGGAGTGAGGCAACGGTCGCGGGGACATCGCCGACGTACCCAGGTTCCTCGGCGGGCGCAGCCAGGCCGGTGCTCTCCGCGTCCGGGCCGCCGCCGCTGATCAGCTGCAGGGTAAGCGGCCCGTCGACCGGGTGCCAGCAGGAGAACAGATGGTCACTGGTCTTGCCGTTAAGCGAGGGCTCCTCGACGCGGCACTTGTCGGTGGCGCGCGGGCAGCGGGGGGCGAACCGGCAGCCGACCGGCGGGTTCGCCAGATCCGGCGGAAGGCCGGGGATCGCGTGCAGCGCCTTCCGCGTGTCCTGACTGAGCCGCGGGATCGAGGCGAGCAGCGCCTGAGTGTAGGGGTGGTGCATCTCGTTGAACAACTCGGTGGCGTTCGCGGTCTCCACGACGCGGCCCGCGTACATCACGTTCACCCGGTCAGCGTGGCCGGCGATGACCCCCATGTCGTGGGTGACCAGCAGCATCGCCATGCCCAGCCGGTCTTTGAGGTCACGGAGCAGGGTCAGGATCTGCGCCTGGATCGTCACATCGAGCGCGGTCGTCGGCTCGTCGGCGATGAGCAGCCTGGGCTCGCAGGCCAGTGCCATCGCGATCATCACGCGCTGGCGGAGCCCGCCGGACAGCTGGTGCGGATAGTCGTCGAGGCGCTCCTTCGGCCGCGGCAGGCCGACCAGGTTGAGCACTTCCACGGTCCGGTCCAGGGCCTCCTGCTTGCTGGCCTGGCGGTGCAACCGGACCGGCTCGGCGACCTGGTACCCGATGGTCTTGGTCGGGTCGAGCGAGGTCAGCGGGTCCTGGAAGATCATCGCGATCTCGTTGCCGCGGATGCGCCGCATGTCCTCGTTCTTCAGGCCTACGAGCTCACGCCCGTCCAGCTTGATCGAGCCCTCGACAATCGACCCACCCGGCGGGAGCAGGCCCATGATCGACAGCCCGGTCATGGACTTGCCGCAGCCAGACTCGCCGACCACGCCCAGCGTCTCGCCGGCCTCGATGTGCAGGTCGACATTACCGACTGCCTGCACGACCGACTTCGTCAGCTTGATGTGGGTAGACAGATTGTGAATGTCAAGGACGGGGGCCATGGGGCCTGGTACCTCTCACTAGGGTTTTGCCGTTTTCCGATCGTATGTGCGCTTTCCCGCCAATCAGGCCCCGTAACCGGCGCCTGAGCCGCACATCCAGGGAGTCACGCAGGGCATCGCCCAGGAAGTTCAGCGCCATCACAGTGAGCACGATGCAGGCGCCCACCGGGAAGATCAGCCACCAGTAGCCATCCTCGAGATAGAGGACACCGTCTGACAGCTGATCGCCCCAGTCCACGTTGGGGAAGTGCAGTCCGAAGCCGAGGAAGCCGACGTAAGACACCGCGATGATGGCATCCGCGACCTGGAAGGTCATGTTGACGATGACCACGCCCAGCGCGTTCGGCAGCAGGTGCCGCAAGATCAGCCGCCAGTTGCCCGCGCCAGCCGTGCGCGCCGCCAGGATGAAGTCACGCTCTCGCAGCGTAAGCACCTCGCCGCGAACTAGCCTGGCCGGCACCTGCCAGGAGAACAGGCCGATGAGCAGGGACAGTGACAGGACGGTTGCGCCGAAGCGCACCGCCATGATCAGCACCACGAACAGGAACGGAACCGACAAGAACACGTCGGTGAGCCGCATCAGTGTGGCGTCGACCAGGCCACCGCACAGGCCGGCGGTCGCACCGATCAGCGAGCCGAGCACGATCGCCACCACCGCGGCGAAAAAGCCGATCTCCAGGGCGGCCTGTCCGCCCTTCATGATCCGGCCCAGTTCGTCGAACCCGTTGCCGTCGGTGCCGAGCAGGTGCGCACCAGACGGGGACTCGTTGGTGACCATCAGGTTTGTGGACAGCTGGTTGGTGTGGTAAATCAGCGGCCCGACGAAGCAGAACAAGATGAAGAACAGGAGCATGCACACGCCAATGACGGCAAGCTTGCTGCTGCGGAACTCACGGAAGGCGAGCCGCCATCCGCTCTGGACAGGGCCGATCTCGCCGCCCTCGGGCGCGCGCTGGATGTCGAGCGGCTTAAGGGACGATTTCGCATGTGCCACGGTTGTCTCCTAAGCCATCCGGATGCGCGGGTCGGCCACTCCGAGCGCGATGTCCGCGATGAGGTTGCCGAGGATGACCAGCACCGCGAGGATCAACGTGTATGCGAGCATCGTGGGGTAATCCGCCTTACCCAGGCTGTCGAAGAACAGCAGACCGAGTCCCGGGTAGTTGAACACGTACTCGGTGACCAGGTTGCCGGCCATGAGCAGCGGCAGGGAGAGGCCGATTAGCGTAACCATCGGCAGGCTGGCGTTGCGCACCAGATGCCGCATCAGGACCAGTCGCTCCGGCAGGCCCTTGGCCCGGACCACCTTGATGTAGTCCTGGGCGAGCACGTCCATCGAGGACGACCGCATGTACCGGGAGTAGGCGGCCACCGAGATCGCGGTCAGCGTGACGATCGGCAGCGTCATGTCGTGCCAGTCACCCATCACCACCCAGATCGAGGTGGACTGGCTGCCCTCGAAGCCGAAGATGTGCGCCGAGAGCGCGAACACCTGGATCAGGATGAGCCCGAGGAGAAACACCGGCATCGAGTAGGTGACGAATGCGAGGCTGGTCAGCACGTTGTCGCCGACGCTGTGGCGCTTGACCGCCTGGAATATGCCCAGCGGGAACGCGATGATCAGGGAGAAGAGCAGCGCCATCCCGGACAGGTAGACGCTGCGCGCGGCCCGTTCCTGGAACAGGGACAGCACCGACTGGTTGTTCGCGTACGACCAGCCGAGGTTCCCGTGCAGCACCTGGTTGACCCAGTGCATGTACTGCACGAGTAGAGGATCGTCGTACCCGTTCTGCTTGTTCCACGCGCTGACGGCTGTTTGCGTGGCGCGCAACCCGAGCACCGCGCGAGCGGGCGACGGGAAGACTACATGCAGCATCCCGTAAACCAATAGTGAGACGCCGACCAGCACGATCAGCGATATGCCGATCCGGCGCGCTAGGTACGCGATCATAAGAAACCAAACCTTCCTTATCGCCCGGTACCCGGTGGAGCGTGGCGATCAGAGGTCCCGGCCTCCGATCTATCATCGGAGGCCGGGACACGTCCAGCGCCTAGAGCACTTGGTTACTTGGTGAAGTACCAGAACTCCGGCGTTGCGTAGAACTGCGTAAGGCTCTCGAACGACTCTGGCGAGCCAGAGATATCCGACTTCCAGGTCCAGACCCAGTCCTGGTTCGGCTGCCAGAGCACCGGCAGGTCCTTGGTCAGGTACGAGGCCTCGTTCTCAACGGCCGCCGGGTTGCTGCTGCTGACCGACGCGTTGATCAGCGAGTTAGCGGTCGGGTCGTCGTAGTCGCCGATCTGGCCGCCGCCTCCTGTGTTGAAGGTGCCGAACGTGGTCGGGTACGCGTTCTGCCCCTCGCCGCCGAAGTCTTCGATCGCCCACTTGTTGTCGTTGGCCGGCGCGGCCGGGTCGACATAGTTCTCCAGCATGTAGTCGAAGTTGCTCGACTGCAGCGTGATGTGGATGCCGGCCTGCGAAGCCTGGGACACCAGGTCGGTGGCCTGCTGGCCGATGAGCGTCGGGGACGTGGAGTAGATGAAGTTGAACGCCAGCTTGGTGCCCGCCGGGATGCCCGCGCCGCACTCCCCGGTGCCGGTGCCCGGCTTCGAGCACACGTCCGTCCCGCCCGCGTTGATCGTCCAGCCGTTGCTCTTCAGCAGACTGACCGCGTCCGCCACGCTGAACGGATACGGGTTGCTGGTCGCGTCGGCCGGCAGGTACTGGCTGCGCGGATACTCCGGCACGGGGCCGTAGTCCGGGGAGCCGTAGCCGTTCATGTACGCGTGGATCCAGCCTTGCTGGTTCTCCAGGTGCTCCAGCGCCTCGCGGAAGTAGAGCTTATCGACGATGTTGTTGAAGTCGCCGGTCTTGTCCTGGAAGTTGTAGAACGCGGCGTTGAAGCCGAAGTCCGCGATGCCGAAGTACTTGTAGCCGAGCGCGCTCAGCGTGGGCAGCTGCGGGAAGTTCGAGGTGTCAATCAGCGCCACGTCGATCTGCCCCGCCTTGACGGCGTTGAATTCGGCCGCGTCCGAAGTGAACGGGATCGCCTGGAACACCGACATCTTGGCCGCGTGCGGGCCGCCGTAGGTCGGGTTAGGCGTCATCGTGTAGCCCTGGTTGGACGCGTTGTAGGCGGACAGCTTGTACGGGCCGTCCACCACCTGCCAGAGCGGGTTGGTCGCGTAGGTGTTGACGTCCTTGTTCTGTGCTGTCAGGAAGGAGAAGATCTTCTCGTCGACAGGCAGGTTGTTCTTCCAGTTGGTGACGACCGGGCCGCTCGCCGAGGTCTTGGCCCACGCCTGCGCCGGCAGCGGGTTCATCGGGCCCTGGGAGAGGACGTCATCGGTGAACCAGGTCGGGTTGACCGGCGACGTGAGGTTGATGACCAGCGTCTGCGGGTTCGTCTCGCTCATGCTGGCCAGGTTGTCCGGGAAGTTACCCGGCACGTACCCTGACCAGTTGGCCGGGGACAGTTTCAGGCCGGCCTTGATCATGTCGATGTCGAACATCAGGTCATCGGCGGTGACCGGCGTGCCGTCGGACCACTTGTAGGTGTTCTTGAAGGTGACTGACACGGTCTTGTCGCCGTTGCTGTACACCGGCAGATCGGCCAGGCTCATCGCCTGATTGACCCCACCGGTGACGCCGTCAATTGTCCAGTAGACCGGCCGCCACATCTCCCACGAGAACGTGTAGATGTTGAACACCGAGTTCTCCCCCGCCGCGGTGATCGGGAAGATCCAGGTCGGTCCCGAGTTCGGCTGCTCGGCCCAGGTGATCGTGCCGGCGGTCTCCGTCCCGGATGCGGCCGGGTAGACCTGCCCGGTCGAGCCGGGCACGCTGATGGCTCCGGTTCCGCTGTTGTTGCTCGGGGTATTGCCGTTGCCGGTGCTGTTGCTGCTGCTGCACGCGGCCAGCACGGTGATGCTCGCAGCCGTGACGGCGATGCTCGCGACGATCCGCTTGTTCATCAGCCCTGCCTCCTCTCGCTTTGCACGTGATCGGTCCGCAGTCGGATCATGGTGTGTAGCCTTCTCTCTCGCATCGCCGGCGGTCAGCCGGGGGTTGGCCGGATACGGGATCCGGACGATCTGGTGGAGCCCGGACCACGCGATTGTGCTAGTGGGTGAAGTACCAGAACTCTGGCGTGGCGTAGTACTGGGTGAGGTTCTCGAACGTGTCCGGCGGGCCGGATATGTCCGTCTTCCACGCCCAGATCAGGTCCTGATCCGGCTGCCACATCACCGGCAGGTCGTCGGTCAGGTAGGAGGCCTCGCTGCCCACGGCGAGCGGGTCTCCGCTGGAGACCGAGGCGCCGATCAGCTGATTGGCCTGCGGATTGCTGTAGTCACCGATCTGGCCGCCGCCGCCGGTGTTGAAGATGCCGAACGTGGTCGGATACGGGTCGTCTCCTTCGCCGCCGAAGTCTTCGATCGCCCACTTGCCGTCGTTAGCGGGGTCGCTGGGGTCTACGTAGTTCTCCAGCATGTAATCGAAGTTGCTCGACACCAGCGTGATATCAATGCCGGCCTGCTTCGCCTGGGACGCCAGGTCCGTCACCTGCTCGCCGATGAACGACGGCGCCGTCGTGTAGATGAGGTTGAACGCCAGCTTGGTCCCGGCCGGGATGCCCGCCCCGCACTGGCCGGTGCCAGTGCCGGGGTCGCTGCACACGTCGGTGCCGCCCGCGGTGACCGTCCAGCCGTTGGCCCTCAGCAGCGCGATCGCGTCCGCCTTGCTGAATGTGTACGGATTGCTGTCCGCGTCGGACGGCAGGAACCCGTTCTCCGGGAAGACCGGGATCGGACCGTACGCCTCCGAGCCAGCGCCGCCCAAGAAACTGCGCACCCAGCCGTCCTGGTCCTCCAGATGCTGCATCGCCTGCCGGAAGTACAGCTTGTCGACGATGTTGCTGAAGTCGCCCGACGTGTCCTTGAAGTTGTAGAACGCCGCGTTGAAGCCGAAGTCGGGCTCACCGAAGTAGTGATAACCGAGCCCGGTCACCCTCCCCAGCAGCTTCACATCTGTGAGCGGCACCTGTGCCACGTCGATCTGTCCCGCCAGGATCGCGTTGAACTCGGCTGTATCCGAGGTGAACGGGACCGCTTCGAACGTGGACACCTTGTCCGCATGCGGTCCGCCGTAGAGCGGGTTCGGCGTCAGCGTGTACCCGCCGCTCGCCGGGTCGAACGCGGACAGCTTGTACGGTCCGTCCACCGTCTGCCACAGCGGGTTCTTCGCGTACGTGTTCACGGATTTGTTTTGCGACAGCAGGAAATTGTAAATCTTCAGGTCTTCGGCCGGGTTGGTCTTCCAGTCGGTGACCAGCGGGCCGTTCACCGAGTCACGTGCCCACGACTGCACCGGCAGCGGGTTCGTAGGACCCTGCCCGAGAATGTCGTCGGTGAAGAACACCGGGTTGACGGGCCTGGTCAGGTTCAGCACAAGCGTCCGGGAGTTCGGCTCGCTGGTGCTGGCCAGGTCGTCAGGGAAGTTGCCCGGCGTGTATCCGGACCAGTTCGCCGGGGACGCCTTCACCGCGGCCTTGATCAGATCGATATCGAACAGCAGGTCATCGGCCGTGATCGGAGAGCCATCCGACCACCGGTAGCCATCCTTGAACGTGACCGACACCCTCCGGTCGCCGTCGGTGTAGACGGGCGGGTCAGCCAGGCTCATTTCCTGGTCGAGCGCGGGAGTGACCCCGTATATGGTCCAGTAGGTCGGCCGGAACATCTCCCAGGAGAACGTGTACAGGTTGAACACCGAGTTCTGCCCCGCCGCGGTGATCGGGAAGAGCCAGGTCGGGCCGTCGTCGGGCTGTTCGGCCCAGGTGATCGTGCCCGCGTTCTCCGCGCCCGAGGCGGCCGAGTAGACCGCGCCTATCGAACCGGGGACCATCACCGGCGCGCCGCTGCTGCTGACTCCGGCCGAGGAACTGCTGCTGCTGGCGCACGCGGCCAGCAAGGTGACGCTCGCAGCCATGAGGGCAGCGCTCGCGGCGATTCGCATTCTCACCAGTAGTCCTCCTTTCTCATGACATCAGCCCGCAGCCTATTCCGCGCCGTGATCGTTCGTTCGTCCTTGCCGAAGCTCCCCCGGGGACAATGGCAGACCGGGGCACGGATCACTCCCAGTGACCTGCCGGCGCTCCGCATCCCCTCGCGTCCTGGACGGCCCAGGCCCGCTACCGGTGGTTAACCTAGACGGAAGCCTAGGTTGCCCATCGCATCGTTATCTCCGCAAAGAAGTTACAACTTGCCATCAATCACGCAAGGCGGGCCACCGGTCGCACTCCTACCAGTGTCACGATATTTCCAGATGAGTGCATATTTGTCCAGTTTGCTGGGTCGGGAAACTTGAAGGTAAGTCCGCCCTCCCGCGCAACGGCGTTCTGTCAGGTCCGCCACATCACGCAGAATTTGCTGCTAAAAGGGCATTTTTCGACCAAACCTGAGAATCTTGGCCTCGAAGATAACGAACAGGACACGGAAGACGGATAACGGCTACTCATCGTGACGATGGTACGGCCCCGTTACGGCTACCGAACGTTACTACTTGAAGATCACGGTCCGCCGACCGTGCAGCAGGACGCGATGCTCGGCATGCCACCGGACCGCGCGAGCCAGCGCGATCCGTTCCGCATCCCGGCCGATCGCGGCGAGATCCTCGGGGCCGCTGGTGTGGTCCACCCGGACCACCTCCTGCTCGATGATCGGCCCCTCGTCCAGGTCAGCGGTGACGTAATGGGCGGTGGCGCCGATCAGCTTCACTCCGTGCGCGTGCGCCTGATGGTAGGGCCGGGCCCCCTTGAAGCTCGGCAGGAACGAGTGATGGATGTTGATCACGCGGCCGGCCAGCTTCACGCACAGTTCGGGCGAGAGAATCCGCATGTACCTCGCCAGAATGACAAAATCGATATCTTCGGCCATAACAACATCGAGGATCTGGCCCTCGGCTGCCTGCTTGGCGGCCGGGGTGTCGCCGACGGGGATGTGCTCGAAGTCGATGCCGTGCGCCGTCGTGAGCGGCGCCAGGTCGGGGTGGTTGCCGATGACCAGCGGCACGTCGATGCTGAGCTGCTCGGCGCTGATGCGGTACAGCAGGTCGTTCAGGCAGTGTCCGGCTTTGGACACCATGATCAGGGCGCGCGGTGGCACCGCGAGATCGTAGAGGTCCCAGTCCATGCCGAACTCGCCGGCTACCGCCCGGAAACCAGCGCCGAGGTCCGGCCGGCCCCGGTCAGTCTCCACGTGGACGCGCATGAAGAACGTGCGTGTCGTCCGGTCACCGAACTGCTGGGCGTCCAGTACATTGCAGCCCGCCTCATGCAGGTACGCGGAAACGGCATGCACGATCCCGGTGCGGTCCGGGCAGGACAGGGTGAGCACGAGTTCGGCCATGCGCTTATCCCTGGACCGCGTGCACGCCGCCGTCCACGTGCACGATCTCCCCGGTTGTCGCCGGGAACCAGTCGGACAGCAGGGCCACGCACGCGCGGGCCGCGGGCTCAGCGTCGGTGGTGTCCCAGCCGAGCGGTGCCCGCTCATCCCAGACGTTCTCGAACGTGCTGAAGGTGGCTATCGACTTGGCTGCCATCGTCTTTAGCGGACCGGCCGCGACCAGGTTCACCCGGACCTTCCTGCCGCCCAGGTAGCGGGCCAGGTACCGGGCCGTCGACTCCAGGCCCGCCTTCGCCACGCCCATCCAGTCGTAACCGGGCCAGGCGAAGCGGGCGTCGAAGTCCAGCCCTACGATCGAGCCGCCGTCTGGCATCAGCGGGAGCGTGGCCATGGTCAGGGACTTGAGCGAGAATGTGGAGACGTGGATGGCACTCGCCACGTCGTTCCAGGTCGTGCTCAGGAAGTTGCCGCCAAGGGCATCCATGGAGGCGTTCCCGATGGAGTGAAGCACGCCGTCCAGGCCCGGCATGTACTCGGTAACGCGCTCCGCTAGCGAGTCCAGCTGCTCCTGGCTAGTGACGTCCAGCTCGATCACCGGTGGCGGCTCGGGCAGTCGCTTGGCGATGCGCTCGACCAGTGAGAGCCGGCCGAACCCGGTGAGCACGATCTGCGCGCCCTCCTCCTGGGCCACTCGTGCCACATGAAACGCGATCGACGCGTCCGTGAGCACCCCCGTCACTAGGATGCGCTTTCCCTGAAGAATTCCCATTCGCACTCCTCAAGTCAGTGGGCCCGGCTTCGGCAGGCTCAGTGTCCCATGCCCAAGCCGCCGTCCACCGGGATGACCGCGCCGGTGATGTAGCCGGCCGCGTCGCCGGCCAGGAACTCGACCACTCCCGCTACCTCATCCGGTTCGGCGAAACGGGCCAGGGGAACCGCGCTCAAGATGGCCTTGGTGCGCTCCTGCGGCAGACCCGCGGTCATGTCGCTATGCACGAAGCCGGGCGCGACCACGTTAGCCGTGATGTTCCGCGAGCCGAGCTCACGGGCCAGCGACCTGGCCAGCCCGACAAGGCCGGCCTTGGAGGAGGCGTAGTTGGCCTGCCCGGCCGAGCCGTATAGACCGACCACGGAGGAGATGAAGATCAGGCGGCCGCGGCGCATCCGCATCATCCCCTTCACCGCGCGCTTGGCGACCCGGTACGCGCCGGTCAGGTTGGTGTCCAGCACCTCGGTGAACTCATCCTCGCCCATCAGCGCCAGCAGCTGATCCCGGGTGATCCCGGCGTTCGCGACCAAGACCTCGACTGGACCCTGCTGCTTTTCCGTCGCCGTGAAGGCCGCATCCACCGACGCCGCGTCGGTCACGTCGCAGCGGACGACCTCAAGCCCCACGGGCTCAAGCCCCTCCACGGGCTCGCCGGACCTGGAGGTTACCGTCACGCTATCCCCGGCCGCGGCCAGCCGCCGCGCGATGGCCAGCCCGATGCCCCGGTTTCCACCGGTAACCAGCACCGATCGCCCCACGGCGCT
>Ga0335075_10009395_pt1 | contig 14923 bp, 13 predicted proteins | sample Lox_Sample_24_FD_206723 | JGI IMG/M metagenome (GOLD analysis project Ga0335075, IMG submission 206723) | Soil microbial communities from Loxahatchee National Wildlife Refuge, Florida, United States - Lox_Sample_2.4 | ecosystem: Environmental > Terrestrial > Soil > Wetlands | place: USA...
GGCTCCGGTCCACAGCGGATGCTGGCCTACACCGGCGCATGGGCGGAGCGGCGCGGCGTCCATGTCACGAGCAGCGGCCTCGCCCTCGCGGTGGGCTCCCCGTTGCGGCGCAAGCTCGAGCGCAGGCTGCTCGCCAAGGCCGGCCAGAGCGCACTGTCACTGACTCCGCTTCTCACCGGTCTCGTGGCGGGCGCGCTGATCGACCACCACGAAACCCGCAGGCTCGGCACCCTGGTCCGCGGCGACCTGCGCACGATGGTTCAGAGCTGAGCCAGCTCGTCGGCCAGGTCATCCAGGCCAAGCGAGCCGAGCGACAGCGCCGCCATATGCCACGACTTCAGATCGAAGTCGCCGCCGCGCGCCGCCTTCGCCGCTTCCCGGCCGGCCAGCCACGCCCGTTCCCCCAGCTTGTAGCTGATCGCCTGGCCAGGGGCACCGAGGTAGCGGACGATCTCGCTCGCCGCGAAGTCGCGCGGCCGGCCGCTATGTGAATCGAAGAACTCCAGTGCCAGTTCCGGCGTCCACTCCTGGCCTGCGCCCGGCGCCCAGTCGGCCCGCGCCTGCAGCCGCAGGTGCATCCCGATGTCGACGATCACCCGGATGGCGCGCATCAGCTGCGCGTCCAGGTAGCCCATCCGCGCACCCGGTCCGTCCAGGAAGCCCAGCTCGTCCATCAGCCGCTCGGCGTACAGCGCCCAGCCTTCCGAGCATGCGCTGACCTGGCCGAGGCTGGTCTGGTAGACCGACAGCTGAGCGGCGAGGTACCGCCATTGCGCGATCTGGAGGTGGTGGCCGGGCACGCCTTCGTGGTACCAGGTGCTGACCAGATTCCACATCGGGAACGAGGTCCTGCCCAGCGTCGGCAGCCAGGTACGACCCGGCCTGGCGAAGTCCTGCGACGGAGCGGTGTAGTAAGGCGCGGCCGCGCTGCCGGGCGGGGCAATGCGGGCTTCGACAACCTTGATCGGGTCGGCCAGATCGAAGTGCACCCCGGACAGGCTGGCCATGGCATCGTCCATCAGCTGCTGCAGTCGCTCACGGACGGTCTCGACGCCCTCAACAACCTCGCCGTGGCTGTCGAGGTAACGCATCGCCTCCGGCGGCGTCGACCCCGGCAAGATCCGGTCTGCCTCGGCATGCATGTCAGCCATGATCTGCCGGTACTGCGACCAGCCCCAGTCGTACACCTCGGCAAGGTCCAGCGCTGACCCGTTCCAGAGGCGGGCACCGGCCAGGTACCGCTCCTCCCCTACGCCGTCCGGGGTTCCGGCCGCGGCCGGCAGGTACTCAGTCAGCAGCCAGTCCCGCAATCCGGCGACAGCCGCGTCCGCGCGCAACGAAGCCGGGCCGTCAGCGGGCGTTCCCGCGGTGAAATCGGTGAACCAGCCACGGCCGTCGCCGGTCGCGAGCCAGTCGGCCAGTTGCCCGGCAACTGTCTCGACCTGGCGCGGCGCGGCATGCAAGCCACGGGCCGATCCTTCGGCCAGCGACTGCCGGTAACCGGCCAGCGCGTCCGGGACCTTGCCGACGCGGCGGCTGATGACTGCCCAGTCGGCGGCGGTCGCGGTCGGCATCAGCAGGAAGATGCTTCGTACCCGCTGCGGCGGCCCGAAGATGTTCGAGAGTGCCCGGAGGTGCTCGCCGGCGGCGCTGACCGCGAGCTGGGCGTTCAGCCGTTCGCGTAGCAACCGGGCGCACCGCCGCTCGTCAGCGTCAGCGAACCCGCCGGGCCCGGCCGCCTGCTCAAGTTCGTCGAGCCGGGACAGCATCGCGCGCTGCACCTCGTCGATGGCGTCCTGGCCGGCCGGTGACAGGTCAGGCAGCTCGTCCTGCCCGTCCGGCAGCCCGAGCGTCGTCGCCAGGAGGGGGTTCAGCTCAGCCGTCTGGCGCACGAAGTCGTCGGCGGCGGTGCGGACTGGCCGCTTATCGGCCGCATCGTTAGCGGACGTAATGATCTGTGTCATGTGCCACATTCTGCCGGTGGACCCGTAATGGGGAAAGCGAACAGCCGTTAAGGTCAGCAGGTGACTAATCGCAAGATTCTGGTAACCGGCTCCTCCAGGGGCATCGGCCGGGCAGTTGCCGAGGCGTTCGCCAGGGCCGGTGACAGTGTCGCGATTCACCATCGCGGCTCGCCGGACCTCGCCGCCACCGTGCTGGCTGGCCTGCCCGGCGACGGCCATGTCATTGTGCAGGCGGACATCGCCGACCCGGCGGCGGTCGAGGTAATGGTCAACGATGCCGCGGCCCGTCTCGGCGGCATCGACGTGCTGGTGAACAACGCGGCCAGTTACGGTCGCGCCGGGCACCCGGTCGCTGAGGTGTCCTATGCGGACTGGCAGCAGGTCTGGCAGGACACGATCGGGCTGAACCTGATCGGCGCGGCGAACGTGAGCTGGTGCGCCGTGCAGCACATGGTCGCGGCGGGCGGCGGCACAATCGTCAACGTGTCCTCCCGCGGCGCGTTCCGCGGCGAGCCAAGCCAGCCGGCCTACGGCGCGAGCAAGGCGGGCCTCAACGCGCTCGGGCAGTCGCTGGCGGTGGCGCTCGCGCCGTACAACATCGTCGTATCGGCCGTCGCGCCTGGCTTCGTGCAGACCGACATGGCAGCGGCGCACCTGCACGGCCCGGGTGGCGACGCCATCCGCGCGCAGAGCCCGTTCGGCCGGGTGGCCGAGCCTGCGGAGATTGCGGCCGCCGTGCTGTACCTGGCCTCGCCGGAGGCCCGCTGGGCAAGCGGCGCCATTCTCGATCTCAACGGGGCGTCCTACCTGCGTACCTGACGACGGGCTCTGCGATCCTGCTGCCATGAAGACGACCACCTTCGAGGTGCACACCGGCAGCCGGCCGGTCGTCCTGGACATCACCCGGCAGTGCGACCAGTTCGTGCACGAGGCTTCCGGCCGCAGCGACGGTCTGCTGCACGTCTTCGTGCCGCACGCCACCGCAGGCATCGCCGTGCTGGAACTGGGCGCCAGCAGCGACTACGACCTGCTCGCGGCGCTGGACGAGTTGCTGCCCGCCGACGACCGGTGGCGGCACGCGCACGGCTCGCGCGGTCACGGCCGCTCGCACGTGCTGCCCGCGCTGGTGCCGCCGTATGCAACGATCCCGGTGGTTGGCGGCCGGATGGCGCTCGGCACCTGGCAGTCGGTGGCGCTCGTCGACCTGAATGTCGATAATCCGGATCGCCAGGTGCGCTTGTCGTTCCTCAGCTAGCGCCCGCGCTGGCCGCCGTCGGGAGCTAGCGTGCTGATGTGAGCGAACCCGTGCAGATCCGCGAATACGCCCCGGATGACCGGGATGCAATCATGTCGCTCGCGCCCGGGCTGACCGAAGGCAAGGCACCCTGGCGCGACGACGACGCTGCGGAGTCTGCAGGAACACCGGACAACGCCGTATTCGTGGCCGTCGACGGCGACCAGGTTGTCGGCGTCGTGCATGTCGCGCAGCGGACGCACTTCACCGGCCAGGTCGATGCCTACGTCGGCGAACTAGTCACCGAAGCCGGGCAGGAGCGGCGCGGTATCGCCCGTGCGCTGATGCATGCCGCCGAGGAGTGGGGAGCGACTCGCGGACTCGACTACCTCACGCTTGAGACCGGCATGCTCAATCACGCCGCGCGTGCCTTCTACCAGGCGATCGGCTACCTCGAGGAGGACGTCAGGTTTACCAAGCAGATCCGGGGACGGCGCAACCCCCGTCGGCCCGACCCCGCCGTGCCGCATGCGGCCGATCTTCCGCTGCACCGCAAGCTAGCCGCCGAGCTGTTCAACAGCACCTGGACGCTGCTGGAGAAGCAGGATCGGAGCCCGGACGACGACGCGGCGATGATCCACATGGCGCACGCATCGGCGTACCACTGGCTCCAGGTCGGCACGCCGCGGAATTTCGGGCGCAGCCACTGGCTCTGCTCGCACGTGTACTCCGTGCTAAGCCGGCCCGAGCCGGCGCTCTACCACGCGCAACTAGCGCACGACATCTGCGCCGAGCACGGCATCGGGGACTTCGATCTCGCCTACGCCTTCGAGGCTCTCGCCCGATGCTGACAGTTGCGGACAAGTTCCGCCAAGTGTTTACCTGAAAAGCCATTTCCTGGCCATTTCGCAGGCCTACGCTCCGGGCTATTGCCCGAGCCCGGAGGTGGCGAATGAACAAGCCGGATCACAGCGCGCCCAACCGCAGCGAGCACAGTTCTCGCCCCGGACTCAGCAGACGCGGTGCGTTGCAGGCCGGGCTCATCGCGGCGGCTGGCGTCGGCGTCGGTAGCTGGACCTCGGCCGCGAGCGCCGCGGCCCGTCCCGGCCGGTGGCACCATCGCGGCCTCCGGCAGCCACAGTCGTTGCCCTACCCCGACCTGCCTACGGGTACCGACACGATTCCGCAGATCAAGCACATCGTCATCCTGATGCAGGAGAACCACTCCTACGACAACCGGCTGGGCATGCTCCAGCGGCCAGGAGCGGCGACATCCAGCACGCTTTCCACATGCCGACGACGTGCCAGAACAACAAGCCGAGCCAGGAGTGGACCCAGAGCCACATCCAGTTCGACAGCGGCCGCAACGACGGCTTCGTGATCTCGGACAGCGGCCCGGTCGCCATGGGCTACTGGGATCGCGGTGACCAGCCGTTCTACTACTCGATGGCCGACATCTTCCCGATCGGCGACCGGTATTTCTGCTCGGTGCTTGGCCAGACCTACCCGAACCGCCGATACCTGATCGCGGCCACGTCAATCGGCCAGATCGACGACACAACGCCAGCGCTCACGGACTACCCGGCGAACGGGACGATCTTCGACGCGGTCCAGGCCGCCGGTCTTACCTGGAAGGATTACTACACGCCGACGACAGACTCGCCCTATCCGACCATCGCCCTGTACCCGAAGCTGTATCTGGAGAACGCCGGCACCCGAGCAGTGCCGATCGCCGACTTCTTCACCGACGCCGCGGCCGGGACGCTGCCGCAGGTCAGCCTCGTCGAGCCAAACTACGACATGCAGTCCGAGGAGGACCCGCAGAATATCGCTGTCGGCGAGCAGTTCGCCGCGTCAGTGATCAACGCGGTGATGTCCGGGCCTGGCTGGCCTAACACCCTCTTGATCTGGACCTACGACGAGCACGGCGGCTACTACGACCACGTGCCGCCGCCACCTGCGCTCGCGCCGGACAGCATTCAGCCGGACGTGAGCGCGATCAGCAGCACCACCCTGCCCTACAACGGATTCCACCAGTACGGCTTCCGGGTGCCGATGGCGGTCATCTCGCCGTGGGCCCGCCCGCGCCACGTCTCGCACCAGGTCATGGATCACACCAGCATCTGCGCTCTGATCGAGGCGAAGTGGAACCTGCCCGCGATGACGTACCGGGACGCGAACGCGTGGCCGATGCTCGACATGCTCGACCTGCGCAGGCCGACGTTCCTCACCCCGCCGCAACTGGCCCAGCCGCTACTGGCTACCGACTCGAGCGCGCTTGCGTGCAACGTGTCCGGGCCCGGCACCATACCGCCGCCAGGCTCGATCACGCCTGGGCACTAAATCCGCCGGCCGAGTCCGGCTGGTCAGTTCCGCAATGCTTGCACCTTATCGCCGCAGCTGGCAGGTCGTCGGACAGGCAGTACGGGCAAGTCTTCACGGGTGGCGGATCACCAAACGCGGTGACTCCGCGCCGGGCCGAGATCGCCTTGTACGGCACGACAATCACGAAGTACACGACCGCCATAAAGATAACGAAGTAGATCAGTGCTGAGATGAACGACCCGATGTTCAGGAACGTCGCCGTATTGCCCTTGGAGCCGAGCTGCCAGCCAAGCCCCACCGAATGGCCGCCTTCCGCGCGGGCTATCAGCGGGTTGATGACGCTGGTGGTGAAGGCGCTGATCAGCGTGCTGAATGCCAGTGCCACGATCAGGCCAACGGCAACCACGATGATGTCGCCGCGCAACAGGAAGTTCCGGAAGTCCTTGATCAAGTCCTCCATGCCTGCTCTCCGTTCTGCGGTGCCGGTGATTTGCGCTTCACCGAATGCATACCCCATGATCCGGTTCCAGGTCGCAAGAGTGTAGGGCCGCGAGAGTGGAGGGTCGCAAATGGACATTCGTGAGGCGCTGTACACGACCAGGGCAATGCGGCGAGTCACGCCGGACCCGATTCCGCACGACGTCCAGGCCCGGATCCTCGACGCGGCTATCAGGGCGCCGAGCGGCGGCAACTCGCAGAACTGGCGATTCCTGCTGATCGACGACCCGGGTGTCAAAGCCAGGCTGGGACCGCTCTACCGGGATGCGATGGGCACGCTGTGGGAGACGTTCTACCGCGAACGGCTCGAGCACGCGAGGTCCACGCCCGATGACCCGCAGAGCACCTCGTTGCTGCGAGTGCAGTCGTCCGCGCAGCACCTCGCCGACCACTTCGAGGACGTCCCGCTGTTCCTTGCTGCCTTCGCTCGCGGCGACAACTCCGGCGGATCCATTTTCCCGGCAGTGTGGAGCGCTCAGCTCGCCGCCAGAGCGGAGGGAGTGGGTAGCTCGCTGACCTCAGTTCTGGGAGCATTCCACGGCGAGCAGACCATGGAAATCCTCGGCGTGCCAGCCGGCAAGGGCTGGACAATGGCCTGCCTGGTCTCGCTCGGCTACCCGACGGGACGCTGGGGCGTGGCCCCCCGGCGGCCGGTGCACGAAGTTGCCTATCGCAATAGCTGGGGCAATCCGATCGGCTTCGAGATAGCTGAACCACTATGGCCGCCTGAGCGATGATTGAGTTGTGGGAGTCAGTTCACCCCGCGGCAGCTGGCAGCAGTCCGTCGAGTACGTAGACTTCGGCAGCCCGCGGCGGCCCGGCCGCCGACGGGTGTACTGGCTGGTGCTCGCCTGCCTGCTCATCGGCGCCACCGTGATCGCGGTGCGGCATCCCGGCCGGACGCGCCGGCCCGCGCGGCCACCCGTAACCGTCAGCGACTTCGGCCACCGGCTGCTCGGAATCAGGCAAGGCTGGGAGCTGTTCGGCCTGGATTCCCGCAGTGTCGTCGCGATCCAGCTCGCCCGCGGCCGGGTTGTCCAGACGGCACTGCCGCCGCCCATAGGCGACGGACCGGTGTCCTTCATTGTCGGCCCGCGCTCAGCGATCGTCCGGCCGGAGGACAACGTGCCTGGCTACCTCGTGCCCGAGACCCAGCCGGCTCGGCCTCTCACCGGGATACTGGCGCATGGCGGGCTGCTACTGCCCGGGCCCCATCCGGGACAAGTGTGGGATACGGTCAGCCGTCCTAACTCTCTTGTCCTCGTCGGAGCGGACGGGCGCCCGACGACGACGCGCATCACGCTGCCGAGCCCGAACTGGCCATCGGACTCCGCTATGTCGGACGGCCGCGGGGACGTCCTTGTGGCTAGCAACTCCTCCGGCACGCAGTACGACGCTGGCCCGAACTGGCTGCGCCCCGCCGGGGTGCTGCTGACAGCGGTCGGCCCGAGCCGATGGCTGGGAATGACCTGCACGGCAGGGATCTGCCGGAACGTCGTCGTCAATCCGGTGACCGGCAGCCAGCAAAAACTGCCGGGACCGCCGGTCCCGCTGCGGACCTGGCCCTGGCCGGAGTTTCCCGGCTCAGTAGCTCCGGACGGCTTGACCGCTGCCGTAGTAGCTGGCAGCGGCAATGGGCAGGTCGCGCTCGAAGAGATCAGCCTGGTCTCCGGTGCGGTCAAGCCGATCGCCGTGCCGATCGACCAGAACACCTCGAGCCAGACGATGGCCTGGTCGCCTGACAGCAAATGGCTCTTCGTGCTCGCCGCGAGCGGCAAGCTTCTCGCCGTCAACTCCAGCACCGGCAAGGTGCAGAGCCTCGGCATCCCGCTCCCCCGCCTCAGCCAGCTGGCGATCCGCGCTTAGGCGGTATGCGGACCAGCAGGGCCCCGGGCCTGACGGCCACGGTCAGCGACCGGCCGCTGCTGATGATCTCGCCATCAATCTGCCGGGGCAACTCTGCGTCGGCGCGTATTTCCACGGAACGGGCCCGGTGCCGTTCCAGCTGCCGGTCGTCAGCCCGGCTGCGGACCGCGACCCGCACGCCCACCTGAACCCAGCCCGCCAGGCCGGACGGTGCCAGGATGACCACGTCAAGCACCCCGTCGTCGACGCGGGCGTCCGGCAGGATCACGAAGCCGCCCGGCAATGCGCCCGAATTCCCGACCGTGACCGACCTGGCGTGCCTGGTGATTGGCTCACCGCCGTCGAGCCGGAGAGTGAAGGTAACGGGCCGGCGCAGCAGCTGGCTGGTCGCGGCCCCGGCATAGGCTGGCCAGCCCGCCAGCCGCCTGACCGGAACAGGTGTCGCCGCTACGACAGCGGCGTCCAGGCCCATCCCGGCCATCGCGGTAAACACCGCACCGTCCGCCGTAGCCAGGTCGACGCGCGCGTCCCGGCCGCCAAACGCGGTCCTGAGCGCGGCATCCAGGCCGGCTGGAACGCCCACTGCCCTGGCCGTGAGGTTGGCAGAGCCGGCCGGCACGATCCCCAGCGGCACGCTCGTCCCGGCCAGTGACTGCGCGCAGTCGCGCACAGTGCCGTCACCGCCGACGCAGACGACAAGCTCGGCGCCCGCATCGACGGCGCTGAGCGTCACCCCGGCTCCAGCGTCGGCCTTCGATGTCAGCACGATGCGCGGTGGCGCCCAGCCGTAGTCTGCCGCGAACCGCTGGCATTGCCGCCGCAGCCGGTCCAGCGCGCGGACCCGGCTCGGGTTGACGACGACAGCCGCCACCCTCATGGCTCCCCCTTCGCGGGCTCTACCCGTCAATCGAATCATGGTCGCGTTCGCCGGGGCCCGGGGTAGCGGCCAGCGCTTGATCAGGCGTCCCGCCGGGTACGGAGGGTCGCATGGACGTGGGCATCACGCTAAAAGTTGACGGGATTCAGCAGCGGATCGCGGTGGATCCGCGCACGACGCTGCTCGACGCGCTGCGGGAACGTCTCGGTATCTATGGCCCCAAGAAGGGCTGCGACCACGGCCAGTGCGGTGCCTGCACAGTCCTGCTCGACGGCATGCGGGCGAACAGCTGCCTCGCACTGGCCGTGGCGCATGACGGAGCCGAGATCATCACGGCAGAGGGCCTTGCCGAGGACGGCGAGTTGCACCCGATGCAACGGTCTTTCATCGAACATGACGCGTTCCAGTGCGGCTACTGCACGCCAGGCCAGATTGTCTCCGCGGTCGGGATGCTCGCGGAGGCCGAGGCAGGCTGGCCCAGCCACGTCACCAGGGACCTAGGCGCCGCAGATGTGCCGCTGACCGACGAGGAGATCCGCGAACGCATGAGCGGCAATCTGTGCCGCTGCGGCGCTTACGCGAACATCGTCCCCGCCATCCGTGAGACAGCTGCAGGGGCGGGGCCGCGATGAAGCCCTTCCGCTACGAGCGGGCCGAGAACGTTTCCGGGGCAGTCGCGACGCTCGCCAGAGAGCGGACCGGCGAGTTCCTGGCCGGCGGCACGAACCTGGTAGACCTGATGAAGCTGGACATCATGCAGCCAGATGTGCTGGTGGACGTCAGGCGCCTGACTTCAGGGGAGATCGAGGATCTGCCAGACGGCGGGCTCCGCATTGGCGCCGCAGTGACCAACAGCGACCTGGCCGCCGACGCCAGGGTCCGCTCCCGCTACCCGGTGCTGTCGCAGGCTCTGCTCTCGGGTGCTTCGGGACAGCTTCGGAATCTCGCTACCACAGGCGGGAACCTCCTGCAGCGGACCCGCTGTGCCTACTTCTATGACACGACGACACCGTGCAATAAACGGGAACCGGGAACGGGCTGCTCGGCGCTGCAGGGATGCAACTCCGGCCACGCAATCCTCGGCGCTTCCCCGCATTGCGTCGCCACCCACCCCTCGGACATGGCTGTCGCGATGACCGCGCTCGACGCAGTGGTCCGCACGCGCGGGCCGGCCGGCGAGCGAGAGATACCGATCAGCGACCTTTACCGCCTGCCAGGACAGGAGCCCGAGCGAGACACCACCTTGGAGCACGCGGAACTCATTACCGCGGTGGATCTGCCGCCCCTTGAGTTCTCGCCCAACTCCAGGTACCGCAAGGTGCGCGAGCGGGCCTCGTACGCCTTCGCGCTGGTCTCAGTCGCCGCTGCGCTGCGAGTTCGCGATGGCGTGGTGCTCGACACGCGGATTGCCCTGGGCGGGGTGGCGCACAAGCCCTGGCGTGCCCGCAAGGCCGAGGATGTCCTGCGCGGAGCGCCGGCGGTGCAGGAGAGTTTCCGCGCCGCCGCCGACGCGGAACTGGCGGACGCGGCACCGCTCCGGGATAACGCGTACAAGGTCCCGCTCGCCGTCAATGTCATGACCCGCACCCTGCTGGACCTGCCGGAGAGCCGATGACCACGATCACCGAGCGCCGTGCCATCGGCGCGCCTCTGGACCGCCGCGACGGGCCGCAGAAGGTGACCGGGACCGCCCCGTATGCGTACGAGTACCGGTTCGATGACCCGCTCTACCTGTTCCCGGTACAAAGCGATGTCGCGAGGGGCCGCGTATCCCGGATCGATGCCAGCGCCGCCGAGGCTCTCCCCGGTGTGGTCGCCGTTCTCACCCACGAGAACGCTCCGAGGCTGGCGGATACCAGCGACACCGAACTCGCCATCCTGCAGGCGGGTGACGTCGCCTTCCGCGGCCAGTACGTGGCGGCCGTGGTCGCCGAGACGCTCGAGATTGCCCGGTATGCCGCGAGCCTGGTCCGCGTGTCTTGCGACGAGGAGCCGCATGACGTCGAATTGCGCGCCGACCGGGACGACTTGTATGCACCGGAGATGCTGAACACAGGCGACCCGACAGACACCGTGCAGGGCAACTTCGACCGGGAGTTCGCTACGGCGGCGGTGACGCTCGACCAGACCTACACGACACCGATGGAACACCACAACCCGATGGAGCCACACACCACGGTCGCGCTGTGGGACGGAAGCGACCTCACCCTTTATGCGTCCACGCAGGGAGCGCACCAGATGAGAGCGATGCTCGCCCAGGTCCTGGGGCTCGGCCAGGACCGGGTGCGGATCGTAGCTCCCTACGTCGGCGGCGCCTTCGGGTCGAAGAACCTGCACGGCAACACCATCCTCGCCGCGCTGGCCGCGCAGGTGGTCGGGGGCAGGCCGGTCAAGTTCGCGCTCACCCGCCAGCAGATGTTCTCCGGCGTCGGATACCGAAGCCCGACTATCCAGCGGATCCGCCTGGGTGCCGACTCAGGCGGTCGCCTCACCGCCATCTGCCATGACGTCATCGGGCAGACCGCCAAGATGAAGGGGTTTGCCGAGCACGCCGCCGTTCCGACCCGGACGATGTATGCGAGCCAAAGTCGGCGCACTACCCATCGACTGGCTGCGCTCGACGTTCCCGTACCGACGTGGATGCGGGCCCCGGGCGAAGCTCCCGGCATGTTCGCCCTCGAATCGGCGATGGACGAGATGGCCATCAACTGTGGCCTGGACCCGGTCGAGTTCCGCATCCGCAACGAGCCGGAGATCGACCCCGAGACCGGGCTGCCTTACTCCAGTCGCAACCTCGTCACCTGCCTGCTCGAAGGAGCGCGCCGCTTCGGCTGGGCTGACCGCGACCCGCACCCGTCCGCCCGGCAGGATGGCCGCTGGCAGATAGGTACCGGAGTAGCGTCGTCCACCTTTCCGGTTGTCAGGTTCCCCGGGTCGGTGGCGAGGATCAGCTACCTGGGTGATGGCCGTTTCCTCGTGGTGATCGATGCCGCGGATATCGGAACCGGAGCCTGGACGACGCTAGCCCAGATCGCGGCCGACGCTCTGCAGGCGGACGTCGAGGACATCGACCTCCGCATCGGCGACACCCGCCTGCCCGAAGCTTCCGTCGCGGCCGGCTCGTCGGGCACCACGAGCTGGGGTTCGGCCATCTTCGAGGCAGCCCGTACCTTCCGCGACTCCTACGGCGACAGCCCGTCCGAAGGCGACCAGGCCGAGGCCACCATGCCGGAGAACCCTAACGCCAGCAACTACGCCATGCATGCTTTCGGCGCCTGCTTCGCCGAAGCGCGGGTGGACGCCGACACCGGGGAGGTGCGCATCCCGCGCATGACCGGAGTTTTCGCCGCCGGGAAGATCATCAACCCCAAGACCGCGCGCTCGCAGTTCATCGGCGGGATGACGTGGGGCCTGAGCATGGCGCTACACGAAGAGAGCCTGGTCGATCCGCGCTTCGGGCACGTGGTGAATCACGACTTCGCCAGCTATCACATCCCGGCGAATGCCGATAGCGGGCAGTTCGATATCGCCTGGATCGATGAAGAAGATCCGTACGTCAACCCCATGGGTTCCAAAGGCATCGGTGAGATCGGCATCGTCGGTACGGCAGCCGCCATCGCCAGCGCCGTCTATCACGCCACTGGCATCCGGGTGCGCGACCTGCCAATCACGCCCGCGAAACTCCTGCACTGAGAACCTCAGCGAGCACCTGCTGCGCCTCATCCTGGATCCGGGCCAGATGACCGGGACCACGGAAGGACTCGGCATACAGCTTGTACACGTCCTCGGTACCCGAGGGCCGGGCAGCGAACCACCCAGACTCGGTCACGACCTTGATGCCACCGAGTGGCTCACCGTTGCCCGGCGCGGTCGTCAGCCGGTCAAGCACCGGCTCTCCCGCCAGTTCGGCCGCCGCGAACTGGTCCGGCGACAGCTTCGCCAGGACCGCCTTCTGCTCCCGGCTCGCCGGCGCGTCGATCCGTGCGTAGGACGGGTCACCGAGCCGGTCGGCGATCGACCGGTACAGCGCGCTCGGCGAACTGCCCGTCAGCGCGGTGATCTCGGACGCGAGCAAGTTCAGGATGATCCCGTCCTTGTCAGTGGTCCACGGCTGCCCGTTCCGGCACAAGAACGAGGCGCCGGCGCTCTCCTCGCCCCCGAATGCAACGCTCCCGTCGAGCAGGCCTGGCACGAACCACTTGAACCCGACCGGCACCTCCACCAGGCGCCGGCCGCACTCGTCGGCTACCCGGTCGATGATGGACGAGCTGACCATGGTCTTGCCGACACCGGCTCCGGCAGGCCAGCCGTCCCGGTGCCGGTAGAGGTACTCGATCGCAGCGGCGAGGTAATGATTCGGATTCATCAGCCCCGCGTCAGGCGTGACGATGCCATGCCGGTCGGCGTCTGTGTCGTTGCCCGTCGCCACCGCGAAGTCGTTGCGCCGCCCGATCAGCGAAGCCATGGCGCTCGGCGACGAGCAGTCCATCCTGATGCGGCCGTCCCAGTCCAGGGTCATGAACCGGAAGGTCGGATCGACGACGGGATTCACCACCGTCAGCTCGAGCTCGTAGCGCTCGGCTATCTCGCCCCAGTACGCCACGCTGGCGCCGCCGAGCGGGTCCGCGCCGATCCGCACCCGCGCGGCCCTGATCGCGGCCATGTCGATGACAAACGGAAGCGCGGCCACGTATTCACCGAGGAAGTCGAACCGGCCAGCAGCCTGCCGCGCCCTGGCCACCGGAATGCGCCGTACCTCGCGCAGTCCGCCGAGCAGCAATTCGTTCGCTCGCGACTGGATAGCCGAGGTGATCTCCGCACTGGCCGGACCGCCATCAGGCGGGTTGTACTTGAAACCGCCGTCCTCGGGCGGGTTATGGGACGGGGTGATGACGATGCCGTCCGCCAGTCCTGTCGTGCGGTCGTCGTTGTAAGCGAGAACGGCCCGCGACAGCGCGGGCGTCGGCGTGAAGCCATCCCGGCTGTCGACGAGGATCCCGGCGCCGTTGGCCGCGAGCACTTCGAGTGCCGTGACCATGGCCGGCTCGGACAGCGCATGGGTATCCCGGCCGACGAAGATGGGCCCGGTAATGCCCGCCGCTGCTCGCTGCTCGCAGATCGCCTGGGTTGTGGCCGCGATGTGATCCTCGTTGAACGACAGCCGCAGCGCGCTGCCACGGTGACCGGAGGTGCCGAACGACACCCGCTGCGACGGCTCGGCCGGATCCGGGTGTTCGCTGAAATACGCCGTCACCAGCCCGGCTACGTCGACTAGGTCAGCGGCCGTGGCCTGCTGCCCGGCGCGCTCGTCCATCAGCGCCCCTCCCGCTAGTAACTGGCCTTCTCCTGCACGGGCATCACGTCGGGGAGCTCAAGTGCCTCGGCTGACAGCTCATAGCCGGCCCGCCTGGCCAGCTCTCCGTAAACGGCCGAGCAGTCTGCCTTGACCGCCGCCGCCAGCTCGGCGTACCGCGTGGCGGCAGCGGGCCGCGGTGGTTCGGCGTAGTCGAAGTAGTACTTCAGCTTGGCTTCGGTGCCGGACGGACGCACCACGATCCGGTAATGCTCGCTGATCAGCTCGAGCACGTTCCTGGAGGCTTTCTCGCCCTCAGTGAGTGGTCCGTCGGTACCGTCCACAAGGAAATCGTGCCGAACCGCCACCGGCTCGCTGCCGAGGCGCTCCAGTGGCTGTGAGCGCAGCGAGCGCATCACGGCGTTGATCTTTTCCGCGCCGTCCGCGCCGAGCAGCACCAGCGACCGGCCGTGCTCGATGTGGACGCCGGTGGCCGCGTAGACCTGCATCAGATAGTCCCACAGAGTGCGTCCGCTACTGCGCATGAGCGCGTGCAGATGGGCGATGATGAAGCCACCGGACGCCGCGTCCTTGTCCCGCAGGTCTGTCGTGGTCAGGTACCCGTGGCTCTCCTCCGAGGCCAGCACCAGCGGCACCCGCCTGGTGGCGGAGCCTTCTAGCACGTCCAGCAGCTGGCCGACGAACTTGAAGCCGATCATCAGGTCGTCGGTGACGTTGATCTGCGACCCCAGCGAGCCGATCGCGCGCAGCACCCGGCTGGTCGCGACCGTAGTGATCAGCTCCCCGGATAGCCGCGGGCCGGCCGGGTCCGCGATCAGGAAGTAGGCGATGATCGCACCGATCTG